>Ga0075426_10003655_pt1 | contig 11001 bp, 10 predicted proteins | sample SoiMethybrSBSTD5_FD_75304 | JGI IMG/M metagenome (GOLD analysis project Ga0075426, IMG submission 75304) | Bulk soil microbial communities from a Populus tree surrounding site in Tennessee, USA - Soil MetaG P. TD hybrid SBSTD5 | ecosystem: Environmental > Terrestrial > Soil > Tree plantation...
CTCCAGTTCAGCGCCGACGCTTGTCCATCAAACACCGCGGGTGACGCCGATATTCCCCTGCTCCGGCCGTCCTCGCGCGAGCGACGACACGTATGGCGCAGCCATGACGATCCCGATCGCCGTCCACGTGAGGATCCGCGCTTTTCGCACGAGCGCGAGGCTGACGCCCGTTGCGCGCCCGATGCCGAGCGTCGACGTGACGAGCGCCGTGCCTGCTTCGTCGACGCCGATCCACAACGGCACGAACTGGAACACGACGGTGATCGTACGGTTGACGTATTCGAGCACGAACGCGCTCATCAGCGACGGCGCCGTTCCGGTGATCAAACGCACGACGAGCCAGATTTCCAGGACCGCCGCCGCATGATACGCAAGCTCGAGGAACACGATTGGCGGAAGACGCCATGGATGCGCGGCGGAGAAGCCGAACACGCGATCCTCGATGTCGCGCGCGCGCGCCGGGTCCCGTCCGAGCGCGCGCATTGCCGCGGTCGCGATGCGTACGCGCGCGAGCATGAGCCACACGCCGGCAACACCGCAGGCGACGGCGCCCGCGAGCGTCGCGAGGCTCACCGCGCGCAGCGACCGGGTCGCCGGCACGATCGCGAGAAGCGCCGCCGTGCCGGTGACGAGCACGAGCAGCACCGTCGCGGCGTAGAACAGGTTTTCGAGCGCGAGCGCCGCAATCGCGTGCCGGGTGTCGGTGCGCCCGCGGACGAAGACGACCTTCGACGGTTCGCTGGCGAGGACGCCGAACGGCGTCACGTTGCCGACGGCGTCGCCGGCGACGTACGCGCGAAAGGCCTGACCGATCGTCAGGCTGCGCCGATCGTCGAAGCAGAGCGTCCAGACCACTGCACGCGCGAGATGACGAACCGCGCCGAGCAGGAAGACGAGGATGAATCCAAGGCCGACGCGGCGTACGCCTTCGATGACCGAGCCAACGCCGGCCGAGCGCAGCGACCACACGAGCAGCGCCACGCCGGCAATCGCTGCTATCACCGGCAACAGCTTCCGCATCGGTCAGTGGCCGATCAACCGATCGACGGGCGCACCGAACGGGTGCGCGACGACGCGATCGATCGTGTAGATGCGGCGGCGGCGGCCGTCGAAGTAGATGCGCGTGAGAATTTCGGCGAGCACGCCGAGGCCGACGAGCAGCACGCCGGACTGGATCAACAGCGCGCTCAGCAGCAGCAGCGGTCCGTGCGCGAGGAACACGGGTTCGCCCGTGAGAATTTTCTTCAACGCGACGTAACCGCCGCCGGTCACGCCCGCGGCGAGGCTCGTGAATCCGAGCGGCCCGAAGATGTGCAGCGGCCGCGTCGAGTAGCGCAGCAGAAATCTCACCGTGATGAGATCGGCCGCGACGCGCCACGTCCGCGACAGTCCGTAATGCGACCTGTGCTGCGGACGCTGCACGTTGGCGATTGGCACTTCAGCGATCCGCGCGCCGCGCGCGCTCGCGAGCGCCGGAATGAATCGGTGGAGATCGCCGTACAGGCTGATGCCCTTGATCGCCGACGCACGATAAGCCTTGAATGTCGTGCCGAAATCGTGCAGCCGGACGCCCGACAGCTTCGCGATCAGCCAGTTCGCGACGCGCGACGGCACGCGGCGCGTCCAGTAGTTGTCGACGCGGCGTTCGCGCCAGCCGCTGACGATGTCGTAGCCCTCGTCGAGCTTGTCGAGCAGCCGCGGGAGATCCTCGGGCGCATGCTGCAGATCCCCGTCCATCGCCACGATCACGTTGCCGCGCGCGCGATCGAATCCGGCGGCGAGCGCCGCCGTCTGGCCGTAATTGCGCGCGAGCTTCACCAGGACCACCGCCGGATCGCCGGCGCCGATTGCGCACAATGCGAAGTAGGTGCCGTCGGTGCTCCCGTCGTCGACGTAGATGATTTCCGCCGTGCGGCCGATGCGGGCAAGCACGGCGGACAGGCGTCGATGAAGCGGATCGATCGTCGCCTCCTCGTTGAACAGGGGAACGACGATCGAGAGTTGCGGCGGTCGAGTGACGGAGACGCGTCTACGAGACATGAGCGTGAGACTCCAGAGCGTGTGTTGCCGTGCCGTGAGATCGAAGCGTGATGCCGGCGCGGCGAACGGCGTCGAGGACCGCGGCGCTGGTCAGCAATGCCACTTCAGTCGCGCGCTCTCGGCGGAGGCGCGTGCGCACATCGTCGAGCGCCGCATCGACGTATCCCGGATGCGTCATCAGCTCGGTGATACCGGGGCCGCAGTTGCCGATCGCGCGGCAGAGTGAATGTTCGGTGAACAGTCCCGTGAGCACGCGGCCCGAAAATACCGGCGCGGGTGGAAGTCCTTCGCGCGCGAGAATGCGACGGTCGTGATCAGCCCACGTCGCCAGCGCCGCGTTCTCGATTGCCTGGCGTCGTGCGCGCGAGTCCACCATGGACGACATGAACAGCCGCAATCCGGGCCGCTCGCGTGGAATGCGAACCGTACGAATCGCGAATCGACGCGCGATGGCCGCGACGATCGCGAACACCGGCGGATATGTGTGCACGTGCTTGTGTCCGTCGAGATGAGTCGGCTGAATGCCGGCGCTCCGCACCCGATCGACCTGCGCGGTCAGCTCCCGCTCGATCTCGTCGAATGCGATTCGCCGTGCGAACAGCGCGGCGACGAATTCAACCCACGTCGTACGGAAGCGGCCGCCCGGCGCGAGCGTCGGAAGCCGGGCTGCCTGCAGCACTGGCGTCCCGTCGACGAGCGTCAGATGAACACCGATGCCGAGCGTCGGCACGCGCGCGGCGAGCGCGAACGCGTCCTCGGTCGCCGCCGCGTTGGGAAACACGCTGGCGCTCGTCAGGATGCCCTTCGTGTGTGCGTCCACGATGCCGCGGTTGACGCCGTCCGTCAGGCCGAAGTCGTCGCCGTTCACGACGAGCACTCGAGCAGACGAGGCGCGCATGGAGCTCACTGGTGATCGCCCTCTCCCTCGACGCCGCGCACGTGAAAGATGCTGACGGCGACCGAGCCATCGACGTGCACCGTCCGCCACGGCCGGAACTCGCGCTTCAGCTGATCGAAGACCGCCTCGTTCTCGAAGTACGTGTGCCCGTCCTGCGCGATGACCCACGTCTCGACGCGGTCCATCGGAAGCCCGTCGCGCGCAATCGAACAGGCTTTCATGTCGAAGCGGCCGCTCCGGTGGAGGTACTCCTCGACGACGGCGGTCGCGTCGCTGCACACGACGGCGTCCGGTCCTGCGACGCCCGCGATTTCCGCGACAGCCTCCCGAACGCCGGCGTCGTAAAACTCGTCGTCCGGAAAGAGCAGCCCGTGCGCAGCGATTCTCGCGCCGACGATGTTCTGCGCGAGTCCGTAGTACGGCGTCCATGCGACCGCCTGTATCGCCAGCGCTGAGAGCACGAATGCGGCAACAGCCGCGGCCGCGAAACGAGCCGTCGCAGTCGCGCGTTCCTTACGGATGCAGCGGATCGCCCACACGACGCCGAGCGCGGCGGCGATGTCGATGACGGCGAGCATCGGCAGGACGTAGCGGACGAACTTGCTCGCGACGAGCGAGTACGGCAGCAGCGTGAACACGAGGAACACCCGGACGAACGTCGCACCGCGATCTGCCGGATGCCGCGTCACCCATACGAGTCCGACGATGGCGGCTGCGAGAATCGTCAGCGGCACCTTCGTCGCAAAGAACGTGACGTAGAACCACGGCGGCACGCCCCACGGCGTGGCTTCGATGGAGTTCACATAGAGCTGATGCGCGAAGAGGTAGCCGCTGTGCCGCAGCGTGTTGCCGTGGAGGTACGCGAGCACGTACCGCCATGCCGCCGGCACGAGGATCGCGAAATTCGCAGCCGCGAATGCCGCAGCCATTGCCGCGAAGAAGGCCGGCCGTTTGTCGGGAATGTCGTCCGGCGGGTTGCGATCCGCCGCGATGTTGAACAAGACATGCAGGCCGAAATAGTGCGGCATGTATTTGGATGCCAGCATCAATCCGAAGGACGCTCCGCTCCAGTTGAACCAGCGATCGCGCCGGTGCGGATCCGCAGCCATGGCCTTCGCGCGCTCGTAGCAATACGCAGCAAGCAGCAGAAAGAACAGCATGAATGTGTCTTCCTTGCCGATTCGATTGATCGCTGCGGCATTGATGTCGAGCGCCCAGATCGCCGCCGTCCACAGCCCGACCGTCGTGTCGAACAGCACCTGAGCGAGCAAAAACAGGACGGCCGTCGTCGCGCTGCCAACAATCGCATTCGGCAGCCGCAGCGCGGCTTCGGGCGACACGTTCGGCGGCGCGAACCCAACCGAGGCCCAGTCGGCCAGCTTCATCAGCATCGGATGCTCGGCGTTTGCGCTGAAATCGTGCTGCTGATACGCGCGAACCGCCCGGATCTTGTTGATTTCGTCTTCGCTGAATCCGACGGCGCCGAGACGATCCAGGCGTACGGCGGCGGCGAGCGTTACGAGGAGCGCGACGAGGATGACGCGTGATGACGGCAACACCGCGAGCGGTGCAAAGACAGTTCCCGCAACCGCATCCGTTTCACGGTACTCGAATTCCGCGCGGGATCGTTCCTAAAAAACAGCGTGCGCGAGGCCCGAGTCCCCAATGCCAACCCCAGCCGGTGTGGCCGTGTCCGAAGCGCCAGACAATGCCGATCCCTTGCTTCCATGGACGTGCGCGTCCGGCGCCGCGCGGATCGCGAAGTCGGGCCCGACCGCGAATCGCGTGCGCCGTGCCGGTTGCGAGCGGGCAGGCGAGGCATGCGCCGACACGGGGGGTTCTCACGCGTTGAGATAGTGCAAGCCATACGCCAGATTGTGGTCGTTGGTCATTGGTCGTTGGTCGTTGGTTGGTGGTCGTTGGTCGGCCTTCGCTAATTCCTGAGCGAAAGCGACCAACCGGACACCGACGACTCACGACCAGGCATGCGTCAACGTCAACACTCACTCAACGGGAGCGACCCTGATGGTACGTGCGGATGAACTGATTGTGACGGCCGAAGAACGCCGGGCAACGCTGATCGATATCATTCGACACGCCCGGCGCGAGATCACGCTGTCCCTCTTTCGATGCAACGACGATTTGATCGTCGAGGAGCTCGGCGCGGCCGTCGCGCGGGGCGTGCAGGTGGATATTCTCGTCACCGGTCGATCGAAAGGCGGCAGGAAGCGGCGCCAGAAACTGCTGCGCGCGCTCGCGCGCACCGGCGCGACGATCCACACCTACAGCGATCCGGTCGTGAAGTACCACGCGAAATACCTCGTGGCCGACGACGGTCCCGCCGTCGTCATGTCGTTGAACTTCACCAGGAAATGCTTTCGCAAGACGTGCGATGCCATGGTCGTCACGTACGACCCGGCTGTCGTATCAGGCCTGCGTCAGCTGATGGCTGCAGATCGCGACTGCCACTCGATCCCGGATGGCGTTACGCCTCGCCTGATCATCGGACCCGAGCGCGCGAGACGTCAGTTCACCGATCTCGTCGAGCAGGCACGCACGAGCATCAAGCTGATCGATCCGAAGCTCTCGGACCCCGATCTCGTGACGCTGTTGAAAGAGCGTCGCGAAGCCGGGATCGACGTCGAGATCCTCAAGGCGAAGAAGATCGGGAACGTGAAATCGCACGGCAAGATGATGATCGTCGACGACCGCATCGTCGCGATCGGCGGTCTCGCGCTCGCCGCGCTCAGCCTGGACTTCCGCCGGGAGGTCGCGATTACCATCGACGATCCGATCGCGGTCGCCGAGGCGGTGCAGCTGTTCGCGTCGATGCAGTTTGCGCAGCACAGCCGCGAGCCGCTGTCGATGGTGATGGTCGCAGCGGGCGCGCCGTGCTGAAACCGCCCTTGGTGAGCCCTTCGACTCGCCTGACGCTCGTCCTTCGACACGCTCGGGACGAGCGGACCGCCACGACGCGTGACGAGCGGGCCGCCTCACGCGTTGACGATGCGCGCGCGTCGTCCGAGCGCGGTCCGAAGGTAGGCGGCCGTCGTTTCCACGAGCTCGCCGCGTGAGATTCCGTTCAGCGATCCCGACATCAGCTCGCAACTGAACTCGACGAAGCCGCGCCTGCCGCGACCGACGCGCGCCGTCGATTCGGCAAGCCGCGATTCAGCGGGCGCCGGCGCGAAGGTGAAGAGATCCTCGAGCCAGCGCGGTGATATGCCTGCCGCGCGTCCGAACGCAATCGCCGTGGCCACGTACGGAGCAGCGACGACGCTCTTGCCGTCGTCGAGGAGCGGCCGGATTTCCCAGCGGATCCTGAATGCGAGGTCGGCGGCGTAGAGCAAGAGGATCGTACGCGGCGACGGCCGTCCGGCGGAATCCTCGGCCGCGGCCAGATCGCCGAAAATCCCGGACGCGTCCCAGTGGCTGACCCCGCTGCGCCGTCTGCGGTCGACGCCGGCGAGCGCTTCGCGCGCCGACGCAAGGAGCGCGGCGGCATTGACGCCCTCCACGGCGATCAGCGCTGGCGCGCTCCTCACGATCGTCGTCCGGCGAGCGCGAGCCATTCGGCCACCGCGTCGGCATTCCAGTCCGACCACGGGCGCCGCTCGCCCTCGCGGAACAACTGCCGGATCTTGCGGTGCTGTTCGCCGATCGATTGCTCCGCGTCGACGGTGATGAAGTTGAAAATGAGCGCGAGCGATTCGTATTCGCGGATGACGCGGGCGACGAATCGCTTGTAGCTCTCGACCGGATCGTCCAGGTCGGTGATGTCCTGTCCCGCCTCGTAGAAGCGCGGCACGCGCGTCGCCGAAATGCGCCGGCTCGACGTCGCGGGCGATACGGCGAAGTAGAAGACGAGGTCGGGCCACAGCAGCGGCTGATACAGCTTCAACACCCAGTCGAGATCGAGGCCGCGCGCCACGTCGCGCGCCAGACCGGTGAAAAGGAATCGATCGGCGATCACCACTTTGCCGTCCCACAGAGCCGGCAAGACGTCCTGCTCGACTCGATGCCGGAAGTCGGCGCTGTGCAGCAGCGAGAACTCCTCCGGGCTCAGCGCGTGAATGCTCTTGCGGGTTTTGATGATCGGCTTGATGAGCTCGGACCCGTTCCACTTCGTCGTCACGACGGAGTAGCCTTCGGCCTCGAGCCACGTCTTGAACAGTTTCCGCTGCGTCGTCTTGCCGGAGCCGTCTGGCCCCTCGAACGCAACCAGCAGCCCGCGCCGCGCCGCGGTCGAAAAACGTTCACGGGCGCGCCGCAGCAGCCGCTGCAACGAAGATCTCCGTCGAGGCATCCGTGCCGTCCCCACTTAGAACGTCTGCCGCGCGACCCACTCGCGCAGCAGTGAATCGACGACGCCGTAGCGGCTCCTGTCGCGCGTGATGACGTCCTCGCGCACCAGCGCCGCGAGAGCGGCCTGCACGGTAGACGCTCCGCCGAGCCGATGACGCAGGCGAACGTCCGCGGACAGCAGCTCGCGGCCGTCCTCGATGACGACGGCGCGCAGCACTGCGCGCTGGGGCAGCGTGAAGCGCTGCCACATCGCCTCGAACATCGTCTGCTGCTCGGCGAGCAGACGCGTGAGCGCCGCGTGCAGATCGTCGAGCGTGGCGCGCCGGCGGCCCGCGGTGCGCACCTCGTCCCACGTTTCGTGCGCGAGCCGCTGCACGTCGTACGGCAGGTTGCCGGCCAGATCGACGACCGCGGCGCCGAGCCCTGCTTCGGGCTTCATGCCCGATCGCGCGAAGCCGCCGTCGATGAACGCGGCGAACTCGTCGGCCGGAATCTTCTCGAGGCGCATCACCGGGCCGGCCTTGTAGAACGGCCGCTTCGGTCCGAGCATCCGCTCCATCAGACTCGGCTCCGATCCCGCAAACACGTACCCGACGTCGCGCTGATGCTGGACGGCGGCGCGCATCGTATGCTCCACCGTTCCGCCGTTGAAGCCGCCGATCGCCTGAAACTCGTCGAGCGCGACAACGACCTTCCGCTTCCGCGACGAGGCGAGCCGTGACGGCAGCTCGAACACTTCCTGCGCGAGACGCGAGACGTCGCGGTCCGTGCGCACGCCAGGAAAGGAGACCGACACGCCGCTCGCGCCCGGCGTCCGCACCGCGGGATCCGACGTGTAGCGCACTTCGGCCCGCGCCGATCGAATGGCGTCGCGCAGCCAGCCGCGCGCGCGATCCCACGTCGTTTCCGCCGCCGCGAGCGCCCGCGCGTACCCTTCGAGGAACGCGACGTACGAGCTGAAGCTGCTGACGGTGACCTCGACGGTGATCGCGTCCTTGCGCGCCATCGCGGCGAGCGCGTGGCGGATGAGCGACGACTTGCCGTAGCGGCGCGGCGAGATGAGGAACACCTTCTGGCCGGCGCTCAGGTCGCCGACCAGGCGGTCGAGCTCGACGACGCGATCGACGAAGGCCGCGGCCGGGACGACCTCGCCGTAGACGAACGGGTTGTGCGTTACGTCAGTCAGCGTAATGACTACGCATTATAACGTAATCAGTAGTATTTGCGCGGCAGGTCGAGGACGATCCGGCGGCTCGCGAGATCGGCGAGCGGGCCCGACACCGCCGCCGCCGGCAGCGCCGCCAGCGTGTCGTCGGCGACGATCACCTCGTCGGGCAGGTACTCCCGGCACGCGCCGTACTCCTGCTCGTAGTCCTCGGACGGAAATCGCAGGCGCAGCCGGACCTGCGCGCCGCCGGCCGGCTCCGGGACGTACAGCGGGTTGAGGCGGAACTCTCCGGCGCGCGCGCGCTCGCCCGGCGATTCGACCGGATGCTGCGCGAACACGCCGGCATGATTCGTGGCGACGATCGTCAGCGCCGGATCGGCGTTGAGCTCCTCCTCCGACGGGCGGCGCGACAGGTCGAGCGGACTGCCGCCGACGACGTCGCGGAACAGCGCCGACTCGCCGAACACGTGCGGCGGCAGCGCCTCGAACAGATCGCGATATCCCTGCGGCGACAGCGGCTGGCCGTGCGACGGACTCCATGTCAGCTCGTTGTGCGTGTGGCCGATCAACACCGCGCCGCCGGCGTCGCCGCCGCGCCAGTCGACCAGCCGTTCCATCTCGCCGACGAACTGACGCTTCGTCCAGATGTACATGAACGCGTCGGTGCACATGGCGAGGCCGAACGTACGTGGCGCGAACGGGAACGGCGCGTTGCCGTCGCAGCACACCGGCTCGCAGCCCGGCGCGGTGAAGCGGCGCGCGAGCCAGATCTTCGCGAAGTACAAATCGGCGAGCACCGGGGGCGGCGACGACAGATCGAGCAGCGATCGCGTCAGATGTCCCGAGCCGCCGCAGACGTCGATGGCGCGCCGAATCCCTTTGAGCACGGTCCTGCCGACAGCGCGCACGACGGCTTGCGCGACGATGAAGGTGGGATCGGAGAAGCGGTAGAGAAAGTACCCGCCCTCGAAGTTCGGGCCGAGCGCCTCGACGGTGTCGCGGTAGGTCGCAGTCGACGACTCCGCAATCGCGTCGAACCGCTCGGCGTCCTCGGGCCGATCGAGCCCGAACATCGTCCGTCGCGCGCGGGCCGGGTCGCCGGCCTGCACCTCGTCGCGCGCCTGGGTCGCGTTCGGCTGCAGGTGGAGCACCGGGATGCCGTCGACGACGGGAAACACGCAACACTGACAGCCCAGAATTCCGTCGCGGATCTCGTCGTCCGTGCAGTGATTGAAGAGCGACGTGACGAGCTCGAGGCGGCCGCCGCAGTACGGGCAGCGGAGGATGTCAAGCGTTTCGCGCCGCATACCGATCGCCCAGCTGCTCGAGCAGCGCCCGGTCCGTGCCGCCAATCGGCGCGCGGCGGAAGTACTCGATGCCCAGATAGTGCCGTGCTTCGTCGTCGTTGATCCAGGCGATGGGGTTGTTCCGCCCCATCTGGGTGCGGTGACAGCGCAGCGCCGCGAGCTTGCGCGGCGCCCAGTCGCGCACGTCGACCGTCAGCGTCGGCGCTGCAGCTTCGTCGCCGAACGCGTCGGGTGCGATGCCCCAGAACGAGGAGTCCGAGGGCGCGCCACCCTTCGCGCGAGCCGCTTCGGCCACGCGCTGCATCGTGCCCTTTTCCATCGTCACGTAATAGAGCGGCGGCGCCTGATCGCCGAGCGATCGGAGCGCGGTGTACGTGCGCTCGTGCACGCCGATGTGGTCGAGGTGCCAGTACAAGCCGTCTTCAGCGAACGTGATCACCGCGTCGGGCGTGTACTTGTTCACGAGCGCGACGATTTCGTCGTGCAGCTCCGGCACATGATCCCACCGCAGATCGCCGTCGGGATGGTCGAGGACGATCACTTCCGCGATCCCGAGAATGGCGGCCGCCTCTCGAAGCTCGGACGTGCGCACGCGTCCGAGATCGCCGTCGGGGACGAGCGCCGGCTCGCTGATCGATCCTGCTTCGCCGCGTGAGGCACAGAGGAGTACCACGCGCGCGCCGGCGTCCGACAGACGGGCGAGCGTGCCGCCGCATGCAAGCGATTCATCGTCCGGGTGAGCGAAGATCGCGAGCACGGTGCAATCGGCGAGCGGCCTCACGTCCGAACGCGACGCACTACGATCCGGGTTGGCCACGGTGCGCCTCCACCATTCGAGCGTAAACGGCTGCGTATTCGTCGACCATACGCGCGACTCCGAAGCGCGCGACGGCGCGCTCGTGCACGCGGCGCCGATCGAGGTCGAACACGCGCGTCAGATCATTCACCAACTGTTCCAGATCCGTGAACACGATCCCGGTCACGCCATCGTCGACGACTTCGCGTACCGCGCCGCGGTCGAGCGCGGCGACCGGCGTGCCGCAGGCCATCGCCTCGGCGAGGACCAGACCGAACGGCTCGCGCGCCTGGATCGGGTAGAGCAGCGCGCGCGCACCGCCGTACAGCCGGACCTTCGCCGCGAAATCGGCTTCGCCGTAATACACGATATGTCGGCCGTCGACGTGCGGCGCGACTTTTTCGCGATAGTACTCATCCTCGGCTGCCGCGAGGATGAGGCGCATACCGACGCGCTTCGCAACTTCGATCGCCTGCAGCACGCCCTT
>Ga0075426_10003658_pt1 | contig 10996 bp, 7 predicted proteins | sample SoiMethybrSBSTD5_FD_75304 | JGI IMG/M metagenome (GOLD analysis project Ga0075426, IMG submission 75304) | Bulk soil microbial communities from a Populus tree surrounding site in Tennessee, USA - Soil MetaG P. TD hybrid SBSTD5 | ecosystem: Environmental > Terrestrial > Soil > Tree plantation...
GCGCTCAGAACCCGATGGCGGAGTGCGCGACGATCAGCGCGATGAACAGGATCGAGATGGTGTTCGCGACCTTGATGAGCGGGTTGATCGCGGGACCGGCGGTGTCCTTCGTCGCGTCCCCGACCGTGTCGCCGACGACGGCGGCCTTGTGGGCGTCGGAGTGCTTGCCCCCGAAGTGGCCCGTCTCGATGTACTTCTTCGCGTTGTCCCACGCCCCACCGCCCGTCGTCATCGTGAGGGCGAGGGGGAAGCCGGAGAGGATCACGCCGATGAGGAGACCGGCCAGCGCGAGCGGCCCGAGGAGGAACCCGACGGCAAGCGGCGTGACGACCCCGATGAGGGCCGGGACCGCGAGCGCGCGGAGCGCGGTGACGGTCACGATGTCGACGCACTTGCCGTACTCGGGTTTGCCCGTCCCCTCGAGGATGCCGGGGATCTCCCGGAACTGGCGGCGCACCTCGAAGACGATCGACTGCGCGGCGACCCCGACCGCGTTCATGAGGAAGGACGTGAAGAAGAACGGCAGGATCGCCCCGACGATGAGCCCCGCGACGACGATAGGGTCGGAGAGAACGAGCTTCGACGTGAACTCGGTCCACGCGGCGGCGTCGTTCGGGCGCCACTCCTGCGCGGCCGCGAACGTGTAGGCGGCGAAGAGGGCGAGCGCCGCGAGGACCGCCGAGCCGATCGCGTACCCCTTGGTGATCGCCTTCGTCGTGTTGCCGACGGCGTCGAGGGGGTCCGTCACCGCGCGCGCCTCGGCGGGCAGGTGGGCCATCTCCGCGATGCCGCCCGCGTTGTCGGTGATCGGGCCGAACGCGTCGATCGAGATGATCATGCCCGTGACCGAGAGCATCGAGGCGGCCGCGAGACCGATCCCGTACAGGCCGAGCTCGGGGTGGATCGCGTTCCCCCAACCGGCCCAGCCGACGGCGGCGTACGCCGCGAGCGTCCCGGCGACGATGACGAGTCCGGGGAGCCAGGCCGATTCGAGCCCGACGGAGAGACCGGTGATCACGACGGGGCCCCCGCCCGCCTGGGCCGAGTCCGCGATCCGGTGCACGGGCCGGTAGCTCGAGGAGGTGTAGTAGTCGGTGATCACGACGATGAGCGCCATCACGACGAGCCCGACGAGCGTCGCGATGAAGATGCCGGGGCTCCCCCCCATCAGGAGAGCGTCGAGGACGTAGAGACCGATGGCCCCGACGATCGTGGTGGCGATGAGCCCCTGGTAGAGCGCCCCCATGATCGTCCCGCCGGGACGCATCCGAACGAACGCCGCGCCGATGAGCGTCGCGACGATCGCCCAGGCGCAGACGACGAGCGGGTAGAGCACCGCGTTGGGGAAGTCGGAGCGGACGCTCGCGATCAGGTAGGCGAGGAGCATCGCGCTCACCGCGGTCACGACGTACGTCTCGAACAGGTCCGCGGCCATGCCGGCGCAGTCCCCGACGTTGTCGCCGACGTTGTCCGCGATCACGGCGGGGTTCCGTGGGTCGTCCTCGGGGATCCCGGCCTCGACCTTGCCGACCAGGTCGGCGCCGACGTCGGCGCCTTTCGTGTAGATCCCGCCCCCGACGCGGGCGAACAGGCTCATCAACGAGGCCCCGAACAGGAGGCCGACCATCTGGAGCACGTTACCGCCGAAAGCGGCGTAGAACCCGACGAGCTCCAGGAGCGCGAGACCGGCCACCGAGAGGCCCGTGACGGTGCCGCCGCGGAACGCGTAGCGCATCGTCGCGGCGAGCTTTCCCCCACGCGCGTGCGCCGCGGTGCGGACGTTGGCGCGGACGGAGACGAACATCCCGACGGCGCCGGCGAGAGCGCTCCCCGCGACCCCGAAGAGGAACCCGACCGCCAGCTTGGGCCCGTCACCGGTCACTCCGAAGGCGAGGGCGATGATGACCGCGAGCGCGATCGCGACGGTGAAGACGGCCGTGTACTCGCGCCGCAGGAACGCGACCGCTCCCTCGCGGATGGCGGCCGAGATCGACCGCATCGCCTCCGTCCCCTCGTCTTCTTTGAGGAGCAGGAACGTTTCGATCCCCGCGTACGCGAGACCGAGAAGGGAGGCGAGGAGTACGACGCCCTCGACCTGTCCCGTCGTGACGTCCATGAACGGCCGCTCGAGGCGGCTCATCGGACTGCGTACTTAACGGTTGCCGCGGCGAAAACAGCGCGTCCCCGCCGGCGACCGGGCGACCCCCACGTTCTTATCCACCCTCGGGGTTGAACCGCCGATGCAGTCCGGCGTGCCCCGCGAGGCGGCCCTCACGCGCCGGGGCCGCGTCCCCTGCCCCCGGTGCGGCGTTCCGGTCGAGATCGTTCGCATGCGCGCCCACCTGCGGGACGCGCACCAGATGCCGAGCGCGGAGCTGGAGACGAGCCTGCTGTCGGCGCGGCGCCAGGCGCGACGTTCGGGGCGCACCGGCCGGCGGTGAACCGTCCTACGGTTCGAACGACCGCGACCGGACCTTCTCGAGCGCCATCGCCGCGAAGTCGGCACGGGCGAGCGTGCGGGCCCCTTTCTGTCCGTGCACCCGGAGCGCGACCGAGCCGCTCGCAACCTCCGCATCGCCCACGACGAGGACATACGGGATCCGGTCGATCTCGCTGGTCCGGACCCGCTTGGAGAGCGTCTCCGCGCTCCCGCTCGTCTGGGCGCGGAGCCCGTGGTGTTGGAGCTCGCGGACGAGCTCGACCGCGGCTGCCTCGTGGCGCTCGGTGACGGGCAACACGCGAACGTGCACCGGGCTCAGCCACGGCGGCAGTCGCCCGGCGCAATGCTCGAGGAGCACCCCCAGGAACCGCTCCCACGACCCGAGGATCGTCCGGTGGATGACGACCGGGGTGTGCAGCGCTCCGTCGGCGCCCTGGTACTCGAGACCGAACCGCACCGGTGTCTGGTAGTCGAGCTGGATTGTCCCGGTCTGCCACGGGCGTCCGAGGCTATCGCGGACGTGGATGTCGATCTTGGGGCCGTAGAACGCCCCCTCGCCGGGAGAGACCTTGTACGGGACCTCCGACTCCTTGAGCACTTTCTCGAGCGTCGCCTCGGCGCGGTCCCAGAGGCTCGCCTCGCCCAGGAACGCGGTCGGCCGGGTCGACAGCTCGTACGTCCAGGCGAGGCGCAGCGTCGTGAACGCGCGCGCGATCCACTCCATGAGGACCTTGAGCTCGGCCTCGACCTGCTCCTCCGTCGCGAAGATGTGCGCGTCGTCCTGGACGAACTCGCGGACGCGCGTGAGCCCGTGGAGGGTGCCGCTCGGCTCGAACCGGTGGAGCGGCGCGAACTCCGCGAGACGGAGCGGGAGCTCGCGGTAGCTGCGCGCCCGCGCGCGGAACATGAGCATGGAGCCGGGACAGTTCATCGGCTTCCAGCCGAACGTACGGTCGTCGACGGTCGTCAGGAACATGTTCTCCCGGTAGTGGTCCCAGTGGCCGCTCGTCTCGTAGACGGACTGGGCGAACATGAGCGGGGTCCGGATCTCGGAGTAGCCCGCTTCCTGAAGGTGCTCGGTAACGAACCGCTCGAGCTCGCGAACGACGATCATGCCGTTCGGCAACCAGAACGGGAACCCGGGCGCCTCGTCGCTGAACAGGAACAGCTCGAGGCGCTGACCGAGGATGCGGTGGTCGCGCGCTTCGGCCTCTTTCCGCTGATGGAGGTAGAGGTCGCGTTCGGCCTTCGTCGGAAACCCGATGCCGCGAACGCGCTGGCGGACCGCGCCCGTGGCGGTCCCGTCCGAGGACACCGCGGAAACCCCGAGCAGGTGCACGCCCGCGAGCCATTTCGTCGATGGGACATGGGGACCTCGACAGAGGTCGACCCAGGGACCGGTGCGGTAGATCGAGACCGCCTCGCCCGGGGGGATCTCCTCGATGTACCGGAGCTTGTGGGGGTTGCGGGCGAAGAGCTGGTTGGCCTCCCCGCGAGGGACCTCGAGCCGCTCGAACCGGAGGCCCGCACCGATGTCGGCGGCCATCGCCGCCTCGATCTTCGCGACGTCGTCCGGGGTGATCGGCCGGACGTCGAAATCGTAGTAAAATCCCTCTTCGGTGGGCGGTCCGACGGTCGGCAGCGCCTCCGGTATCACCGACGTGAGCGCCTTGGCCACGAGGTGGGCCGAGGAGTGCTGAAGGATCTCGCGCCCGGCCGGATCCGCGAACGTCAGCGGCGCCAGGTTCCCGGAGCGGTCCAACGGGGTCGCGAGATCGATGGGAACTCCGTCGCGTGACGCCGCGAGTGCGCCCCGCTCCCCCTTCGGTTCCCACGCCGCGAGGACTTCTCCCACGGAGGTCCCGACGGGCACCGACCGGCGGGTGCCGTCCGGAAGTTGTACCTCGATCACGGGATGGGATCCGGTCATCGGAAATCGACAGGGCGACCCGCTGGCATGGGAAAAGGTTTCGGCGAGTCGCCCCAGCCCCGGGGAGGACCGGACGACGACGGCGGGGGCGAGCCTGTCCACTACCCCGAAGCCTGGAGCGGGTAGTCGGGACTGAGTCAATTCGGCACCAGCCACGGGGACCGCCGGCGCCTCGTCCTTCGTCAGAACGGCGTTTCGACCCGTTGGTTAAATCCGCCCGACGCATAGCCATCGTTCGTGGGACGATCCTTCTGGGCCGTCTATCTGTATGTCCTAATGCCGGGCGTCTGGTTTGTTGGGCTCGTTGCGATCTTTGACCTCCGCGTGAACATACTCCTCGTCATGGCCATACAAGTACTGGCGAGCATAGGTCTCCTGGCCGTTGTCGTGTGGCGTCGCGGATGGGATTCCCTCGGAGAGACGCGGGGGGAGATTCTCGATCAAATCGAAGAGGAGGAAGAGAGTCGTCCGCTGCCGATTCGGCCAGGCGAATTCTCATCGGAACAACTGGTCGCGAAATTCGACCGGGGCGACGGCAATCGCCCGGATTCTCCGGTGGTTGGGCGGGAGTAGCAGAATCCAGGAAGTCACTCTGCCAGCCTACCGCGGGCCCCGTCCCGCAGCGCGTCGATCGAGGCCCTGCAGTCAGCCCGCCCATTATTCATCACGGGTTCAGCTGGTTCTGCTCTCATCATCCTGCGGGCCCTCGATCGGTTCTCGACGTCGCGGGAGGCACGAACGTCGCCAGGAAGTCGTGGATGTGGAAGATGCCTCCAGCGGCCCGCGCCGGGGCGAGCCGGGGTTCGTCGGAGATCGTGAAGGTTCCGTCGACCCACGCTGGCCCCTTCGAGGCAACGTGCCGAACGACCGACCAGTCGACCGGGGCCTCGCGAAAGCTGAGCACGAGGTCCGAAGGTCCAACGGCGCGCACCGCGGCCGCGACGTCCGCCGGTGCCTTGTCCCGCCACTCGTCGGCGACCGCCGCCGCTCGACCGTCGCGCACCTCGACCTCGAATGCGAGGTCCGTGGACAGCTTCCAGGCTTTCGCGAGAGCGCGCTCGGTGGGAAGGAACGCGGACGAGAGGACCGCGCGGTGGGCCCCGGTCACGAGGATGTCGATCGCCTGGTCGGCCGATCGGACCCCGGCGTCGACCCACATCTCGCCGTCGCGCGCGATCTCCTGCAGGTAGTCGAGCTGGGGCCGGTCCCGCTCGAGCCCGTCCAGGTCCACGACGTAGATCCGTCCGTACCGGCTCCCCAGCTGCTCGGTGACGTCAAACAGCTCGAACGGCGCGCCGGCCGCGTCCACGGCGACCTTCGGGCCCTCGTCCGCCGGGAGCATCACGCGTCCCTTCGAGAGCATGAGGCATGGCATGAGCGACGGGGAGGTCGACCCGGAGGCGGGATTGGCAGCTCCGGGGCCTCGCACAGCTCGAAGGGATACGGTGCCGAGTATCCCTCTTTCGGGGGTCCGGTGGACTGAGGGGTTATGCGTCCGCCCGTTGTGGGGAGCTCGCCAGGAGACGGAGGGCGGCTGACGGTGGAGCGTGCGCAACGCAATGCCCCGCTGAGGAAAGTCCCCTCTCCGGGGACCACGGGGGCGGGCGGGAGCCCGCCGGGCGAGAGTCCGAGCAACGGAGCAGCAACGACACAGTCCGGGGGCACGATGATGGCGTCGCGCCGGAGGATCCCCCGGGACATGGTGAAACGGCCGACTCCCCGGGAGCAAGCCCTGAGTGACGGAATGAGGAAGGTCCCCCGACCGTCGAGGAGAGCGCGTAGTCGAATGCCGCCTGAACCGGAAAGGGGCTTACTACCGTGACCTGGCCGGCCCGGCGAGAAATCGCCGGGCTGTTCGACCCGCGAGGAGGGCTCGGAAAGCGACGGTACCCCGCCGCCCGCGACAGGCTTACAGGATGCGGCTGCTTGCTACGTCGAACACGAAGCATTCATCTTCTCGCTCGATGCAAGCTGTGGTCTGAAAATGGCTCCGGCGACCCGTCTAGAAGAAATTCGGCAGACTTAATTGGTGGATTCGAATACTGCAAGCAGGTAGTGCGTAGATGCGGGGGGCCATCGGCTCGAAGGATTTCCGACAAGTTCGCTGCCGAACACTACGGCCGGGCGGGATCGTGCTCGCCGTCGCGTCCGTTCTCGTTCTCACCCTTCCACCGACCCACGCGATTTCATTGACCGCGTCGCCCCCCCTGGCGCTCAAACCCCCGTTTACGGGTGCCCAGGCCATCGCGGACGTCTCGTTCAACCAGACCGGCCCATGTGCTGCGGCAAACCTCAGCAGCGTGAACTCGAGCATTCAGTCAGGGCGGATTACCTCTGTGAACACGCTGAGTGTGAAGTGCCCCAATTCGGCGGCCACGCTTGTGGCCACAACCGGGTTCCTCGGGCCGGGATTCCTGGTAGCGAGCTCTGGGAACTACAACGTCAGCTACAGCCTTTTTATCGGCTGGCGGGACAATCTCGCGTCGTCGGGTGTCGGTTCCTCGAGCGTTGTTCTCTCGGTGGTCGGCAACCTCTATGACAACACGACCGGATCTTGGGTTCTCGGCTCGAACGCGAGTCAGGGTAATCGGACCGTACTTCTCACGGCGAACTGTAGCTCAACTTCCGGCGGATCCTGTCTCGTGCGCTCGTCGAGCCTCGGCGCCGACCGACCGATTCCAGTTCTGTCGAGCTTCCAAGCAAGCCTGGTCGCCGGTGACAGCTACCTGTTCTACGTGGTCCAGATTGTCAGCTTCATCGTCCACGGCGGGTTGGCGAGCAACGGCAGCGTCGTCGCAGGATCAGGTTTCGTTCACGTCGGGGCGACCTACTTCGGGGCAGGACACGGGAACTTCATCGTCTCGATGAAGGTCTCCTAGCGCCATCGCGGCAGGCTCGGCCCTAGGGAGACCTATCCCCTCTAATACGCATCGAGAGTTCCCAAACCCCGGAGGGGCATACGCTCGGAGCGGCTCCGGTTACCCCGGCGCCGTCGGCCAGTGACCCCGAGTTTCAAGCTACGACGACCGGCAAAGCCTGACGGCAGCGCGGGGCGGTTCCGTTGTTCCGAATTCTACGTGATCCGATGGGCCGTGACGGGCGCCCCTTCGCAGCCGTCCCCGGGTCGAGGCTGCCCAGGGCCTTGTGCCTCACCTTGTGATTCGCCCGCTGGTATCGGGGATCCGCAGTGGTGCCCGGTCGCGCCCAGATGCCCTGCCGGGGATCGCGGGCCGGTGGGCCCGCGATCCTACAATCGCGTCCCCCGATCTAGTTCACCGCGATGGAAACGAGCTTCTCGTCGTTCCCGAGTGTCCCCGAGTTGAACTGCGCGTTCGCCTTTGCCGCGAAGAGCGTCGCGCCGCCCGTCGTCATCAGCGTCACGATCGTCCCGCCGAAGAGCACCATGTGCAGCGTGTAGACGTGGCTCTTGTTGAGCGAGATCGAGTTCCAGCTCCACGCCCAGAAGGCGCTCCCGGTGTGCAGCGCGGAGGTCTTCGCGGCCGACGCGGACGTCGTGCACGTGGTGAAGCTGCACGTCGTGTTGCTCCACACCGCGGTGAAGTTGCCCGGCCACAGCGGCGCGGTCGACATCGTTCGGGTGTGGGTCGTGTTGTCCAGGATGTAGTTCGTCCCGAGCACGAACGCCTCGGAGAGCCGGATGCACGAGCTCGACGCGATCGTCGAGCTGCCGACGCATCGGCCGGGGGTGAGGTTCACGCTGCCCGTCGCGATCGTGTCCCAGATGACCGTCACGTTGTGGATCCCGGTCGTTGTGACCGAGATCGGGATGTTGATCGTGATCTTCCCTTCCTGCAACGCGCTGTTGTTGGCGGACGTCGAGCACCACGTCGTGTTGGCGCGGCTGCTGAAACCTCCGACGCCGGTCGTCTTGTTGAAGAACGACTTCGTGACGAGCTTCGCCATCCCGCAGCCGCTCAGGGTCTTCGGGTTCGTCAGCGCGACCGACGCCGTCGTGAACGGGGCCTTGATCGTGACGAGCGGCACCACGCCTCCCAGCGCCGCCGGTGTCCAGAGAAGGACGAGCACGCCGAACGCGAGGCCGGCCAAGAGCCCGCCCCTCGCCGCGCCCCGTCGCCAAGAAGTGGGTCGCCCTCGAGTTTCCTTCGTTTCCGTTCCCCGCATGGTGCGATTTCCTGCCCGTGTGCGCCCTGGACCGGCCGGGGCACTCGCTGGGCGAGCCCCCACCATCGACCATCGTACTTAATACCGGGAGACAAAACCCAGCCATGGGATTCGCGAGGTCGAGAGGCGCCGTCGGCGCCCCCGATGATTCGTTCGCTGGTCCGAAGACTCGTGGGTCGCGCGCCTATCAGTACGACCGGTCCTATCGAGCCCGTCGAGCGCATCGGCGACGTGCGAGCCCGACGGGTCACCGTCGCTGTTAGCGCGCGGCCCCGGGGCCGAGCTACCGGACGTCGCCTGGCCCGGAGGGGACCGGCGTCTCGGCAGGTCCTGACCCGTCCTTCCTCGACTCGGGCGGTGCGGTCGAACCACGCCCGATCAGGAAGACCGCCGCGAGAACCAGCGCGACACCCACGCCCTGGACCGGATCGACCCGCTCGCCGAAGACGACCGCGGAGGCGGCCAGTGCGACGATCGGCACCAGGAAGACGAAACTGCTCAGCGTTGCGGCCCGCAGCCGCGCCAGCAGCGTGAACCAGACGGCGTAGGCGAACGTCGTTCCGACCAGCCCGAGCCAGAGCACGATCTCAACGAGAGCCAGGCTCGCGCGCGGCACGGCCGAGGGCTCGAGCAGCACGGCCGCTCCGAGGAGCGCGATGCTCCCGCCGATGAGCTGGTAGAAGTGAGCGGCCAAGATCGTCTCCCGGGAGAAGCGTCGCTGGATCGCCACCGTTCCGACCGCCCAGCCGATCGACCCGACCAGGAGCTCGAGGACCGCCAGAGGATTCAATCCGGCCGAGCCGGCCCGCCACGGTTCGGAGACGAGAACGATGCCGGAGAAGCCGACGACGACCGCGACGATCTCGGGGCGCCGCAGGGGGACGCCCAGTACCGGCCCGGAGAACAGCGCCACCCATAGCGGGAACGTGTAGACCACGACGGCGGCTTCCCCGGGAAGGACCGACCCCGCCGCGACGAACCAGAGCCCGAAGAAGACCGCGGTGTTCGGCACGCCGAGCAGCATCGCCCACGCTCGGTCGCGCGGCGACATCGAGCGCCGGCCCACGCGCGGAACGAGGAAGATCGCCGCCCCCAGGGCACCGACGCCGGCCCGGAGGAAGGCGAGCCACAATGGCCCGCTCAGACCCAGTCCCGCGCGCACGAAGAGGTAGTTGAGACCCCACGCGAGGACCAGGCCGGCGAACGCCGCCGCTCCGGCCGCGGACCAGGTCGACGCTCGCACGTCGCGGGGGCTCCGCCGGGGAGGATAGCCGTTGCGAAGCCGGGCGCCGCGGCAACGATTAAGACCCGAGCCCCTGTCGGTGCGCCGATGTCACTGCGAGGGCGGGACCTGATCTCGATTCGGGACCTCTCGCGGGAGGAGATCGAAGAGATCCTGCGCGCGTCGAAGCGCATGATCCCCTACGCCGAAGGGACGAAGCGGGGGAACCAGCTCGACGGCAAGCTCGTCACGTTCGCGTTCTTCGAGGCGTCCACGCGAACGCGGCTGTCGTTTGAAACGGCGGTCCAGCGCCTCGGGGGCCGGTGCGTCACGATCGCCGACCCTTCCGCGTCCTCGATGCGGAAGGGCGAGACGCTCCACGACACGATCCGGATGCTTTCCTCGTACGGCGACGCGATCGTGCTCCGCCATCCGAACGAGGGCGCGGCGCGCCTCGCCGCCCGCGCCTCCGACAAGCCGGTCATCAACGCGGGGGACGGCGCGGGCCAGCACCCGACGCAGACGTTGCTCGACCTCGCGACGATGCAGGAGGCGTTCGGGACCCTGAGCGGCCTCAAGGTCGTCCTCCTGGGGGACCTCAAGTTCGGCCGGACGGTCCACTCGCTGGCCCAGGCGCTCGCCCTGTTCGGCGCGGAACTGGTCCTCTCCTACCCTCCGGGGCTCGGGCTCCCCGAGGACGTCCGAACGAACCTCGAGCGACTCGGTGCCAAGGTCACGGAGGAGGACCAGCTGCACCGGGTCGTCCGCGACGCGGACGTGCTCTACGTGACCCGCATCCAGAAGGAGCGGTTCGGGGACCTCGCCGAGTACGAAAAGGTCTCGGGCACGTACCGGATCGATTCGGCCGTGCTCGCCGGCGCGAAGCGCCGACTGATCGTGATGCATCCGCTGCCGAGGACCGGCGAGGTGGCCCCCGAGGTCGACGCGACCCCGCACGCGGCGTACTTCCGCCAGGCCTTCCTCGGGGTACCCGTCCGGATGGCGCTGCTTTCCCTGATCCTGACCGGCAAGGGGGCGTGAGCCGACCGACGATGCGCGAGCTCAAGCTGACCCCGATCAAGAACGGGACCGTGATCGACCACATCGGCAACGGGCTCGCGCTCGAGGTCCTGCGGATCATCGGCGTGAAGGACCTCGACAAGGATTCGACGGTCTCGGTCGCCCTCCACGTCCGCAGCCAGAAGATCGGCTGGAAGTACATCGTCAAGGTCGAGAACATGGAGCTCTCCCCCCGGAAGGT
>Ga0075426_10003661_pt1 | contig 10992 bp, 8 predicted proteins | sample SoiMethybrSBSTD5_FD_75304 | JGI IMG/M metagenome (GOLD analysis project Ga0075426, IMG submission 75304) | Bulk soil microbial communities from a Populus tree surrounding site in Tennessee, USA - Soil MetaG P. TD hybrid SBSTD5 | ecosystem: Environmental > Terrestrial > Soil > Tree plantation...
CTGATGCGCGCGCCGATGGCCGCGCCGGCGAAGCGCCGCGCGATCGAGGCGGCTACGATAATCTCGCGCGCGCCCCAGCGGAACGGCCGCCCCGCTACGAGCCGGACCTGCGGGCGCAGCTCGAACGCCGGCGGCTCGACGCCGCGGACCGTGACGTTGCTCATGCCGCCGGCGAGCTTTTCCATATTGATGATGACGACCGATTCGCGCGAGGCGAGCGGCGCCCCGGTCGCGGAGCGCGCCACCTCCGGCATCCCCGTGACGAGCACCGCGACCTCACGGTCGAGAACGCTCAGCGTCTCGCTGTTCGCCGCCTTCCTCAGCACCAGCACGTTCTCGTCCGAGCCGGTGGCGCGGAGCGTCTGGCGGATGCCGTTGGCCATCATGAGAACGGCGGCGAAGACGAAGACGACGAGCGCGACGCCGAGGGCGGTCATCGCGGTCGTGAGCCGGCGCGCGCCGAAGCTGCGCAAAATGTAGCGGAACGGGATCGTCATGCCCTCAGCCTATGTAACGCAGTCCCTCGACGATTTTCTGGCTCGTGGCGCGCCGCGCCGGGATCAGGGCCGCGACGAGTCCGATCGCCACGCCCGCAAGGACGGCGAAGAAAACCGTCTTCGGCTCGATGTAAAAAACCGGAAACCATCCCTTGGGCAGCGCGTTTTTAAAGCCGGCGACAGCCGGCACCGTCGCCGCCATGCCCGCGGCGGTCCCGAGGATCGACAGGCACAGCGACTCGCCGGCGACGAGCGCCAGGATGTGACCCCCGGTAAAGCCCAGCGTCTTCAGAACCGCGTACTCGTGCGTGCGCTCGCGCGCCGACATGATCATCGTATTCGCCAGGACAAGCAGGATGATGCCGATAATCACGAACGACATCACGTCCATCGCCGTCATCACCGAGCCCATCGAGGAGAGAAAGTTCTGGTGGAACGCGCGCTCGGTCTCCGTCTTGGTCTCCGCGCGGGAGTTGGCGAAAAGCGCATCGATCGCCTCGGAGATCGGCGCGGCGTTGTCGGGGCTGTCGATTCGGGTCACGTACCAGCCGACCTGCCCTTCGCGGTCCGACTTCTCCTTCCGCGCCTGCTGCTCGAGATACTGCCACTGGAACAGCATGCTCGTGGGATCGGTCGCCTTGTCGCGCGGCTCGTAGATGCCCCGCACGACGAACTCCCAGCGGCCGGGGAAGATATCGCCTTCGAGCGGCATGACGTCGCCGATCTTGAGCTTGTATCGCTCCGCGATCTCGCTGCCGATGATGCAGGCGTTGCGCTCGCGCTTGAACGCCGCGAGCTGGTCGGGCGGAACGAGAAACTCGGGATAGACGTCGAAGAAACTGTTCGAGTCGACGGCGAGGCGCGCGAAGAACTGGTTCTTGTCGATGTAGACGCCGGAGAACCAGACCGCGAACGTCACGCGCTCGACCCCCGGCACGCGTGCGATGCGGTCGCGGTAGGCGTACGGCAGCGGGAAGACGAAGGAGACCGCGTGGCGCGTGATCAGCCGATTGGCGGCCGAAGCCTCGACGCCTGCGTTCCACGCCGTCACCACGGTGCGCAGCAGCATGAAGGCCAGGACCGCGACGGCGATGCCGACCGCCGTGAGCAGGCTCCGGAGCTTATGGCGCAGCGTGTTGCGCAATATGAGCTTCAGCAACTCCAATTACTTGACAGCCGCGCGGCACTCATTTACACCAGCTCGCCCTTGTCGAGGCGCCGGATCGAGCGGGCGCGCTCGGCCGCGTGCGGGTCGTGCGTCACCATTAAAATCGTCTTCGAGATCTCACGGTTCAGGCGGTCCATGAGGCCGAGGACTTCCTCGGCGGAGTTCTTGTCCAGGTCGCCGGTCGGCTCGTCGGCGACGAGAATAGTGGGGTCGGTGACGATCGCGCGGGCGATCGCGACGCGCTGCTCCTGCCCGCCGGAGAGCTGGCGCGGGTAGTGGTCCATGCGGTCGGCGAGCCCGACAATCGCGAGCGCCGCCTCGGCGTGCGCGCGGCGCTCGGGCTTCGGAAGGCCGCTCAAGAGCAGCGGCAGCTCGACGTTTTCGACCGCGGTTAAAACCGGAATCAGATTGTAAAACTGGAAGATGAATCCCACGTGCTGCGCGCGCCACGCCGCGAGATCGCCTTCGCTAAGCTCCGTCAGGTCGGTTCCCGCCACCGTGACGCTGCCCGACGTGGGGCGGTCGATGCCGGCGATGAGATTCAGCAGCGTCGTCTTGCCGGAGCCCGACGGGCCCATCAGCGCGACGAAGTCGCCGGCGGCGATCTCCAGCGAGATATCTCTCAAGACCGGGATTTCCAGGCTGTCGCGCCGGTAGGACTTCGAGACGTTTCGAATCTCGATCAGCGGCGGCATCAAATCAGCGCGTGGATGGACGGGGCGGGAAGAATACATACCGCCTCATTCGACGATGGTGAAAAGCTCCTGCGGGCGGCCGACGCCGCGGAGGGCATAGCGCCCGACGGATATCAGCCTCGATCTCGCGTCGCCCATGGCGGCGGCGAAAGCGGATGAAACGAGCAGCGGCTGCTCGACCGAGCGGCACATCGCGGCGATCCGGCTCACCTCGTTGACCGCGGGGCCGATGACCGTGAAATCGAGCCGCTCCTTGCTGCCGATGTTGCCGTAAAAGACGTCCCCGATGTGAAGTCCGAGATAGATTTCCGTCACCGGCAGGCCGAGCGCGACGCGGTCCAGGTTCGCCTCGGCGACTCCGCGCCGGGCGTTTGCCGCGGCGGCGAGCGCCGCTTCGCACGCGCGGCCACGGTCCTCGGACGTGAAGATGGCGAGCGTGCCGTCGCCGATCAATTTCAGCACGTCGCCGCCCTCGTCGTGAATGGCCGAGATGATCGCGTCGGCGTAATAGTTGAGCAGCGGAATGATTTCCTCCGGCGTCGCCGTATCGCTCAAGCGCGTATAGCCGCGGAGATCGCTGAACCAGAGCACCGCCTCGATGCGCTCGGGCACGCCCCGCTTGATGCGGCCTTGAAGAACCCGCCGGCCGGGGTCGCGGCCGAGATAGGTCTCGACCAGCGTTCCGGCGACGCGGGCGAGCGAGGCGGATTTCACCGCGAGCGCGAGAAAAGGCATGAAACGGCGTAACTCCGCGACTTGCTCATCGCTGAATCCTTCCGCGGCATCCGTCGCCCAGGACGAATAGACGCAGTCCATGTCACCGATGATCTCGTCGCCGGCGAAGCGGCTCGCCATCGCGATGTAATCCGTGATGCCGTCGGCGCGGAACTCCGGGAAAATGGAAAATTCATTCTCGTTCTCCGCCGTCAAGCGCCGCCGCAGCATCGGCTCGCCGGACTGCTCGAGGCGATAGAACGGGCTCCGTTCCCAGCGGCCGAGGTCGTCGTCGCTGCGGCCGTATTCTGTGAGCGTCGTCTCCTTCTGCGCGCGCGTCCAGCGGAACGCGCGCCCATTGTAAACGGGGTGCAAGGTGTCGATCAGCACGATCGCGCGCGCGATCGGAAGGCCCGCGGCGGCTTCGCGCTCGCAGACACCCGCGAGCATTTCGGCTTCGCTCCTCCCCGCCAGCGCCGATTCGGTGATCCAGAGCGACAGCTCGGAGAATTCGCAGTCGTTCATCGCCCTATTGTCCCTTCAACGCGACCCGGCTGCCGGCTTCGATGCGCTTGTCGGCAGCCGCAATGACTTTGTCACCCGCCTTGAGGCCTGATCGGATCTCCGCGTAACTCCCGACGCGGCTTCCCAACGTCACGGAGACCTCGATTGCGCGGCCGTCGCGGATTTCATAGACGACCTGGCGCCCGTCGCGCTCCGCCACGGCCGCGGCGGGGACGGCCAGCACCGGCGGCCTCTCCGCCTGCGCGGCTGCCTCTTGCGGCAAAAAACCGATCTTGGCGCTCATCTCCGGCAGCACGCGGCTGTCGTAGGATTTGAATTTGATCTTCACCATCACCGTCGCTTTCGCGCGGTCGGCGGTCGGCACGATTTTGTTCACGAAAGCCGGATAGTGGCGGTCGGGATAGGCGTCGAGCGTCACGACGCAAGGCTGCCCCGAGAAGACGCGCGTCAGGTTGGCCTCCGCGACGTCCGCTTCGACCTCGAGCGAGCTCAAGTCGGCGATCGTGACGACCGCGGCGCGCGAGCTTACAGCGCCGGCGAGCGGCGCGACGATCTCACCGACGTCGGCATTTTTATTGACCACGGTGCCGTCGAAGGGCGCGACGATGCGCGTGTATTCGACGGCGGTCTCGGCTTCCTTGACGGCCGACCGCGCCGATTCGATCGACGCGACGACCCGATTGTAGCGCGCCTCGGCCGCGTCGTAGTCCGCCTGCGCGACGAGATTTTTTTGCAACAATATCTTTTGGCGCTCGAGCGACTGCTTCGCGTCGTGGAGATCGGCCTCGCTCATGCGGAGATTTTGGCGCGCGCGGGCGAGCGTCGCCATGACGTCGCGGTCCTCGAGACGCGCGATCACCTGCCCTTTCTTGACCGTGTCTCCCTCCTCGACGCCGAGGTATACGAGCTGGCCCGTGCCCTTCGAAGCGACGGCGGCTTTGCGCCGCGCGCTGACGTAGCCGCTCGCCGTCAGCACGGCCTGGGCTTCCGCCGGAGACAGCAGCGCTGCGGTCGCGAGCTGAACTTCGACGCGCGGTGAGAGCTTTTCTCGCCAAAGGAAGAATCCGGCGGCGGCGACGAGCAACGCGATAATGCCGATGGCAAGCCGGCCGGGCCGCCGCGACGCGCGATGCGCGGCCGCCGGGCGGCTCCTATCGATGCGGAGCGTAGATAGATCGGGCTCGGGCTTCGACATGATATTCAATCATTAAGCCGGTTAAATTGCGCGATTTCAACCGGCGGAATTCGCGTGCAAGCGAAACCGCAGCGAATTCAACGCGTTTAAAACTGCGGAGCAAGAATGAAATGCGCGATGCTACTGCGACGAGCCGGAGGCCGGACCGCTGGCCATGTCGTCCAGCGGGATGATGATTTTTTGTCCGACAAAAATGAAGTTAGGGCTTTTGAGGGTCTGCTTGTTCGCTTCGAAAATGCGCGTCCACTTCATCACATCGCCGTAGTATTTTTGCGCGATGCGCGCGAGCGTGTCGCCGGACTGAATCGTATATTCCTGGGTTCCCGCCGTCGACGGTTTGGCCGGCGCGGCGATCGGCTGCTTTCTTTTATCCTGAGCGCCGGCGGCGGATTTCGCGGCGGGCCCTTCCTTCGATGCCGCGGCCCCGCTTCTGGCCCCTGTCGACGCGAGCGCGGGCCGCGATTTATACAATTGATCGATAAAGCCGGAGTCGTCGAGCTCTTTGATGAAAGTCAGGTCCACGAATTGGTCCGCCTTCGCCGTCTGAGCCCTGGGCTCGCTCGCCGCCATCTCGCCAAGGATCATCTGAATGCCTTTGAGCGTCGGGTAAGGCCGCTCGGGCACGAGCGTCAGCCCGACGCCCTCGTACGTTTCCCTCAGTGCATCGGGATCGTCGATCTTCAGGTACTTTTGCAGGATCCCCATCGACTCTCTCGGATGCGTCTTATAGTAATGGATCGCCTCGACGTACGCCTTCATCAGGCTGCGAAAGACCTCGGGACGCGATTTGATCAGGGAGCGCGTCGTAGCGAGACCGGCGGCCTGATATTCGAGCCCCAGCATCTGGAGGTCGGCGAGGACTTTCATGCCCATGCGCTTGGCCTTGAGCGTCAGCGGCACCTCGAGCATCACGCCTTGAACGCGCCCCGTTTCGAGCGCCGAGAAACGCTCCGGCTGCGTCCCGATCTCGACGATGCTAACGTCCTTGCCGGGCGCGAGGCCGTACTTATCGAGCGCAAAGCGCGTCGCGAAATCGGACGAACTCCCGGCGCGGCTCACCGCCAGCGACTTGCCCCGGAGGTCGTCCGGCCGCTGGATCGTCTTGTCGACGATAAGCTGGTAGTTCATCGTGTTGAGCAGCGCGCCGATCAGAACGACGTCGCCGCCCTGAAGGCTTCGCTGCACGACCGACGGTCCCGGCACCTGCGCCAACGTGGCATAGCCCGACGTCAGCACCTGCACCGCTTTCGGCCCGCCGGTGACCTGCACGAGCTGGACCTCGAGGCCGTACTTGCGAAAAATCCCGGTTTCGTAGGCGACCCAGCCGGGCGCCTGGTTGCTCGAAGTTCCGGCGTAGACGATTGTGATATTGCGCGGGCGCTGCTGCTGCGCGCGAGCCGGATGCGCGCCGCTGAAGACGAGAATCATCAGCAGCGGCAAAAAAAATGCGAATGAAAGGATGGAAGGCGACGGGCGGATTGCTTTACGTCGCAACCGATACATCTTTTTTTTCTCCGCCGCGCGGCGCGGCGGGCATCGAACGGGTTTGACTCAGGCGCACCATCGCGGCTTTGAGGCTCGCGCGCATCCTTCCGAGCGACCGCGCGAGGTCGCCGATCTCGTCGCCGGCCTCGACGCCGATCGGGGTATCGAGATCGCCCAGGCTGATCCGGTCGGCGACATGCGTCAGGCGCAAAATCGGCCGTACGATGCCGCGCGCGAGGAGAATCGAGAGCGTGACGCCGACGGCGGTCAGCGCCAGTATAATGCCGATGAGCGGCAGAAGCGCCGCGCGAATCTGCTCTTCGACGCCGTCGCCCCAAATCGCTACGTGAGCGGTTCCGACCTGCCCGCCGAGGATCGGCACGCGCGTCTCGTAAACCGTCTTGCCGCGGAGCGTCAGCTCCTGCTGTGATGCCTGGCGGCGGACATCGGCTGAAACCGGCTCGCGCACCTCCGGCGGAAGCGCCGCAGGGCTTTGCGCGAGGATCTCGCCTCTATTGTCCTGGATATAGGCGTAAGCCACGCCTTCGAGGAGCGCCGACTTGGCGACGACGCTGTTGAGCTCCAGCGCGTTCCGCGCGATGACGTGGCCGGCGGCCGCGTCGCTCATGATCGTGGCGACCGTAAGCGCCCGCTGATCCACCTGCGCCCGCAGCGCGCGGACGGTCAGGTGGTAAACGACGCCGATGACCAGCAAGGCGAAGACGACGATTACGCCGGCGAGCGTGCCGACGATCTTCATCGTCAGGCCAACCCGTCGCGAGCCCGCCTCGAGCGCGATCGGCATGCTGCGGGTCTCGATCGAAACCGTCGATTGACTCATTTTTCCTCCGAGAGAGATTCCAGGGACATAAGATGTTGGAAGCGCCGTCTGAGCGATTCCTCCAGAATTTCGCAGCTCGTCGACTCAACAAGCTCGCCCAGCCTTGATTTCGGAAAGGCGTCGAATTCTTCTCCGAGGGCCGAGACCTGGTCGCGCAGCACGAGCGGCGCCATCGGACCCATCGCTTCGGTTAACGAGGCGATCATCGAATTGAGAAACCCGGGCGAGAGGACATTCGCCCGGCTTTCCGGCAGCCTCGTCACGCCCGGCATCGGGGCCGGCGCAATCTCTGGCTCGGCTTCGACCGCAAATGGTGACATGGTCTCAGCCGCCGGGGCGGCTTCGCGGTGGTATGTTTCCTCGACTTCCGGCTTGGGGGTTTCGGTCGCAACCGCCGTATCGACGTCGTGGAAAGTGGCCACCGACTCTTTAAACGCTCCGGCCTCCGGCTGCTCATCCGCCATGTGATCCGCGTCGCCGGCGAAAATCGCCGTTTCGCGCTCGCGCTGGAGCCGCTCGATAAGCTCGGCCAGGCGGTCGCCGCCGTCGGGCGGCGGCAGCGGCGCTTGCTCGTCGACCGCCTCTTCATCGAACGGTCGCCGCGCGGGCGCGGTCTCTTCAAACTCTTCATCGTTCTTGAATACTGGGCGTGGTCTTACCGGCCGCTCGACCATCCTGCTGAGACCTCTCGCGCGCGCTGCCTCTTCCGACGCGGAAACGAGCGACCGGTCGTCGGCGACGTCGCGGATGATCGCCGCGCTCACGCGCTTCTCGCTCATGCTGTACGCGGTGAGCAGCCCGTTGTCGCACAGGATATTGATGAGCCGCGGGATTCCGCCGGAGCAGGCGTGGATCGCCTCGAGGGCTTTCGACGTAAAGATGAAAGGCGAGCCGCCGGCCGTCTCGACGCGCCGCGCGATGTACTCGGAGCATTCGGTGAGATTCAGCGGCTTAAGATGGTGATAGAGCACCACGCGCTGCTTGAGCTGCCGGAGGCTCGGCAGGTTCAATTTGACCGCCAGCTCGGGCTGGCCGGCCATGACGATCTGCAGCAGCTTGCACTCTGAAGTTTCCAAATTGGAAAGCAGCCGAATGCTTTCCAGCACCTTGGGGGACAGGTTCTGCGCCTCGTCGAGAATCAGCGTGACGTTCTTGCCATTGTGGTAGGAGTCGAGAAGCAGCTGATTGACGAGCTTTAAATAGGTGTGGACATTCTGCCGGTCCTCGCGGAACGCGGTGAAGCCCAGGTCCTCGCACATGTCGCGCAGGAGATCTTTCGACTGGCTGATCGTATTGAAGATGAGGGTGCTTTGAGTGTTTCTTTGCTCCAGCTCTTTCAGCAGCGCGTGAATCAGCGTCGTCTTGCCGGTGCCGACCTCACCGGTGAGGACGATGAAGCCCTTCCGCGCATCGATGCCGTAGAGCAGCCGCGCGAGCGCCTGCTGGTGGCTGGCGCTCAGATAGAGAAAGCTGGGATCAGGGGTGATGTTGAAGGGTTCCCGACTAAGACCGAAGTGTTCCAGGAGAGATTGGCTTTTGAGATTGAGCCACTGGGAATTCAAAAACGCCTCCGTGGACGTCTGACAAGCCAAGGTAACCGATTCGAGATTCGACTGTCAAGAAAATTTTTCATTTCTTGGCAGTTTTTGTCTCTTTTTGTCGCGCGTTGTCGGTGTTATCACAACGAGGCGTCGGAAACCGTCAACTCAAGAACAAACGATAGGCGGGGTTACCCGTCTCTTCGACGCGCTCGTAGCCGACCTGGTCTAGAAAGCGCTCGAACGCGCGCCGGTCGCCGCGCGGCACTTGCATGCCGACGAGCACGCGCCCGAAATCGGCGCCGTGCGACCGGTAGTGGAACAGCGAGATGTTCCAGCGCCCGCCCATGTGGCTCAAAAAATTCATCAGCGCCCCCGGCCGCTCGGGAAACTCGAAGCGGTAGAGCACCTCGTCCTGCGCGTTCGGCGCGCGCCCGCCGACCATGTAGCGCGCGTGAAGCTTGGCGAGCTCGTTGTCGGTCATGTCGATCGTCGGATAGCCGCCGCGCGTGAGCGCCCGCGCTAGCCGGCGCATCTCCCGGCCGTCGCGGACCTGAATGCCCACGAAGATGTGCGCTCGGCGCGGATCGGCATAGCGGTAGTTGAACTCGGTGATGTTGTGGCGGCCGAGAATCTGGCAGAAGCGCTTGAGCGAGCCGGGGCGCTCGGGGATCGTCGCGGCGAACACCGCTTCGCGGCGCTCGCCGATCTCCGCGCGCTCGGAGACGTGGCGCAGGCGATCGAAGTTGACGTTGGCCCCCGACGCGACGGCCACGAGACTCTTCCCGCGCCAGCCCGCCGCCGCGGCGTGGCGCTTGAGGCCGGCGATCGACAGCGCCCCCGCAGGCTCGAGAATGAGCCGGCGGTCTTCGAAGACGTCTTTCATCGCCGCGCAGATCTCGTCGTTCGTGACGATCACGATGCGGTCGACCCAGCGCCGGCAGAGCCTCAGCGTCTCGCGCCCGACCTGCCGCACGGCGACGCCGTCGGCGAAGATGCCGACATGATCGAGCATCACCCGCCGCCCTCTCTCCAGCGAGCGCCGCATGGCATCGGCGTCCTCGGGCTCGACGCCGATGATTTTCACCGACGGGCGGATTTGCTTCACGTACGCAGCGATGCCGGCGATCAGCCCGCCGCCGCCCACCGGGACGAAGATCGCGTCGAGATCCCCCGGATGCTGCTTTAAAATCTCCAATCCGATCGTGCCCTGCCCTGCTATGACTTCCGGATCGTCGTAAGGATGGACGAAGGCGAGCCGGCGCCTGGCCGCCAGCTTTCTGGCATAGGAGTAGGCCTCGTCGTAGTTGTCGCCGCGAAGCTCGATGACGGCGCCGAGCGCCCGCACCGCGTCGATCTTGATCTGCGGCGTCGTGCGCGGCATGACGATCGTCGCGCGCGCGCCGAGCCGCTCGGCGGCGAGCGCGACCCCCTGGGCGTGATTGCCGGCGGATGACGCGATGACGCCGCGCTTGAGCGCGGCGCGCGGCAGGCGGGCCATTCTATTGTACGCGCCGCGGCACTTGAACGAGAAAACCGGCTGCAGGTCCTCGCGCTTGAGCCAGACATGATTGCCGAAGCGGCGCGAGAGCACCGGCGCGTATTCGAGCGGCGTCTCGCGCGCGATCTCGTAGACGCGCGCGTTCAGAATCCGTGTGAGATAATTCTGCGCCATGGAAGATTCCGCCTCGCGAACGCGTAGATTACACGCAAGCGCGGGGAATTACCAAGGCGCGGGCGATTCGGACTATTGAGAGGAGGTGCGGCCGACGAAGTCCGCGAGCAGGCTGTTGAAGCGCTCCGGCTCGTCGACGAAGAGCGCGTGGCCGGCGCGCTCGAAAATCTCGATGCGCGTGCCGGGGCGGTTCTTTTCCAGGTTTTGCGCCTGCGCGGCGAACTGCGGCGTGACGACGTACAGCAGCGGCTTGTCGAACGCATGGGCGATCTCTTTCCAGTGCGCGCGCTCGTAGGGATAAGACAGCAGCGCGATGCTGTCGGCCAGCGGCATGCGCTTGGCGCCGCGCACGAGGGCATCGATCTCCGCCTTGGGACGCGGCTGCGAAAAAATCGCGCGCACGAACTGGTTGAGCGCGGCGTCGCGGTTGCGTTTGAGGCTGTCGGTAAAGCCCGAGCTCGGCGCGGGCGGCGGCTCTTCGCCGACGGAGCTGTCGACCAGCACGAGGCCGGCGATCTTTTCGGACCCGAATGTATGCAGGTATTGGAGCGCTTCGATGGCGCCGAGCGACCAGCCGACGAGCACGACGCGGGAAAGCGGGCGGAGGAATTCATCGATATCCGCCGCGCGGCGGTCGGCCGTATAGCCCTTGCCCGGGA
>Ga0075426_10003662_pt1 | contig 10992 bp, 10 predicted proteins | sample SoiMethybrSBSTD5_FD_75304 | JGI IMG/M metagenome (GOLD analysis project Ga0075426, IMG submission 75304) | Bulk soil microbial communities from a Populus tree surrounding site in Tennessee, USA - Soil MetaG P. TD hybrid SBSTD5 | ecosystem: Environmental > Terrestrial > Soil > Tree plantation...
CAGCCTTCCCACACCCGGCCAGGTGAAAACGGTCTCGGTCACGACCGCGCCCTCGATGATGCCGCCGATCTGAAGGCCGACGATCGTCACGACAGGGATCAGCGCGCTCTTGAGCGCATGGATGAACACGACGCGCCGCCACGAGGCGCCTTTGGCGCGCGCGGTCCTGATGTAGTCGTTGTTGAGGACCTCGATCATCGAGGAGCGGGTGAAGCGCATGTTGATCGCGGTTCCGGCGGTGCCCAGGGCGATCGCAGGTAGAGCCACGTGGCGGAGGCTCTCGAGCGGGTCCTGGGTGAAGGGCACGTAACCGCCGAAGGGAAAGATCCGGGCCGAAACCGACAGCACGAATATCAGGACGATCCCGATGAAGAAGTTCGGCACCGAGACGCCGGCCACTGTGATGCCTGTGGCCAGGCGGTCTACGACCGAGCCACGGCGCACGGCCGCGATCGTGCCGAGCGGTATCGCCACGAGCAGCGACCAGAGCAGGGCGGCGATGCCCAGCTCGAGGGTCGCGGGCAGGCGTTCGGTGATCGCTGATGCGACGGGCTCATCGGTGGTGATCGAGCGGCCCCAATCGCCATGCACGATGCGGTTGACCCAGATGAGGTACTGGGCGTAGAGCGGCTTGTCCAGGCCGAGCTCGGCGTGCACCTGCGCGATCGCCTGCGGGCTCCTGTCTTCGCCGAGGACGATCAGCGCCGGGTCGCCAGGGCTCAGGTGGATGAGCATGAAGACGCCGACGGTGACCAGGAAGGCAACCGGCAGCATCAGCACGACGCGGCGCAGGACGTACGTCGTCATGCCGGCTCAGTCACCGGCCTCGAACCTGCGCGATCGCCTTGTGAGCGCTTAGCCCTTCCAGACCTCCGCCATCCGGATCATCAAGTCGGGATAAAGCGTGAAGCCGTGGATCTTGGTGTTTGAGATCTGCGCGCTGACCCCGAAATTCGTGAAGACGTAAGGTGCGTCCTGCACGATCTGTTTCTGCGCGCTGATGTAGTCCTGCTTGCGCTTGGCCTGGTCGGCGCTCGTGCGCGCGTCTTCCAGCCACGCATCGACCTGGGCGTTGCTGTACATGCTGTCGTTGAAGTCGCCGCCGGTGTGCCACCACGCGTACATGTTGCCGTCGGGGTCGATGCGGCCTGACCAGTTGACGCCGCATGCCTCGAACTTGTGCGCCGCGCACTCCTGCTGGTAGGTGGCGAACTCCTCGGTCTGGATCTGCATGGTGATCCCGGCCGCCGCCAGCTCGGACTGGAGCAGCTGCGCCAGCTGCTGGTTGACAGGGTCGGACGTGGTCTTGAACGTGAAGCTGAAGCCGGTCGCGGTCGCTTTTGCCTTGGCCGGGTCCGCGTGGTCGAAGATCTTCTCGCTCGCGTCGAAGGCCCAGCTCGAGGGTGGGATCGGACCGTAGGCCACGACCCCGATGTTGAAGTTGATGTTCTTCAGGATCGAGTACCGGTCGATGGCCATCGCGACCGCCTGCCGCTTCGCGGGGTCGTTGAAGGGAGGCGCTCCAGCGTTGAGCTCAAAGCCGCTGAACCCGATCGCGGGCGTGTCCTTGTAGATGAAGTTCGAGTCAGCCTTGAGAGAGGCGACGTCTTTGGGGGCGATCACGCGCGCGATGTCGACGTCGCCGGTTTTCAAAGCCGCCAGGATCGCGTTGACGTCGGGGATCGCGCGATAGGTGACTCCGTCGAGGTAGGGAAGCCCGGCCTTCCAGTAATCAGGGTTCTTCTTCAGGGTCAGGTGGTCGTTTCGTTTCCACTCGACGAACGCGAACGGGCCGCTGCCCGCGCCCACGGGCGTCAGCGAGAAGTCCTTGCCGCCTTTGGTCACCGCGTCGATCGAAAGCATCATCCCGGCGCGGTCGACCAGAGTGGCCAGAAGGGTTGCGTTGGGTTTGCTCAGGTGAAAGATGACGTGCGTGTCGTCGGTGACTTCGACGGTCTTGACGCTCGCGAGGTCGGACTTGCGGCGAGAAGTGGCGCCCGTCTTGTAGCGCTCGATGTTCGCCTTGACCGACGCACCGTTGAATGGCGTCCCGTCCTGGTACTTGACGCCAGACTGCAAGGTGAACTTGTAGTTGAGCGGGTCCGATGTATCCCATTGCTTGACCAACCCGGATTTGATCGTGAGCGACGGGTCGATCGTGAAAAGCGAGTCGTAGATGTTGTAGAAGACCTCGCGCTCGACCAGCAGCGAGGAATCCATCGGGTCGAGGGTTCGCAGCTCGCTCTCGAGGGCGACGGTTGCGGTGCCGCCGTGCTTTGGGGTCCCGGAGGTCTGGCTGCCGCCGCCTCCACCGCCGCAGGCGGCGAGCAACACAAAGAGGGTCAACCAAAGGCCGACTCGTCTCATCTCGAACTCCTCTCCACAGCCACCGGGCGCCCGCATGCCGCCCACTTTTTGCCGGATCCCCGCGTCCGGCACCAATAATTACGCGTCTGGCCGCCTCCGAGTGTCAACTTCGAGTTGGCGCACCCTCGTCGCGACGAGCAGCTCGAGCGAGTCGACCAGCCGGGGACCGGGCCGGTTGAAGTAAGCGGAGCCGTCGAGCACCGCCAGTGCATCGGCGCCCGTCGCGTCGATCTGACTCCGCACCGTATCCGCCTCCTGGCGCGCCCGCGACTCGTCGAATCCGCACGGGGCCAGGATCAGAAGGGACGGCCGCGCGTCGCGAACGTCATTCCAGGTGAGCGCCCGCGAGGGCACCCCGGATCGAGCCAGCGGGTCGTCGATTCCAGCCAGCTGGAGCAGGTCGGGCGTCCAGTGACCGGCCGGATAGGGAGGGTCGATCCACTCGAGGAAGACTCCGCGAACGCGCGGCATGGCCGCCGCCCTGGAGGCGGCGGTCTCGATGCGTCTGCGAAGACCGGACAGCAATGGGAGCGAATCGGCGCCGCAGGCGCGGGCCAGCTCCTCGATGTCGGACAAAACATCGGCGAGCGAGTGCGGATGCTGCCTGATCATTCGAGTTCCGGCCAGCGATTCCGCCACCTGGTCCGCGGGTATCGCGCATACATTGCAGACGTCCTGCGCGACAACGAGATCGGGGTCGAGCCTGAGAATTGCGTCCGTGTCCACCTCGTACAGCGAGCGTCCTTCGAGCGCCGCGAGTGCGACCTCGGCCTCGATGCCGGAGCTGCCGCGCCGCGCAAGCTCGAGCGTGGAGCGCGTCACCACCGGCAGTGACGCAGCCTCCGGCGGGTAGTCGCACTCGTGCGTCACGGCCACGACCTCGTGGCCGAGGCCGAGAGCGAAAAGCGACTCGGTCGCGCTCGGCAGGAGCGAGACGATTCTCAATCGGGCCCCGCGATCCGGTCGAGGACCTGCTTGAAGACCTCGTACGGCTGCGCGCCCAGGACCAGGAACCGCCGGTCGAAGATGTGCGCCGGGATCGCATCGATCCCGACCGACGAAGCCACGCGGCGGTTCTCGTCGATCACCGCCGCGTAGCGGTCCTCTTCGATCGCCCGCCTCAGCTCAGCCGTGTCCAGTCCCACGCTTGAACCGATGCGAACGAGGTCGTCGACCTCCTCCAGCTTGCCGGTGCCTTCCCAGTGCGCCTTGAAGAGCGCGTGGTGCATCTCTTCGAAGACACCCTGCTCGCGGGCGAGCTCCGCTGCGCCCAGCGCGCGGCGCGAGTTGATGATGACGTCGCGCGTCTTGATCTCGAGTCCCACGGTCGCTGCGATCGTCCGCATGTGGTCGCGCATCAGCTCCGAGCGGGCGCGGCCGAAGTACGCGTCACGTGGAATTCCCTCGACCGGCGCTTCCGGATGGAGCTCGAAGGGCAGCCAGGTCACCCTCACGAGGCCTTCTCGCTGCAGCTGCTCGACCCGGACCGAGTCGATGTAGCACCAGGGTCAAACGTAATCGGAGTAGATGATCAGGTCGACCGGCGGGGCCTCGCTCATTTGTTCATAAATACGCCGTTCGCGCGTTCAGGATTCCTTTGGCAACCTTTAACCCGGCGGTGGCAGAATGGGTATGTAGGGGTGCAATCGGAGAGTGGCGCCCCGAAGGACCCCCGTCCATTCTGGGTTCCAGGAGGCAGTGACTATGGCAGAGACGAAGACATTCGTCGCGAACGCGCCGGTGTGGGTCGACCTTTCGAGCACCGACGCGGAGAAGGCTCGCGACTTCTACGCCAAGCTGTTCGGCTGGAAGGCCGAGGTGACGAAAGACCCGCAAGCCGGCGGCTACGCGCTGGCGACGATCGGCAGCAAGAACGTGGCCGGCATCGGGCCGAAGCAGCCTGGTGACGGCAGTCCGTCGGCATGGAGCGTTTACATCGGAACGCGAGACGTCGACGCGCTCGCCAAGAAGATCCAGGCCGAAGGCGGCACGGTGATTGCGCCCCCGTTTGACGTGCTGAAGTCGGGCCGGATGGCAGTCTTTCAGGACCCGAGTGGCGCCTTCATCTCGGCGTGGCAGCCAAACGAGATGCAGGGCGCAGAGATCGTGCAGTCCCCGAACACGTTCGCGTGGGCCGAATTGAACTCTCGTGGCCTCGACCGGGCCGAGCCCTTCTACAAGAAGGTCTTCGGTTGGGGCGAGAAGAAGAGCCCTTTGGGCGAAGGCATGGGCGATTACACCGAGTTCAAGCTCAACGACGAGAGCATCCTCGGCGCCATGGAGATGGCGCCCATGGTGCCCAAGGAGGTGCCCTCGTACTGGCTCGTCTACTTCGCCGCCGATGACGTCGACAAGACGCACAAGAAAGCCGTCGAGCTGGGCGGGAAAGAGCTGCTTCCGCCGCAGGACTACCCTGGCGGCCGCTACTCCATCGTCGCCGACCCGCAGGGCGCGGCTTTCGGCCTGATGAAGACCCAGCGCTAAGAAGCGATCAATGGGCCGGCGGGCAGCAGCCCGCCGGTCCTTCTTTTGTCAGGCAGAGAGGTCCGCAACGGCCCGCGCAGCGCCAATGGTGATCATCTTTTCTCCTTCACGAAATCAAAGGCTTCCTCGGCGAGCGGCAGCCACCGCTGCGTCGAGTCGGGGGAGAGGACGAACCACTCGCGCATCGGCTTGCCTTTGCCCGCGTCGAAGTGCGCCCCGTCGCGTCTGGCGATCAGCTCGTCGACGCGCCCGCGCGGGAGCTTCAGAACGAGCTCCCCGCGGACCAGCATGGCGAAAATTCTTCCGTCGACCTTGAGCTGGCCGGACGAGCCGAAGCCCTTGCCCTCGGTCACGCGCGTGACCCCCGATCGCTTTGACATCGCTTCCACCAGCGCGGCGTACTTCGATTCCGCGCTCATGCGGCCTCGGCCATCACCCGCGCCGGCACGGACGCTTTTCGCGACCGCACTCCAAGAGCGGTGACCGCACCCAGCAGCGACAGTCCCGCCGCCACGGCCAGCGCCGGGCGGAACCCGCCGGCGAAAGTCGCGGGCGTGCCGATGTGCCCGTTGGAAGCGAACACCGCGGTCACGACCGCGATGGCGAACGCCGACCCGAAGCGCTGCATCATGCTGTTGACGCCTGAGGCCTTGCCCACCTCGTGAGGCTTGACGGCGCTGACGATTGCGTTCGGCACCACCGGAAGGGCCATCGAGACCCCGACCCCGGCGACGATCAGCGGAATCACGAGCTCACCGTAATCGACGCCGGCGCTCGCGCGAAGCGCGAACCAGCCAAGACCGATGCCCTGCAGCAGCATTCCCGCGGTCAGCACTGGCCGAAGGCCGACCCGGTCGCTGAGCACGCCCGCGACCGGAGCGATGAAGAGAGGCGTCGCCGTCCATGGCAGGAGGCGCAAGCCGGCCTCGAGGGGTGAGTCACCCAGGGCGAACTGCATGTACTGCGTGACGAGGAACGCGGCAGAGAAGATCGTGCCCGACATCAGGAATCCCGTCGCGTTGCCGGCGCTGAAGCTGCGGTTGCGGAAGAGGTGCATCGGAAGCATCGGCTCGGCCGCCCTCAGCTCCCAGGCCACGAATCCCGCGATCAGCAGGAGGCCGGAAGTCAACGTGCCGATGGCAGCCGCGCTCTGCCATCCCTCGTCGCCGGCGCGAATCAGGCCCCAGACCACCGCGACGGCGCCGGTTCCGATGAGGGCGGTGGCGACCAGGTCGAGACGCGTCGCCGGTCCCTTGCTCTCCGGCAGCCGAACCAGCGAGAGCAGAATCGCCGCGACGCCGATCGGGGCGTTGACCCAGAAGATCCAGTGCCAGCTCAAGCCCTGGGTGATCGCCCCGCCGACAAGCGGCCCGGCCGCCACCGCGAGGCCGCCGATGCCTCCCCATATTCCGACGATCGCGCCGCGGCGCTCGCGGCCGAAAGCCGAGGTGAGGATGGTGAGGCTGACCGGCATCACCATCGCGGCGCCGATTCCCTGCACCGCGCGCGCAGCGATCAGGAGCTCAGCGCTCGGTGCGACCGCGCAGGCGATGGAAGAGGCGGTGAACACCGCGAGGCCGACCACGAAGATGAGGCGCCGGCCGACCCGGTCGCCGAGCGCGGCGGCGGTGATGATTCCCGCGGCGTAGGTCAACGTGAAGGCGTTGACGGTCCACTCCAGCGTGGAGATGCTGCCGCCGGTATCGCGGTGGATCGCGGGCAGCGCGGTGACCACCACAAGCGAGTCGAGCGCAACCATGAAGAACGCGATCGAAGTGAGCGCCAGGGTCCATATCCGGCTCGTCATCAGGAGAACCTCCAACCCATTCAAGTCGGCGAAGCACTGGCGATTTTCCAGTAAGCACTTGAAAAAGTCAAGTAGTAACTTGAGGGTATCCGGTGGCTCGTGGTATCGTGCGCGACATGCGGTCGTACCAGCAGTACTGCGCGGTCGCCAAGGCGCTCGACGTCGTTGGAGACCGTTGGGTGTTGCTCATCGTCCGCGAGCTGATGACCACTGGGCCGCTCCGCTATACCGACCTGCTCAAAGGCCTGCCGGGGATAGCCACCAACCTCCTTGCCGATCGGCTGAAGGACATGGAACAGGCCGGGATCGTGCGCTCCTGGGCTGCGCCGCCTCCGGTGGCCACGACCCTGTTCGAGCTCACCGAGCGAGGCCGTGCCCTGCAGCCGCTGCTTGCCGAGCTCGGCCGGTGGGGGGCGCCCCTGATGGGCGTGCCTCCGCCTACGAACGTCTTCCGCAGCCACTGGCTGGTCTTCCCGTTCGACGCTTACCTGGTCGACAGGGCGCCTGGGGAGCCCCCGATCGAGATCGAGGTCAGGACCGGCGACGAGCCGATGGTCATCGAGACGGTCGAAGGCAAGGTGCGGACCCGGCGAGGCACCGCCGAAAGTCCGGACGCGGTCCTCGAGGGGCGTCCGGGACTCATCCTGGGTCTCCTTTCGGGCCGGCTGGACATGCCGGAGGCGAAAAAGCGCGGGCTCGAGTTCCGCGGCAGCCAGAAGGCTCTGCGCCGCGTGGTCGGCGCCTGGGGGAAGTAGCTACAGGGCCAGGAAGGCTCTCGCGACACGTGCCGCGACGCGCGCGTTGTGGATCACGAGATCGACGTTAAGGTCGAGCGTGCGGCCGCCGGAAAGCTCGGCGACCCGCGCCAGCATCCTCGGGGTTAGATCGGCACCGCTGACTCCCTGGAGCTCGTCCGCGGCCTGCCTCGCGTACGCCTCGGCCCCGTCCAGCTCGCGGGGAGGAGGCACGGCGACCACGACCCCGCGGCCCCGCCTGTCCCACCACGCGGCGTTGAGCACGCGCGCGGTTTCCTCCGGGCCGTCAACGCGAGCGCTCACCGGGCAGCCGCTGTGGCGCGTGTAGAAGGCGGGAAACTCGTCGGTCCCGTAACCCAGCACCGCGACGGACAGGCTCTCGAGCCGCTCCAGGGTCAACCTGAGGTCGAGGATGATCTTCGCCCCGGCACAGAACACGGCGACACCGTGGAACGAGATCACCTCGAGGTCGGCTGACTCGTCCTCAGGATGCCCCCGGTGGACGCCGCCGATGCCGCCCGTGGCCATGAACTTGATGCCGGCGAGCCAGGCCGCCTGCACCGTCGCGGCGACGGTGGTCGCCCCGACCTGCTCGCGTGCCAGCACCGGGCCGATGTCGCGCACGCTGACCTTCACAGACTTCTCCGCCACCCGCTCCAGCTGGGGCGCGGTCAGTCCGACGTGCACGCGTCCATCGAGCACGGCGACCGTGGCGGGGACGCCTCCTTCCTCGCGGATGGCGGCCTCGCAACCGCGCGCTGCCATCAGGTTGTAAGGAGCGGGGAGGCCTTGCCCGACGATCGACGTTTCGAGGGCCACGACCGCGACATCGTTGTCCAGCGCCCAGGCGACCTCGGGCGCGATGTGGAGGAGCTCGATCAGCTGGGCCGTGCTCCGACGAGGGTCACCGACTGCGACGCGGCCTGCACCGCCTTCTCCGCCGCCTCGACCGGCGTCGCGCCTCGAAGCCATGCGCTGCAAAAAGCAGCCGCGAATGCATCGCCTGCGCCGGTGGGATCGATCGATGCGACATCGGGCGCGGCGATGTCGCGGCCGAACACGCGACTGCCCGCCGATCCAAGCTTGAGGACCGGCACCTGGGCCAGGCTCTCGAGGGGTACGGCGAGCGTCGCCGCCTCGGCCTCGGTCGCGAAGAGCACCTCCGGTTTCAAGCGCGCAAGCACGTAAGCCATGCGGGGAGGGCCGTAGGCGCGCAGGCCGGCCGGCGACGAGAGGTCGACGGCGAGCATTCCGTGCGCATCGCGGACGGCCCGGATCGCGGCTCTGGTCGCGCTCGCGAGCGGCTCGACGAACAGCGAGTAGGCGGGGACGTGAAGCAGCCGAGCGTCGGTGAACCAGGCCTCCTCGAGGTCATCGGGGCTGAGCCCGATGCTCGCTCCCCGCTGGGTCGCCATCGTTCTTCGTCCATCGGCGCCGACCAGCACCGCTATCGTTCCCGTCGGTTCAGCCGCCCAGACCGCCCGGACCTCGACCCCGCGCGATTCGAGGTCGGCGACCAGCCTCCGGCCCGTGTCGTCGTCGCCGACCCGCGTGACCAGGCGCGCCCCCTCGCCCAGCGCCGCGGTCCAGGCACAGAAGTTGGCCGCCTGCCCGCCTCCGCCCAGCGTGATCGTCGCCGCGGTGTCGTCGTCGGGCTGGAGCGGGCCTTGGGGGACGATCCTGACGTCGAGCACCAGGTCGCCGATGGAGACGATCATGTCCGCGAGGAGGATAGCCTCCTGCAAATGTGGTAGGCCAAAACCGCCCAGTTGAAGAATGGCGCGACCCGCGCAGGGGGCAGATGATGCGATCAGCCGGGAGCTTGGGTCGCCCGGCGGCTCCAAGTCGGGGCTGTGGGGGGTGAGCCATGCGCGCAACCGCATGGCTCTTTCCTATTTAGAGGCTCTGCGTGATCTCAGCTCCGTGAGCGTTCCGGTGTAAGCAATCCCCACTGGGCGAGCTGCTCGCGCAGCCTCGCCTCGTGCTTCTCGTCGAGTCGTTGAGCGGGCGGTGCGAGCCAGGGCTCGCATATGCCCTGCAGGTGCAGCGCGGCCTTGATCGCGCTCGGGAAGATGTCGCCGCGCAGCGCCATCACCAGCCTGTACAGCATGTCCTGACTGACGCGGGCCGCCGGCAGGTCACCCCGCATGAACTCGTCGTAAATGCGCACGACCCAGTCCGGCGCGATGTTGCCCGCACCGCAGATGGTGCCCGCGCCGCCCACCGCCAGCGATGCGACCAGCATCGTGTCGCTGCCGGTGAACACCCGGAACCCGCCGATCTCACGAGTCGCGATGCAGAGTCCCTCGAAGTACTCGAAGTCGCGGCTCGAGTCCTTGATCCCGCGCACGGCGCCTTCGCGGGCGAGCTGCGCCACCGTCTGCGCTTCGACCACGACCTTTGTGAACTGCGGGATGTTGTAGACGAGCACCGGCAAGCGCGCCCTGTCGGCGATCTGCCTGTAGAACGCAGCCACCCCGGCCTGGTCCATCGGATAGTAGAAGGGCGGCGCTACCAGGACAGCGTCAGCGCCGAGGTGGTCCGCCGCCTCCACCTCGACCTCGGCCGCGGCCAGGCTGCTCTGGGCCACGCCGCAGATGACCGGCACCCGCCGGTTGCACGTCTCCACGACAGCGGCCAGGATCCTGCGGCGCGAGCCCTCGTCGAGCGCCGCGGTCTCGCCTGTCGACCCAAGCGGAAGCAGGCCGTGGACGCCGCCGCCAATGACGTGCTCGACGAGTCGCCGCACTCCAGGCTCGTCGACGCCTCCGTCGCGATGCAGCGGGGAGGCGAGCGCTACGAGGACACCTGAGAGTCCCTCGATTTCGAACACCCTTTCAGCCCGTCGGCGTGACGATGCGGTTGCGCAGCGTCCCGATGCGCTCCACCTCGGTCTCCATCACGTCGCCCGGCTCGAGGAATTCGGGCGGCGTGCGCGCAAACCCGACCCCGTCGGGCGTGCCGGTCGCGATGATCGCCCCCGCGGGGATCGTCATCCCGCGCGAAACCCATTCGATGATCGCTTCGACCGGGTAGGTCATGTCGTTGGTGTTGGCGTCTTGCTTGACGACGCCATTGACACGGAGCAGCAGCCGCAGCGACTGGGGGTCGGCGATCTCGTCGCGAGTCACGATCCAGGGCCCAGTCGGGCAGAAACCGTCGAGGCTCTTGCCCTTGAAGTACTGGCCTCCCCACCCGAACTGGATGTCCCGCGCGCTCACGTCGTTGAGGGCGATGTAGCCGAACACGTGCTGGAGCGCGCTCCCGCGCGCGATGTTGCGGCCGGCGCGTCCCATCACCACGCCGAGCTCCACCTCCCAGTCGACCTGGGTGGAAACGCCGGGGTCGATCACCACGTCGTCGTACGGTCCGGCCACGGTCGTGACCGCCTTGGTGAAGACAGTCGGCGGGTCGACGGCCTTGCCCGCGGCGCGAGCGCTCTCCTCCGCGTGCGCCTGGTAGTTGCGCCCGATGGCGATCACGTTGCCGCGGGGCGCCGGCAGCGGCGCCAGCACCTCGACGTCCTCGAGGCGATGCGTCTTCGAGCTTCTGGAGGCGACTGCGTCTCTAGCGTGATTC
>Ga0075426_10003664_pt1 | contig 10990 bp, 7 predicted proteins | sample SoiMethybrSBSTD5_FD_75304 | JGI IMG/M metagenome (GOLD analysis project Ga0075426, IMG submission 75304) | Bulk soil microbial communities from a Populus tree surrounding site in Tennessee, USA - Soil MetaG P. TD hybrid SBSTD5 | ecosystem: Environmental > Terrestrial > Soil > Tree plantation...
CGCGCGGGCAATTTCGCCTTCGCGCGGCCGACGCGCGAGGTGCTCTTCACCGTCGTTCCGCGCGAGGACAAATACAAAACGAAGAATTTCATCGATACCGCCGTCTATCGCACCGGCGATCAGGTCGGCGCGTGGTCGTACGCGCTATTCTCGTTCCTCGGCCTGGGATTGACCGCGACCGCGCTCGCGGCGGTGCCGCTCTCGGTCGCGTGGCTCGTGAACGGCTGGTGGCTGGGACGCAAGCAGGAAGCGCTCGCGGGGCGATAAGAGAGACTGATCTCGCCGCTTAGCTTTTCTGAGTAGACTTCTCTTTCATCGCCGCGAGCACGCGCTTGGGCGTGAACGGCGCTTCGCGCAGCCGCGCGCCGGTCGCGTCGAAGATCGCGTTGCCGACCGCCGCCGCGACGGGAACCGTCGACGGCTCGCCCGCGCCGAGCGCCTGCATCTCCGGCCGGTTGATCAGCACGACGTCGACGTCGGGTACGTCGGGAAATCTGAGGATCGGATAACTCTGCCAGTCTAGGCTCGTAACGCCGGCGGCGTCGAAGGTGACTTCTTCCAAGAGCGCGCGGCTCACGCCCTGGATGACGTTGCCCTCGACCTGATTCGCGACGCCGTCGGGGTTGATCATGAGGCCGCAGTCGTGCGCGCAGACCACGCGCTTCACGGCGACCTTGCCGGTCGTCCTTTCCACCTCGACGTCGGCGATGACGACGACCCAGACGTCAGAGTGCCGCGTGAGCGCGACGCCGCGGCCGCGCGCCAAGCCGCCGCCCTGCGCCGGGGCCGGGGACGGCCGCTTCTGCCACCCGGCCTTTTCCGCCGCCGCTTTCACGCAGTCGGCGCCGCGCGCTTCTGCAATGTGCCGCAGGCGGTATTCGACCGCATCGACGCCGAGCTCGGCGGCGATGTCGTCGACGAGGCCTTCGCTCGCGAAGCAGCGCGCGGTCGAGCCAGGCGCGCGCAGGTTGCTCGTGCGCAGCGGGATCGGCTCGGGAAAATGCCAGTTGATGTCCTCGATTACGATCTTCTGGTTCGCGATCGCATACTGCTCGCCGGCGCTCTGTGAGCCGTTGACGCCGCCGGGGTTGTTGGGCTTCAAGCCCACCTGCAGCGAGGCGAGCAGCGGCGTCGAGCCCGACGCGGTCCACGGCTGGCCGTAATCGACGAAGTCCCAGGCGACGATTTTGCCGTCGCCGTCCACGGCCGCTTTGACTTCCTCGAGTTGGGCGGGCCCCTTCGGCTCCCAGCCGTGCTCGTCGCGGCGCGACCACTGGACGCGCACCGGCGCGCCCGCCGCGCGCGAGAGCAGCGCCGCGTCCTCGGCGCCGTCGTCCGTGCTCATGCGCCCATAGGATCCGGAGGCTTCGTGATAGATCACACGCACGTTCTGCTCGGGAATTTTCAGCAGCGCGGCGATCATCGTGCGCGTGCGGAACGGCCCCTGTGGACCCGACCAGATCGTCGCCCTGTCGCCTTTCACGTCGGCGATCGCGCACGACGGCCCGATCATCCCGTGCATCTGGAACGGCCAGCGAAAGCTCGCCTGATAGGTTTTCTTCGCTCCTTTGAATGCCGCGTCGAGGTCGCCTTTTTCGACCATCTTTCGCGTGCGCACGGGCTTGTTGCTTTTTAAATACGCGAAGAGCGCATCGGGATTCGCCGGCAATTTGGTTTTCGGCGGCGTCCATTCAACCTTGAGTGCGTCGGCGGCCTTGATCGCCGCCCATTCGGTTTTGGCGACCACTCCGACGAAATTTCCCTCGCGCACCACCTTGACGAAGCCCGGGATGTCGCGCGCCGCGCTTTCGTCGATCTTCGCCGGCTCGCTGTTGACGACCGGCGGCCGCACCACGCGCCCGTGCAGCATGCCGGGGATGCGCAAGTCGTGAATATAGGCTTCGTCCCCCACCAGCTTCTTGGGCACGTCGAAGCGCTTGAGCGGCCGGCCGACGACCTTGTAGTCCTTCGGATCTTTCGCCTTGGCGTCCGGCGCGACCTTCATGTCCCAGCCGGTGCCGGTCGCCGCGATTTTGACGTCGAAGCGCTTACCGCCGATCAACTCGCCGTACGTAACCTTCTTCGCAGAATCACCGGCGACGCTGACCACGCCGTCGTGGACGACGAGCTTCTCAACCGGCGCTTTCAACCGCGCGACGGCGAGCTTCAAAAGCTCGCGGCGCGCCGCGGCGGTCGCCTGGCGGATCTGCGGGCCGGCGCGCTCGATCGTGCGGCTGCCGACGGTGGAGCCCTGCTCGATCGTGTTCGCCGTGTCGCCGGATGCCATTTTCACGCGCTCGAACGGCACGTCGAGCTCCTCGGCGACGATCTGCGCCAGCGCGGTAATCGTGCCGGTGCCGATCTCGACCTTGCTGGTATAGAATGTCACCGTGCCGTCGGGCGCGATCGCGAGCCAGGAGTCGAGGGATTGGGGGTCGTTGTCGCCGGAGGCCGCCGCGGTCTGGGCGAAGACATTCGCCCCCCGCGGGAACAAGCTGAAGCTCACGATCAGCGCACCCGTGCCCTGCAAAAACCGCCTGCGCGAAAGTTCCGCCGTCTTCATGCCCACTCCTTCTCCTGGCCGCATGCTCCGCTCAAAGCTGTGGAATCTCTTATTGCAGAGCCGGAGCGCCGTCAAGCAGGGCTGTGTCTTTTGCCGCAAGACTGTGCTCTAACCCATTGCGAGGAGGGTGTCATGAAGATACTGCGCATGCGCTCGTGGAATTTTCACGCCGAAGATTTCGACGCGATGAAACGCTTCTACCACGAAGGGCTCGGCCTCGAAGTCAAAAAGACGCACACCGTCTCCGGCGTCAACGTGGTGCGCCTCGGGGCCGGCGACACCGGCCTGGGCCTCTTCGACGCCGCCGAGAAGCGCGCGCCGCGCGTGCCGCACCATACGTTCGATATCGAAGGGCCGGACGATCCGCACGAGCTGGCACGCGAGCTGGAAGGGAAAGGCCTCAAAGTGCACGACATCCGCGTGCACGACGGCGGCAAGGGATATTCCGTCTATGTGATCGACCCCGGCGGCAACCGCCTGGAGCTTTCAAGGGCCGGATAAGTGCTGCAGCCCCGGTCCTAGGTTCCCCGCCGGTTGCCCCAAATCTCGATATGAAGCCGCGGGCAATAGGTAAAGCCGTGCGTCTTGCACAGCTCGACGACCCATGGCGCGCGCTCGGCCAGCTCCTCGCGCGTCCGCCCCTGCGGCATGACGAGCACGCGCGCGCGCTCGACGGCGCCGAGCTTTTCCAGAATGTCCTCGATCTCGGCGAAGTCGTCCTCGCGCTCGGCGACGAATTTGAGCTGAAAATCGTAGCTTGCGATGAACTCCGCGATCGCCGCCAGGTCGAGCCGCCGCTGCTGGTGCATCCAGGCGAAGCGGCCGTTGTCCCGCTTCCACGGCGTCGAGTTTGCGAGCTTGGGACTCAGCGACATGAGATCGCAGCGGACGGGCCTGAAGACCGTGGCCGCGGTCTCGATGGTGATATGAAAGTTTTCGGCTTTTAGCCGCTCGGTCAAATCCTCGATCTCCGGCGCGATCAGCGGCTCGCCGCCGGTGACGACGGCGTGGCGCGCGGGATAGCTCTTGGCCTCGGCGACGATGTCATCGAGGCTTTTCTCCTCGCCTTCCGGCTCCCAGGACGTGTAGGGCGTGTCGCACCAGACACAGCGCAGGTTGCATCCCGAGGTGCGGATGAAGACCGACGGCACGCCCGCGAGGCGCCCTTCGCCCTGGATGGAATGAAAAATTTCCGCGACCCGCATCTGCGATATCAAAGCGCGCGGCGGAATCGAATGCAACTGTTTTCGCTTGACTGAGGATCGCGCTGTGATAAAAATATAAGGTTGTTCCATGAAGCAAGATAGCGAAGCAGTAGCCGCCGAAGAGCTGAAGCTCAAGCGCCTGCGGTATCTGATGGATTTTACCGCCGCCATCCTCTGGCAGACCGACCTGAGCCTCGAACAGGCGCAAAAGATCGTCTCCGACGCCAAAGGGAAGGCTTTGGAGCTCTTTCCCGACAAGGGCGAGACGTTCGATTTAATCTACGGCTCCCGCTTCCGCCGCATTCTCGTCGAAAGATTCCGGCTGCCTTAATCGCGTTATGAATGCCATCCACATCCGCGGCGCGAAGCAGAACAACCTCAAGAATATCGATATCGATATTCCGCTGAACGCGCTGACGGTGGTGACCGGCGTCAGCGGCTCGGGGAAATCCACGCTCGCCTTCGACATCCTCTACGCCGAAGGGCAGCGGCGCTACGTCGAGAGCTTCTCCGCGTACGCGCGGCAATTTCTCGACCGCATGGACAAGCCGGACGTCGAGAGCATCGAAGGTATTCCGCCGACGATCGCGATCGACCAGCGCCGCCCGGTCAAGACCTCGCGCTCGACCGTCGGCACGATGACCGAGCTGCACGATCACTTCAAGCTGCTGTTCGCCAAGGTCGCCGCGCTCTATTGCTCGGGCTGCGGCCGGCTCGTCGAGCGCGACACCGCGCAGACGATTTTCAAGAAGCTCGGCGACGTCGCCGACGGCGCGACGCTCGTCGTCACGTTCCCGCTCGCCATCGCGTCGCTGCCGTGGGTGGAGATCAAAGCCGGCCTGCAAAGCGCGGGCTTTCACCGGCTGCTCGTCGGAACGGCGATCAGCGATATCGAAGAGATCACGGAGCTGCCCGTGGCGACGGACAAGATCGAGGTCGTCGCGGACCGGTTGATCTACCGCGCGCAGCAGCGCAAGCGCATCACGGGCTCGATCGAGCAGGCGCTGCAGTACGGCAAAGGGCGGGTGAATCTCTACTATCCCGACGAGAGCTGGCGCGTTGAGCCCTTCAGCAGCCATTTTCACTGTGCGCACTGCGATTTGAGCTACCGCGACCCGACGCCGAACCTCTTTTCATTTAATAGCCCGCTCGGCGCGTGCGAGACCTGCCGCGGCTTCGGGCGCGTGATCGACATCGACCTCGACCTCATCATCCCCGATCCGTCGAGGTCGCTCGCCGACGGCGCGATCAAGCCGTGGCGCACCAAGCAGCGGCGCATGACGCGCCTGATGGATTTCTGCGAGCGCAAGCGCATCCCGGCAAAGAAGCCGTACGGCGAGTTAACGGAAAAGCAAAAGCAGCTTATCATCGAGGGCGACGGGCAGTACAAAGGCATCCGCGGCTGGTTCCAGCGCCTGGAGCGGAAGAGCTACCGCATGCACGTGCGCGTCTTTCTCGCGCGCTACCGCGCCTATCTTCTCTGCCAGGATTGCCGCGGCTCGCGCCTCAAGCCAGACGCGCTCAACTTCCGCATCGACGGCAAGAATATCTTCGAGATCAACTCGATGAGCGTCGGCGAGGCGCACCGCTACTTCGAGAATCTCCATCTCAGCACGCAGAGCGATCCCGTCGCGCGCATGATTCTCGACGAGATCCGCCGCCGGCTGAATTACCTGATGGGCGTGGGCCTCGAATATCTCACGCTCGACCGCCAGTCGCGCACGCTTTCGGGCGGCGAGCTGGAGCGCGTCGATCTCACGACGGCGATCGGCTCGTCGCTCGTCAACACGCTGTACGTTCTCGACGAGCCGTCGATCGGGCTGCACCCGCGCGACAGCCGCCGCCTGGTCGAGATCCTGCGCGACCTGCGCGCGAACAATAATACCGTCGTCGTGGTCGAGCACGACCCCGAGATCATCAAAGAAAGCGACTACATTATCGACCTGGGCCCCAAGGCCGGCGAGCAGGGCGGCCGGGTCGTCTACGCCGGGCCGTATCGCGCGATGCTCGACGATCGGGAATCGCTCACCGCGGCGTATCTCTCCGAGCGCAGGACCATTGCGTTTCCCTCGCGGCGCCGAAAGCCCATCCCGCAGCGGCGGATTCGCATCTTCGGCGCCTCGGCGAACAATTTGAAAAAAATCGACATCGACATTCCGCTCGGCCTTTTCGTCTGCATCACCGGAGTCTCGGGATCGGGCAAATCGAGCCTCGTCGACGAGGTCATCTGCCGCAACCTGCGCAAGCTCAAGGAGTCGCCCGGCGCGCCGGTGACGCACTGCGAGCGCGTCGAAGGCGTGGAGAAAATCTCCGAGGTCATCCTTGTCGACCAGTCGCCCGTCGGCACGACGCCGCGCGCGAATCCCGCGACCTACATGAAAGTGTTCGACGCGATCCGGAAGCTCTTCGCCAACGCGGATCTCTCGAAGCTGCGCGGCTACACGCCGTCGACGTTCTCGTTCAACGTCGAAGGCGGCCGCTGCGAGACCTGCCGCGGCGAGGGCTATGAGAAGGTCGAGATGCAGTTTCTTTCGGACGTTTACACCTCATGTCCCGAATGCCAGGGCAGCCGCTTCCGCCAGGAGATCCTCGAAGTCATCTATCGCGGGCGCACGATTCACGACGTGCTGAATATGACAGTGACCGAGGCGATCGATTTTTTCAAAGACACGACCGAAGTCGAGTACGGCCTGCGGCCGCTGCGGGACGTCGGGCTCGATTACGTGCGCCTCGGCCAGCCGCTGACGACGCTCTCCGGCGGCGAGTCGCAGCGCCTGAAGCTCGCGGCGCACATGGCGCGCGCGCGCAAGTCCGGCACGCTGTTCATTTTCGACGAGCCGACGACGGGGCTTCACTTCCACGACATCGAGAAGCTGCTGCGCTCGCTCGGCGAATTGACCGATCAAGGCCACTCGGTCGTCGTGATCGAGCACAACATGGAAGTGATCAAGTGCGCCGATCACATCATCGACCTCGGTCCCGAAGGCGGCGTTGCGGGCGGCGAGATCATCGCGGTCGGCACACCCGAAGAGATCGCGCAGTGTGCGCGCTCGCATACCGGGAGATATTTGAAGCCTTATCTCAAACGCGGCGGTAGGTCCCCCTACGCGTCCGAGTTCGAAAAGCTGCCGCTCGCCGCCGAGGCCGCGGAGCCTTACGGCGGCGACGGCGCGATTTGCGTCGTCGGCGCCAAGGAGCACAACCTCAAAAACATCAACGTCGACATCCCGCGCGACCGCTTCGTCGTCATCACCGGGCTCAGCGGCTCGGGCAAATCTTCGCTCGCCTTCGACATCATCTACGCCGAGGGGCAGCGGCGCTATATCGACAGTCTCTCGGCGTACGCGCGGCAGTTCCTGAACATCATGGACCGCCCCAACGTCGATCTGTTGACGGGCATCCCGCCGACGGTGGCGATCGAGCAGCGCATGAGCCAGGGCGGGCGCAAATCGACGGTCGCGACCGTGACGGAAATCTATCATTACCTGCGGCTCCTCTATTCCAAGCTCGGCGAGCAGCACTGCGTGCAGTGCGACCGGCCGATCCGCTCACTCACGAAAAGCCAGATTCTCGACCGCATCTCGCGCGTCCATCGCGGCAAGGAAGTCGCGGTCTTGAGCCCGATCGTCCGCGGGCGCAAGGGCTTTCATAAAGAAATTATTACCGGCGCGCTCAAGCTCGGCTACAAGCGCGCGCGTATCGACGGCCGCGTGATCGATCTCCGCTCGCCTAAGCTCGTCGGCGGCCTCGAGCGCTACCGCGAGCACGACATCGACATCGTCATCGGCCAGGCGAAGGCCGGCGGCCGCGAGGTCGAGGCGATGGTCGAGCAGGGACTCAGGCTCGGGAACGGCGTCGTCCATCTCATCACGCGCTCGGGCGAGCACGTCTACAACCAGCGGCTGTTCTGCCTGCACTGCGGCATCGGCTACGAGCCGCTCGACCCCCGCCTCTTCTCTTTCAACAGCCGGCAGGGCGCGTGCCCCGACTGCAGCGGCATGGGCTTCAATATGGAGTTCGTCCCCGAGCTGATCGTCGGCGATCCGCGCCGCTCGCTCGAGGAAATTTTGACGTCCTGGTCGGAGAACTCTTTCATCAGCGCGGCGGAGCTCAAGCGCCGGCAGGACGATCTCCTGCGCGAGCTAAAAAAGTCGCGCGTAAGCCTCGAATCGCCCTTCTCACGCCTGGGCAAGAAAAAGCGCGAGATGATCGTCCACGGCAACGGTAACGGCAACGGCTTCGTCGGCCTCGTGCCGTATTTCAAGGAATTGCGTGAAGGAGCGGAGAACGGTCTCGCCGAATGGCTCGAGCAGTTCATGGCGGAATCGGCGTGCGCCGGCTGCGGCGGCAGGCGGCTCAACCGCCGCGCGCAGGCCGTCAAGGTGAACGGCCGCGCGATCGGCGAGGTCACGGAGCTTTCGGTCGGCGACGCGCGAAAGCACTTCGCCACGTTCGAATTGAAGAGCAAAAACGAAGGCCGCACGGAGCGCGACCGCGCGATCACGGAGAAGGTTTTGCGGGAGATCCGCCAGCGGCTCGACTTCCTCGCCGAAGTCGGATTGCCCTACCTCACGCTCGAGCGCCGCGCCGACACGCTCTCCGGCGGCGAGGCGCAGCGCATCCGCCTTGCGGCGCAGCTGGGGTCGAACCTCCGCGGCGTCTGCTACGTGCTCGACGAGCCGACCATCGGCCTTCACCCGCGCGACAACGGCATGCTGCTGGAGACGCTGAAAAAGCTGGAGCAGGCCGGCAACAGCGTTCTCGTCGTCGAGCACGACGAGGCGACGATCGAGGCGGCCGACCTGATCGTCGATCTAGGCCCCGGCGCGGGCGTGCGCGGGGGCAATCTGGTCGCGATCGGCACGCCGGAGGAAATCCGGCAGAATCCCGCCTCTCTCACCGGCGCGTTTCTGAAGACGCCGAAAAAGCGCATGTGGCCGCCGCGCCTGTTCGCCGGCTCGACCTGGCTCACGATCCGTGGCGCGAGGGAGCACAATTTAAAAACCATCGACGTGAAACTGCCGCTCGGCGCGTGGAGCTGCGTCACCGGCATTTCGGGCTCGGGCAAAAGCACGCTGGTGAAGGAAGTTCTCTATAAAGGGCTCAAGCAGAAGCTCGGCCAGTTTGCCGGCCGCCCCGGCGCGCACAAGGACATCACCGGATGGCAGGGCGTCGAGCGTATTGTCGAGGTCGATCAGAGTCCGATCGGCAAGACGCCGCGCTCGATCCCCGCGTCCTACGTCGGCTTCCTGGACGAGATCCGCCGGGTCTTCGCGCTCACGCCGGAGGCGCGGCTCCGCGGCTACGCGCCTAACAGATTCTCTTTCAACGTTTCCGGCGGCCGCTGCGAGGTCTGCGCCGGTCAGGGCAAAATCCGCAAAGAAATGAGCTTTCTCCCTGACGTTTTCCTCGACTGCGACGCCTGCGGCGGGCAGCGCTTCAACGAGGAGACGCTCGCGATCCGCTATAACGACAAGAGCATCGGCGACGTGCTCGCGATGACGGTCGAGGAAGCCGTCGATTTTTTCCGGGCGCTGCCGAAGGTCATGGGCCCGCTGCAGATTCTGAACGACATCGGCATGGGCTATATCACGCTCGGCCAAGCGAGCAACACCCTCTCCGGCGGCGAGGCCCAGCGCATCAAGCTCGCCTACGAGCTGGGGAAGGAGTCGCGCGGCAAAACGCTCTACGTGCTCGACGAGCCGACCACGGGACTCCATTTCGCCGACGTGGAGAAGCTGATCCAGATTCTCCACCGCCTCGTCGACATGGGCAATACCGTGGTCACCATCGAGCACAATCTGGAGATCATCAAGGAAGCGGATTATCTGATCGACCTCGGGCCCGAGGGCGGCGAGAACGGCGGGCAGGTCGTCGCCTGCGGCGCGCCGCTCGACGTCATTAAGGACGGCAAGCGCTCCCACACCGCACGCTACCTGCGCGAATATTTGAACGGCAACAGGGAGAAGGTCACTGCGGCGACTGCGACCGCGCTATCGACGGCGGTGTGACCGCTCGCGCGCGACCGCGATCGCTCGCCTCGCCCATTCGGCGAGCTCGTCGCGGTCTTCGAGAACCTCAACAGGAACTTCGTAATAATTTTTGAGTGTCTGCTTTGCGTTCGGGCGAAACGGCTTCATGCCATGCCGACGATAAAGCGCGGCGGAATGTATGTTTGTTTTAAAATAGAGCCGGCCCCTGGCGACAATTCCGAAGAAAACCTCGTCCTGATAAATCCCATGGCCGCCGAACATTGCGCGGTAATCGATATCGGGCAGATCGCGCAGCTGATCGATAATGAAGTCCGCGAAAGAATCGTCCCGCGCCATCGATGTCAGGACGTCATCGGCGGCAGTGCTTTCTTCCACGAGTCGAGCGCCGCGATCCGCCCGTACCAGGCCCGGATGTTGCTGTACTTCTCCCAGGGGAGGCGGCCTGGCTGCGCGTAGACGAAGACGGCGGCGACGGAGAAATCCGCGAGCGTGACGCCGGGGCCGACGAGAAACTCGCGGCCGTTCAGATGGCCGTCGAGCACCGCCGCCGAAGCGTGAAACAGATCCTCGCCTTCTTTGATCTTCGCCGGGTCCGGCGCGCCGAGATTCAAAAACTTCTTGATCAGGTTCTCCCAGACCAGGATGCCCGTGCCGCGGTTCATCTGCGACGCCTGCCAGAACTGCCAGCGGCAGATGTCGGCGCGGATTTGATCGTCCGCAGGCCAGAGTGAGTTGCCGGGCTTCTTCGACGCGAGGTATTGCATGATCGCGTTCGACTCCCAGAGCTTGAAATCGCCGTCCACCAGCACGGGCACTCTGCCGTTGGGATTGATCCCGAGATAGGCGGGATTTTTCTGCGCTCCCTTGGTCAGCTCGACCAGCTCCGTTTCCAGCGGACTGCCGAGCTGATTTGCCGTCGCCAGGACATCCATGCAATTGGGCGAGTTGGGATGATAGTAAAGCTTCATCTAAACCTCCGTTAAGTCTTCCCCCCAGCCAAGCACAAATTTCAGCGCGCTGATAGGTCAGTCATCGTATTTGTCGCGATGCCGCAGCCACGCCATCGTGTACGGCAGGCCTTCTTCGTCGCGGCCCTTCGGCACGAGGTCGAGGTAGTGATAGGCGCCGTTCAGCATGTCGAGACCGCGCCCGTAGCTGGAGTAGGTATGAAAGACCTTCCCCGCTGCGTCTTTATAGAAGACGCTGATTCCCGGCGCTTCGTCGCTGGG
>Ga0075426_10003669_pt1 | contig 10984 bp, 12 predicted proteins | sample SoiMethybrSBSTD5_FD_75304 | JGI IMG/M metagenome (GOLD analysis project Ga0075426, IMG submission 75304) | Bulk soil microbial communities from a Populus tree surrounding site in Tennessee, USA - Soil MetaG P. TD hybrid SBSTD5 | ecosystem: Environmental > Terrestrial > Soil > Tree plantation...
GCCGGTGGTCCACACGCCGACCAGCACGACCCGTTCCAGCCGCAGCTGCCGGTATTCGACCTCGCTGATGTCCTCGAGCTCGGTCGCGAGACCGGGGACCCGGCGCAGCGCCTGCCGGTCCTCCAGGTCGAGGGAGTCGACGGTGTCGAGGGGTTCGAGGGACTCGTACGGCTCGGGCGCCGGCTCGTACGGCCCGATCTTCGGGTTCGGATCGTGAAGTGGTTGCGTCATCGTCCCTCGATGGTGGCACGGGTCCGGCACCGGAGCACGGGCTTTACACCGGGCGGTCGTCCGGGTGCAAGCCGATGAACAGCGACCAGGGAGCGCCGGCGGACTTGCGCAGCCGGAACTCCTCGACCAGATCGTGCATCCGGCGGGAGAGCTCGTCGTACTCCTCCGGGGTCAGCCGCAGTCCCATCCGGGTGCTGTCCACCTTCTCGAATCCGATCCGGGTGGCGTCCTGCACGAACGCCTCCACGAGCGTCGTGGTGGCGAGCCGCGGGTCCTCGGACTCGCCGACGCTGAGGGTCCACGACTTCCCGGTCGATCGGTACGGCACCTCGCGAGCGCCGCGGGCGCCCCGCCGCTCCTGCTCGGCGACCAGGAACCCGGTGCGTACCAGCCGGCGGACGTGATAGAGCACGCTGGCCGGGTCCCGGCCCAGCCGCTCGGCGATCTCCTTGTTGGTCAGCGAGACGTCGAGGCACAGCCGCAGGATCCGCAGCCGGAGCGGGGAGGCCAGGGTGCGGGCCTCCTCCTCGGTCGCGGGTCGCCGCTCCACCGCCACGCCGACAGCATAAGTGATTGACAAGTATTAAATCACTGGCGCACGCTACCCGTCGTGCAGAACAGGCTCCTCCGGCACGCGGACTTCAAGCGGCTGTGGGCTGCGGACGCGCTGAGCCAGGCCGGCACCCAGGTCACGGTCATTGCGCTGCCGCTGCTGCTGATCAAGGTGCTCGACGCCGGGCCGTTCGAGGTCGGGTTGCTCACCACGTTCGAGTTCCTGGCGTTCCTGCTGGTGGGGCTGCCGGCCGGGGTCTGGGTCGACCGGATGCGGCGGCGCAACGTGCTCATGGTCGCCGACCTGGTCCGCGGCCTGTTGTTCGGATCGCTTCCGCTGGCCTGGTGGCTGGACGTGCTCACCCTCGCCCAGGTGTACGCGGTGGCGCTGGTCGCCGGCGTCTGCACGGTGTTCTTCGACGTGGCCTACCAGTCGTACCTGCCGCACCTGGTCGGGCGGGACAACCTGGTCGAGGGCAACGCGAAGCTGCAGGGCACCCAGTCGGTCGCGCAGGTGGCGGGGCCGACCGTCGGCGGCGTGCTCGTGCAGGTGCTGACGGCGCCGTACGCGATCCTCGTCGACGCGGCGTCGTACCTGTGGTCGGCGGTCTGGGTCCTCTCGATCCGGTCCCGGGAGCCGCGGCCGGAGCGGGCGCCGGACCGACACCTCGGCCGGGAGATGAAGGAGGGCCTGGCGTTCGTCCTGGGCAACCGGTTGCTGCGGGCGATCACCGCCTGCACGGCGACGGCCAACCTGTTCACCAACGTCGGGATGACCGTGTTCGTCGTGCTGCTCGCCAGCGCGAGCGGGTTGAACCTCTCGGCCGGCACGATCGGCCTGCTGTTCAGCGCGACGGCGGTCGGCGGAGTGCTCGGAGCGATGGTGGCACGGCGGTTCGCGGGCTGGGTCGGGCAGGGGCCGGCGCTGTGGATCTCGATCGCGGTCGGGGTGCCGGGGATACTGCCGCTGCCGTTCGTGCAGCGGGGCTGGCTGCTGTGGCTGGTGGCCGCCGGCATGGTGGTCTGGGGCGCGTCGATCGTGGTCTACAACATCACCCAGGTGTCGTTCCGGCAGCTGCTCTGCCCGGAGCGGCTGCTCGGGCGGATGAACGCGACGATCCGGTTCGCGGTGTGGGGCACGATCCCGATCGGGTCGCTGCTCGGCGGGATCCTGGGCGCCACGATCGGGCTGCGGCCCACGCTGTGGGTGTCGGTGATCGGCTCGCTGCTCGCCGTGCTGCCGGTGTTCTTCTCCCCGCTGCGGACGATGCGTCAGCTGCCGACGGAGTACGTGCCGGAGGGGGTCGAGCCGAGTGGTCCGCCGGTCGCCGGGGCGGTCTCCGGGCCGGCCGCCGGGCAGGACGGCGGGGTGACCGGAACGGGCGGCCCGACCGCCGCCGTCGCGAGCGAGCGTGGAGATGGGGCACCATAGCCAGCCGTGGGACGGCACCAGGCACCGGACGCGGCGGCGGTCGAGCCCGGCGTCCGGCCTGACCAGGAGTCGCTGGAAGAGCCGACCGACGCGGTCCGCCGGGGCGCCGAGACCGGGCCTGACCAGGGGCCGGAGGCCGCGGTACACCCACCCACCGGAGCGCTGAGGGGCGGGGTGCCGGCGGCAGCCGGGTCGGCCGCCCCCGAGCCTCCGGCGGCCGGCCCGGCTCCTCCCGCGAGCCCGACGGTCGGCCCGGCGGCCGGCGGCCTGGCGGGGCGGGCGGTGCCGGGGTTGGCGGCGGCGTTGGTGCCGCGGGGGGACGTCGAGGCGACCCCGGTGTTGCCGGACGTGCCGGTCGGGGCGACGCGGGCGGACCTGTGGCCCGGCGGTGCGCCGGGGTACGGGCCGCAACCGGCCGCCGGCGACCCCGCCACCGGCAGCTTCACCCGCGTCCTGCTGACCGGGCTGGGCGGGTCCGACGAGCCGCCGCCGCCCGCGCCCGCGCCGGCGCCGGCCGGACCGCCGACCGTTCCCCGCCGGGCCGTGGCCACCACCCGCCGCCTCGCCGCCCGCGTCGGCGCGCTGCGCGGCGACGAGAAGACCGCGTTGCTGGTGGTTGCCGGGGTGGTCGGCGTGGTCCTCCTGCTGCTGGCGCTGCTCGTGGTGGTCGTCCGGCTGGCCACCGGCCGCGGTGGCGACCCGGCTCCGAGCGCGGCACCCCCGCCGGCGGCGAGCGCCGCCCCGAGCGCCGCACCGAGCGCGAGCACGCAGCCGAGCCCGACCGCGACGCCAAGCCCGACCGGCTCGCCGCTGCCCCCGTCCGGCGGCTCGTTCACCTCGAAGCGGTCCGGTCTCTGCCTCGGCGCCCCGCAGGGCCGCTCCGACCCCGGCGCCCAGCTCGTCCAGCGGGCCTGCGGCACCGACTTCGGCACCGGCTTCCTGCTCGTCGGCGCCGCTCAGCCCGGCTTGTACGAGCTGGTCAACGTCGCCGCCAGCCGGTGCGCGGACGTGCTCGGCGCCTCGGTCGACAACGGCGCGCCGGTCGTGCAGTGGGACTGCAGCGGCACCCCGAACGAGACGTTCCAGCTGCGCCCGGTGCTCGACCCGACCGGCGCGGACACCGGCTACGTGCAGATCGTCGCCGCGCACAGCGGCAAGTGCCTCGACGTCACCGGCGGAGCGACCAACGAGGGCGCGCCGGTGCAGCAGTGGGACTGCCACGACCCCACCACCGAGGCCGACCCGACGGCGGGCGGCAACCAGAGCTGGCGGTTCACCCCCGACTGAACCCGCCCGCACTGGCCAGCCCGGCCGACCAGCCCCGGGCCGGTCAGCCCCAGCGGTCAGCCCCGGGCGGTCAGCCCCACCCGGTCAGCCCCAGCCGGTCAGCTCCGGCGGGTCAGCGCTGCCGGGTCGACTTCGCCGCGGGCGACCAGCACGGCCGGCCCGGACAGCAGCACCGGCCCGGCCGACAGCCAGGTCACGGAGAGCCGACCACCGGGAACGTCGACCGTCCACGGCTCATCCAGCCCGTCCCCGTCGGCCCAGGCGACCGCGGCGACGACCGCCGCGCACACGCCGGTGCCGCAGGACCGGGTCTCCCCCACCCCCCGCTCGTGCACCCGCATCGCCAGCCCGCGCGGACCGCGGCGGACGACGAACTCGACGTTCTGCCCGTCCGGCAGCGGCGGGCGCACCTCCGGCGGCCGGGTCAGGTCGAGCGCGTCGAGCGCGGCCAGATCGGGCAGCTCGACCACCACGTGCGGGTTGCCCATGCTGACCGCGGTGCCGGGTCGGCCGCCGACGGTCGGCGCGGCCGCCAGCGGCGCCGGCGCGCCCATCTCCACCGTGACGTCCCCGTCCGCCGGTACCTGCACCGTGCGGACGCCGGCCCGGGTGCCGATCGCCAGCGTGCCCGGCTCGGCCAGGCCGGCGTCGACCAGATACCGCGCGTAGACCCGGATGCCGTTGCCGCACATCTCGGCGACCGAGCCGTCGGCGTTCCAGTAGTCCATGACGAAGCCGTCGGCACCGCGCTCGAGCCGCAGCACTCCGTCCGCGCCGATGCCGGCCCGCCGGTCGCACAGCGCCCGTACGGTGGGCGGGTCGAGCGGCGGGGCGTCCGGCAGCACGACGAAGTCGTTCTCGGTGCCGTGCCCCTTCACGAACCTCACCGGACGAGGGTAAGCGCCGCCGCCAGTAGGTCCGGCTCGGCGGCGTCGAGCCAGTGCACCCGCGGGTCGCGGCGGAACCAGGACCGCTGCCGCCGGACGAACCGGCGGGTCGCGATCACGGTCTGCGCGCGCGCCTGCGGGGTGTCGCCGAGCGCGAGCACCTGCTGGTAGCCCAATGCCCGAGCGGCGGTCGGCCCGTCTCGCAGCCCGACCCGCTCCAGCGCGCGCACCTCGGCGACCAGCCCGCCGGCCCACATCCGGTCCACCCTGGCCGCGACCCGGTCGTCCAGGTCGGCCCGGTCGAGTCCGATGTGGACGGTGTCGTACCGCTCGACCGGCTCGGGCAGCGTCGCCGCGAACGGCCGGCCGGTCAGCTCGACCACCTCCAGCGCCCGGACCAGCCGGCGCCCGTTCGACGGCAGGATGCCCCTGGCCGCCTCCGGGTCCACCTCGGACAGTCGCGTGTGGAGCGTCGCCGGCCCGTGCGCGGCCAGCTCGGCCTCCAGCCGGGCGCGCAGCTCCGGGTCGGTGCCGGGGAAGTCGAGCTCGTCGACGACCGCGCGGACGTACAGGCCGGACCCGCCCACCAGCAGCGGCACCCGGCCGCGGGCGAGCACGTCGTCGATCGCCGCCCGGGCCAGCCGCTGGTACTCGGCGACGCTGGCCCGCTCGGTCACCTCCCAGACGTCGAGGACGTGGTGCGGCACGCCGCGCCGCTCGGCCGGCGTCGGCTTCGCGGTACCGACGTCCATGCCCCGGTAGAGCTGCATGGAGTCGGCGTTGACGACCTCGGCGCCGAGGCGCCCGGCCAGCTCGATGGCGAGCGCGGTCTTGCCGGTCGCGGTGGGACCGACGAGCGCGACCAGCCGGCTCACCATGCCGGCCTCCGGTCGCCCCGTCGGTCGCTGCGCTCCCCGGGCGGTCGTCCGGGGCGGCGCGAGCCGGCACCCGTGCGATGCTCGCTCCCTCGCCGGCTCACGGCGCCGCCCAGACGGCGACGAAGTAGCCCACCCCGTACGGAGCGGCGTCGTAGAGCAGGTCCGCGTCATAGCCGCGGCCGGCGAGGGCGCGGCCCACGGCGCGCCACGCGGGTACGCCGGCGGCGAGCAGCTCGGCCCCGAGCACCGGGTCGAGGTCGCGCAGCGCCGCGGCGTCACCGGCGGCGAGGGCGGCCGCGACCGCCGCGTCGAACGGTTCGGCCCGGCGGTCGACGTATCCCGGGGCCCGCTCGGTCCGGCGGGCCGAACCGTCGCCGACCACGAGATAGGCCGGCGCATCCGGCAGCGACGGCATGTCGCCGTCCACCGCGACACCCTGGCACGGCAGGTCCGCACCGGACAGCAGCCAGGCGCCGAGGGTCAGCGGCAGCGGAAGCGGAAGCGGACCCGGCCGCGGCGCCGCGCCGGGCAGCGACGCGGTCACCGGCACGCCGTAGCCGGCCAGCGTCCCGGTGCTGCCGGGCGGGAACCGGCCGCCGCCGGAACCCGTTCCGATCACGATGACCTGGTCAGGACCGGCGGCGAGCAGCCGGCGCACCGCCTCCCGGCAGGCTGCCCGCAACGGGTCGAGCTCACCGGCCGCCCCGGCGGCCAGTTCCGGCACGAGCAGCGGCGGCGACGGACAGAAGGCGATGGCGGAAACCACTCCGGGAGAGTAGGACGACGGGTTTGTCGCAGAGGGGGTGCCGACCGCACTGCCGGTCCTGAGAGGATGCAGGGGCGCGGACGCGCGAGGAGGAACGAGGCAATGACTGCCAGCAACGAGTGGGGACGGGTCGACACCGACGGCACGGTGTACGTCCGCACCGAGGCGGGCGAGCGCGCGGTCGGATCCTGGCACGCCGGGAGCCCGGAGGACGGGCTGGCCCACTTCACCCGCCGGTACGAGGACCTGGACACCGAAGTCGGCCTGCTGGAGAGCAGGCTCGCCTCCGGCGCCGGCGACCCCAAGTCCACCCTTGCCCACGCCACTGCCATGAAGGCGTCGCTCGGTGAGGCGGCCGTGGTCGGCGACCTGGCCGCGCTCGACGTCCGGCTGACCGCGCTGGAGAGTGCCGCCCAGGCCAGGCTCGAGCAGGCCGGCGCGGCCCGGGCCGCGGCCAGAGCTGCCGCCGCGGCCGCCAAGGAGAAGCTCGTCCTGGAAGCGGAGGAGCTGTCGCAGAGCTCGCAGTGGAAGGCCACCGGCGACCGGTTCCGCGCCATCGTCGAGGAGTGGAAGGCGATCCGCGGCGTCGACCGGAAGGCCGACGAGCAGCTGTGGAAGCGGTTCGCCGCCGCCCGCGACACGTTCACCCGCCGCCGCGGCAGCCACTTCGCCGCGCTCGACGAGCAGCGCGCGGTCGCCCGGGCCCGGAAGGAGGAGCTGGTCGCCGAGGCCGAGTCGCTGGCCGGCTCGACCGAGTGGGGTCCGACGGCGGCCCGGCTCAAGGCGCTGATGGGCGAGTGGAAGGCGGCCGGCCGGGCCTCCAAGGAGGCCGAGGAGCAGCTGTGGGCGCGGTTCCGGGCCGCGCAGGACACGTTCTTCGCCGCCCGGGCGGCGACGTTCAGCGAGCGGGACGCCGAGCAGCTGGCCAACCAGCGCACCCGGGAGGCGCTCATCGCCGAGGCCGAGGCGCTCGACCCGGACTCCGACCTCAAGGGCGCGCAGTCGCGGCTGCGGGACATCCAGGAGCGCTACGACGCGGTCGGGCACGTGCCCCGGGACGCCATCCGCACGCTGGACAACCGGATGCGCGCCGCCGAGCAGCGGATCCGGGAAGCCGGCGACGCCGAGTGGCGGCGCGGCAAGGCGGACAGCAACCCGCTGCTCGACCAGCTCCGGGACACGGTGGCCAAGGCCGAGGCGCAGCTGGCCAAAGCGCAGGCCGGCGGCAACCCGGGCAAGATCGCCGAGGCCGAGGCGGCGGTCGCGGCCCGGCGGGAGTGGCTGGCCGAGGCCGAGCGCTCCGTCCGCCGCTGAGCACCGGCCCTCGCACCGACCCGGAGACCGAGTACGTCCGGTTGCGCTAGCCGCGGCCGACGAACGGCATCTTCGTCGCCATCACGGTCATCGTGGCGACGTTCGCGTCCAGCGGCAGCGATGCCATGTAGACGACCGCGCGGGCGACGTCCGCGACGTCCATCAGCGGCTCCGGCCGGACGCTGCCGTCGGCCTGGGTGGTCCCCTTCGCGAACCCGCCGGCGAGCTCGGTGGCCGCGTTGCCGACGTCGATCTGCCCGCAGGCGATGTCGTACGGCCGGCCGTCCAGCGCGGTCGACTTGGTCAGGCCGGTGATCGCGTGCTTGGTCGCCGTGTACGCGACCGACCGGGGCCGGGGCGTGTGCGCGGAGATCGAGCCGTTATTGATGATCCGACCACCCTGCGGGTCCTGCCGGCGCATCACCCCGAACGCCTCCCTCGTACACAGGAAGGCGCCGGTGAGGTTCACCGCGACCACCGCGTTCCAGGCGGCCAGGTCGTGCTCGTCGAGGTCGACCGGTCGCGCGACCGTGCCGGCGTTGTTGAACAGCAGGTCCAACCGGCCATGCCGGCGCACGGTGGTCTCGAACAGCGCGCGCACGCTGTCCTCGTCGGTGACGTCGGCCGGCACCGGGTCGAGCCGGTCGTGCCCGGCCGCGACCGCCTCCAGCGCCTCCCGCCGGCGCCCGGCCAGCACCACCGTCCACCCGCCGGCCGCGAGCGCCCGCGCCGATGCCGCGCCGATCCCGCTGCCGCCCCCGGTCACCACCGCGACGCGCGGCTGTCCGCTGGTCATGGGTCCTCCCGATCGTCCGGTCGACACTCCCGAGGGTCGACATCGAGATCGTGCGCCCTGGGCGAAACGGGGTTGACCCCGGCCCGCCCGGACGGGCTACTTGCGGCCATGAAGATCGGCGTACTCGGCACCGGACCGGTGGGGCAGGCGCTCGCCACCCGCCTGGTCGAGCTCGGCCACGACGTGACGATGGGTTCGAGGGACGCGGCCAACGAGACCGCGGCCGGCTGGGCCCGCGAGCACGGCGCGGCCTCGGGTGACTTCCGGCAGGCGGCGGCCGGCGCCGAGGTGGTCCTCAACGCGACCGCCGGCAGCCACTCCTCCGCGGCGGTCGCCCAGGCCGAGCCGGCTTCGGGCACCGTGCTGCTCGACGTGTCCAATGCGCTCGACGGCAACTTCCCGCCCGGCCTCACCGTGCCGGCCGGCGACAGCACCGCGGAACGGCTGCAGCGCGAGCACCCGCAGGTTTCCGTGGTCAAGGCGTTGAACACGATGAACTGCGACGTGATGGTGCACCCGGAGCTGGTCCCCGGCGAGCACGAGGTGTTCGTGGCCGCCGACGACGCGGCGGCCAAGGAGGCGGTGACCGGGCTGCTGCGGCAGTTCGGCTGGCCCGAGGCGGCGATCCTGGACCTGGGACCGCTGTCGGCGGCGCGCGGTCTGGAGGCCGCCGTGCTGTTCTGGGTCGCGCTGCGGATGGCGATCGGGCACAACCGGTTCAACTTCCACATCGCTCAGACCGGCAGCGCCCCGTCGTCGTAGACCAGACCGGCCGGCGTCACCCGGGCGCCGGCCATCGGCTGGTGCGGCGACAGCCGGCCGTCGTGCATGAGGTGCAGGACCGGTACGTCGTGCAGAAGCACGGCGACGTCGGCGATCAGCCGGCGGTGGCAGCGCCACCAGACCGCCTCGCTGCACATCACCACGGTGCCGTCGCCGGCGGCGAGCACGCGCTCCAGCGCAGCCCGGAACGGCTCCTGCCGGGTCCACGCCGCGTACCCGCGGAACATCGGCTCCCGCCACACCACGTCCGGCGAGTCCGGCGGCGGTTTCCGGAAGCCGCCGAGGTCCTGCTCCCAGCGGTAGCCGAGGCCGGCGGCCGGCAACCACTCGGCCAGCGCGGCGCGGGCCACGTGCGGGTGCCGCCGGCTGCCCGGCGCGGTCCGCACGTCGACCAGCAACCGCACGCCGGCGCCGTGCAGCAGGGCGGTCAGCTCGTCCTGCGACGCGGTGCCGTGCCCGACGGTCAGCAGCGTCACTCGCCGGTGGCCCCGTCGATCGCCTGGCGGATCAGGTCCGCGTGCCCGTTGTGCCGCGCGTACTCCTCGATCATGTGGCCGTAGAGCCAGCGCAGCGACAGCGTGTCGGTGCGGGAGACGAACGTGTCGTCGAGGTCCCGGCCGGCCACCGCCGCGTCGCAGGCGGCCACCTCCGCGCGCCAGGTCGCGAAGTCGGCGTCCGGGTCGGCGTCCGGTGGCGGGTCGATGTCGAGATCGGGTTGGGCCTGGGTGTAGAAGATCGGCGGTGCGTCCTCGCCGGCGACCCGGCACCGGAACCAGCTGCGCTCGACGTCGCCAGGTGGCGGACCAGCCCGAGCAGCGACAGGTTCGTGGTCGGCAGCGGCCGGGCCCGCAGCTGGTCGGGTGTGAGTCCGGCGCACTTCCACATCAGCGTGTCGCGGTGATAGTCGAGGTAGCCCTGCAGCGTCGCCCGCTCGTCGCCGGTCTCCGGCGGGAAGCGGCGGTCGTCCGGCGGCGCGGTCATTCGCCGGTCACCCCGTCGATGCCCTCGCGGATCAGGTCGGCGTGGCCGTTGTGCCGCGAGTACTCCTCGATCATGTGCAGGTGGACCCAGCGCAACGAGTAGGCCTTGCCGCTGCGGACGAACTCGGCGTCGAGACCGATCGACGCGACGCCCGCGCGGATCCGCTCGACCTCGGCGGCCAGGCGGTCGAACACCTCCGCCGGCGGCACCGTGTCGAGCGCGTCGAAGTCGTCGTTGGGCTTGTCGTCGGTGAAGTAGACCGGCTCCGGTTCCTCGCCGAGGAAGGGCAGGAACCACCAGCGCTCGACCTCGGTGAGGTGCCGGACCAGACCGAGCAGGGTCAGCCCCGAACTGGCCACCGAGTGGGTCCGCAGCTGCTCGTCGGTCAACCCGGCGCACTTCCAGCGCAGCGTCTCGCGGTGCCAGTCGAGGAACCCCGCCAGCATCGCGCGCTCGTCGCCGGTCTCGGGTGGTTCCCGCCGGGTGTCGGGCGGGGACGTCGATGTCGTCATGCCGGCAACGTAGCGACAGCCACCGACAGGATCACCTGACCGTGGGCATGCCGAGCAGGACGCCCGGGGTGGTCGGGCGGCGGCCGGCCTCGCAGGCGTCGCCGGCCGCGGTGCGCCGGTGCGAGAGCGGCGGCCCGTCGGCGACCAGGTGGTGCGGCGCCCCGTACGTCACCGCGGTGGTGACCACGTCGCCCGGCCGGACGTCGGTCACGTCGCAGGCGAAGTGCACCAGCCGCCCGTCCCTGGCCCGCCCCGACCGCCGTCCGGTCGCGGCGTCCTTGCGGCCCTCACCCTCGGCGACGAGCACCTCGACCGTCGAGCCGACCAGCGCCCGGTTCGCCGCCAGCGACTTCTCGTCCTGGAGCGCGACCAGCCGCTCGTACCGCTCCTGCACGGCCGCACGCGGCACCTGGCCGTCCATGCCGGCGGCCGGCGTGCCCGGACGCGGCGAGTATTGGAAGGTGAACGCGCCGGAGAACGAGGCCTGGGCGACCAGGTCGAGGGTCTGCTCGAAGTCGGCCTCGGTCTCGCCCGGGAAGCCGACGATGATGTCGGTGGTGATCGC
>Ga0075426_10003670_pt1 | contig 10982 bp, 11 predicted proteins | sample SoiMethybrSBSTD5_FD_75304 | JGI IMG/M metagenome (GOLD analysis project Ga0075426, IMG submission 75304) | Bulk soil microbial communities from a Populus tree surrounding site in Tennessee, USA - Soil MetaG P. TD hybrid SBSTD5 | ecosystem: Environmental > Terrestrial > Soil > Tree plantation...
GGCGCCCTCTTCGAGATCCAGCTCGATCTCCCGCATGGCCTCGCGGCCGTTGGCCGGGTCCATCTGGTAGCTCCGCCGGTCGCCGAACTGCGGCGTCGATTCCGCCGCCTCGCGAAACGGGCCGTAGAACACCGAAGCGAACTTCGCGGCATAGGAGAGGATGGGGGTATTGAGAAAGCCGGCGGCATCGAGCGCCTTGCGGATGGCCCCCACACGGCCGTCCATCATGTCCGATGGCGCCACGATATCGGCGCCCGCCCGCGAGTGCGATACCGCGGTAGCGGCCAGCCACTTCAGGGTCTCGTCGTTATCCACGTCGCCGTTGACGACCTTTCCGCAATGGCCGTGGCTCGTATACTCGCAGTTGCAGACGTCGGTCATCACCAGGAGGTCTGGCGTTGCCCGCTTGATGGCGCGCAGCGCGAGCTGCACGATGCCGTCGTCGGCATAGGCGCCCGAGGCCGCTTCATCTTTCGTCTCGGGAAGCCCGAAAAGAATCACCCCGCCGATGCCCAGTGATTTGACTTCCTGGCATTCGCGAACCAGTTCGTCCACCGACATTTGATAGTTGCCCGGCATGGCGCCGATCTCGCGCCGCACGCCCTCCCCCGGACAGACGAACAGCGGCAGAATGAACTGGGCGGGGTCCAAACGGGTCTCGCGCACCAGCCGGCGCAGGGGCTCGGTGGCCCGCATTCTGCGCATGCGGTGAATAGGGAAGGGCACTAGTTAGGATTTTAACCCGCCCCACGGCCTTAGGGGGGTCTTCCCCTCCAAAGTTAACTAAAGCGAAATCCCCCTTGACAAGGCGATTGCCATCATTAGAATAAACCCATATTGCTTTATGCAACCCGCTTGTGAGCACAACCGCACCGTGATCATCGCGAGACGTGACGGCGTGGATTATGTGGAATGCCTGGATTGCCGTCAAATCTTTGAAGCCGAGGATCTCGAGCCCGTCACCGTCGAAAAAGAAGAAGAAGAGTAACTGATCTCGCGGCCGCTTTCCCCGCCAGTTCTCCCGATCTCAGTGTCTCCCTGCGTTAGCATAGGCTTCATGCACGATTTGGGATTTTTCCGGTCGAACTTCGAGAAGGTTGCGGAGCGCCTGGCCACCCGTGGTCCGGTTACCGGGCTCGACCAATTTCGCGATCTCGACCAGCGCCGCCGCGCCGCCATCACCGAAGCTGAGGAGTTGAAGGCGCGCCGCAACACGGAGAGCGCCGAGATCGCCCAACTGCGCAAGGCGGGCCAGGATACCGCCGAACGCCAGCAGCAGGTGCGCGAGATCGGGAGCCGCATCGGCGCGCTCGACGAGCAGATTAAGGCGCTCGACGACCAGTTCCGCGATCTGCTGGCCGGAATTCCAAACCTGCCCCATGAGTCCGTGCCCGTTGGCCACAGTGCCGAAGACAACGTGGAGGTGCGGCGCTGCGGCGAACCGCGCCATCTCGATTTCGCCCCCAAAGCGCACTGGGATCTTGGGCCGGAGCTTGGCATTCTGGATCTCGAGCGCGCCGCCAAAATCACCGGCGCCAGGTTCGCCGTCTATTGGGGCATTGGCGCACGGCTCGAGCGCGCTCTGATCAACTTCATGCTCGACGTGCATACGCGCGAGCACGGTTACACCGAAGTGCTGCCGCCCTTCCTGGTGAACTCCGCGAGCCTGTTCGGCACCGGACAGTTGCCCAAATTCGCCGATGACCTGTTCAAGTGCGAGAAGCACGATTTCTGGCTGATCCCCACGGCGGAAGTCCCGGTCACCAACCTGTATCGTGATGAAACGCTCGACGTCGACAGGTTACCCATCAGCCTGTGCGCCTATACGCCGTGCTTCCGCAGCGAGGCCGGTTCCTACGGTCGAGACGTGCGCGGCATCATCCGCCAGCACCAGTTTCAGAAGGTTGAACTGGTCAAATTTACGCGGCCCGAGGAAAGCTACCCACAGCTCGAAAAACTTACCGCCGACGCCGAGGATATTCTGCGCCGCCTCGGGCTGCCTTACCGCACCGTCGTGCTCTCGACCGGCGACATGGGCTTCTCATCCGCCAAAACCTACGACATCGAAGTCTGGCTGCCCGGCCAGAACGGTTACAAGGAGATTTCGTCCTGCTCGAATTTCGAAGCCTTCCAGGCGCGCCGAGCCGGCATCCGGTTCAAGGGCCCCAAAGGGAAGGCCGAGTTCGTCCACACCCTGAATGGCAGCGGGCTCGCAGTTGGCCGCACCTGGGTGGCCATCATCGAGAATTACCAGCAGAACGACGGCAGCGTCACGATTCCCGAAGCCTTGCGCCCTTACGTGGGAGCTGAGCGAATCGTCAAGCAGGAGTTGCGCTAGCGCGGTTTGCCAAAGCTGTAGAGCGCCTTGTGCGTGCGAATGTAGATCCGCCCATCCGCAATAGCCGGGGTGGCTTGCGACGTCTCATCGAGATCGTTCACCGCCAGAACCTCCCACTGCGGATCGGCCTTCAACACCGTCACCTTACCGGAGTGGCTCACCAGGAACACCTTGCCGTCCGCGGCGACCGGCGAAGCAAAGTACTCGTCGATGGCATCCTTCGTACGGCCGGTTTTGAGAATATCGCCTGTCTTGGGATTCAGCGTGGTGATGATGCCTCCACCCTTCAGCAGGTAAAGAACGTCGCGATAGACCAGGGGCGTAATTATTTGAGAGAACGATTTTTTATAACGCCAAACGAGATTGGATTCGGTTCGGTCGCCTGTTCCGCCGATGATACTGCCGGTCACGCCATACTCGGTGACGCTTTCCGTCAACCTCTTGTCCCACTCCGCACGCGTGATAAAGCCATCGTTGTTCGTATCCACCCAGCCGAAATGATCTTTGTAAAGTGCGTGTTTACTCCACTCCTCGGCTGAGAGTTTTCCGTCCTTGTTCGTATCCAGCTCCTGGAGGAGGGCATCGAACGCCGGATAGTCCGGCTTTTCGCCGCCGTACCCGACCGCGATCACCATATTCCCGAAGATAATCGGAGAACCGATGGGATAGACGCCTTGTTTGCCGATCCACCACACATTCTCCCCAGTCTCCAGATCATAGGCGTCGACGCGGTACGCTCCCATGGTTATCAGTTGAGGCTTTCCCCGTTCCGGCGCATAGATGGCCGGTGTCGAGAAACCCTCCGTCGTGGCAACCTTCCGCTGGACCCGCCAACGCTCTCGGCCGGAGTCCTTATCAACAGCCAGTGCAAACGATCCGGTGAGTTGATCGCATATCAGAGCGACCGTGTTACCGGACACCACAGGCGACGATGCGATTCCGTAGAAGTTATCGAACGGCCCGAGCCGTAAGCGCCAGCGTTCTTTTCCGGAGGCATCGAACGATACGAGCCCCAGGTCCGGGAAGAAGGTATAGAGGTTCTCGCCGTCGGAAGCGGAGGTCGGAGACGCGGTGTCGTTGCCAACGAATATCTTGTTCAGGTGATCGCGGACAATTTCGCGCCGCCAGATCGACGAGCCAGTTTGCCGGTCGATGGCCAGCGTCACCAGCTTGTTGTCCTCCAGTGCGGTCAGGTAAATCCTGTCCTTCACCACAATGGGCGAGGAGCGGCCCATGGGCAGTGCGACGCGCCAGATAAGATTCTGTTTCGGCCCGAATTCGGTTGGTAGTCCCGTCGCGTCGGATACTCCCGAGCCATTCGGGCCGCGAAACCGAGGCCAATCCTCAGCGCACGCGAGGGTGGTCATGCAAAAAAGCGTCAATGTCCAGCGCATAGGCTAACTCTACGCTAACTTGCCGCCGCACGCTCGCCGCTCAGTACTTTTTCGAGCGCCTTCACCAGCAGATCCACATTCTCTTCGGTTGACGACGACCCCATCAGCCCGATGCGAAAAACCTTCCCCGCCAGTGGGCCGAAGCCGCCCAGGATTTCGATCCCGTAATCATCCAGGAGCCGCTTGCGCACGCGCGCGTCATCCACGCCGTCCGGCACGCGAGGCGTGTTCAGCGTCCACAATCGATGCCCGGCCGCTACATGCATCCGGAGTCCCAGGCTTTCGAGCGCCGCCACCAGCGCCAGATGATTGCGGCGATGCCGCTCCCAGCGGTTTTCAAGTCCCTCTTCTTCGATCAGCGCCAGCGCCTCATGCAGCGCATACAGCATCGAAATAGGCACGGTGTGATGGTACTTGTGGCCCTTGTAATAGCCGTCCAGCAGCTTCAGGTCGAGATACCAGGACTGCACCGGCGCCGTACGCTTTTCCAGACGCTCCCATGCCCGCGCCGAAACCGTGAGCGGCGAGAGGCCCGGCGGGCAACTCAGTCCCTTCTGCGAGCAGCTATAGGCGATGTCGATCCCGGTCCCATCCACCTCCACCGGCATCCCGCCGAGAGAAGTTACGCAATCGGCGATAGCCACCGCGCCCGCTTCGTGCGCCGCATCGCAGATGGCCTTTCCGGGCTGGAACGCGCCGGTCGATGTCTCGGCCTGCACGTAGGCCACGACCCGCGGCTTCTCCCGCCGGATAAAAGCGCGCGCTTCCTCGTCGTCGAAAATCTCGCCCCAGGGTTTCTCGAAGCGCACCACCCGTGCGCCCTGGCGTCGCGCCATCTCGGTAATGCGGTCGGAGAAGAACCCATTGGCGAAAACCGCAAACGCCTCCCCCGGCTCCGCGAAGTTGGCGACGGCCGCCTCCATGCCCGCGCTGCCAGTGCCTGAAACCGGAATGGTGAACTCGTTCCGCGTTCCGAAAACCTTGCGCAGCCCCGCCTGAATCTCCCCGATCACCTGGAAACAGTATGGGTCTAGGTAGCCTACAACCGGCTTGGTCATCGCCTCATACACGCGCGGCGCAACCATGCTGGGCCCGGGCCCAAGCAGCAGCCGTTTGGGCGGATTGAGCGGCGGAATCTCAGTCGGCATGTGCGGCAAAGCGGCGGAAGAAGCTGTCATCGTTCCAGCGGGGCCTTGCAGTTTGATTCGCTACCGCCTCCGCCAGCGCCATCACGACTGTATCGAAATCAGCCGCCGCCTTCAGATCCACCGGCTGATGAATATCGTCCGACGGCGCGTGGTAGCGCTCTTGCAGCCACTTCTTGGCCGTGGCTTCTTCGGGCGTGCCCTTCTCGAATCCAACTTTGAACATCAGCGATGGCACGCCCCGCCGGATAAAACTGTACTGGTCGCTGCGAATGAAAATGTTGCGCTGCGGCTCCTGGTCCGCCTGAATCCGAATGCCCATCGGTTCGGCCACCGCCCGTACTTCTCGGCCCAGATCCGACTCCGCAAGTCCATATACCGTCAGGATGCGCAGCGGAAACAACGGCAGGAACATGTCCACATTGAGATCCGCAACCATCGCATCCGGCTTGACCGTGGGATGCGCCGCGAAATATCTCGATCCCAGCAACCCTTTCTCTTCGCCCGTGACGACCACAAACAGCACCGAGCGCCGCAGTTTTGTCTTGGCCGCGTGCAGCCGCTCGGCAATATCCAGCAGCGTCGCCACGCCCGACGCGTCATCCATCGCGCCGTTATAAATGCTGTCGCCGTTAATCGGCCGTCCCACGCCCACGTGGTCCAGGTGCGCCGAGAGCACCACGTACTCGTCCTTCAGCTTGGGGTCCGACCCCGGCAGGATCGCCGCCAGGTTGGGCGATTCGACCGTGCTCCGCTTTACTGACACGCGCGCGCCAATCTGCTCCGGCACCGCAAAGTGTGGAAGCGCCTTACGTTCCTTCGCTGCCGACAGAATGTCCTCCGGCGCGTGCCCTGATCCGGCCAGCAATTTGTCCAGGTGTGCCGGATTCCAGACGACCGCTAGTTTCTGCCCATGCCGTTCGTCCAGGTCCGTGTAATCGAGCGACATCGACGGCTGGAAGCGCGCCAGCGCTGTGCGCGCCCAGGGAATGTCCATGGCGGCGGGATTCATGATGGCGACCGTGCCGACCACCCCGGCGTGCTCCAGAAATCTGCCGCGTACGTCTCCGGACTGGTAATGCGAGCTCAACGGTCCGGGAATCGAGTCCGGTCCTCCGCTCACATACGCCATGATTTTCCCGCGTAGATCCAAGCCCGCCAGGTCGTCGTACTTCATCTCCGGTACCGTGAGCCCGTATCCCGCGAACACAACCGGGGCTTTGATCTCCGCCGCCGGATCCACTCGCATGCTGATGACTGCGTCCTCGCCGAGCGCGACAGGCACCACCATGTCCAACTCATGAAACAGCGACAGGCTGGAGTTCTCTTCCACAATCTCCCGCGACTGGAACTTCACCGGTTGAAAATAGCCCGATGTGCCCGCCGGCTTGAGTCCCGCGCGCTCGAGCTCGCCCGCCACATATACCGCGGCCTTGCGATACCCTTCGCTGCCGGTGTTCCGGCCTTCGAGCTTGTCATCTGCCAGGTAAACAATATGCGACCACCAGCGTTTCCCGTCCGAACCGGGGTCGCTCGCCAGCAGCGCCAGCGCGAACATCCCGGCAGCCACCCAACGCAGCTTCCTCATTTCTTTCCTTTGACCTTTTTGTATTCGTCGCGAATCGCCTGCATCTGCCGTGCGTGCGTTTCCACATGCTCCGCGTATGTTTCCAGCAACTGCCGCAAAGACTGCGGACCGCGCTCCGTATGCACGCCCGTGCGCTCAAAGGCCGTCTCGGGCAGAGCTTTGAGCAGCTCATAGTTCTCGGCGCGCAGCCGCCGCAGGCTCTCCAGCGATTGTTTGGGCAGCCGCCGCGCGTAATCCAGATTACGCGCCCAGGCGTTTTGATCGTAAGCCACCAGCGTGGGTTTGTCTTCGGCGATCACCTGCCGGAACCGGTGCGCCCCAACCAGCTCCGTGTCGGCCAGGTGCGCGACGATCTGGCGGATGCTCCATTTCTCCGGAGCGGTCGTGAAATCCATCTCCTCGCCGTAAACTCCCGTGAGCACCACCGCCAGCACCTCCGGCCCGCGCCGGAACCGCTCCAACATTTCCGCCAGATTACTCATCGAAGTGGAATAGCATTCTTGCCTGTGACGTCAACTCAGTAATAATCCGCACAGCTCATGTAGTACCCGCAAGTTTCGCAGATCAGTTTGCACTTGCGCCCGGTCAGGCGTGTGGAACATACCGGGCAGTAGAGCATCGGCTCTTCGTGCTTGGGCTCCGCGGCAGGTTCAGCCGCGCGCGGTTCCTGATCGTCCATGGGACCAGATCATTATAAGCTCCACACCTTCCGCCCGCTCACGTATGTTGCCTTCACTTGTATCGTCTTGCTCCGCGCGTCGAAATCGAACAGCACGAAATCGGCCCGCTCGCCCGCTACCAACCCGCGCTCGCGCCCCGGCACCCCTCCCGCGCGCGCCGCATTCACGGTCGCGAGTCGCACCGCGTCGGCCAGGCTCAGCTCGCCCAGGCGCATCAGGTTTTCGACCCCCCGATCCATCCGTAGTGCCGAACCCGCCAGCCGATCCTGACCCGCCAGCACCACCCGGTTGTCCGCCGTCAGATCCACCTCCTGCTCGCCCAGCCGGTACCTGCCCGGCGCGCATCCCGCCGGCGAACTCGCATCCGTCACCAGCACCGCGCGATCCACTCCCTTGGCCCGTAGCGCGACTTTCAGAAACGATACCGGCAGATGAATGCCGTCCGCGATAAAGCTGGCCCGCAGCCGGTCTTCCGCCAGTTGCTCCCAAATATAGTTGGGATGCCGCCGCATCACGCTGTGCGCGCCGTTGCCCAGATGCGTGGACATGGTCGCGCCCGCGCTCACGGCATCGGCAATATTCTTCTCCTCGGCATTCGTGTGCCCGATGCTCACCACCACCTTCTCCGCCGTGACGGCTTCGATATAGCGCGGCGCGCCGGGCCACTCGGGCGCGATCGTCACCAGCCGTATGCGGCCACCGGTCGCGTCCTGCCACCGCCTGAATTCTTCGATATCGGGCGGCCGCACCCAGCGCTTCGGATGCGCGCCGCGCGGACCCTCGTCGGGCGAGATGTGGGGGCCTTCCACGTGAAACCCGTCCATGGCTGCGCCCTCAGCCAGGCTGTCTTTAGCGCGTGCCAGGTTGCGCAGCGCGCCCACCATGTCTTCCGGCGCGCCCGTGATCACGGTAGGATAAAACCGCGTCACTCCCGCCGAGTACAGCACCTGGACCGACCGCGCGATCTCCTCGTGCGGCGTTTGCGGTGCGTTGTAATCCACGCCCGCGAAGCCATTTACCTGGATATCTACCCAGCCGGGCGCGATCCAGCCCGCCGGCTGCTGTGCCGGCCGCGCCGACAAAATAGTTTCCTCGCAACTTATTTCAATTCCTGCACCGGTGGTCGCATCAATGCCTGAACAAGTAATCATGTGTTTGCTTTATTCACAGGTTTGCCACACGTTGGCGGCGGCAAACGTAACATCTCCTTAACAAATAAATCTGTTGAAAAGCGCACGAATTACCGAAATTCTTCTGGCTTCCCGGCCCGCCGCACGCTACAAAAGAGGAGTTCAATAACAGCGCAGTCCGAGCGGTAGATCTCGGGGGAGGTGGCCGGCTCGGGTTGCGCTGTTCTTTTTTTTACTTCTTTCCCGCGAGACTCGGCTGCAACTCCGGCCGTCCCACCGGCGACAGCCACCCGTGCCTGTCGGGCTTGGTTCCATTCACGATCGCGAAAAATTCCTTCTGCAACCGCTCCGCCACCGGCCCGCGCCGCCCTTTGCCGATCGGAATCCGGTCGATCGAGCGGATCGGCGTGATCTCGGCCGCGGTTCCCGAAAAGAAAACCTCGTCGGCAATGTACAGCATCTCGCGCGGCACGATAGTCTCGGTCATCGGGATCTCGAGGTCTTGCGCCAGCCGCAGCACCGAATCGCGCGTAATGCCCGGTAGCACCGACGCTCCGAGCGGCGGCGTCAGAATCTTGCCATCGCGCACCAGGAAAATGTTCTCGCCCGATCCTTCGCTTACGTATCCCGCGGCATCCAGCGCAATACCTTCCGAATACCCGTTGATCACCGCTTCCATCTTGATCAACTGCGAGTTCATGTAGTTGGCGCCGGCCTTGGCCAGCGCGGGCAGGGTATTGGGGGCGATCCGGTTCCAGCTCGATACGCATACGTCCACGCCCTCCGCTAGCGCCTCCTCGCCTAAATACTTACCCCACTCCCAGCAGGCGACGTAGACATCCAGCGGATTCTTTAGGGGATTCACTCCCATCTCGCCATACGCCCGGAGCACGATCGGCCGGATGTAGCACGAGCTCATCTTGTTTAGCCGCACCAGCTCGCGCATGGCCTCTTCCAGCTCCGCCGCGCTGTACCCCAGGTTCTCCATCCGGTAGATCTTGGCTGAATCCAGCATCCGGCGGACGTGCTCGCGCACCCGGAAAATGGCGGGGCCGGAGGGCGTCGCATAACAGCGTATGCCCTCAAAAACCGAGCTGCCGTAGCTCACAACGTGCGAAAGCACGTGGATTCGCGCGTCGTCCCAGGCGATGAAGCGCCCGTTGTGCCAGATCTTTTCCGTCGGGGTCAGCATCCAACGATTATAAAACGGGATGATTCTTAACTGTGCGCTCGGCGGCCGCCATTACGGTAACGTCCGGCTGAAGTAAACTCAACTTATGATCGTGTGAGGCATCCATGCGACTGACGAAACGCTGGTCTATCGTGTTGATGGTTGCCGGGGCGTCGATACTGAGCGCCTGGCGCAAACCGGGTGAACCGCTCAGACCCTCTGGCTTGAATTTTTTCTCCCCACAGCAGGACATTCAACTGGGCCAGGAGGCAGCCGCGGAAGTCCACAAGCAGGTTACCGTGGTCCAAAACCAGTTCCTCCAGCAATACATACAGCGCATCGGCAAGCGGCTGGCGGCCCAACCCGAGGCGGGCAATTGGCCCTTTAGCTTCACGGTAATCCTCGACCGCAACATCAACGCTTTTGCCCTCCCCGGCGGCCCCATGTTCGTCAACTCCGGAGCCATAGCGCGCGCCGACAATGAAGCGCAGATTGCGGGCGTCATGGCGCATGAGATGTCGCACGTGATCCTGCGCCATGGAACCAGGCAGGCGTCAAAGGCCAACCTCATCCAGATTCCGGCCATGCTGGCCGAGGCCTTCATCGGCGACGGCTCCTTGCTGGGACAGCTGGCGCAGCTCGGCATTGGCGTGGGGGCCAATTCGGTGCTGCTGAAGTATTCGCGTGACGACGAGAGCCAGGCCGACGCCCTGGGAACGCATCTAATGTCGGAAGCCGGCTACAATCCCATCGAGCTCGCGCATTTCTTCGAAAAACTCCAGGCGGCCGGCGGCTCCCGCACGCTGCAATTTCTGTCCGACCACCCCAATCCCGGCAACCGCGAAAAGGCCATCGAAGAGGAGATCCGCACTTTGCCCCAGCGGAAGTATGGCTACGAAACCGCCGAATTCGACCGCGCCCAGGCCGAAGTCGCCATCTTGCCCGCGCCCCCTGCCAAGTCATCGAGCTTGAAGTAACTTCCGATAACAGAGATTATGTAAATAATCGCGGTAGTGGGTCAGTTTGGAAATGCTCGCTCTTGACCATCCCCTTGCCGCTGCGTATCGCCTGCCTCGGTGCGGCGTCCGCAACCGCTCAAGCACGTGCGATATCCTTGGAGACCTCCAGGGAGAAAGTGCATGACGATTGCGGCTGGTTTCCGATGTATCGACGGCGTACTACTGTGTGCGGACAGTCAGTATATGGGATGGGAAAAGTCACAAGGTGACAAAATTTTCTCTAAGCTCGTAAGCGCGTCGACCAGCGTCGCATTCTCAATCTCTGGCGATGTAGATTACGCAAAGACTGCGGTCGAAGATAGTTTTGATGCGGTTTTAAGTCTTCCGCTTGAGAAGCTAACGTTTAAGGAGGTTAAGCGCGCAATTAGAGGAGCAATCAAGAACATCTTGAATGAATATGACCTGCCCTCGATAATCTCCTCCAGCCATAATTGAGAAGCTCCAGCGAGGAAAGGAGCTTCGAGATGAAGAAGGGCAAGCATACGGAAGAGCAGATCATTGGCGTGCTCAAGCAGGT
>Ga0075426_10003671_pt1 | contig 10982 bp, 6 predicted proteins | sample SoiMethybrSBSTD5_FD_75304 | JGI IMG/M metagenome (GOLD analysis project Ga0075426, IMG submission 75304) | Bulk soil microbial communities from a Populus tree surrounding site in Tennessee, USA - Soil MetaG P. TD hybrid SBSTD5 | ecosystem: Environmental > Terrestrial > Soil > Tree plantation...
ACCGACGGCGACACGATGGTGTACTTCCCGAACGCGAACGTCCTGATGACCGGCGACTTCTACCGCTCGACCGGCTACCCGAACATCGATCGCGCCAACGGCGGCACGATGAACGGGATGCTCGCCGGCTTCGATTTGATCGCCAGGACCGGCCGCGCGGACACGAAGATCGTTCCGGGACACGGCGCGATCGTCGACAAGGCGGCGGTCGCGGCGCACAAGGCGATGATGATCGCCGTGCGCGACAAGGTGGCGGCGCTCGTCCGGCAGAACAAGACCCAGGAAGAGGTGGTCGCCGCGAAGCCGACGGCGGAGTTCGACGCGAAGGTCACCGGCGCCACGCCCATGACGGCGGATCGGTTCGTCGGACAGCTGTATCAGGAGTTGAAATCACGGTAAAATAAGGGGATCAGGAGGGGTTCATGTTTGTCCGGATCCTGTCTTTCGGCGCCGCCCTCTCCGTCGCCGCGCCGATTCTGGCGGCCGACACGCTGGCCAAAGCGGTGACGTTCTCGAAGGACGTCGCGCCGATCTTCCAGGCCAAGTGCCAGGAGTGCCATCAGCCGAACTCGATCGCGCCGATGTCGCTCATCACCTATCAGGATGCCCGGCCGTGGGCGCGCTCGATCAAGGAGCGCGTCGCGACGCGGCAGATGCCGCCGTGGCACATCGACAAGACGGTCGGCGTCCAGAAGTTCAAGAACGACATGTCGCTGAGCGACGATCAGATCGACACAGTCGTCCGCTGGGTCGACGGCGGCGCGCTGCAGGGCGATCCGAAGGACATGCCGCCCCCCAAGCCGCTCGTGACGGACAACGAGTGGAAGGCGGTACGCGACGGGTTCGGGCCGCCCGACCTCGTCGTGAAGTCGTCCGAGTACACGATGCCGGCCGAGCACCAGGACGTCTGGTACCGGCCGATGTCCGACATCCCGCTGAACGAACCGCGCTGGGTGAAGCTCGTCGAGATTCGTCCGACGAACCTCCGATCGCGCAGGATCATTCATCATTCGATCGCGTATCTCGTGTTGAACAACGATCCGGACGCGGTCAACACCGGGACGGCGACGGGACCGGATCGCCGCGGCCCCGACGGTGACGATCTCGTCAATCGCCGCCCGCAGCTGATGGAATGGGCGATCGGCAAGGGCTACGATCTGTTCCGGTCCGGCACGGGCAAGCTGCTCGTCCCCGGCGAGAAGATCTCGTGGGATCAGCACATCCACGCCGTCGGCGAGGAGGTGACCGGCGGATCCGAGATCGGCATCTGGTTCTACAGGAAAGGCGAAGAGCCGAAGAAGCGCAGCTATCTGGTCGGGTTTACCGGCATCGATCGCTCGAAGATGCTCGACATCCCGCCGAACTCGATGGCGATGACCGAGGGCTTCACGGTCCTGAAGGAGAACGCGCTCATCGAGAACTTCCAGCCGCACTTCCATCTGCGCGGCAAGTCGATGCAGGTCGAGGCGATTCTCCCGGACGGCAGCCGTCGGATCATCAGCTATGTCGGCAACTTCAACTTCAACTGGATGACGAACTACATCTACGACGACGACGCGGCGCCGCTGCTGCCGAAGGGGACGGTGATCCACGTCACGGCGTGGTACGACAACACGAAGGCGAACAAGAACAACCCGGATCCGGATCAGTGGGTCGGCTACGGCGACCGTACCGTCGACGAGATGGCGCACGCCTGGATGAACGTCGTGTACTTCACCGACGACGAGTACAAGGCGCTGCAGGCCGAGCGCAAGGCGAAGCAGGTCAAGACGACGAACGATACCGAGAGACCGCAGTGAACCGACTCGTCGCCGTCTGCGCCGCCGGCGTCGTCGCCGGCGGCGTTCTTGTTTTTGGGCAGGCCATTCCGGAACCGCGCCGGGGATCCGGCGCCAGCGTCACCGGCGCGTTCGAAGGCTGGTACTACAATCCCGACGGATCGCGCGCGTTCCTCGTCGGCTACTACAACCGCAACAGTCAGCAGGAGCTCGACGTCCCGATCGGCCCGAACAACCGGATCGAGCCGGGTGGGCCCGACATGGGGCAGCCGACGCATTTCCTGACCGGCCGCCAGTGGGGCATGTTCGCGGTGCCCGTGACGAAGGAGTTCAAGCCGACGGACCAGTACGTCTGGACGATCACGGCGAACGGCCAGACGACGAGCATTCCGCTGCGGCTGCATCCCGACTACGTGATGAGCCCGTTCAGGGAGATTGCGGTCGGCAACACGCCGCCGTCGATCCGCTTCGAGGAGCGCGGCGCCGCGGCGCAGGGCCCCGTGGCGATGCTCGCCAGCGCGCCGGCGCGCACCGCGGCGCTGGCGTCGCCGTTCGCGCTCACGCTGTGGGCGCACGACGACATGAAGTTCACCAGCGGCAGCGGCGGGTCGGTGCCGGCGTCGCGGCCGCCGATCGCGCTGCGCTGGACGAAGTACCGCGGCCTGGGCACGGTGACGTTCGACAAGCCGCGGCCCGAGGTCGAGAAGCTCGCGTCGGGCGAGGACGGCTTCAGCGGGAAGGCGACGACCAGCGTCAGCTTCAGCGAGCCGGGCGATTACGTGCTGCACGTCACCGCGAACGATTACTCCGGCGACGGCGGCGGCGGGTTCGGCTGCTGCTGGACGACGGCGCTGGTGAAGGTGTCGGTGAAGTAGCGCCCTTCAGCCTTCGGCCTTTCGTCCCTGAATTCCCGCCCTGCCGCGGTTCCGCCTTTCCGCCTTGCGAGTGTCTGCCTACGGCCGCTTCGGCCACACGACGCCCTGATCCTTCTTCGTGATCGGCGCCATCCCCTTGTAGACGAACTTCTGCACGCGCTGACCGCGGTAGGTCTCCGTCGTGTAGATGTTCCCCTTCGAATCGGTCGCGATGCTGTGCACGCCGTAGAACTCGCCCGGCTGGCGTCCGCCTTCGCCGAACGTCGTCAGCATCTCGAGCGACTCGCGGTCGAGGATGTGGACGCGATCGTTCTCGCCGTCGGCGAGGTAGATGTACTTCTGCTGCGTGTCCTTCGAGAAGGCGATGTCCCACGTCGATCCTGATCCGCGCGTCTCCTTCTCGATGAACACCTCCTTCACGAACGTGCCGTCCGGCTTGAACACCTGGATGCGATCGTTGACGCGATCGCAGACGTAGAGCAGCCGGTCGTTCGACAGCTCCGCGCAGTGCACCGGGTTGCGGAACTGCGGCGCCGGCGGCGCGCTCGGATCGTAGACGCCGAGGCTCGCATCGTCCGGCTTGCGGCCGTATGCGCCCCAGTGGCGTTTGTATGCGCCGGTGTCGGCGTCGTACACGATGACCCGGTGATTGCCGTAGCCGTCGGCGACATACACCTCGTTGGCAACCTTGTCGATGAACGTTTTCGCCGGCAGGCGCAGGTTGGCCGTGTCGTTGCTGCCCTTGCTCTGGCCCGGCTTGCCGATCTGCATCAGGAACGTTCCGCTCTGCGTGAACTTCAATACCATGCTGTCGTTGAAGTAGCCCTGCACGCCATTCGTCTGGCTCTCGTCGGGCGTCGCCCCGGTCGCAGCCTGGCCGCGAGGTTCAGCCGCTCGCCCCGCGCTGATCGAAGGGCGGGCGCCCGGGGCCGTGCCACGGCCGTTGCCGCCGATCCACACGTTGCCCTTGTAGTCGACCGTGACGCCGTGGTTCGACTCGGGCCAGTCGTAGCCCTGGCCGGGACCGCCCCAGTGCCCGACGAGCGCGCCGTCCGGATCGAACTCGAGGATCGGCGGCGCCGGCGCGCAGCACTGCGCGGTCTGCGGCGTCGTCGTCGCGTGGACCTCGCCCGGCTCGAGCGATCCCGCGCGGTGAATGATCCAGACGTGATCGCGCGCGTCGACCGAGACGCCGATCGTCTGCCCGAGGATCCAGTGGTTCGGCAGCGGCTTCGGCCACAGTGGATCGACCTCGAAGCGCGGCGCCATCGCGGCGGCGGCGGCCGCGGCCGACGCGCGCTTCTCGACGAGATGGCTGCCGAATCCGAGGGCGACGAGCGCCGACGACAGCACGAGGCCAATCGACCAGTTGCGCGTCATGCCGCATATTGTAGCGGCGCGGCGGACCGCGGCCGCATCGAATCGATCGCCGCCGTCCGGGATCGTGATGCCGCTAGCTGTGATTCACCGGCGCTTGTACCGCAGGCTCACCGTCGTTTCCTGATCGACGACGAGCGGCTTGACGAATCGATGCGACGTGCCTGCGCGCGGCACGTCGACGCGAATCGGCAGCACGCCGGCCGCGCGCCGCTGCAGGTTGATCACGTTCTGCGACGGCGGCTCCGCGGCCGCCTTCGCCTCGTCCCGCACCGTCGACCGTGCGGCCGACGGCGAGTCGCCGGTCACCGTGACCGCTTCCGCGAGCGCGCCGATCCGCGTCGTGAAGTCGACGCGGCGCGGCTGCCCCGCGAAGTCGAGGTCGCGCTGCGCCGTCGCGTATCCACTCAGATACGCCCTGATCGTCGCGCGGCCCGACGTCACGTTGGACAGCACGTACGAACCGTTGGCGTCGCTCGTCGCGGTCTGCGTCACACCGGCGGCGTCGGTGATCATGATGGTCGCTCCGGGCACCACGGCGCCCGATGCGTCGACGACGCGGCCGCGGATCTGGTTGGGAAGACCGGCGACATCCGGCGAATCGACGGCGTCGGAGAACACGCGGCCGGCGGCGGCGTGGCGCAATCGGCGCGAATCCTTCTCGCGGCCCGATGCGTCCAGCGCGAGCCGATCGATGACGTTGCCGTCGATCGGCCGAACGTCGTACTGCTCTGGCACGAACATCTCCCACTCGACGATCCCGATCGGCATGTCGATGCGCGGCAGCGCCATCTGCAGATCGCCTTTCCGGAGAAACGGCGTTCCGGCGTGCATGTAAACGAACGACACGTTATACGGACCGTTCGGCCGGAAGCCGGCGCGCAGCAGCGGCACGCGCGTGCCGTCGGCGCCGACGACCGGTTTGGCCGGCTGTCCTGCGACTTCCACCGACACGATCGTCGCGCCGGCCGGCAGCGCGACTTTCAGGTACGGCTGCGCGCGATTCTGCACGGTCAGCGCGATCTCGGTCAGCGCGCGACCCTCGGTCGTCACCATCGTCGTCGCGACGGCGAGATCGGCGACCGCCGCGAGGACGCCGGCGTCGCCGAATCGCCTGACCGTCATCGCCAGCACCGCCGGCGCGGCGGCCGGCGTGCGCTGATACCGAAACGCCGCGAGCAGCGGCGACCGCGCCAGCGACTGCAGCGCGGCGTTCAGCTCGCGGACGTCGATGCGGTGGAGGACGTTCGCTTCGGCGGCGCCGAGGTCGAGCGTCCCGGTGCCCTCGACGGCGATCTCGCCGCGCTCGCGCTGCGCATCGGGCAGCGAGGGGAAGCCGGTCTCGAGCGAGAACGATCCGTCCTGGTGCGGCCGTTCGAGCGTGATCAGGAACTGATGCCGCCGCGCCGCCGGCTCGGCGAGCGTCAGCACGACGCCGCCGTCGCGCGCCTCGCTCGATTCGAGCGTGCTGCCGGAGACGCCGGTCAGCTCGTATCCGGCCGGTAGCCGCAGCGCGAGCGATCGCGGCTCGCCGGACACGATCGACACGTCGACGAGCGATGCCAGCCGCGCATCCGAATCGCCGAGCGTCACGAGCGAGAACACGTCGGCGAGATAGCGGACCTCGCGCGCGGCGGCCGTCGGCGCGCTGTCGCGCATCGACCACCACACGTCGGTCGCGGCGCCGGGCCGCAGCGTCACCTCGACCGTCGTCCGTCCGCTCCCCGACGCCCGGCGTGTCACGACGCCGTTCGACACGTGGACGTCCGCCTGGTCGCCGGGGATGTCGACCGTCGCGTGCGCGGTGCCGGCGATTGGCACCGGCAGCGTGAACGACGCGCGCCCCGGCGTGAACGACACGGGTGCGCCCCAGTCGAGCGTCAGCGCGAACGGACCGGGACCCTGCAGCACGGCCGTCTGCACGACACCGTCCGACAGCAGCGGCAGCGTGCGGCCCTGCGCGCTGCCGTCGGTCAGCGTCGCGCCGGAGACGAGCGGCACGCGCGTCGCGCCCGATCGGAACACCTCGCCGTTCAGCGCGAACACGCCGCGCACGACGTCGCGATCGACGTGGATCCGCAGATCGGCGTCGTCGACGATGGCGGCGATCGGCGCGATCGACGGAGCGGGATGTGGTCCGCCGGCGAGATCGAGCAGCCGGTTGTACTCAGCGAGCGACAGCGTGACGGAACGCGACGCGTCGGCCTTCGGCGCGTCGACGGTGCGTACCGGCGGCTGCGCGGCCGCGAGACGGGCTGTGACCACGAACACGATGGTGAATCGCGCGGCGGACGTGAACGTCATGGCGATGACCTCGCTACTTCGTGCGTTTCACGATCAGCTCGACGTTCGGCGCGGCCGACTCCGCGGTCAGTTCGGTCGCGAGGAAGATCGACGGCCCGAACGACGGAAACGCGGCGCGCACCGGCAGCGTTCCGACGACGGTCCGGCCGCCCGGCTCCTTCTTGAAGCGATCGACGAGCGCGTTCAGCGACGCCTGGCCGGACAGCGCCGCGACGACAGGGGACGCCGCCGCGACAGGAGGGGCCGCGATCGATGCGGTCGCTTTCGCGTTCACCGGCGCATCATGGAAGGCGGCCGCGGTCGGACCGGGATCCGCCTCGACACGGAACGCGCCCGCCTGCGGCTGCACCCGGAAGCGCGGCGAGTAGTGCAGCTCGACGCCGGTCCGCGAGATCGGCAGATCGAGCGCGGGGAAGTCGATGCGCGCGCGGCCGTCCTTCGCCCACGCCGCGACGGTTTGCAGGTACAGCAGCTGCACGATGAACGTCGGCGCCTCTTCGCCGGCGCGTCCTTTCTCGAGCGGCAGGAGCACGGCGTCGGTCTCCGCGACGCCGGGGCGGATCGGACGGCCCGCGACTTCGGCGCTCCACACCGTCGAGCCCGCCGGCAGCGTCGCCTTCAGGAAGCTGCGCTGGTTGTTGCGGATCGCATACCGCGCCTCGACGAGCAGCCGGCCGTCCTCCGACGCGAGCACGCGGTATCGCGCCTCCTCGACGTTGGCGACGAAGACCGCCTGCGGCGTGTACCGCACGACCGCGACGGTCAGCGAGCGCGCGTCGCCTCCGGCGAGCGGACGATGACGGAAGGCGATCATCGAGGGCGACTCGCGGCCCGCGACCGGCTCGCCGAGCTCCGACGGATCGGCCGGTTCGAGGCCGCGCGCCTGACGCTCGCTGATCTCGCCGGCGCCGGCGACGTCGACCGCCACGCCGCCGGTTTCGCGCTCCGCCGACGGTATGCGCACGAGCGGCACCGCGATGGCGCCGTCGCGCGGCGTCCGCGCTTCGCCGGACACGACGAACGACACCTCCGCCGACGACGCGGGCTCGAGAAGACGCACGCGCAGTCGACCGGCCGTCGTCTCCCAGTCGGCCACCGTCGCGCCGTCGACCTGATTGACGACGAGGCCGGGCGGAATCGCGAGCGAAAGCTCGCGCGCGAGCCCCTGCAGCACCTCGACGCGGACCGCCGCCGACAGCTGGCACACGTCCTCGCCGAGGCCGACGAGCTCGGTGACGCGCGCGCGCACGCGCAGCGGCTGCTCCGCGCGGTGGTCGTCGATCTTCCGCTTCCACGTCAGCGTCATGGCCGCGTTCGGCCGGCCGAACACGGTCCAGCGGCTTTCGCCGGCCGTCTCCGTGCGTCCGGAAACGAAGCCGCCCGACGCCGCGAGATCGATGCCGCTCCGGGGCAGCGCCAGCGTCACGCGCGAGATCGGCGACGGCGACGCCGGCAGCGCGATCGACTCCGCGCCGGCCGACGCGGCGAGCGGCAGCACGACGTCGAGCGTCAGGATGGATCGCCCCGCGCGCGATAGCAGCACCCGCGGCGGATTGGCCTCGAGGGCGACCGGCCGGCCGTCCAGCGTCGCGGCCCGCGCCATCAGACCGGGCGGGATCTGGACGCGCGTCCAGCCGTCGCGGATGACGTCGATCGTCAGCACCGCGCGGCCGGTGACGGCGTCCGTGTCGACGTGGAGGTCGTAGTCGACCCGCGTCAGCGTCGCGTCGATCGGCGGCGGCGCGGGCGGCGCCGGCGACGGGTTCGCGCGCTCGCGCAGCGCGCGGTATTCGTCCACCGGCAGGACGACCCAGCCGTCGGGCGGCGGCTGCGCGGCCACCCGGGCAGCGGCGCACACGACGAGCGCAGACAGGACGAGCGTGGCTCGACCCATGTGAGTCCTCCTGACGCGAGTTCAGGGACCGAATCGCGCGGCCCACGTGTGCAAGCGGCGTGACGACGGGCATGGCGCGCGAACGGTCGCTATCGAGTACTGAACGGTCTGGAGGCGGATTCTTGCGGCGGCGCCGATCCAATCAACTGAAAATTGGATTCGTCTCGTCGTCGTCCTGATCGTGGTCGAAGCTCGCGATGGCCTCGTCCTCGGACTCGAAGTGCCGGATGACTGTGAGGAGGCGCGTGGTGTTCAGTACCGTGTGGCTGCGCGGGCGCAGGTGCAGCAGGCGCACGTCGGCGTTCCGCTTGTGCGCGGTGACGAACTTCCACGCAATCGCCCCCACGCCGGCGCTGTCGAGATAGGTGACGCGATCGAAGTTGACGAGGATCCGCTTGTGCCCGAAGTGAATCAACGAGTTGAGCCGATCGACGAACGTCGTGACGCCGTCCTCGAGCACGAGGCGGCCTTCGAGGTCGACGATGGTGACGCCGCGCACCTCGCGCTGCGAGATAAGCATGTCGTCCGATCAGATTACCGCAACCCGTGCATCAGTTTCAGGCTCGACTCGGTCCGCTGAAACGAATAGACGCCCGCCTGCGCGTCCGGCGTCAGCAGGATCGCGTACATGAAAGTCGCGCCGGCCGCGTCGACCGGCTGGAACTCGCGGATCTTCGACTTCGCGCCGGTCTCGAGATCGATCGTCGACAGCGCCGATGGTACGCGCGGCGTGTAAACGTACAGTGACCGCCCGTCGGCGCTCCAGCGAATCAGCTGTTCCCCGACGTCCGCGGCGGCCACCGGCCGCGGCGCACCGCCGTCCACCGGATACAGCGCGAGGCGGCCGTCGGGACCCGTCGCGGCAATCGTTCGTCCATCGGGAGCGATCGACTGGCCCCGCAGGGACACGCCTTCGCCCGTGATCGCGCGCGGCTCGCCCGGCGGAAAGACCGACTGGACCCAGAGCTTCGTCGCGCCGCCGCTCCGGCTCGCGGCGAAGAGAATCTGCTTCGACCCTGGAAACCACTGCGAGAACCGTTTGTAGTCGAGGCCGGCCTGCGGCAGCCGGACGACCTCGCCGGCGCCGGTCGGAATCAGCGTCAGCTGCGGCGGCGACGTCAGCACCGTCGTCAGCACCCACTTGCCGTCCGACGACAGCGCCTCGGCCTCGCCCTCGCCGAGCCGCACGACCGGCGACCCGTCGGTCTTCCGCAGGCACGCGTAGTAGTTGCTCGACAGCGACGGTTCGGTGAAGAGCAGCGTCTGGCCGTCGGGGGTCAGATCGTTGGGAAACGAATCGGTCAGCCACGTGAGGCTGTATTCCTTCGCCGCGCCCTCGCGCCGCCACACCATCTCGTTGCGGCTGGTGAACGTGTCGAGCAGGACGCGGCCGTCGGCGGCGATGTCGCGGAGAAAACAGCCGATCGGCGATCGCAGGAGCGCCACGGCGCGGCCGGACGTGGACACCGACCACAACGTGTCCGACGATCCCGATTTGCTGCCGCAGAACCACACTTCGCTGCCGCGCCGCGCCCACGCGACGCCGTCCAGCGTCTCGAAGCCCGCCGCGAGCACGGTCTTCTTCCCCGACAGGTCGATCGTAGCGACGAGCCCGCGATCGTCGCCGCGCAGCGGATGCTCCGCGAACGCGATCCGCGTGCCGTCCGGCGAGAAGCGCGGGCTGTCGATCCACCCGTCGGTCTGGTACAGCACGCGGCCGATCGGATACTCGAGCCGCGCGCTGCCGTTGACGACGTGCGCGACCGCGAGGTTGGCGCCGGCGGGATCCCAGTCGGCGTCCTCGACGTCGCTCAGGAGCACGCGCGGCGCGCCGCCCGACAGCGGAACGCGCGCGAGCGTCGCCCGCGGCGCCATGCCGGGGACCGCGCCGAGGAAGGCGTCGACGCCGATCGCGAGATCGCCGGAGGACGAGACGCCGAACAGATGCGCGCCGCCGAGCCCGAGCGGCCGCGCGTCCGGCGACTCGACGCGCATCGAGTAGACGTCGGTCGGCGCGCCGTTCCACGTCGCGGTGTAGAGCACCGTGTGGCCGTCGGGCGCGAAGCGCGCGCCCGACACGAAGCCGCGCTGGAACGTCAGGCGCGTGAACACCGGGGGCGTGGGTGTCGAGGAAAAGAACGTCGCCCCGGCCCACACGCCAGCGGCGGCGACGGCGATTGCCGCGGCGGCGGCGCCGATCCACCGCCGCGATCGCGGGCGCGGCGCGGCGGTCGCCATCCGCGAGCGCGTCACGCTCGTCGTCAGCACCTCGAGCGCGAACGCGAGATCGCGCGCCGACTGAAAGCGGCGATCCGGCGCCTTCTCGAGGCAGCGCGACACGATGCCGCCGAGCGCCGGCGGCACCGACTCGGGCAGCTCCCGCGGCTCTTCCTTCAGGATCGCGCTCATGACGTCGATCGCCGAAGGACCGGTGAACGGCCGCGAGCCGCTCAGCATCTCGTGCAGCACGAGGCCGATGCTGAAGATGTCTGATCGATGATCCGTCGGCTGGCCCCGCACCTGCTCGGGGGACATGTAGCCGACCGTGCCGAGCACGACGCCGGGCGTCGTGCTCGCGATCCCGGTGGCGGCCATCGACGCATCCCCGCGGAGCTGCGCGCTGGCGTCCTCGATCAGCTTCGCGAGGCCGAAGTCGAGGATCTTCACCCGGTCGTCGCGCGTGACGAAAAGGTTCTCCGGCTTGAGATCGCGGTGCACGATCCCTTTCTCGTGCGCGGCGGCGAGGCCGTGGCA
>Ga0075426_10003672_pt1 | contig 10981 bp, 9 predicted proteins | sample SoiMethybrSBSTD5_FD_75304 | JGI IMG/M metagenome (GOLD analysis project Ga0075426, IMG submission 75304) | Bulk soil microbial communities from a Populus tree surrounding site in Tennessee, USA - Soil MetaG P. TD hybrid SBSTD5 | ecosystem: Environmental > Terrestrial > Soil > Tree plantation...
AGCTCGAACGTCGTGGGCCGGTATGGTCCGACGGTGATGCCCGAGCTGTCGCGCGACGAGCCGCCAAACCGCGCGACCCCGATCTCCGCCCCGATGCTCCATTGGCCGGCAACCGGCCGGGCCGCGGTGGCGAGACCGACGGCGACACTGGCGACGGCGAGCATGCGCATGGCTCCTCCCGCGTTGGCGCTTACTTCATCTCCAGCTGGATCCAGCCGTTGGTGACGGTGTTCTCACCCTTCACGATCCAGTTGTAGCCGGGGTACGTCGTGCCGACCACGGCGTCCGCGACCGCGTTCCCGACCAGCTCGTCGTTGGTATTGAAGAACGACGCGACCGCTGACAGCAGTTTCTGGAACGCGTTCGCCTGCGTGAACAGCTTGACGAGGGTGGACGTTTTCTGGTTGCCGGCGGTGACCGCCTTGTACGCGGCATCCACCGCCTTGAACAGATTTCCCAGGTTGTCGCGGTTCGCCTTGATCTCGCACGCCGTGTCGTCGTCTTCCACCACAAACACGCGCACATTCTGTCCCGGATGCGCCGCGTTATAGGCGTCGAGCTGGGTCTGGCTGAACAGCATCACACTGCCGCTCCAGTCGAGGTCATTCTGGTCGAAGTAATACGGGGCGGTCTGCGTCTCGCCGGCGCACTGGTAGTCGGTCAGCGAGTCGCTCTGCCCCTTCTGGCCGAGGATATGGACCTCAAATTCGGGGCTGCCTTTCAACCAGCCTTCAAAATCGTCCACGAAATGGGCTTTGGTCATGTACAGGCCAGGCGGCGGCGGCGGCGGTGGCGGCGGCGAGGCGCCACCGCCGCCCCCGCCCCCGCCGCAATAGTCGAGACACGCGATCAGGGTCGAGGGCTTGGGCGAGAAGTCGGTCTCGACCGGGACCACCGCGATCACCGGCGTCGCGGGCGGATGCTTGGGATCGAGCAGCCGGCGGTTGCCGTGCACGTCGAACGCCACGGGGACATCGTGGTCGGCGATGGCCGTCGCGACCAGCACGTCCGCGCCCCCGGTCCACGCGCGGCGGTGCGCCGGCACCGGCAGGTACATCTCGAGCGGGATGGCGTGGTCGGCGTCGCGCGCGACATCGCTCGCGGCCCGTCCGGTGCCGCGCGCCAGCGCTGCGAAGCCGACCCCGCCGTCGCCCGCGAGAAACCGCTGGAACGGCAGCTTATGCTCTCGATACGGTGAGCGGTCGAGCTCGGCGTGGACCCGGGCGCGGAACGCGGGGTCGGCGAGGGCGAGGGCGAGCTCGCGGGCCAACTGCTCCGGCGGCGCGCGCAACGCGGAAGCGGTAGCGGGGGATCCGGCGTTCATGCCGGCCGCGGGGCCGGGCGCCGGGCCCGTCCCCGGTGTGCGATCGGAACAGGCGAGCCCGCCCACGAGCAGCGCGAGGGCCGCGGGCCCGGCCAGGCGTGAGGTATGGGACAGCATGGCAGCTCCTTGGTCGAGGTTTGGGACGGCGGGCGAACATGCCCCGCGTCGCTCGACCGACCGGTGTCCGAATCGCGCGTTCGACATCGCAATCGCGCGCGACCTCCCCGGCCCGCTCCTTGCTGTGTAGCTTCCCGATCCCTATGCCATCGCTCGCCTCCCTCTTTCTCCTTCTTCTGGCCCGCGACACGACGGGCTACTGGCAGCAGCAAGTCACCTACCGCATCGCCGCCGCGCTCGACGAGCCGACCGGCGTCCTGTCGGGACGGGAGCGGATCGGCTACGTCAACCGCTCGTCGGCCACGCTGCACGACTTCTACGTGCACCAGTACCTGAACGCGTTCCGGCCGGGGTCGCGCTGGGCCGCCGCCGACTCGGCCGAGGGGCGCGAGCGGTTCCAGCACCTCGGCGATCCGGACTACGCGTTCGAGCGGATCAAGAGCGCGACGCTCGACGGCCGGGAGCTCCGCCCCGACTACCCGTACGCGCCCGACTCGACCATCGCGCACTGGACACTCCCCCGGGCGCTCGTCCCCGGCGACTCGCTGGTCGTCGAGCTCGAGTGGCAGGCGCGGCTCTCGACGCTGCCGCGGCGCCAGGGGCGTCAGGGCCGGCGCTTCGACTTCGCGCAGTGGTATCCGAAAGTGGTCGTGTACGACTCGTACGGCTGGGAGGACCATCCGCTCTATCCGGCGGGTGAGTTCTACGGTGAGTTCGCCACCTACGACGTGGCGCTCGATCTGCCCGAAGACCAGGTCGTCGGCGCCACCGGCGTTGCGGTGGAGGGCGACCCCGGCTGGGAGAAGGCGAAGGCCGATCCCGCGCAGCAGATCGACTATCAGCGCGACTGGTACCGCGCTGCACGTACCACCCACCAGTGCGCGCCGGTCGCGGCGGGACGAAAATGCGTCCGCTTTCGGGCCGAGCGCGTGCATCACTTCGCGTTCTCGCTCAACCCGCAGTACCGCTACGAGCAGGGACGCTACGGCGACGCGGTGGTGCGGGTGCTGTATCTGCCCGAAGACCGCGACACCTGGGGAAACGGGATCGCGGTCCGCAACACGGTCACGGCCCTCGCCTGGCTCGACTCGCTGTACGGCACGTACCAGTGGCCGCAGCTCACCAACGTGCACCGCATCGAGGGGGGCGGCACCGAATTCCCCATGATGATCATGGACGGCAGCGCCGGGCTCGGCCTGATCGTGCACGAGGCGGGGCACCAGTACACCATGGGGCAGCTCGCCAACAACGAATGGCGCGAGGGCTGGCTCGACGAAGGGTTCACCAGCTTCCAGACGGGCTGGTTCTTCGAGTCGCACGGCGGGCCGCCGGCGTACGACGGGCTCGAGCCCGAAGTCCTGTGGCTCGACCTGGAGCGCTGGAGCGAGCCCGTGTCGCTGCCGAGCGAGCACTACCGCGACTTCGCGACCTACAACGCGATGGTGTATTCGAAGGCGCAGCTGTTCTACGAGGAGCTGCGCTACGTGGTAGGAGACGAGACGATGCGCCGGATCCTGCGGGCCTACTTCGCCCGCTGGCGACTGAAGCACGTGGACGAGGACGCCCTGCGCGAGGTCGCCGAGGACGTGTCGGGGCGGGACCTGAAATGGCTGTTCGGCGAGTGGCTGCACGCCACGCCGCTGTTCGACTACCGCCTGAAGCGCGTCGAGCGGCAACACCTAGCCGACGGCCGCTGGCGCACGGTGGTCACGATCGAGCGACGGGGTGACGGCCGGCTGCCGGTGGAGATCGGCGATGGCGACACGATCTACGCGCGCGCGACGGGGGAGCCGGCGGAGGAGCGCGTCGCATTCGTCACCGCCGCCCGGCCGGGACGCCTCGTGCTCGACCCGCGGGGCCGCACGCACGATTACGACCTGCTGAACAACCGCGAGGCGCGGCTCCTGGTCGGGCGCGGCGCCTGGACCGTGCGGCTGGATGATCCCACGCGGGAGACCGCCCGGCGAGATCGTCTGGTGCGCGCCTGGCTGCCGGTGGCCTGGTCGAACAGCTTCGGGGGCTTCACGCTGGGCTTGCGGGAGCGCTCCAACTATCTCGGCAGCTACGACCGCGGCCTGCTCGTCGCCGCGCTCGCCACCGGCCCTGGGGCCACGAACCGCTTCGGGTTCTACGGCCGCTGGGGCAACTCCATCGAGCACGCGGCGCCGCGCACCGAGACGAGCGTGTCGGCGTGGGCGGCGGAGGGACGCGCCGGCGCCAAGCTCTCCGTGGATCGCTCGCTGCGCCAGCATCTGGACTTCGGCGCCGACCCGCACGTCGGGTTCGATGCCCTGTGGATGGCGACCACCGAGCTGGGCTACCTCGACCGGGGGCTGTGGGACGACGCCGGCAGCGTCGAGGCGGGCCCCTGGTGGGCGATCACTTCGCGCCATGGCGGGACGGTGCTCCGCGCCCGCGTCGCCGCGCGCGGCGGTGTGGTCTATTCGAACCCGGGCAAGGGAATCGTCTCGCCCACGCGCTACGACTTCGAGGGGTTCGGCCGGTTCACGGGGGAGGCGAGCGTGCGGGCGCCGCTCGGAGGGCGCACGGCGCTGGGGTTGCGCCTGTTCGCGGGCGGCTACACGGGGGCCTCGGAGCCGGTGCGGCAACGACGCATTCCCGTCGCCGGGGCGGATCCCTATGAGACCTTCACCGACCCGTTGCTGCGCAGCCGGGGCGCCCTGTTCCTGCGCCCGGACTTCTACTACCATGCGCCGGGGAACGCCAATCTGCGGGCGTTCCGGCGCGACCTCGGCGGGCGCTGGGCGGTGAGCATGAACGGCGAGCTGACGCGCTCCCTGGGGCGACGCGACCACGGATTTCTGCGGGAGGCATCCCTCATGGGTTTCGCGGACGCCGGTCTCGTGGACACGCTCGCCGTGCCGGCGACCAAGCCGGGTCGCGGGTCCACCTTCCTCTATGAGGGCGGGCTAGGTCTGGTGACGCGCCATCGGCTGCGCGACCTCGACTGGACGCTGCGGTTCGAGGTGCCGCTCGTCGTGGCCCCCTTTCAGTTTGCCGCCGACAGCGTCTCGGGAAAGGGGCGGTTCGCCTTCCGGTGGCAGGTGAGCCTGTCCCCGAGCTTCTGATGGACACGCGCGCGCACGACCGCCGCGGGTTCTTCCGCGACGCGTTCGGCCGGTTGCTGCACGAGGTGACGGTGCGCACCGAGCGGCGGGTGGCGCCGCGGCGCTACTTCCGGCCGCCGGGCGCGGCGGACGAGATCAGCTTTCTGGCCTCGTGCACGCGCTGCGGCGACTGCGTGGCGGTGTGCCCGGTGCAGGCGATCATCAAGGCGCCGCCTTCCGCGGGCCTCGCCGCCGGCACGCCGATCATCGACCCCGGGATCCAGGCGTGCGTGGTATGCGCCGAGATGCCCTGCGCCCGCGCGTGCGAGACGGGGGCGCTGGTGCCGCCGCCCGCCGGCTGGGACGACGTGCACATGGGCGTGCTCGAGCTCGATCCCGAGCGCTGCATCACGTTCCAGGGGGTCTCGTGCGGCGTGTGCGCTCGGGCCTGCCCGGTGGGAGAGAAGGCGCTCGCGCTCGACAGCGGGGGACGGCCGGTGATCCGGCCGGAAGGGTGCGTGGGGTGCGGGGTGTGCGTGACGGCGTGCGTCACGTCACCGTCGTCTTTGCGACTGAGCCTGCCGGGGGATGTATGACCGAACGTGGAATGCGGAATGCGGAATGCGGAATTGCAGTGAGAGGTCGCGTGCCGAGCGACGCCCGCGTTGCCATTTCGCATTCCGCATTTCGCATTCCGCATTGCGTGGTTCAATGAGCGATCTGCCGTACCGGGTGGACAAGCCCTGGGGCCACGAGCTGATCTGGGCCCGGACCGACCGCTACGTCGGCAAGATCCTGCACATCGAGCCGGGCCACGTGCTGTCGCTGCAGTACCACAACCTGAAGGACGAATCGATCTACGTGCTGGCGGGAGAGATCATCCTGCGCCTCCAGCGGGACGGGAAGCTGAGCGAGCGGCGCATGGCGCAGGGAGCGGCGTTCCACATCGAGCCCAAGCTGATCCACCAATTCGAGGCCGTCACGGCGACCGATCTGCTGGAGGCATCCACGCCCGAGATCGACGACGTGGTGCGGCTGAAAGACCGTTACGGGAGGGTGCCGTGAAAGTGATCGTGCCGCTCGCGGGCAAGGGCACTCGGCTGTTGCCGCTCACCAAGCGGGTCCCCAAGCCGCTGGTGCGGGTCGCCGGCCGGCCCGTCATGGATTACGTGATGGACGCCGTCAAAGGACTGGACGTCGAGGAGCTCATTGTCATCACGGGACATCTCAAGGACGTCGTCGAGCGTTACATCGTCGAGCACTACCCTGTCAAAGCGAGATTCGTGGAGCAGAAGACGTTGGACGGAACCGCTGGTGCGATCAATCTGGCCCGGCCCTACGTGCGGGGCCCGGTCCTCATCATTTTCGTCGACACGCTGTTCGAGGCCGATCTGACGCTCGCCAAGAGGACCGATGCGGATGGCATCATCTGGGTGAAGGAGGTGGAGGACTACCAGCGGTTCGGCGTGATCGTGACGGACGCCCAGGGCTACATGACACGCATCGTCGAGAAGCCCAGCACGCCGGTCTCGCGCCTCGCCAACATCGGGCTGCAGTACGTGCGGGACTGGAAGACCCTGTTCGATGGGATCGCCCACGTGCTGAAGCAGCCGGCCGGCAAAGGCGGCGAGTTCTATCTGACCGATGCGTTTCAATACATGGTGGACCACGGCAAACGCCTGCTCACGGCCCCCGTGGGCGGATGGTACGACTGCGGCAAGGTGGACACCTTGCTAGAGACGAACCAGTTCCTGCTCGAGCACGGCCGCGGCCGCACGCCGACGGGGTCCATCGGGCGCTCGAAGATTTTGCCGCCGGTCTACATCGAGGAAGGTGTGGCCATCAAGGACTCCACCATCGGACCCAACGTGTCGATCGAGGCCGGGAGCTCCGTGGTCGACAGCACGATCACCAACAGCGTCTTGGGGCGGAACGTGCGCGTGGTGCGCGGTACCGTGCACGGCTCGGTCATCGGCGACGATCAGGTGATCGAGGGCAAGACGGTGACGGCGAGCGTGCTCGACGCCGGAGAGCTCGCAGCCGCCAAGTGAACCTCGCCGAGGCGCGCGAGCTGTTCGCGTACAACGCCTGGGCCAATCGCGAGTGCTTCGCGGCGCTGGAGCGCGTTCCCAGCGAGTCGTACTTCCGCGACTTGCACAGCAGTCACGGCGGGCTGCACGGCACGGTGTGCCACATCGTCTGGGCCGAAGACCTGTGGCTCAGCCGCTGGCTCGGCCGGCCGAATCCGGCGGTGCCGCAGGGCAAAGACCTGACGACCCTCGCCGCGGCGCGCGCCCGGTGGGAGGCGATCGAAGCGCAGCGCCTCGCGTTTCTCGCCGCGTTCGACGAGCCCCGCCTGGCGGCGAGCGTGGCGGTGCGACCATCGAGCGGCGGGGAGTACGTCCACACCTTCCGCCAGATGTTTCGCCACGCGGTGGACCACTCGACCTATCATCGGGGCCAGCTCGTCACGCTGCTTCGCCAGCTGGGGGTTACGCCACCCTCAACCGGGCTGATCGTGTTCTATCGTGTAACAGCTTGAAATGTAACGGCTTGGTACCAACCGCCGAGTAACTTACTCCCCCCCTTGACCCGCGTAGGGAACCGGGCTTAGTTACTGACCGTTCAGTTACTAAATCCGGGGGGTCATTCGTGAGTAACGCCGTCACTCCATCGAAACGTCCGCGACCGCCGCGCTGGCAGCGGCGCAAAGAAGCGCGTCCAGGGGAGATCGTGGCCGCTGCGCTGGAGGTGTTCGTGGAGCGCGGGTTCGCCGCCGCCAAGCTCGCCGATGTGGCGCGCCGCGCCGGCGTGACCAAGGGGACCCTCTACCTCTACTTCGACAGCAAGGAAGCGCTGTTCAAGGCGGTGGTGCGCGAGACGATCGTCCCGGTCATCGCGCAGGGCGAGGCGCTGGCGCGGTCGTTCACCGGCAGCGCGCGCGAGCTGCTCGAGCGGCTGGTGCGGGAGTACTGGCGGCTGGTCGGCGAGACGTCGCTCGCGGGGATTCCCAAGCTGATGATGGCCGAGGCCGCAACGTTTCCCGAGCTAACCCGTTTCTACTACGACGAAGTCGTGACGCGCGGGCATCGCCTCATGGCGGGTGTGATCGAGCGCGGCATCGAGAACGGCGAGTTCCGTTCCGTGGACGTGAAGGTCGCCGCCAAGCTCGCCATGTCGCCCCTGATGCACGCCGTCGTCGCCAAGCGCGCCTTTGCGTTGTGCATGCCCGAGGGTTTCAACGTGCAGGCGTATCTGGACACTCACATCGACCTGTATCTCCATGGCATCGCGAAGCCCTAGGCGTCGCCTGATGAGCTCGCTGGCGTCGCTCGTCACGCTATTCCTGCCCGCCGTCCTGGCCAGTCAGGCGTCCGCCGCGCCGGCCGCCGGCGCACCGCTGCGCCTGTCGTTCGCGGACGCGGTGCGTGTCGCGTCGAGTGAGGCGCCCGCGGTGGAGCTCGCCGCGTTGCGGACGGACGAGGCGGACGCGCGGGTGCGCCAGGTGCGGGCGGCGCTGTTGCCGTCCCTGTCGCTGGGCGGGTCCTGGCTCAACCGCACGTTCAACTCTAAGTCCCTGGGCATCGACTTCACCTTTCCGACCGGCCCGGGGCAGCCGCCCGCCACGTTGCCGGAGCTGATCGGCCCCTTCAACCTCTACGACGCCCGGGTGAATGCGTCGCAGGCGCTGCTCGACTGGTCGAGCATTGCAAGGGTGCGCGCCTCCCGAGCCCAGGCGGACGGGAGCCGTGCCGAGCGTGGCGTCACGGTAGAGGGCACGGCGCTGACGGCGGCGCTGGCGTATCTGCGGGCGGTGCGCGCGCAAGCGGTGGTAGCGGCGCGCCGGGCGGACTCGACGATCGCGGCCGAGCTCGTCGGCCTGGCGGAGGCGCAGAAGGCGGCGGGCGTGAGCGCGGCGATCGACGTGACGCGGGCCCGCACGCAGCTCGTCACGGCGGAGGGCCTCCTGCTCGTCGCGAGGAACCAGCTGGACCGGGCTCGCATCGACCTGACGCGCGCCCTGGGGATCGAGCCGGCGACGCCCCTCTCGTTCACGGACACGCTTACCGCCACGCTGGGCGCGGCGGACGTACCCGCAACCCGCGATTCGGCCGTGGCCGCGGGAATCGTCAACCGGCCCGACCTCCGTGCCGAGCTGGCGCGGGCCGGGGCGGCGCGGCAGACCGGCGCGGCAATCCGCGCGGAACGCCTGCCGCGGCTCGAGGTAGCAGCCGACTACGGTGTCAACGGGCGGACGGTGCCGGGCGCGATCTCGACGCGTGACCTCACGCTGCAGGTGAGTGTGCCGATCCTCGACGGCTTCCGCCGCGAGGCGCGGCTGGCGGAGCAGGACGCCGTGGTGCGCGAATCGCAGGTGCGGGAGCGCGACCTGCGCCAGCAGATCGCGGCCGACGTGGACGGCGCGCTCTTGGACCTGCACTCGGCCGAAGCGCAACAGGCGGTGGCGAGCGAGCGGCTGCGGCTCGCGGCCGACGAGCTGGCGCAGTCGCGCGAGCGGTTCAAGGCCGGCGTGGCCGGCAACATCGAGGTGATCGACGCGCAGTCGAACCTGATTCGGGCGCGCGACACCGACATCGACGCGCGCTTCGCGGCCGCGACCGCGCGCGTCTCTCTGGCACGGGCGGCCGGCGTCGCCCGGACCCTTCACTAACTTCGAACCACGGATCAAGAGCTCATGGCGACGACGATGGAACCAGAGATCAGGCGTGAAACCGGCGCGAAGGCGGCTCCCCCGGCTCCCCCGGCGCACGCGGCGCCGGCCGAGCCCAAGGCCGGCGGCCGGCGCCTGGTGTTCTCCGGGATGGGGCTGGTCCTGCTGGCGCTGGTCGGGCTGGGGGCGCGGCGCTGGGTCTATGGGCTGAGCCACGTGTCCACCGACAACGCGCAGGTGGACGGCCACATCGTCCCCATCCTGCCCAAGGTCGGCGGGTTCGTGACCGAGGTCCGGATCGACGAAAACCACAACGTCAAGGCCGGTGATACGCTCGTGGTGCTGGACGACCGTGACTACAAGGTCCGGTTGGCGCAGGCCGACGCGGATCTGGCGGTGGCGCTCGCGGGGGTGAGCAACCGCGCCCGGGTCGGTCAGGCCGAGGCGCAGGTGGAGCAGGCGCAGGCGAACGCGCTGAAGGCCCACGCCGACCTGGACCGCATGCGGCCGCTCGCGGCGCAGGAGATCGTCTCGAAGCAGCAGCTCGACGCGGCCCAGGCGGCCGCGAGCGCGGCCGACGCCGCGCTGGCGGCGTCGCAGGCGGCGCTCCTCGCGGCGGACGCCCGGGTCGGCGCGGCGCGCGCCGCCCGCGACCAGGCGGCGCTGAATCTGTCGTACACGCGCGTGATCGCTCCTTCCTCCGGGGTCGTGAGCAAGAAGACCGTGGAGGTGGGCCAGCTGGTCCAGCCGGGTCAGCCGTTGATGAGCGTGGTGCCGCTCGAGGACGTGTGGCTCACGGCCAACCTCAAGGAGACCGAGGTGGCGGACGTAAAGCCCGGCGAGCCCGTGGAATTCACGGTCGACGCGTATCCCGGCGCGCATTTCCGCGGGCACGTGGAGAGCCTGTCGCCGGCGACCGGGGCGCGGTTCTCGCTGCTGCCGCCCGACAACGCGACCGGGAATTTCACGAAGGTCGTGCAGCGCGTGCCGGTCCGCGTCCGGCCCGACAAGGTCGATCCCGCGCATCCGCTGCGTCCCGGGATGAGCGTGGTGGTCACCATCCAGACCAAGTAGCCGATTCGTGGCCACCGCCGCACTTCCGGCTGGGGTGCTGGGCAGCGCCGACGCCGACCGCTACAAGTACCGCTACATCATCGCGGTCACGGTGTCGCTCGCCTCCGTGCTGGAGCTGCTCGACACCAGCATCGTGAACGTCGCCATCCCCCACATGATGGGGAACCTGGGTGCGACGCTCGACGAGATCGCCTGGGTATCGACCGGGTACATCGTCGCCAACGTGATCATCCTGCCCATCACGGGCTGGCTGTCGGCGTTTTTCGGGCGACGGCGCTATTTCGCCGGCTCGATCGCGATCTTCATCGTCTCGTCGTTCTTCTGCGGCAACGCGCATTCCCTCGCGGCGCTCGTGTTCTGGCGCATCGTCCAGGGACTGGGAGGCGGGGCGTTGCTCTCCACCTCGCAAGCCATCCTCTATGAGGAGTTTCCGCGCGAAGACTACGGTACCGCGATGGCCATCTTCGGCGTGGGAGTGATGGTCGGTCCGACGCTCGGGCCCACCCTCGGCGGCTACATCACCGATGCGTTCGGCTGGCCCTGGATCTTCTACATCAACATCCCGATCGGGATGCTGGCGCTCGCGCTGTCGCTCAGCTTCGTCAACAACTCCCGCTATCAGCAGAAAGCGGAGCGAGTGGACTACGTCGGGCTGCTGCTGCTCGCCGTGGGGATCGGCACGCTGCAGACCATGCTCGAGCGCGGCGAGCGGCTGGACTGGTTCCA
>Ga0075426_10003673_pt1 | contig 10978 bp, 7 predicted proteins | sample SoiMethybrSBSTD5_FD_75304 | JGI IMG/M metagenome (GOLD analysis project Ga0075426, IMG submission 75304) | Bulk soil microbial communities from a Populus tree surrounding site in Tennessee, USA - Soil MetaG P. TD hybrid SBSTD5 | ecosystem: Environmental > Terrestrial > Soil > Tree plantation...
GCGATCTCGCGCCGCAAGGGCGAGGAAGCCGAGTGCCTGTACACGGGCGACATGCGCACGCTCACGAGCGACGGCATCTTTGTCAGGTTCATCACCGGCACGCACGACGCATTCGTGGTCGAAGACGCCGACCACCTGCTCAAGCCGCGTGCGGACGGCAACGAGCACCTGCACCGCTTCCTCGGCATCGCCGACGGAGTGGTGCGTGCGCAGGGGCGCAAGATCATTTTCTCGACCAACCTGCCGAACGTGGGCGACCTGGACGAAGCGCTGATCCGTCCGGGTCGCTGCTTCGCCCGCATTCACGTGCGTTCACTGACGAACGCGGAGGCGCTGGCACTGGCGGCGGAAATCGCCGCGGGCGATGCGGAGAGGCTCGCCCGGGCGTCGGTCGCGCTGGCTGCCTGGGACGGCGGAAAGCGTTCGCTCGCGCAGGTCTACAGCGCCCTGCGCTAGGTCACGCTCTCGGCCTCGACCACCCATTCGAACGTGACGCGCGCGTAGTCGTCGCCACGCCGCAGCAGTCGTACGCCGCGCAGGCGGCGCGCCGAGCCGTCCACGGTCGTCTCGTAGACGCGGCCCTCCTTCCAGCTCTCCGGCGCGAGGACCAGGTTCAGCGTCTGCGAGGCAGCCGGATCGTCGGCGAGGACGATCGCGCGGGCGCGATTGAAGGCGAATTCCCGGGCGGCCTGCTCCGAATACGCGTTGTCCTCGTGCTGCTCGTAGAGCGTGCGCAGGTCGACGGCCGCCGGGTCGCGGCTCAGGATCGCGAGCGTGGCGTGCATCGCCCCGTCGCGCTTCGCATGCATCGCGCGGATGATGGCGACCCAATACTCTTTGCCGTCCATCGACACCGCCACCAGATCGCCGCAGCGTGCGGCGTCTCGGGAATTCGCTGGAATCTCGGCGCCGAGCTCGTTGCCGCCGGTATCCTGCAAGGCCCAGGTTTCCGGCGCGCCGGATGGGCTGTCTCCATCCTCGACGAGCGAGAGCTCCGTCGTCACCGATCGTCCACGTGAAAGCTGCTGCCACACCTGCGAAAAGCCTTGAATCACATGGAGCACCCCTGTCGCAGGCAACCGCGGCGGGGGCGTGTAGGGACAGTTGGGACCCCAGAACGCGAGCAGGTGCCGCGCGGCCGCGAGCTGGGTGTAGGGATCGATGTCCTTGCCGAACGCCTTGACGTCTTCGACCTTCGCCGTGGAAAGCTGCCTGTGGAGGCGCTCCAATGCCCCGAGGCCGGCTCCCGCGCCGAAATAGCGCAGCGCGCCGGCCGCCGCGGCATCCCCGGAAGCGCGGCGCGGCGGGAGCTCGCTCGACGGGTCGAAGCAGAAGGGGTTGTCGGCGACGCCGGCCGGGCGAAGCGTGAAGTCCTGACCCAGCTGCTCGGTGACCCGGTCGGCCACCTCGATCTGCCGCGGCGCCAACATCTCCGGTGCGCAAGAGTGCAGCATCAAGAGCCGAAGCAGCTCCTGCGTCACCGTCGTAGTGGAAGTGCTCGAGGCGTGCAGGCGAACCGGCGTCTCGGCGGAACCCGCCTTCTGCGCCTTGTCATGGACCGCGTACGCCATGCGCCAGAGCTTGGCAGGCACGCTGAGGTAGCGCATGAGGCAAGCCTTCGCCAGCGTGCGGCATGCAACGAGGCACCTCGCCGCGTCGCCCGCCGCGACGAGGCGCAGCCCCTGCGTGCTGCTGGGATCCTTGAGCGGCGAGCGGGCCGAACCGTAGAACGCGCGCGCCAGCACGATGAGGTAGCGGGTCAGCGCTTCCCAGCTCGATGGATCCGGCTTGCGACCGCCGCCTGATGGCTTGCCGACAAACTGGGCGAGAAGCGCGGACACGTGCGCGCCGCCCGACTCGTGGATCTGCGCCAGGACTTCGCTGCGCGCTTTTGCGTCGTGCGGCAGGAGGCCCTTATCGAGCCAGCCGGTGAGCTCCTCCAGCGCGGCAGCCGGATCGGCCTGGCGCATGCCGGCGAGCAGCTTCGCCGCCGACGCCGGGGTGCGCATCGACGTATCGAGATGACCGTCTTCGCCGTTCTTCAGCCAATCGAGCATCGCGCAGTCTCCCGCCGTAGGGGGACGCTAGACCGTTCAGGATAGACCTCGGGCAGGAAGCGTGCGGTGATGCAGTCGACGCGCGGTGCGCGCAATCCACCGGCGTGCCAAAAATGACCGGGGGCCCTTGGTCTCGCGACCAGGACCCCCGATGCTCAGCCTGAGAGGGCGGCTCGCGCCGCCCGCGCCGGGCGCTACCGCCGGTCGGCGCGGCGCTCCCATTCGTGGCGGTGCTTCGGCTTCTTGCCGTGCACGTAGACCTTCAGAGGTGCGTGGCCTTCGAACGCCTGGCCATCCACCGTGCCCGTCAGCACGCCCTCGATGTCGCCGACTTCGAAGCCGGCGGTCTTGAGGTCGAACAGGCACACCAGGTCCTTCTTCCTGTCGCGGTTCACGTAGATGCCCTCGCTGTGGCAGCGAATCAGGCTACGCTCGGTGCCGTCCGCGCCGAAGCGGAGCGAGCTGCGATCGACCCTCATCGGGTTGAACGTCTTCGACGAGAGCAGCGCAACCACGACCTTGCCGTCGGTATTGGCCCAGATCTTCGCCACACCGTGGTGACGCGGCCGGATGTCGATGTTGATCCGCGCAGCGCCGGCTACCGGCGGGGGCGGCGGCGGGGGCGGGTTGTCAGCCGGCGGGTCGACCGGGCCCGGATCGGCCACGGGGCCCGGATCGGCCGGCGGCGGCGGCGTGTGGATACCGTCGATCTGAAGCGTGTAGCTGCCGTTCCCGACGTTCGGGTCCAGCGCCGCGGAGTCGAGCGTACCGCCGCTCACGAAGTTGCGCGCCACCATGCCGCTGCTGGCCACGGCGACGTAGTACGTTCCGTCGGCCGGCACGACCGCAAAGTCGATGTGCGAGTCGTTCGTCGCGATCGAGCCCAAGTCGACATCGGCTGCGTCGTCGTCCACGTACAGCATATTTCCGGCCGAGTCGAACATCGCGATGGTGGTGTCCACGCTGCGAAGCGAAGCGGTAGGACAGAGGCCGTCCTTGATGCCCCCGTTGATGTCGATCGTCAGAACGTCACCCGCGGTGGCCTGGAACGAATAGAAGTCGAGGTCCTCCACCACCGGCGACGAGCAGGTCGTGTTGCCGATGGCGCCCGTGACTATCACGGTGCCGTTGGCGTCGAGGGCGCTATCCAGAGGCTGAGCGGTGGAAAAGGTACCGTTGCCACCCGTACCTTCCGACTCGACCACGGCGAGCGCGACGCTACTGGCCAGCGAAGCGGCGATGAATCCCGCCGCCGCGAGTGCCTTGCGAACAGAGCTCTTCATAAATCTACCCCCCTTTCTCGCCAACTACACTACTGGCAGTGTCCGGGGGGACGCAGGGGAGAGTTCACGGCGGCTGTGGATAAGAGCGAGCGGCGCGTCTTACGTCACGCGACTGCGGTGCATTTTCTTTCAGAAATCGTCAACGCACGCCGCGGCGCAGTGCTAGACCCCGCGCGCCAATTAATGCCTGATGCTCCGAAAAGAACCGCACGGCGACGTTGAACACCGTTCCCGCATACAGGACCGCCCACCAGATCAGCGTGGCCACACGTTGCGCTTGTTATCGTTCTTCTGGCGCCGGATTGCGCCCCTTAAGTTTGACCGGAACTTTAGAGCCCGCTGCTACGGCACCTCGAACGCTCCGATATCGATGTCCCCTTGTCGGATGACACCGTCGAAGTCGACGGTCGGCGCATTGAGCAGGCTCCCCTTGTTGATCGCCGGAGAATCGGTCCGAAGGTGGAAGTTCCCCGCGGCCGCGTCTACGAAGCTCGGGTCGACCGATAAGTTTCCGTCGGCTCCCGTAGGATTCTGGAGAAACGACGGATAGTCCGAAGTCGTGCTGCCAAAGACGAGGTTGTTCGTCCAGGTCGCAGGAATGGTCGCGAGAAGACTGTCCATTTCGACCCCCTTGTCGTTCTGGACAAGGATGTTGTTCCGGTAGATCTTGCTCGTATCGGCAAAGCCGTCAATACGGATTCCCGCACGGTTGCCGAAGAAGGTGTTGTTCACGACCTCCAGCCCCAGGTTTCGGTCGGTCTGAAAATTGAGCGCCCGGCAAGCATTGTTCTGGAACACGTTGTTGGCAACGCGCGGCGAGGCGGTACCGGTAAACACGATGACGCCAGAGGCAAATTGATTGTCGCAAGAGTTGTTGCGGAAAATATTGCGCTCGATCGTGGAAGAGGCGACAAAGCCGTCAATTGCTGACGCCCCACCCCCTAATACCTGATTACCGTCGAAGACGTTCCCTGAGATCAGAGAACCGGTGCCGCTCACTGTCAGTGCAGGGCTCAATGCGCCGGATGTCCCCGTGATCGTAAATCCACTGATTTGTCCACCGGGACCAATGCGCACGGCAGTGCCCTTGCCGCCGTGAAGGATCGTAGTTGCAGGGCCGTCCTTGCCGCGCAGTACGACGTCCTTGCCGTGGAAATTTAGCTCGCCTACGTACAGACCAGCATCAACGAGGATCGTATCTCCGGTCAATGCCGTATCGATCTTTGCTTGGAGGCCTTCAATTGGCAGGCCGACCGTCGTAACAGTGGCAATACGATTGTCGGACAAGTTTGCGTCAAACGAGGTTGTAGACACTGTGACGGTGTTGGTTATGACGCCCTGCACGGTCGGTGCAACCATAACGACGATCGTCACCAGAAGGGAGAACGTGTTGCCATCGAGTGTTCCAAAATTGCAGGTGAGTGGTGTCGTCGCAGTGCATGAACCTGGACCAGCGGACACTGATTGGAGGGTAACGCCCGCCGGCAGCACGTCCGTAAGCACAACCTTGTTCGCGGCAATACCCCCAACACTCGATATGGTGTATGTGTAAGTCACAACGCCTCCGCTGTTGGCGAGTGGAGGCATGTTGCCAGCGGAGATGGATAGACCCACCGCGCGCGGTGTCGAATCCTTGCTTTTCGGATCGGTGCCCGCTTCGTACTCCGCGATGTTGGTAGCGCCGTCACCGTCCGGATCTGCAAGAGCGTCCGATCCGTTGTTTGGATCGAGTCCCTTCGCGACCTCATAGCTGTTGTGAATGTTATCCCCGTCGTCATCACCGAGGTCCGCGCCTACTGGACCACCTAGGTCCGACCACGCGAGCATCACGGTCCTGTCCAATACGCCGTCGCCGTTGAGGTCGAGCCCGAGGCTGAGAAGCTTGGTGGACAGAGCCGTCAGCCGGATGGCAGCGCGGTTCGCCCCCGTCAGCACGAGCTGGCCGGTACTCGGGAATTCCTGCGAAAAATTGTCGAAGTGAAATGGCACTGTAGTGTTGATGTCGACGAACCCGTGGGCCGAATGGAACACGCGCCCGCTCACTGTCTCGTTGATTCCCACGCCGAAGACATCGACGTACGTGAGATTCTCGGATTTCGTCATCGTGCCGCTGCTGAATCGCGCCACGAGGTTTTCCGTGGTTGTTATGCTGATCGTCGTCGCACGATCGAGACGCGTTTGCACCGATCCGGATACCTCGCCCACCACGGAGCCGTCCAGCGTCAATCTGATGAAGCTCACCGTGAAATCTGAGGGAATGTCGAGCTGGAAGTCGAAAGCGTCGACCCGCACCGACCCGCTGCCGCTTGCGGTGACGTCGCCGGTCCGGCAGGCGTTGTACTGGACTTGGAGCGTGCCTGTGCCGTTGTCGTTAAGGGTGCCGAACACGTGCGCCGACCCGCTGTCGCAATCGAAATTGTCGTCAAACGGGATCGCCGAGGTTAACTTCCCGTTCCGCGGCTTGGTCAGGGCGCGTACGCTGCGCTGTACGACGCGTCCTACATCGACCGTTCCGCTTTCCGGGGCGACACCCGCAAGCGAAACCGCTTGCGAAACATCGCCGCTGCCTACGACGTTCGCCGTGATTGAGCCTGCATTGGTCGTCGAAAGATTCGCGGCGGTATTGACCCCGTTGTAGGTCAAAGGGGTGTCGCCGCCGCCCACGCTTCCTCCACTACCGCCACCGCCGCCACCCCCACCGCTGCATCCCGTAAGACCCGCGCAAAGAATCCCCGCGGCGATGGCCGTCAACGCTCTTCTCATGATTTCCTCCTCCCGAGAAAAATCCTACCGACTTTTCTTTAAGGGAGGAACACCCCAAAGCGCCCGATCCGATCCAAAAGTAGGCGCATGAAGTACGCTAGCAACACCGCGTTTGACGGCGACTCGCGTGGCAGAGTTATCTTCGCGTCCGATTGCGGCCGCAGTAAGTCCTGGAGAGTACGGCACATCTCAAGGCAGTCCGATCACCACCGCCTCCTTCGGATAGCGGATGGTGTAGTCGGCGACGAACTTGAGCGTCTCGCCGGGAAGAAGCGGCTGCTCCCAGGCCACCACGCCGCGCTTGTCCTCCCAGTCGGTGAGCTTGGGCTTGGGCTCGAAGGCCGCGTCGACGCTGATCTGGTCGGAGACCGCCACCGGCGAGGCCTCGAGCACGAGGAGCTCTACCGGCACTTTGTGCCTGCTGGTGACAATGTAGAGGTCGGCGATCTGGCGCTCGTTCTTCTGGCCGATGAAGCCGCCCGAGCCGCTGCGGTTCGTGGTGCGGTTCGTGGTGACCTGGATGCGGTCGTCGCGACCGAACGGAAGGACGAGCTTTTCCTTCGCCTGCGCGTTCCAGAACGTCGAGCCGATATAGGCTCCGTCGCGGTAGAGCTGCGCGTTGCCCGGGATCCATACGCCCTCGGGAAGCTCGGCCTCGGCGGTGACCATCGCAGCGGCGTCACCGCGCGGCACGACACGGATGCGCTGCTTGACAGGAATCGTCTGCTTCGCGAGAGATACGTTGACCTGGCGCCCGTCGGCGGGCAGGTCGACCTGCCCCGGCACCTCGAACTCCGTGGTGTACTGGGTTTCGAACTGCGCGACGATGCGCTCGGCCTCGTCTGACCGCGCGGCCGCCTTGGCCGCCCTTTGCTCCGGCATCGCTGCCGGGGCGGGCGAGCGCACGTTGTCGTAGAGCAGTCCCGTTTGCGCGACCGGCGGCCGGATCACGAGCTGCCACGTCGACGGGTCGACGATCTGCGCGGCGCGCGGCTGGCCGGTGGAGAGACGCAAGGCGACGCCGCGCCAGTCTTCGCCGGTTCGCTGCATGATGGTCGCCTGGCGCTCGAGCTCCACGCGAGAGCTCGACGAGTCAAGGGCTGCGCGGTACACGGGTTTCCAGCCTGCATTCGTCACCTGGTAGACGGCGCGCACCTCGCCCGCGCGCGAAGCCGCATAGCTGATGACGAGCGTGCGCGCGTCTCGGGTCCCTGTGCGCAGGCGCGCCAGATCGCGCTGGAGAACGGCGACCTGCTTGTCGATCGCACGCTTCTTGATCTCGATGCGCTGGATCTGGCCGTAGGCGTCGCCGCCGCCGCGCCGGAGGGCCTCGATGACTGCCGCAATCGCCTTCGGGTCCACGGCGACCGGATGCGCCTTGTCGCCTTCTCCGCCCGGCCGCGCACGAAGCGAGGCAAGGTAGTCGCGCACCAGCTCCGCGGTCTTGACCTCGACGTCGAGCGCCGCCTTGTCATCGTTCAATGCCTGAATCTTCGCCTCGAGCTCGGCTTCACGCCCGCTCAGGGCCTCGGCGCGGCCCACGTCCTGCACCGAGACCTCGCCGACGCGGATACCGGGGCTCGCTTCCACGCGCAGCGTGCGCAAGTCGAAGTTGGCCGGCAGGCCGGTCATCTCGAGCGTGCCGCTGCCGGCGGAAACGGCGCCGGCGCGCTCGATCGCTGCGCTGCCTGGGTACAGCGTGACCCGGGCTATTCGGCTCGACTGCTGTGAAAACGCGGAACCGGAAAAGCAGGCTGCGACTGCAAGAACGATGACTGCGCTGCCGATGCGGCGGACGGACATGGTGGAATCTCCCTTTCAGTTCCACCATTAAACGGACGCTGCGCGAAAAAGGGTTAAGAGGGCGTTTGCGGGCCGACGGTGAGGCGCCGCATGCGGCGGCGCTGGCCGTGGTAGTCGTTGACGGCGTTATGCTGAGTGCAGCGGTTGTCCCAGATGGTCAGGGTCCCCGGCGCCCAGCGCACGCGGCAAGTGAACTCCGGGCGCGTCTGGTGCGCCTGCAGGAAATCGACGAGCGGGCGGCTCTCTTCTTCGCTCATGCCCTTGAAGCGGATGGTGTGGCTGCGGCTGACGTAAAGCGCCTTGCGACCGGTGTCGGGGTGCGTGCGCACCACGGGATGCTCGGCCTCGTACTGGTCGGCATTCTCGGTGTCGTGGACCTTCATGCCGCCGATGGTGCTGTGCATCTTGCGGCGTCCGCCGCCGAGCTTGAGGCCGGCGCTGTTCACTCCGACCAGCCCGCCGACAAGGTTCTTCATGCCGTCGGACAGCGCGTCGTACGCGGCCTGGGTGCTCGCGAAAAGCGTATCGCCCCCGTACGCGGGCGTCTCGAGCGCCTGGAGCAGCGTGGCGAGCGGCGGCTGCGCGAGGTAAGTGGTGTCGGAATGCCAGTTGCCGCCGAAGTTGGTGGTCTCCTGCTCTTCCTTCACCACCTCGAAGATGTGCGGATAGCCGTCCAGCCCGGTGACGAAGGGATAGAAGCAGGGCTCGCCGAAGCGCCCGCCCACGCGCATCAGGTCGGCGGGCTCGAGCGCCTGGTCGCGGAACGCCAGCACCGAGTAGCGCAGGAACGCGCGCCGGATCGCCTGCCAGGCGGTTTCGTCCTGCAGGTCGGCGAGGACGACGCCGCGCACTTCGGCCCCCAACGCGCCGGCCAGCGGCTCGATTATCATCGCACCTAGTCTATGACAAAACGCATTGCAGTCGTTGGCGCGGGAGCGCTGGGAGGCTATGTCGGCGGCTCGCTCGCCCACCTTGGCCACGACGTCACCCTTATCGATGCCTGGCCGGAGCATGTGGAAACGATCCGCGCGCGCGGCCTGGAGCTCGACGGCGTCACGCCGGAGGAGAAATTCGTCGTCAGGAAGGCGAAGACCCTGCACCTGACCGAGGTGCAGTCCCTGGCGCGAAACCCCGTCGATATCGCGATGATCTCGGTCAAGTCCTACGACACCCGCTGGGCGACCGCGCTCATCGCGCCCTACCTCTCCGAGCAGGGCTTCGCCCTGTCGCTGCAGAACTGCCTCAACGAAGAGACCATCGCCGGCGTGGTCGGCTGGGGCCGCACGCTCGGCGCGGTGGCTTCGCTCATCTCGGTCGACCTCTACGAAGCGGGGCGCATCCGCAGGACGGTCGCGAAGGGCGGCGACAAGCACACGGTGTTCCGCATCGGCGAGCCGCACGGCCGCATCACGCCGCGGGTCGAGGAGCTCGTGGGGTGGTTCCGCGCCATCGACAGCTCGAAGGCGACCACCAACCTCTGGGGCGAGCGCTGGTCGAAGCTGGTGCAGAACGCGATGGGCAATCCCGTCACCGCGGCCACGGGCCTGACCTCGGGCGATTGCCTGCGCAACGATGCGATCCGGCGCTTCCAGATCCGGCTCGCCGGCGAAGCCGTGCGTGTCGGACAGGCGCTCGGCTACCAGCTCGAGAAAATCCGCGGCGTCGAGCCCGAGACCATGGCACGCGCCGCCGAGGGCGACACCCGGGCGCTGTCCGAAGTCGAGGCGCTCCTCGTGCCCAAGAGCGACTCGAACCCGCGCGGCGACATCCAGCGCCCGTCGATGGCGCAGGACATCCGGAAAAGCCGGCGCACAGAGATCGACGCCATGAACGGCTATATCGCGCGCAAGGGCGCCGAAGTCGGCGTGTCGACGCCGAGCCATGCCCGCATCGCCGGGATCGTGACGCGCATCGAGCGCGGCGAGATTAAGCCCTCGCCTTCGCTGATTTCCTGAAGCGCTACACCAAGTACTTCTTGAAGTGGGCGATGGTGCGGTCCCACGCGAGCTTCGCCGCCGCTTCGTTGTAGCGCGGGGTGGAGTTGTTGTGGAAGCCGTGCTGCGTGCCGGGATAAACGTGGACCTCGTAGCGCACGCCGGCCTTCTTCATCGCGTCTTCGTACGCGGGGTACATCTCGTTGATCCGCGGATCGTTCTCGGCAAGATGGGCGAGGATCGGCGCCTTGATCTTCGCCACCGAAGCGGTCTCGGCCGCCGCGCCGTAGAACGGCGCCGCTGCCTGCAGATCCGTCCCCATCGCGGCCGCAAGAAAATTGGTGGTCCCGCCGCCCCAGCAGAAGCCGGTCGCGCCGAGCTTGCCGTTCGAGAGCTTGTTCGCCTTGAGAAACCTCGCGCCGTTCAGCATGTCGGCGCGCAGCTTTGCCTGGTCGAGCTTCGCCTGCATCTCGCGGCCGTCGTCGTCGTTGCCCGGATAGCCGCCCGCCGGCGTGAGGCCGTCGGGGGCGAGCGCCACGAACCCCGCCACGGCGGCGCGCCGCGCCACATCTTCGACGTACGGGTTGAGGCCGCGGTTCTCGTGAATCACGAGGACGGCCGGCCAAGGCCCCTGCCCGGCCGGGTGCACCAGATAGCCGCGCATCTTCTCGGCATTCCCGGACGGCGATGCGTAAGTGACGTACTGCGCCTTGATGCGCGAATCGGTGAACGAGATCGTCTGCGCACGCGCGTAGTCGGGCATCAGGCCGTAGGCCATCGCAAGCGCGCCCGCGCCGAGCGCGCCGGCACGCTTGAGGAACTCCCGGCGGGCGATCCGGCCGTGGCAGTACTCGTCGTAGAGATCGTAGACCTGCTGGTCGAGCTCGGCTTGCGTGACGGCGTGCATCGCTCCTCCGGGTGGGACGCCAGTATTGGGTAAACGGTCACGTCCTGCAACGAATTCCCCCGCTGCTGACGGAGGCGATCTGGTATCTTTAAGGTCAACGATAAGCGCGGCCGAATCGTTACTACGAGACGAGAGCCGCAGGGCAAGAAAGAAAGTCTTGAAACTCTTCCACGGAATACGCGGGACGGCGAGTCCCGGCCAGGGCCAGCCGCCGCAGGGGCTGATCGCCTT
>Ga0075426_10003675_pt1 | contig 10978 bp, 6 predicted proteins | sample SoiMethybrSBSTD5_FD_75304 | JGI IMG/M metagenome (GOLD analysis project Ga0075426, IMG submission 75304) | Bulk soil microbial communities from a Populus tree surrounding site in Tennessee, USA - Soil MetaG P. TD hybrid SBSTD5 | ecosystem: Environmental > Terrestrial > Soil > Tree plantation...
CGGCGGCGGCCGCGCTGATGGCGGTGGTTGCGCTGGTGCTGCTGGTCGCGTGCGCGAACCTCGCCAGCTTCCTGCTCGCGCAGGCGCGCGACCGCCAGCGCGAGATCGCCATCCGCATCGCGCTGGGCGCGAGCCGCTGGTCGCTCGTTCGGCAGCTGCTGGTCGAGGCGCTCCTCCTCGCGGGCCTGGGCGGGATTGCCGGCGTGGGTCTCTCGCGCCTTGCGTTGGGCGCGCTCCTGCACGCGGACCTGCCGCTGCCGCTGCCGATCACGGTCGACGTGAGCCTCGACGCGCGAGTACTGCTCTTCGCGCTGCTGGCCGCCGCGGCGGCGGCGCTGTTCGTGGGCGTGCTCCCGGCGCTCCAGGCCACGCGGCCTAACGTGGTCGAGGTCATCAAGAGCGAAAACACCGGCGGCGGCCCGGCGCGCCGCGTGACGATTCGAAGCGCGCTGGTGGTGGGGCAGATCGCCGTCTCGCTCGTGCTGCTCATCACGGCCGGCCTGTTCGTGCGGAGCCTGCAGGCCCGTGAACTGATCGATCCGGGCTTCGGCCACGCGCCGGCCGGGCTGGTATGGTTCGGATTTCCGCCCGATCGCAATGCGGGTCCGCGCCAGCAGCTCCTGCTCGACGACGTTGAGTCCCGCGTGCGTCGGGTTCAAGGCGTGGAGGCCGTCGGCCTTACGGATCACATGCTCCTGTCGGTGGAAAGCAGCGAAATCGCGCCGGTGAACGTCGCCGGCTTGGAGCCGCCCAAAGGCGAGTCCGGCTTCTCGGTCGACTACGCGTCCGCCGATTCGGGATTCTTCAGCGCGGCTGGCGTTAGGCTCTTGCGCGGGCGTGGCATCGAGGCGTCGGACAAGACGTCGGCTCCGACAGTTGCCGTCATCAACGAGGAGATGGCGAAGGAGTTCTGGCCGGGCAAGGATCCCATCGGCCTGACGTTCCGCAAGGATTCCGTGACGCTTCAAGTCGTCGGCGTGACGCAGACCACCAAGGTGCGCTCGCTCGGCGAGGCGCCGCGTCCTTTCTTCTTCATACCGCTCGCACAGAGTGCCTTCCCGGAGGTGATGTTGGTCGCGCGGACCGGGCGCGGCGGTGACGCCGATGCCATCGCGGCGCGCATGGTGGGCGTGTTGCGGGACGTCGATCCCTCGATACCGGTGCTGCAGGAGACGACGATGGCACGACGCATCGGTGCCGTGTTACTGCCGACGCGCCTCGGCGCGCTGGTCTTCGGCTTGTTCGCGGCGCTGGCGCTCTCGCTGGCGATGATCGGCGTGTACGGCGTAGTAAGTTATGCCGTCGCGCGGCGCGCGCGGGAAGTCGGCATCCGCATGGCGTTAGGCGCCGAGCCTAACGAGGTGGTGCGCCTGCTCATGCGCGAAGGGCTGGTGATGGTTGGCGGAGGCGGCCTGCTCGGCCTCGCGTTGGCGTTCGCGGTGACGCGCGTGCTCGGCAGCCTGTTGTCCGGCGTAACCGCCGCCGATCCGTTGGCGTTCATTCTCGCGCCGGCGTTGCTGATCATCGTGGGCGTGGCGGCGGCGTTCCTTCCGGCGCTGCGGTCCGCGCGGACCGATCCGGTGCGAGTCCTGCGCGCAGACTGATCGCGGTTCCCTCTGCTCATTCGTTCCGGAGCGCAACCACTGGATCGACGCGGGTGGCGCGACGCGCCGGAACGTAGCACGCGGCGATCGCAACCAGGATCAGCAGTGCGGCGACGACCATGAACGTGAGCGGATCGTGCGCGCTGACGCCGAACAACTGATGCGCCATGAGGCGCGTGACGGCGAGCGACGCAACGATGCCGCCCACGGCCCCGGCCAACGCCATGCGGGCGCCGTCGCCGACCACCAGGCGCATCACATCCGACTGCTGTGCGCCGAGCGCCATGCGCACGCCGATTTCGTTCGTGCGCTGGCCGACCAGATACGAGATCACGCCGTAGATGCCCACACACGCAAGCACGAGTGCTAACGCAGCGAACACGCCGAGCAGTACCATCAGGAACCGGCGCGCGGCGAGCGAGTTGGCGAGCACGTCGCGCATGGTCGACACGTTGTAGATGACGTCGCGCGGATCGAGCTGCGCGACCGCGTGGCGGACCGGTCCCATCACCGCCGCGGGGTCGCCCGTGGTACGCAGCACGACGGCCACGCCGGTTGCGGCGAGACGCATGATCTTGTCCGGCAGCTGCATGAACGGGAAATAGAACTGCGCTTCGATCGCCGACGCGGCATCGGCGTCGAGACCCCACTGCCTAACGTGAGCGACCACCCCGACCACCTCGGCCTCCACGCCGAACGTTGCCAGGTGCACGCGCTTGCCGATCGGATCCTCGTTCGGGAAATACGTGCGGGCGAACACGTCATCGATGACGATGACCGTCGGCGCGCGCTCGTCATCCTGCGGCGCGATGAACCGCCCGCGCTCGAGCCTAACGCCCATCGCGTGCTGGAACCCGTCCTCGGCCAGGTAGAACAGGGCTTGGGGCATGTCGTTGAGGTTCGCCGGCTTGGGGCGCCCCTCGATCCAGAACGATTCGGTCGAATTGTGAACCATCGGACGCGAGCCGAGCGTCGCCGACACGGCGTCGACGCCGGGGAGCGTGAGCATCTTCGCATCGAATTCGCGCAACCGGGCGCGCGTGTCGGCCGACTCGGTGGAGTAGGAGGCGGGAAGCGAGAGGCTGAACGTGACCGCGTGGCTGGGATCGAAGCCCGGGTCGACGCGCCAGAGTGCCGCGAGGCTGCGCACCATCAAGCCTGCGCCGACGAGCAGCACGAGCGCCATCGACACTTGCGCCGCGACGAAGACGCGCTGCAAGCGGTGCCGCGCGCCGCTCGACCCGCGGCCGCCTTCCTTGAGCACGTCCTGGAGATTGACGCGCGACGCTTTGAGCGCCGGTGCAAGACCGAACAGGATACCGGCGAGGAGTGAAACGCCGAGTGTGAAGCCGAGCACGCGTGCATCGAGGGCGATGTCGCGCGTGTGCGGGAGCGCGGCGGGAAGTGCGCCGAGCACCGCGCGCATGCTCCAGGCGGCGACGACGAGCCCGAGTGCGCCACCGGCGCCGGCGAGGAGCAGGCTTTCGGTGAGCAGCTGGCGCACGACGTGCCGGTGGCTGGCGCCTAACGAGACACGGATCGCGAACTCGCGCGAACGGGCGGTGGAGCGCGCCAAGAGCAGGTTGGCGACGTTCGCGCACGCGATGAGCAACAGGAATCCAACCGCGCCTACCAGAACGAGGAGCACGGGTTGGACGCTGCCCACCTGGTCTTCCTGGAGCGAGACGAGCGTGGCGCCGACGCCTTTGTCGGCTTCGGGATATTCATCGGCCAGGTGCCGGGCCACGCCCTCCATGTCGGCCGTTGCTTGCGCGAGCGTGATGCCCGGCGCGAGCCGGCCGACCATTCCGGAGCTGAACACGGCCTGCCGGTCGTGAAACGTCGCATCGTTCCACTGGCCGATGGGCGTGTAGACGTCGCGGTCTTTGCCATAGAACGTGAAGTCGGCCGGCATCACGCCGACGACGGTGTAGGCCGTGCCGTTGAGGTCGATGGTCGTGCCAAGGGCATCGGGCGAGCCGCCGAACCGGCGCTTCCAGAATCCGCCGCCCAGCACCACGACCGGTGCGGCGCCGACGACATCATCCTCGCCGCGGAATGCTCTGCCTAACGTAGGCCTGACGCCTAACGTATGGAAGAATCCGGCGGAGATCATGTAGCCGGAGACGCGTTCGGCCTCACCCGCGCCGGTGAAGTTGTAGTCCTCGTTGTGGTAGAGCGCGAGCGACGAGAGGGTGCGGGTGTTGCGCTGCCAGTCGAGGAAGTTGGGATAGGAGATGGCCGAGTGGTCGAATCCGGGCGTTTTTCCGTAGACGGCGACCAGGCGGTCGGGCGCGGGATAGGGCAGCGGATTCAACAGGACGCCGTTGACGACCGAGAAGAGCGCGGTGTTTGCGCCGATGCCGAGCGCGAGCGTTAGGATGGCGATGATGGCGAAGCCGGGTGAGCGGAACAGGGTCCGGATCGCGTAGCGAACGTCTTGAAGAAGTGTGTTCATGTTCGCGCTGATGAGGTCGATAGGCCGTTGCTGCGAAAGGCGACGGTTATGATGATGGGCCTAAACGCTCGAGTTCTTTCCTTACGCGTTCCCTGGTCACGTCGTGAACGGCTAAGATCTTTGCGGCAGCGCTTTCGCTGTCACGCAAGATTCCCAGCAGCAAATGCCCTGTGTCGACGTAGTCGTCGCCGAGCTCGCTCGCTTCATCCATAGCGCCTTCTAGCGCGCGTTTCGCGGCGGACGTGTACGGAAGCAGCCCACGGACCTTGGCGTCATAGCGCGGAAGCCGAGCGATCTGCGTCTGCATCTCCCGAGCAATCACCTCTCGCGTCATGCCGAGGCCGGTGAGCACTCTGGCGCCGAGCGTGCTTTCCTCAGCCACCATTCCGAGCAAGAGTAGCTCAGGTGACACGTAGCCGCAGTCCAGGCGAGTTGCTTCCGCGCGTGCAGCGCGGAGCATGTTTGCGACGTGACCGGAGAAGCTATAGCCGCGCATCATCATGGCGATGCCGCCTAACGAATGACGTCGAGCCGTCCCGACTTCGATGGAACTTGACCAGCGACAACCGAAAGATGATGCACGACGGCCACGCGAGGCGACAGGGCTTCACGGTTCATCGATGGCGTGCACTGCGATCGCACTGGACTGGTTACCGACGTGCTCGTATCGTTAGCCGACCCTGCACACGCCATTGTCGGCGGCGAGGCTCTACACCACCTGGCAACTAATCCAGCCAACTATGCGAATACTGGCTGTCATCGCGACGATCACGGTCGCCGCCTCGGCCCTGACGGCGCAGACGCCGCAGGCCATCGCCGTCGATCCGCCGCGCGATTCCGCTCACCCCGCGCGCATGGAAGTGCTGCACATCCCGTCCGGCGGCGTGCGCATCAATGGAGTCGCGTATCTCGCGTCGGGCCCCGGTGCGCATCCCACCTTCGTTCTGTTGCACGGCCTGCCCGGCAACGAGAAGAACCTGGACCTCGCGCAGGCGGTTCGACGTGCCGGCTGGAACGCGATCACGTTCAACTATCGCGGCTCGTGGGGCAGCCCGGGCTCGTTCCGCTTCGGCAACAACCTGCAGGACGCGAACGCCGTGCTCGAGTTCCTCGCCGAGCCCGCCAACGCACGTCGGTTAGGCATCGACACGAGCGACGTCGTCATCGCCGGCCACAGCATGGGCGGCTGGGTCGCGGTGTTGACGGCGGCGCACCACCCGGACCTGCGGGGCCTGGTCCTCATTTCGGCCGCAGACATGGGAGCCGACGCCGCGTTGCCGCGCGACACGCTCATCGCCGTGATGGCGGACAACATGGAAGCGCTCGCCGGCGTCACGGCGCGCAGCATGGCTGCCGACCTCGCCGCCGGCGCGGCCAAATCGCATTGGACGTTTGCCGACGCGGTGCCAGGCCTAACGCACACCCCCATGCTCGTCATCACGGCCGACGATGGTCTCGCGCTGGAATCCGATAGCCTCGTCGAGCGAGCGCACGCGCGCGGCAACTCGCGCATCACGACGTTGCACGAGCCCACCGATCATTCGTATTCGGACAAGCGCATCGCGCTCGAATCAGCGGTGCTGACCTGGTTGAACGGCCTGGCGAAACACTGACGTTGCGTGGAGCGCGACCTTGAAGGGTCGCTCGTAGAAGCACGATCGGTCGAGGCTGTGGCATGGTATGATGACGTCGGCCGTCATCTGATGGCACTCGTCAAAGGTGCAGGCGACATCGTGCGCCATGACCGCTTGCGATCTCCCCGGGCCGAGCGAAGCCTTATGGGTATGCCGCACGCCACTAATCGCTGGACAGTTGAGCGCGTTCGCGCATTGCCCGATGACGGCAATCGGTACGAGCTCATCGATGGCGCGCTGGTTGTGACTCCGGCTCCGAGCGGCGTGCACCAAGAGGCGATCATGGGCCTCGTGACACGCCTCGACCCATGGCTTCGCGAAACCGGAATCGGACGAGTCTTGTGCTCGCCCGCCGATATCTCGCTCGGCGACGACGAGATCCTCCAGCCCGATCTGTTCGTTTATCGGACCGCTACCGGAGCGCGGCTCCGCGATTGGAGCGACATCATCGAACTGCGCCTCGTCGTGGAGGTCCTCTCGCCGACGACGGCGCGATACGATCGCAAGCTCAAGCGGCGGCGCTATCAGCGCGCACGCATTGCCGAGTATTGGATTGTCGATGTCGATGCGCGACTGATCGAGCGCTGGCGGCCCGATGACGATCGCCCCGAGATGGCGAGCGATCGTCTGGTGTGGGCAGCCGACCCGAACCAACGCGCGTTCGAGCTCGACGTGCCGGCGTACTTCGCCGACGTGCTGGAGAGCAAGGAGTGACGCGTAGCGGGAAGCGCCGACGCGTGCGCTAGCGCGACGCTACAATCTCCGCCCTTCCCTCCACGGACCGCTCTACTCGACCTCCGCAACCTCCTTCTGCGGCGGTTCCGACGTCGATGGCACGAGCTCCTTCTGCCCCGCGCCCCGCAGCATCGCGTTGAGCGGCGGCAACCCGGACGCCAGCGTCGTCTTGAGCAGCGCGAGCTCGTGATCCAGTTGCCCCGACAGCAGCGTGTACACCGCGCCGTCCTGCGCCGTGGGCTTCGCATCGGCGCTGCCGATCGAGCTGCCTAACGCTGCGATCTTGTTGTTGAGCCGGATCGGGAAGTTGAGCGGATCCTCACTGGCGCGGTTGTGCACCTGGTAAATGGCGGCTTCGATCGTGTCGAGCTTTGTCTTGAATGCCCCCGCCGCATCCGCGAAACCCGACGGCGCGCCGGTGCGGCGCTCATCCATCTGCCATTCCAGGTTGCGAATCGTACGCACGGCGTTGTTGGCCGCCGACAGGCGGTCGCGCACCTTCATCAACAGCGCGAACTGCGCCTCGAGATCGGCCTGCGTGGCGTGCGTGCGCGGATCCTTCTTGAGCACGAACGACTGCGTCTGCGACTGGCCGTTCACCGTTAGGCGTACCGAATACGTGCCCGGCACGGCGACCGGCCCCTGTATGCCGCCGGCCCACATGATGAGATTCGTGAATCCCACCGCGTCGGGATAGCGCAGGTTCCACGCGAACATGTTGAGCCCGGCCTCGTTCGCCACCCGCGGCCGCCTCGGACCGCGCGGCCCTTCGCTCTCCGGCGCTTCCGTGCCCTTGTTCGCCTTCTTGATGCTGTCGGCGCGCACGCTGTCGGCGCGGCCGGCGCTGTCCAGCTCGCTCGAGAACGACTGAATCAGCGCGCCCTTCGCATCCAGAAAGTCGAGCGTCACTTTCTGGTTAGGCGAAGACAGCGTGTAGTACACGACGGCCCCGCTGGGCGGATTCTTGCCCACCGGATGCTGGCGCGCGTCGCCGCCGCCAAATCCACCGCCCCAGTTGACGCGGTACGCCGCGCGCGGCTTGAACAAGTGCACGGGCGCCTGCGCGATCGCCGGCGTCAACTGCCTGAGCGCGGACAAGTCATCCAGAATCCAGAACGACCGCCCGTGCGTCGCCGCGACCAGATCGCCCTGCGTGATCTCGAGGTCGTGCACGGGCACGGGCGGCAGATTGCGCTGCAGCGACTGCCAGTGCGACCCGTCGTCGAAGCTCACCCACACGCCGCGCTCGGTGCCCGCGTACAACAACCCGCGCCGCTCGGGATCTTCGCGGATCGTGCGCGCGAACTGCGTGCGGTCGATGCCGGCGTCTATCCGCGTCCATGTCTTGCCGTAGTCGGACGTCTTGTAGAGATACGGCGCGTTGTCGTCCAACTGATACCGGTTGGCCGCGACGTACGCCGTGCCGGCGCCGAAGTGCGACGCATCGATGATCGAGATGCGCGTGAACGGCGGAAGGTCCTTGGGCGTCACGTTGGACCACGTCTTTCCGTTGTCGCGCGTCACGTAGATCAGGCCGTCGTCGGATCCGGTCCAGATCACGCCGCGCGTGACCGGCGATTCGGCAATCGCGAAGATCGTCGCGTAGTACTCCACCGACGTCTGGTCCTTGGTGATCGGGCCGCCGGATGCGCCTAACGTAGCCGGATCGTGGCGCGTGAGGTCGGGGCTCGCGACTTCCCAGCTCTGACCGCCGTTGTGCGAACGGAACAGCACCTGCGAGCCCATGTACAGCGTGTTCGGATCGTGCGGCGAGATGAGAATCGGGAACGTCCACTGGAACCGGTACTTCAGATCTTCCGCCGAGTGCCCCATGGGGTTGTCGGGCCACGGGATGATGTCGCGCTCCTGTCCGTTCTTGAGATCCATGCGCGACAAATACGCGTAGCTGCCCGCGTACACGATGTTGGTGCTGTCGGGCCGCACCTGGATGTAGCCGGATTCGCCGCCGCCGACTTCCTGCCATTCGGCCATCGGGATGCCACCCGGCCACCGGCTCGGTCCGCACAGCGTCGAGTTGTCCTGCTGCGCGCCGCACACCTTGTACGGGAAGTCGGTGGTGGTGGTCACGTGATAGAACTGTGCGGTGGCGTAGTCCTCGTCGGTCCACGCTTTGCCGCCATCGAAGCTGACCGTTGCGCCGCCGTCGTTGGACTCGATCATGCGATTGGGGTCGTTAGGCGCGATCCACAGATCGTGGTTGTCGCCGTGCGGGACCGCGATCGGCTTGAACGTCTTGCCGCCGTCGGTCGACCGGAAGAACGACACGTTCACGACGTACACCGTGTTCGCGTCCTTCGGGTCGGCGAAAATCCGCGAGTAGTACCACGCGCGCTGACGGAGCTTGCGCTCCTGATTGGTGCGGGTCCACGTGGCGCCGCCGTCGTCGGAGCGGAACACGCCGCCGGAATCCGATTCGACGATTGCGTATACGCGCTGCGGGTTCGCGGCCGACACGGTGATGCCGATGTCGCCGATGATGCCGGACGGCAAACCGGGATTATGTGTGAGCTCGGTCCAGTGCTCGCCGCCGTCGGTGGTCTTGAAGATGCCGCTGCCCGCGCCGCCGCTCACGAGCAGCCACGGCTTGCGGCCGGCCTGCCACATCGCGGCGTAGAGCGTGTTCGGATCGTTGGGATCCATCGCCAGGTCGCTCACGCCGGTGGAGTCGTTGCGGAACAGTACCTTGCGCCACGTTTTCCCGCCGTCGGTGGTCTTGAACACACCGCGTTCCGGGTTCGGCGCCCAGACGTGGCCTAACGCACCGACGTAGACCACATCGGGGTTGTGCGGATCGACGATCACCCGCGAGATTTGCCGAGTTGCCGTTAGGCCGACGGAGTCCCAGGTCTTGCCGGCGTCGGTGGTCTTCCACACGCCGTCGCCGTGGGACACGTTGCCGCGGATGTCGAACTCGCCCGCGCCGACATACACGATGTCCGGGTTCGATTCGCTGACGCCGATCGCGCCGATGGTCCCGCCGAAGTACTTGTCGGTCACCGGCAGCCAGCTCGAGCCGCCGTCGGTCGTCTTGAAGACCCCGCCACCGGTGGTGCCGAACCAGAACTCGTACGGCCGCGCCGCCGAGCCGGCCACGGCCACCGAACGGCCGCCGCGATAGGGACCTATCTCGCGCCATTGCAGCGCGTGGAACATGGACGTGTCGTATGCCGCCGTCTGACCAAACGACGGCGCAGCGTGAAGGAGCAGCGCGACCAGAGCCGCTGCCCACAGGCGTACAGTGCTCACTCGAGTCCTCGGAGTTACGCGACGCGCCGATCTTACCGAGGGGACCAGGGCGTGGGAAGGCTGAAGACGGACAAAGCGCGGACACCGCCGGATTGCGTATGGTGTCCGTGGCGGTGTCGCTCAGAGGCAGTTCACCACCTCCTCCCTCACATCGAGATCGATCGCCTCCGCGCGCGCAAGTGTCTCCAGCGCTTCGCGCAGCCGCGCCGCCGAGCCGTGGCGCTCGGCAACCGTGATCACCATGCGCATGGCGAAAAGCGGCGAGCCCGTCATCGGCGCCGATTCGGTGGACGTCTCGAGCTCGAGGATGTTGCCGCCGTTAGATCGCACGACGTCGGTGATCGCGTGGATGATGCCCTCGTGGTCCATGGCGCTTGCGGTCACCACCCACGTCGGCGTCGCCTGGACCTCGGCGACGGGCACGAGACGGTCGCGCAAGCGGCGCACCATCACACGCAAGCCATTCGTGCGCTCGAGGGAGCCGGCGTTGCTCTCGATCGCCGCGATCTGGAGCGGCGATCCGGAGACGAGAAACATCAGCCCGGCGAATCCGCCCAACACGATCACGCGGCTGTCGTCGATGTTGCATCCGCGCTCGGCGATGAATCCGCTGAGCTCGGCGACGAGGCCGGGGCGGTCCTGTTCCGTTGCCGAGAGAATGAGGCGCTCTCGCGTGGCCATGACGACCCTCCTTCGGGAGACTCTTCCGAACGGTACACGACGCAAGTACTAGGCGCCCTGACCGGATGGATGGGGAATGTGATCCTCTCGCCGCTGCCAGACCGTTACGAGTCGTTACGCTTGACGGGGACGCGACCTGCGCGTTCCCTTCCGTCGGAAGCATCTCGTCTCAAGCCCCCCCTAGCCCCTTCAGCGTGCGCCGTTTTCTGCTCGTCGCGTTCGTGTTGGCCGGGTGCGGTGCGCCGGACAACAGTGGAAAGAAGGCGCAGCCGCCGGAAAAGCCATTTGTCCCGCCGACGCATGCGGCGAGCGTGCGGGGATTCGAGCGACCCGTGGCCGCGACGTACGATTCGGCCGCGGACGTCTTCTTCGTGGCGAACCTCGGCGCCGATTCCGCGGGCGAGCACGGTGCGTTCATCAGCCGCGTGCATCCGGACGGGAGCATCGATTCGCTGCGCTTCATCGACAACGGGCGCGACGGCGCCCGGCTCGACGCGCCGCAAGGGCTCGCTCTGTTAGGCGACACGCTCTGGGTGGTGGACCGCGATGCGGTGCGCGCGTTCGATGCGCGGTCCGGCGCGGCGGGTCCGACGATCAGC
>Ga0075426_10003676_pt1 | contig 10974 bp, 10 predicted proteins | sample SoiMethybrSBSTD5_FD_75304 | JGI IMG/M metagenome (GOLD analysis project Ga0075426, IMG submission 75304) | Bulk soil microbial communities from a Populus tree surrounding site in Tennessee, USA - Soil MetaG P. TD hybrid SBSTD5 | ecosystem: Environmental > Terrestrial > Soil > Tree plantation...
CGTCTCGAGAAGGCCGACCGCGAGCGCCGTACCGCTCGCGAAGAGGCCGGCCCCTTCGATCCGCGGAACGATGTGGGCAAGGAGCTCGCGGGCTTTCCCCCGCCATCGCTCCTCGTCGCTGACGCCGGCGCGCCGCAGGTAGGCGAGCGCGACGGCGGCGTTGGCGGCGAGGTGGGGGTTGTCTTCGAGGGGGTACGCGGGCGTGGCGAGGGACCCGACGGTCGGTCCGTCGTAGATCCGCGGGGCGAGGTCCCGCAGCAGTCCCTCCGGGCCGGGGAACTCCCGGCCGATCAGCTCGAGCAGAGCGTCCGCAGCGTCCACGTACCGGGGTTCGGCGGTCGCACCGGCGAGCTCGAGAAGGCCGAGCGCGAACTTCGCCTGGTCCTCGAGATGCCCGAACCCGGAAGCGCCGTCCGCGGCCAGCAGGTGCGCGACGCCCCGGTCGGCGTCGAAGGCGTCGCGCAGGAAGCGGTCGGCCGCCGCCTTCGCCCGGTGGACGACCGATGCGTCACCGAGGAACTGGCCGGCCGAGGCGAACCCCCGAACGAACGACCCGTTCAGGTCGGCGTAGAGCGCGCGGTCGACGAACGGAGCGTTCCGCGCGGCTCGGGCCGCCCGCAGCTTCGCGACCGCCCGGCCCAGGGTTCGGTCGGCGTCTTCGGGCGACAGGTCGAGGCCGGCCGCGGCCTCGGCGACGGGGAGGAGCCGATAGAGGACGTTCCGGTCCGGGTCGTGGGGCATCCGCCCGTCGCTCCCGACGCCGTAGTACCGGCTCGCGAGCTTGAGCTCGTCCGGGGCGAGGGCGGCCTTGAGCTCGGAGCGGCTCCATGTGAAGTAGTTCCCGTCGTCGCCGGGCGCGTTATCGGCGTCCTGGCTCGCCCCGAACCCGCCCGACGGATCGACCAGCGTGGCGTCGGTCCAACCGACGATCCCCTGGGCGGTCTCGACGATGCGAGGATCGCCGAAACGGCGGGCCCCCTCGGCGTAGGCGTAGAGGAGGGCCGCGTTGTCGGCGCCCATCTTCTCGAAATGGGGGATGTGCCATGCCTCGTCGACCGAGTACCGGTGGAAGCCACCGCCGAGCTGGTCGTACATCCCGCCGTCGGCCATCCGGAGCAACGTTTCGCGGGCGCGCGCGGCCGAGAGCGCGTCGTTCCGCGCGAACGACTCGAAGAGCAGGAACGAGACCGCGGTCGGGTGGGGGAACTTCGGCGCGAACCCGAAGCCGCCGTTCACCGGGTCGTAGCTCTGGTGGACCTGGTCGTGGACGCTTGCGACGAACGCGCCGACGGGCCGCGGCGTCGCGTGGGCGCCCGCGTGCTCATGCCGTTGGAGCGCCTCGTCGACGGCGCGGACGTTGGCGGTCGCCTTCTCGGGCTCCTCGCGCCAGATCCGGGCGACCTCCTTGAGGACGCGGCGGAACCCCGGCCGACCGAGGCCGTCCTCGGGTGGGAAGTAGGTGCCGCCGAGGAACACCTCGCCCCCGGGGGTGAGGAACGCGGTCAACGGCCAGCCGCCCTGCCCGGTGAGCGCCGAGACCTGGCGCTGGTAGCGCCGGTCGACCTCGGGATTCTCGTCCCGGTCGACCTTGACCGCCACGAAGTTCTGCCGGAGGAGCCGGGCCACTTCGCCGTCGGAGTAGGTACCCTCGTCCATCACGTGGCACCAGTGGCACCAGACGGCGCCGATGTCGAGGAGGATCGGGACGTTACGCCGCCGGGCGATCTCGAACGGCTCGGGGCCCCACGGGTACCAGGCGATCGGCTGCTCGGCCGCGCCCCGGAGGTACGCGGAGCGCGCCCCCGCGAGGCGCCGTCCCGCTCGAGCTTCGGTCGCGTCCGCGTCCTCGTCGGGGGCCACGGCGGCGTACCCCGCCCAAGGGTCTAAACGATTGTCCGCCCGGACGCCCGCGGGCCCCGACCGAGCGTAATCCGCCTACCGTAGGGTTACCTCCGCCTTCGGCGTTATATGGGGGTCGTTGGTGGCCCTGCCGCTTCGACGGACGTTCCATGGAGATGCAACCGGGCCAGATGGCCTACGACCGGGCGATCACCGTCTTTTCGCCGGACGGCCGCCTCTTCCAGGTCGAGTACGCGCGCGAAGCGGTCCGCCGGGGCGCGACGACCGCGGGCGTCGTCTACGAGAGCGGGGTCGTACTCGTCGCCGATCGCCGGATCCCGAACCCGAAGCTCGCCGAACCCGCGAGCCTCGAGAAGATCCACCAGATCGACGAGCACGTCGCGTGCGCCACCGCGGGGCTCGTCGCCGACGCGCGGGTCCTGGTCGAGTACGCGCGCCTCGCGGGGCAGATCAACCGCGTGACGTACACCGAGCCGATCCCGGTCGAGCTTCTCGTGCGCCGCATCTGCGACTACAAGCAGCAGTACACCCAGTTCGGCGGCGTCCGACCGTTCGGGACCGCGCTCCTCGTCGGCGGCTACGACGACGACGGGATCCACCTGTTCGAGACCGAGCCGTCCGGGTCGCTCACGAGCTTCAAGGCGACCTCGACGGGCGGCAACAAGGGCCCCGTGATGGAGCTGTTCGAGCAGCGGTACAAGCCGGGGATGGACCGCGACGCGGCCGTCCTCCTCGCCCTCGAGGGGCTCCGCCAGGCGCTCGAGGAGAACGCGAGCCTGAGCCAGGTCGAGGTCTGCACCCTCCAGCGGGGCGAAGGGCTCCGACGCCTCACGCCCGACGAGATCCAGAAGTTCACCCAGCGCCTGCCGTCGCCCGCCGCCGGCCGCGCCCCGCGGAGCTAGGGGTCGGGCGCGCTCGCGGAGGTGGGCCCGTGGTGACGGTCGAGGAAGCCGTCGTCGCGCGGTGGGAGACGCAGGGGTCCCGGTTCGAGGTCCTCGTCGACCCGAAGGCGGCCCAGGACGTGAAGGACGGGGCGACCGTCGACCTCTCCGACAAGCTCGCGCTGGACCACGTGTTCAAGGACGCGAAGAAGGGCGACAAGATCTCCGAGGAGCACCTCGAGCGGATCTTCCACACGCGGTCGATCCCCGAGATCGCCCGACAGATCATCCTCAAGGGCGAGGTCCAGGTGACGACGGACCAGCGCCACGAGCTCCAGGTCGCGAAGCGCCGGCAGATCGTCGCGACGATCGCGCGGAACGCGATGAACCCGCAGACCGGGGCCCCCCACCCGCCGGCTCGGATCGAGGCGGCCATGGTGGAGGCGAAGGTCCACATCGACCCGTTCCGCCCGGCCGACGCGCAGATCCAGGAGATCCTCCAGGCGCTCCGGCCGCTCCTGCCGATCCGGTTCGACTCGGTGCGCGTGAAGATCCGGCTCCCCGCCCAGCAGTACCCCCGCGTGATCGGCGAGATCAAGGGGCTGGGCAAGCTCTCCGACGAGCAGTGGCTCCCCGATGGGGCGTGGACCGGGATCCTCGAAATTCCCGCCGGCGTTCAGACGGAACTCTCCGAGAAACTGAACGCGCGCACGAAGGGCGCCGCCGAGACCACCCTTCTTAAATAGAGACCCTCCGTCGCGCCGACCGGTGCACGATAAGCAATGGGAAGCGGACATCGTTCGGGCCACCGAGGGCGTGGCCACGGGGGAGAAACACCCCCTCCCGCGAGCGAGCGGGTACTAGTTCTCCCCGGAGAGGAGCTCCCGGCCCAGGGCCTGACCCCTGGGACCGGTACGTACCGGGTCAACGGCCGCATCTACGCGAGCGTCTTGGGCCTGCTCTCCCGCCGGCCCCCCACGGTGCGCATCATCCCGCTCTCGGGGCGCTACATCCCGAAGGCCCACGACACCGTGATCGGGACCGTCACGGACGTCCAGGGGACGTTCTGGCTCCTCGACATCGGCGGCCCGCGGTGGGCCCCGCTCCACATGACCGGGACGCCCTGGAAGATCGACTTCGGCGAGACCGAGCAGTACCTGCGCGTCGGCGACGCGGTCGTCGTGACGGTGGAATCGATCGAGAACACCGGGCGGATCGGCGTGACGATGCTGGGCGAGGGGCTCGGCAAGCTCGAGGGCGGGACGATCGTCTCGGTGTCGCCGGCCAAGGTCCCGCGCGTGATCGGTCGGAGCGGTTCGATGGTCCAGACGATGACCCGCCTCACCGATTGCAAGGTCGCTGTCGGGCAGAACGGCCGGATCTGGATCGACGGACCCCCCGAGGGGATCGTTCGACTGCGCGAGTGCCTCCGCATGATCGAGGAGGAGGGCCAACGTCCCGGCCTGACCGAGCGCATCCAAGCGTACCTCGAATCCACCCGCCCGAGCGGGGCGTCCCACGACGGCCCCGAGCGCGGGGACCGCCCGAGCCACGACCGGGGATCCGCACCGGGCGGGCCGTGGCCCGAGGAGCGGAGCGCGGGCGCCCCCCTCGATCCGGACGGACCGGGGCTTCGCGGAGCCCCCGAGTACTAGCGCATCACAGGAGCACCAGAGATGGGTAACATAGGAGCGAAGGAGGTCCCGCGACTGCTGACCCCCGAGGGCCTCCGGATCGACGGACGACGGCTCGACGAACTGCGCCCCCTCACGATCACCGCGGGTCCCCTCCACGCCGCCGACGGGTCGGCGTTCGTCGAGTGGGGCATGAACAAGGTGATGGCCGCGGTCTACGGGCCGCGCGAGGTCCATCCCCGTCACCTTCAGGAGAACAACAAGGCGATCGTCCAGTGCCGCTACAACATGGCGGCGTTCTCCGTCGACGAGCGCAAGCGCCCCGGGCTCGACCGCCGATCCCAGGAAATCTCGAAGGTCATCGCCGAGGCGTTCGAATCCGTCATCTTCGCGGAGGAGTACCCGAGGACGAGCATCGACGTCTACATCGAGGTCCTGCAGGCGAACGCCGGCACCCGGTGCGCCGGCCTCGTGGCCGCCTCCGTCGCCCTCGCCGACGCGGGGATCCCGATGGTCGACCTCGTCCCGGCGGTCGCCGTCGGGAAGATCGAGGGAAAGATCGCCCTCGACCTCAAGAAGGAAGAGGACAACTTCGGCGAGGCCGACCTGCCCATGGCCCTCGTGCCGCAGTCGGGCCGCCTCGTCCTGCTCCAGATGGAGGGCCACATGACGCGCGATGAGCTCGGCCAGGCGCTCGACCTCGGGGTCGTCGGCTGCCGGCGCATCTACGAGGTCATGAAGCAGGCGCTGCGGGACCGGTACGCGGTCAAGGACGCCGACGGGGCCTCCGGGAGCGCGGCATGAGCGACGAGGTCACCGCCGAGATCCTGACGACCCACATCCTCGACCTCGCGAAGTCCGGCAAGCGCCTGGACGGGCGAGGGATGGACGAGTACCGCGAGGTGAAGGTCGAGTTCGGGTTCGCCGGCAACGCCGACGGGTCAGCGCTCGCCTCGATCGGGAAGACCAAGGCCCTCTGCGGCGTCAAGCTCGAGGTCGGCAAGCCGTTCCCCGACACGCCCAACGCGGGCGTGCTGACGACAAACGCGGAGCTGATCCCGCTCTCCTCGCCGCTGTTCGAGCCCGGGCCCCCCCACCCGAGGGCGATCGAGGTCTCGCGCGTCGTCGACCGGTCGATCCGCGCCGCCGAGACGATTGACCTCGCGAAGCTGTCGATCACGCCGGGCGAGAAGAGCTGGGTCTGCTACGTCGACGTCCACGTCCTCGACCACTCCGGGAACATCATCGACACGGCCCAGTTGGCCGCGCTCGGGGCCCTCACCCACACGACGGTGCCGAACAAGCGGTTCGGGATCGCGGAGTCGGACGCGCCGTTCGAGGTCCACCACTTCCCCGTCGAGTGCACGTTCGTGCGCCTCGGCGACGCGATCGTCGCCGACCCGGCGTTCGACGAGGAGCGGGCCGCGCAGGGCCGGATCACCGTCGCCACCGACGAGGCCGGCAACGTCGTCGCGATGCAGAAAGGTCTTATCGGCGCGTTCTCCCCCGACGACGTCAAGGACGTCGCCGAGCGGGCGTTCCGCCACGGCGACCGGATGCGGGCGGTCGCCCGAGGGTAGTCGACCATGAGCAAGCGGACGAAGAAGGTCGGCAACACCGGCTGGATGGGCCCCCGCTACGGCATTCGCATCCGGCGCCGGGTGCTCGACCTCGACCGGGCCCGCGAGCTCGACGCCGCGTGCCCCCGATGCTCGACCGTGACCGTCGCGCGCATCGCGAGCGGGGTCTACGAGTGCAGCCGCTGCGGCACCCAGTTCGCGAGCGGCGCCTATCTCTTCACCCCGGCCCCGCCGATCGCGCGGACCGAGGACCTCGGTAAGGCGACGCCGCCGCCGTCAGGGAAGCGTTAAGTCGGGAGGGACCCGGTAGGGAGCCATGTTCCGATGCATCCGCTGCGGCGAGCCCCTGCCCAGCGACTCGAACCTCTTTGGCGTCCGCTGCGACAACTGCGGCGGGAAGATCTTCACGAAGGAACACCCGAACGTGAAGAAGGTCCTCAAGGCCCGGTAGGGGCCGCCGACCGCCCGATTCGGAAACCCTAAGCGCCACGGCCCCGTCGGACCCGCGTGCGCGGCCCCCGGATCACTTTCCTGGGCGGCGTCAACGAGATCGGCGGCAACAAGATCGTCGTCGAGGACGGGCCCGACCGTCTGTTGTTCGACTTCGGGCCGTCATTCTCCCCGCGGTTCGACGAGTACTACGTGAACTTCCTCGCGCCGCGGTCGACGAGCCCGGTCAAGGACCTGCTCGAGTTCGACCTGCTGCCCCGGATCGAGGGGCTCTACTCGGAGGAGGCGCTCTACAAGTCGGACCTCCGCTACTGCCCGCCCGAAGTCCACGGGGTCTTCATCAGCCACGCCCACTGGGACCACGCGGGGCACCTCGGCCTCATCGACCCGGCGATCCCCGTCCACGTCGGCGAAGGCACGCGCGCCATCCTCGACGCCGTTGAGAGCTCCGGGGGTCGCGGGTACGGCGACCACGACTGGCGGACGCTTCGGCCGGGCCAGCCGGTGCGGGTCGGTGGCGTCGAAGTCGATGCGTTCCCCGTGGACCATTCGATCCCGTACGCCTTCGGCTACCTCATCCGGACCTCCGAGGGCTCGATCGCCTACACCGGCGACTTTCGCGCCCACGGACCGCGCGCCTCCGACACGCACCGATTCCTGGCCGCCAGCGCGAAGGAGCGACCGGACGCCCTCATCATGGAGGGGACCCGCGCGGGCCCCGACCCGCGGAAGAACTTCACCGAGCAGGGCGTCCGCGACGGGGTCGACGGCCTCCTCGAGGGGAACCCAAGGCTCGCGATCGCCACCTGCTACCCGAGGGACGTCGACCGCCTCACGACCCTCTACCACGCGGCGCGGGTCGCCGGGCGCGAGTTCGTCATCTCGATGAAGACCGCGCACCTCCTCCAGCGGCTCGCCCCCCAGTTGCCCCCAGGGACGCCGGTCCCGGGCGCCGCCGAGGGCCTTCGGGTGTACCGGCGTACGAAGAAGAAATACTACAAGTGGGAGCGGGCGTTCGAGGACGGCAGCGTCGACGCGGAGGAGGTACGGCGGCGGGGCCCGTCGTTCCTCCTCCAACTCGACCTTCCCCACTTCGCGGAGCTGATCGACATCCGCCCCGAGCGGGCCAGCCCCTACATCCACTCGATGAGCGAGCCGTTCTCGGAGGACGACGTCAACGACGCGGTCCTCCACCACTGGGTCGACCACTTCGGACTCGCCTTCCACCAGTTCCACGCCTCCGGCCATTGCTCGGGGGCGGAGCTGCTCCGCGTCACGGCCGAGGTGCGACCGAAGGCCGTCATTCCCGTCCACACCGAGCACGCGGAGTCGTTCCGCAACCCGGACGTCCCCGTCCGGCCCCCGGTCCTCGGCGAACCGATGACCCTCGCTCCGTGAGCGGGCCGACGCCGGGACCCTTAAGCCCCCGCCCATCGTTCCGACCCCGATGCCCGTCGAGCGGTGCCCGACGGGCGTCGCGTCGGTCGACGCCCTGCTGGGCGGGGGGCTCGAACCGGACGGCCTCACCGAGTTCTACGGCGAGGGAGGGAGCGGCAAGACCCTGCTCTGCCTCCAGGTCGCCGCGCGGGTCGCCCTCGCGGACCGTTGGGTCTTCTACGTCGACACCGAGGGCGTGAGCGTCGATCGCCTCGAATCGATCGCCGCCGGTCGGACCGATCAGATCCTCCGACGGCTCCTGCTCTCCACCCCGAAGAACCTCGTGGAACAGAGCCGGGCCGTCGAGAAGGCGTGCGACCTCACGCGCGAGGGTCGCCGCCCCGTCGGGCTGATCGTCCTCGACTCGGCGACGTTCTACTACCGCCTCACCCTGTCGAGCGGGGCCGAGGACGAGGGGCGGCAGGCCCTCGGGTTCGAGCTCGCCGAGCTCCTCGCGACGGCCCTCGAATGCCAGGTGCCCGTGGTCTTCACGAACCAGGTGTGGCGCAACCAGCGCGATGGTACCCTCGAGCCGCTCGGCGGGTCGTTCGTCAACCACGCCGCGAAGTCGATCCTTCGGTTCGACCGACTGCCGGGCGCCCGCCGCCGGGTGGTGCTGGTCAAGCACCGCTCGCTCCCCGAGGGCGCCGCCGACTTCCGGATCACGTCGACCGGGCTCGACGGCGGCGTCGACACGGCCCCCGCGCGGCGGAGTTAAGCCCAGCCGGGGCCTCGGCGGACCATGGTGCCACGGCTGGAAGTCGCCGACGTCGCGACCCCGATCGGAACGTTCCGCGTCCTCTACGAGGGGCCGACGGTCCGGCAGGTGGACCTCCTCGAACGCGGGCTCACCGTGCCGGACGTCCCCGAGGGCGCGGTACGACGCCGGCCCCCGTTCTCGGCCGGTTCGCCGCCGCGTCAGGTCTCGGAGTACTTCAACGGCGGTCGCCGGGATTTCTCGGTCGAGCTCCCCCTTGATTTCGCGACCCCGTTCGACCAGGACGTCTACCGGGCGCTGCTCCAGGTGCGCGCGGGGGCGACGGTCACCTACGGCGAGCTCGCCCGCAGCTCCGGCCACGGCGGGGCGGCCCGCGCCGTCGGCGGGGCGATGCACCGCAACCCGATCCCGATCATCATCCCATGCCACCGCGTCGTGGGCGAGGACGAGAGCCTGACCGGCTTCGGCCTGGGCCTGTGGCGCAAGCGCTGGCTCCTCCAGCGCGAGGGGGCGTGGCCGCTCAAGACCCACAGCGCCGAGGGCGTGCGCGACCGCCGCCAGCGGACCCTCGACCAGTCGACGAAGCGCCCGCGCGGGTCCGGTCGGAAGTCCCGGGCCGCGCCCGCGGCTCAGCCGGCGTAGTACGCCGCGTCGTACGGCTCGGGCTTGAGCCCGCGCCGCTGTCGGACCTCGCCGACGACGGTCTTCTGGAGCTCCGTCGGGAGGACCTCGAACCCGAGGGACTCTGTCGACCAGAGGACCTTGCCCGCCGTCGCGCTGCGGATGTCCGAGGCGAACCCGAACAGCTCGGCGACCGGCGCCTTCGCGACGATCGTCTGGAGGTCGCCGACGTTGGTCATGTCGAGGATCTCCCCGCGGCGCCGCTGGAGCTCGCGCGTCGCGCCGGAGAGGACCTCCTGCGGGACGTTCACCGTGACCTTCTGGAGCGGCTCGAGGAGCACGCGGCCCCCGAGGACCATCGCGCCGTAGATCCCGGAGCGCGCCGCGGGGATCGTCTGCGCGGGGCCGCGATGGATCGAGTCCTCGTGGAGCTTCGCGTCGACGAGGCGGACCTTGAGCCCGTAGACCTTCTCGTTCGCGAGCGGACCGCGGTTCATCGCCTCCTTGAACGCGTCGACGATGAGGTCCATCGTCTCGTTGAGGTACTGGATCCCTTTCGTCACGTCGAACAGGATGTTGGTCCCCTCGACGGCGACGAGCCCTCGGCCCTCGTCGCGCGTGATGCCGAGCGCCTCCATCTTCGTGACCATCGTCTTGAGGTCCTTGAACGACTTCCCTTGCGGAATCTCGCCGTCCTTGATCGCCTGGACCATGGCCGCCGGGAGCGCCTCGACCTCGAAGTAGAACTTGTTGTGCTTGTTCGGGGACTTCCCCTCGAACGGCCCGCCCGGGCCCTTCACCGTCTCGCGGTAGACGACGATCGGCTTCGAGGCGGTGATGTCGACCTTGTAGTCGTTGACGATGCGGAACTGCGTGATCTCGAGGTGGAGCTCGCCCATCCCCGAGAGGAGGTGCTCCCCCGTCTCCTGGTTGATCTCGACCTTGAGGCTCGCATCCTCCTTCCCGACCTTGCGCATCGTTTCGATGAGCTTCGGCAGGTCGCCCATGTGCTTCGGCTCGATCGCGACGGTGACGACCGGCTCCGAGACGTGGCGGATCTCCTCGAACGGCACCATGTCGGGGACCGACGACATCGTCGTCCCCGCGAACGCGTCGGTGAGGCCGATCACGGCGGCGATGTTCCCCGCGGCGACCTCCTCGACCATCAGCCGCTCGGGGCCCATGAAGAGCGAGACGTGCTGGACGCGGTTCTTCGCCTTGCCGCCGGCGATCTGGAGCTCCATCCCCTTCGCGATCCGGCCCGAGAAGACGCGACCGGTCGCGATCTCGCCCGCGTTCTGGTCCATCGTGATGTCCGTGACCATGAACGCCGTCGGTCCGGCGGCGTCGGTGGCCGCCATCGCGAGGCCGACGGTGGATCCCGGGTCGCCCTTCCAGATGTTCGGGATCCGGTACTTCTGGGCGACGATGGGGCTCGGGAGATGTTTCACGACCATGTCGAAGACGACGTCGTTGATCCGCGCCTTCTGGGCGATCTCCTTGGAGCGGCCGGTCGAGACGTAGTCGATGATGTCGGTGAACTTCACCCCCGTGCGCTGCATGTACGGGACGCTGATCGCCCAGTTCTCGTAGCCGCTGCCGAACGCCACCGACCCGTCGCGCGGGTCGACGGACCACTCGTCGACGAACTCCTCCGGGGCCATCTTGCGGATCAGCTCGTTGACCTCGGAGATGATCGCGATGAACCGCTTCTGGAACGACTCGGCAGTGAGCTTGAGCTCCTTGATCGCGCGGTCGACCTTGTTGATGAAGAGGACCGGTTTCACCTTCTC
>Ga0075426_10003684_pt1 | contig 10963 bp, 15 predicted proteins | sample SoiMethybrSBSTD5_FD_75304 | JGI IMG/M metagenome (GOLD analysis project Ga0075426, IMG submission 75304) | Bulk soil microbial communities from a Populus tree surrounding site in Tennessee, USA - Soil MetaG P. TD hybrid SBSTD5 | ecosystem: Environmental > Terrestrial > Soil > Tree plantation...
CGTCGGGCGGCGGCTCCGGCGGGGGGACGCCGGTGAACGGCGGGACGCTGCTCGCGGGGATCCCGTCCAACCCGGACCACCTCGACGGGGCGCTCTCGGCGACCACCGAGGGCTGGGAGATCCTCGAGGCGACGAACGACGGCCTGATGACGTTCCGCCGGGCTGGCGGAGGCGCCGGCTCGCAGGTCGTGCCCGACCTCGCCGTCGCGCCCCCGAAGATCACAGACGGCGGGCTCGTCTACACGTTCCACATCCGCCCGGGCGTGCGCTTCTCGCCTCCGGTGAACCGGGCCGTGCGGCCGTCCGACGTGAAGTGGTCGATCGAGCGGATCCTCAAGATCAACTCGCCGAACGTCAGCTGGTACACCGGCATCGTCGGAGCGACGGCCTACGAGGCGGGGAAGGCGGCGAGCGTGCCGGGCATCGTCGCAAACGACACGGCCATGACGGTCAGCTTCCACCTGACGAAGCCGGACGGCACCTTCCTCGAGTACCTCGCGCTGCCGCCGGCGTTCGTCTACCCGGCGGGCACGCCGGCGCGCGACGTCTCGACGCTCTCGCAGTACCGCGTTGCGACGGGCCCGTACATGATCTCGTCGTACACCCCGAGCCAGCAGGTCATGCTGACCCGGAACCCCAACTTCCACGCGTGGCCGAACACCCCGGACGGGCACCTCGCGGGGATCAAGATCACGGTCGGGGTGACGCCGGAGCAGGCGGTCAACGAGACCGCGGACGGCCAGCTCGACTGGTACTTCCTGAACCCGCCGCCCGACCGGCTGGCGCAGATCGAGCGCCAGTACCCGAAGCAGCTGCAGAAGGGCGCGACCGGCGAGATCGAGTACTTCTCGATGAACGAGCGGAAATACCCGTTCGACAGGCTCGCCGTGCGCCAGGCGGTGAACTACGCGTCGAACCGCCGGGCGATGCTGAAGCTCGAGGGCGGCCAGGGTGACATCTCCGAGAACGTGATCCCACCCAGCTTTGGCTCCGCCTACCAGAAGCACACCTTCTATCCCTATGACCCGGCCAAGGCGAAGCAGCTCATCCAGCAAGCGGGCGTCGCGGGGGCGCACGTCACCGTGTGGGTCCTGAACACGGAGCCGTATCCGAATGTCGCCCAGTACATGGCAAGCGTGCTGAACTCGCTCGGGATGGTGGCGAGCGTCAAGGTCGTGGACGCGTCGGTGTACTGGGATCTGATCGCGACAGAGAAGAACGATCCCCAGATCGCCTACAACAACTGGAGCCAGGACTTCCCCGAGGGCGAGGACTTCATCGACACCCAGCTGAACGGCGAGGGCATCGTGAACGTCGGCAACAACAACCAGTCGAACGTGAACATCCCGGCGTACAACAAGCTGATCGACAAGGCACGGCAGATGCCGCTCGGGAACGCCCGTAACGCGCTCTGGGCGAAGCTCGACGCCGACTACATGCGCACCAACGCCCCCTGGGTCGTGTTCATGAACGCCGCCCGCTACAAGTTCGTGTCCGCCCGGCTGCACGGCCTCGTCTTCAACGGGACGTACTACGACCTGTTCCCGTCGATGTGGCTGTCGCAGTAGCGGCATAACGCAAATCCGCTCACGCTACGGATTAATTCGTAGGGCTAGCACATTTGCGTCTAGAACCGCTGGCGATCGCGCACCGGCCGGCAGTGACACCGGGCCGGGATGGCGCCGCAATTCCTGCATCTGGACTGAACCTGGTAGGCCGCCCAGCACGCCACCAGGAACAGGCACACCGCCGCGGCGAACGCCATCGCCGGGTCGAACGTGAGCGTCGACCCGGCTCCGTTCGCGTGCTGCTGCACGTAGTGGTGCCAGAAGTGCGTATACGGCAAGGCTCACCTGCTCCGTCGCTGCCTGGCCTCACTCTATCCGCGGCCGCGGGGCGGCGGTGTGACGCGGCCGGCCCTACGGAAGGCGGGAAGCGGCGACCTCGCCCTCGCGGGTCAGGTGCACCTCGTCGCCGTCGCGCTCGAGCAGGCCCATCGCGGCCGGGTGGTCGACATCGTGGTCGACGGCGCCGAGGTCGACCGCGTCCAGGGTCGCCGTCAGATCCGGCGGGCTCTGACCGGCGGCCAAACCCTCCTCCCATGTCCCTGCGCAACCCTCCAGCGCGGGCTTCAGGACTTCGACGCCAGGAGGTAGGACATGAGGCTCACGTCGATCACTCGGAGGGGCGGGTTGGCGGCCTGTGCGGTCGTCCTCACCCCGGCGGTCATCGCGGCCGCCGCGACGGGGCCGAGGATCTCGGCCACCGGCGGCACGCCGCAGTCGGCGAAGGTGAACACCGCGTTCGCCCACAAGCTCTCGGCCCGCGTCGTGGGAGCCAAGGGCAATCCCCGGGTCGGCCTGCTCGTGACGTTCAAGGCACCCGGATCGGGGCCGAGCCTGACGTTCGCGAACGGCCGCACGAGCTGGACGCATCGCACCGGAAAGCACGGCTACGTGCGGGTCGCCGTCAAGGCGAACGGCGCCGCGGGGTCGTACAAGGTGATCGCGAGCCTGCACTCGACACCCGTGCGCACGGCGACCTTCTCGCTGACCAACACGCCGTAGCCGACCGACGCATCGGAGGGCAGCCTGCGTCACACTGCGGACATGGGCACGGGCACGAACCTTCTCTCTGCGCTGCCGACCCCCACGTGGCAGACCGCCGCGTGGGTGGTCGGTGTGTTCTTTACTGCCTGGCTCGTCTCGAAGCTCTCCGGCCGCCTGGCGACCTGGATCGTGCGCCGCAGCGAGGCGCGCCACCTGAGCGAGGACGGCCCCGCCGACACGGGCGTCATCACCTCCCTCAAGCGGCGCGAGACCGCCGTCTCCCTCGTGCGCACGAGCGTGCGTTACACCGCGTACGGGCTGGCGCTGGTGCTCGCGCTCGGCTCGCTCAGCTTCGGCAACCGGCTCGGCACCGTCGCGGGCGCGTCGCTGATCGTCGTCCTGGTCGGCTTCGCCGCGCAGCGCTTCATGACCGACATCCTGGCCGGGTTCTTCATGTTCTTCGAGGGCTGGTTCTCGGTGGGCGACAACGTCACCATCGAGCCGCTCAAGATCCGCGGCGTCGTCGACGAGGTCGGCCTGCGCGCGACACGCCTGCGGGCCATCAACGGCGAGGTGATCAGGGTGAACAACTCCCAGATCCAGTCGGTGCGCGTGCAGCCGCGCGGTGCGCGCGACGCCGAGGTCGAGTTCTTCGCGACCAGCGAGGAGGCCGGCCGTGAGCTCGTCGCCGAGGTGGCCCGGCTCGTGCCGTCGGGCTCGACCAGGTTCGTCCGCGCGCCCTGGGTCGAGGAGGTCGAGTACCTCGACTCCGACCTCGTACGCGTCCGCGCCCGGGCGACCGTCGCCCACGGCCGCGAGTGGCTCGTCGAGACCTTCCTGCCCGACCTGATGAAGGAGCGCGGCGAGGACGTGATCGTGCACGGCCCGGTGGTCTGGCAGATGGACGAGTCGGCCTCGCGCCAGTTCGCGCGCACGCTCGGCATGCGCCAGCGCACCGGCTGACCGGCGCGATAGGGTGGCCCCCATGGCCGATCCCAACGTCCGCAAGGCCGCGGTGCGGCCGACGCCGGAGCAGTACTTCATGCTGCTCGCCGTGGCCACCCGCGAGCGGGCCGTGTGCCTCGGCCGCCACGTCGGCGCTGTGCTCGTCGCCGACCAGCGCATCATCGCGACCGGCTACAACGGCACGCCGACCGGCTTCCGCAACTGCGACGAGGGTGGCTGCCACCGCTGCGCCCACCCCGACGAGTACCAGAGCGGCCGCGGCTACGACGTCTGCATCTGCGTCCACGCCGAGCAGAACGCCCTGCTCCAGGCGGCCCGGCTGGGCTACTCCGTGCAGTCCGCCCACTGCTACACGACGCTGCGGCCCTGCTTCGGCTGCCTGAAGGAGCTCTACCAGGCCGGCGTCAGCGGCGTCCGTTACCTGAACGAGTGGGTGCCGCGCGACCCGGTCGAGGCCGAGGCGTACGCCGACCTGATCTCGGAGATGGCCGTGCGCCGCGTCGCCGTCGAGCCGCTCGAGCTGTCCGAAGACCTGCTCGACCTGCGGCCGGACGCCGTGGGCGTCGCGGGGTAGGTCTAGGCGCTGCGGCGCAGGCGGCGCAGGCCGCGGCGCTCGTTCCAGTCGAACGAGAGCGGGTCGGTGGCCGGGCCGACGGTGTCGGGGACGATCATCGCCTCGGTGGCCCCCACCAGGTCTCCCATCGCGACCACGACGCGCAGCGGCCGGGGCAGCGACACGGGAGGCGCCGGCGCGCGGTACGGCTCGGCCATGATCACGCCCAGGTGGTGGCGGTGGAGCTGCTCCCGCCAGGCGGCGATCTCCGAGATCGCGCCGGGTGCGCCGCAGGCCGAGCAGGCCTGGAGCGGCCGCTTGGCCGTGTCACACCGGGGGCAGTCGATGGTGATCTGCATGCTCAGGGTCAAGGATCGGCCGCGAAGCCGCCCGGCTTTAGCGTCGGCTCAATTCCGTCGTTCGCCGGCCGAACACCGGAGAGATGGAGCTCGGGTCCACTCTGCGCCGCATGGCCTGGCTGCTCGCGGTTGCTCTCGCCGCGGTCGCAGCCGGCACCTGCGTGCACGCGCGTCCCGCCCTGGCCGACAACCTGCTCGACGCGAAGCGGGCCAAGTACGCCCGCGTCCGCGCCGACATCCGCCGCCTGGACAGCCGGGCCGAGTTCCTGACGGAGCAGTACGACCACGTCGTCTGGCAGCTGGGCGTCCTGCGCAAGAGAATGCGCATCGCCACCCACCGGCTGATCGTCGAGCGGGCCAAGCTGAAGTACGAGCAGGGCATCCTCTCCGAGCTCCTCGTCGAGCAGTACAAGGGCGGCAACCCGGCGACCATCGATCTCGTCCTGTCCGCCTCCTCGCTCTCCCAGGTGACCGGCGGGATGGACATGAAGGCGCGCCTGAACGCCGCCGTCTCCGAGACCGTCGAGGCGATCAACGCCGCCCGCCTCGCGATCGCCGCCGAGCGGCGGGCGATCGCCGCCGCCCAGGTGAAGGCACGCAAGGACAAGCGCGAGATCACGATCCGCCGCCACCAGATCACGCGGGCCCTGCGCCGGCGCCACCGCCTGGTCGCGAAGCTCGGGCGCCAGATCACCGTCATGACCGCCGCCGATCGGATCGGCCAGGCCGACCTCGCGCTCGAGGCGCAGAAGTGGCTCACCGCCGACATGCACCTCGACGCCGCCGACCCCGGCCAGGAGATGCGCGACCACGTCGCCCTCGACGCGCTCCAGCAGATCGGCGTGCCCTACGTCTGGGGCGGGGCGACGCCGAAGGGCTTCGACTGCTCGGGCCTCGTCATGTGGCTGTACGCGAAGTACGGCGTCGAGCTGCCCCACTTCGCGGCCTCCCAGTTCCACATGGGCCCGCAGATCACGAAGGCCGAGCTGCGCCCCGGCGACCTCGTCTTCTTCCACGACCTCGGCCACGTCGGCATGTACATCGGCAACGGCTGGGTCGTGCATGCGCCGCACACGGGCGACTACGTCCGCATGGCGCCGTTCTCCATGGGCTGGTTCCAGGCAACGTACGTCGGCGCCACCCAGCCCGGCCCTGCCTGAGCCGCCCGGGGCGGCCCCGTACACTCCGGGGGTGGATCTGGCCCCCCAGCTCACGCCCGCGCAGGCCGGGACGGCCCTCGACGAGGGCGCCCTCGCCGTCGACGTGCGCGAGCCGGAGGAGTGGCAGGCCGGTCATGTCGACGGGTCGCTCTGGATCCCGCTCGGAGAGCTCCAGGCCCGGGCCGGCGAGCTGCCCCGCGACCGGCCGCTCGTGATCGTGTGCAGGTCAGGCGCGCGCAGCGGCTATGCCGCCGACGCCCTCGTGGCCGCGGGCTACGACGCCAGCAACCTGGCCGGCGGCCTCCACGCATGGGCCGCGGCGGCGCTCCCGCTCGTGCCGGCCGGCGGGTACGTGCTCTGAGCGCGCCGGTCCGCATCGGCACCTGCTCGTGGGCGGACGAGACGCTCACGAAGGTCTGGTACCCGGGCTCGGTGAAGACGTCCGAGGCCCGCCTCGGCCACTACGCGGCCCGGTTCGACACGGTCGAGCTGAACTCGAGCTACTACGCCCTGCCGAGCCCCGACGCCGCGGCCGCGTGGGCGAGGCGGACGCCGCCGGGGTTCGTGTTCCACGTGAAGGCGTTCGGCATGATGACGCGCCACCCGGTGAAGCCCGAGCAGCTGCCGCCCGACCTGCGCGGCGAGGCCGAGACCGACGCGAAGGGGCGCATCGAGCGGCCGTCGCGCGAGCTCCGCGCCGAGGTGTTCACCCGCTTCCGGGCCGCGCTCGAGCCGCTGCGCGAGGCCGGCAAGCTCGGCGGCATCCTCATGCAGTTTCCGACCTACATCACCCGCAAGCAGGCCTCGCTCGAATACCTCGAGTGGGCCAAGGAGCAGCTCGGCGGCGACGAGATGATGGTCGAGTTCCGGCACCGCTCCTGGCTCGAGCCGGAGCACGCGGACGAGACGCTCGCCTTCCTGCGCTCGCTCGCCGCGACGTACGTGATGGTCGACGCGCCCCGCACGGACGCGAAGAACCTGGTGCCGACTGTCGTCGCGGCGACGTCGGACACGGCCTACCTGCGCCTGCACGGCCGCAACGCCGCCACCTGGAACGTGCGCGGCCGAAGCGCCGCCGAGCGCTTCGACTACCTCTACTCGCCCGAGGAGCTCGCGGAGTGGTCGACGCCGCTCCGCGAGCTGTCCTCGCTGTCGGAGCGCACCTATGCGATGTTCAACAACAACGGCCGCAGTGCCGGGCCGGAGGGCCCGATCGCGCAGGCGCCGACGAACGCCGAGATGCTGCGCGAGATCCTGAAGACCGGCGGCGTGCCGGTCACGGATTCACCACGATCAGCCCCAGCGTGAGCAGGCCGAGGATGACGCCGAGCGCGGTCAGGAACACCGTGGAGCGGGGATCCATGTACGCGAACCGGCCCTCCTGCAGCGCCCGGTCGATCTCGCGCTCGCGCTGGTAGGCATTCACGATGCAGGCGACGCCGAGGATGGCGAAGCCGGCGCCGACCACCTCGTACGGCCAGGCCGTGCGGTGCGACAGCGTCGGGACCACCCGGCCGGCGGCCAGGCTGACGGCGAGCGCGGTGAGGCCGGTGCGCCACCACGAGAGGTAGGTGCGCTCGTTGGCCAGGCGCGTGCGCCGGGTCGCGTCCTGAGCCTCGTCGAACACGCGCCGTCCGGCAGGGCTGTGGCGGCGCTCCGGCTCGGACATGGCCAAAGCCTACTTGTGCTGAAGGCGAGTCCGGACGGATGCCACGAATCCGGCGACGGCCTCCGCGTCCGGCCGCGACTGCCTGGCTGCGCGGTGGTCGGCCAGCACATCGGCGACCATCGCCGGCGCTCCGTGCTCGAGCGCCCACTCCGCGGCGTCCCGCTTCGAGCGGAAGCGGCCGTCGACGGAGAGCGCCCAGGCCCGGCAGGCGGTCAGCACCTGGGTGCTCGGGCTCGCGTTCTCGACCGTCCAGTCGAGCTCGTCGCCCACCAGCCCGAGCAGCTCGTCCCGAGGCACGTCGCGCAGGACGTCGGTCGGCGGCGGCCCGCACACGACGAGGCCGGTCTGGCGGACGACCGCGTAGTGCCGCGGCAGGTCCGGGTCGCCCCGGCCGCCTCCGGGGTGGACACGGCCCTGCTCGTCCCAGCCGTGCAGCTCGAACGCCGGCGCGTGGGCCGGGTCGCGGGCCGCAGTCTGCGTGACGAGGCTGAACTCGAGGCCCGCGCCCGCGGGGCAGGGCAGCGAATCACGGCCGAGGGCCGCACCCAGGTGCTTCCGTTCCGTCGCGGCGAGCGGGGCGGCGCAGACCGCCAGGATGTCGATGTCGCTGCGGGCGGGGTGGTAGTCGCCCAGGGCGGCGGAGCCGTGCAGATAGACGCCGATCAGCGCCGGTCCGAGGGCATCGCGGAGGACGCCGGCGACCGCGTCGGCGTAGCCGCGGGCGGCCGGATCTACGAGGCGCGCCAGGTGTCCGCGCGCATCTGCGGACGGGCGTCCACGGTGCGCCGCTGCTCGACCCGGCGGCGCGTCTCGGCCAGGAACCTGGCGCAGTCGGCCGCCAGCTCGCCGGAGACGAACTCACCCTTAGGCGCAGCTTGAGGCTGCGCTGCCGCGCCGCGCCCAGCTGCCGGAGACCGCGTACCCACCACTTCCCAAACTGTGCCATTCGCGCACCCCGGTCTGCAATCGGTCAAACAGGCCGACTGCGGTATTTGCGTCATATTCGCGTGAAGGAGTGGTGACCGCCTCCGGGGGCGGCGGAGTGCCCGGCGGCGGCGAGGGCCGGGTTACACTGGCAGGAGATGGCCCACGCCGATACGCCGTCGCTCTCCCGCCTGCGACCGCGCACCATCTCGATGCGCACCTTCCAGCGCGCGGCGGTCGCGACGCTCGTCATCCTCTGGCTCGTCGTCACGACCGGCGGCCTCGTCCGCCTGACCGCGTCCGGGCTCGGGTGCCCGCACTGGCCCACCTGCCAGGCGCACGGGATCGTGCCGCAGGACTCGTCCCACGCGCTGATCGAGTTCTCCAACCGGGCCATCTCGGGGATCGCGATGCTGGCCGCCGTCGCCACTGCCATCGTGGGCTACCGGGTGGCCGGGGTCGACCGCCGCATCGCCCACGCGCTCGCGCTCGCCGCCGCCGGGACGGTGGCGCAGGTGCCGCTCGGGGCGATCACGGTGGCGTTCGACCTGAACCCGTACCTGGTCATGTCGCACTTCCTGCTCGCCATGGCCGTCGTCTCGCTCTCGACCTGGGCGACCGTGGCCGTCTTCCGCCCGGAGGCGGCGCGGTCGATCGTCGGCGGGCGCATCGGCCTCCTGGCCTGGGCCGCGGTGGTCGTCTACCTGGGCCTGATCGTGTCGGGGGCGTTCGTGACCGCAGCCGGGCCGCACCCCGGCAGCACGACGACGCCGATCGAGCGGATCGGCAACTTCTACGACGCAGCCTGGGTGCACGTGCGCGTGGCAACGACGTTCACCGTGCTCCTGGTCGCCCTGTCGGTCTGGCTCTGGAAACGATTCCGGGGCTCGCCCGCGCAGCGGCTCTCGATCGTCGCCGTCATTCTGCTCGGCTGCCAGGCGGCGGTCGGCGAGTACCAGTACCGCAACGGGCTGCCGTGGGACGTGATCGCGATGCACGTCGCCCTGGCGGCGACGCTCCTGATCACGGTCGTCACGATCGCGAGCCTCGTCGGCGCGCTCGCCGCGCGTGGCGATCAGGCCGTCAGGTCCTGAGGTCCAGGCGCATCTCGTGCTGCCCGGCGATCGCGGTCGCGCCGCGCCCGGCGAGCACCCGTGAAACGCGTCCGTCGGCGGGCGCGTTCGTCACGTGCAGGTCGCGGCCGTCGGCCGCGGCGCAGAGCAGCGCGGCGGCCGCCTCGTCGTCGTCGGCGGCGAGCTGGAAGACGCTCGCCGTCGTCGCGTCGCGGTAGACCGCCGCGCCCGCGACGTCGCCGGAGCGCTCCACCACGAGGCCCCGCAACGCAGCTCCACCTTCGCGCAGCCGGGCGAGCGTCCGCTCCGCCCGCTGCCACGGCGCCCGCTCCTCGCGATGCGCGTCGATCCACGCGTGCGCCTCGCGCTCGTCCACCGTGCGAGTCGCCTCGCCGGCCCGGCCGGGGGCGGGCAGCGACCACACCACGAGGTCGCGCACCTGCGCGAATCCGCGGGCCCGGTAGAGCGCGACCGCCGGGGCGTTTCGGTCGACCACCTCCAGCCACACCGTGGCGCAGCCGGCCTCGCGCGCGCCCTCGATGGCGGCGTCGAGCATCTGCCGGGCCAGCCCGTTCCGGCGCTTCGCCGGCACGGTCGCCATCCCGCCGATCCAGGCGTCGTCGCCGCGGACGCCCAGCAGCGCGAACGCGGCCGGCTCCTCGGCGAGCGCGACGGGCGAGCGGTCGAGCGCGATGTCGTTCTCGTGCAGGTGCGCGCGCAGCGCCGCCTCGTCGAGCCGGAGCGGGACGAGGTAGTCCGAGAACCCGGCGTTGAAGACCTCGAGCAGTCTGGCGGTGCCGAGCTCCGCGGCGGGCACGACCCTCACCGGCGCAGCCCGTCCAGCGACGTGCGCAGCGCCCGTTCGAACACCCACACGTCGCAGAACGCCAGCACCTGGAAGCCGCGCTCGCGCATCGCCCGGCCGTCCTCGACCGAGCCGACCAGCTGGCCGAGGGGGATGCCCCGGGTCTGGGCGGCGCGGACGAGGTGGTCGACGGCGTCCACGTACGTCGGGTGGTCGAACTGTCCGGGAACGCCGAGGCCGAGCGAGAGGTCGAACTGGCCCAGCCAGGCCACGTCGATGCCGGGAACGGCGAGAATCTCCTCGGCGTTCTCGATCCCGCGCGGCGACTCGATCTGGGCGATCACGACGTTCTCGCGGTTGGCCCGCTCGGCCCGCGCGCCGGGGCCGCCGTCGGCGAGCTCGTCGCTCATGATGACCCCGAACCCACGTCGGCCGATCGGCGGGTAGCGCACCGACTCGACAAGGGTCCGGGCCTGCTCCGCCGACTCGATCATCGGCGCCATCACGCCGCCCGCGCCGGCATCGAGGGCGGGGGCGATCAGCGCGTACTCGGCCCGGACGACGCGGACCAGCGGGTGGACACCCGTGCCCCGGCCGGTCGCGAGCACCCGTCGCAGCGACCCCGCGTCCCAGGCGGTGTGCTCCAGGTCGAAGAGCGCGAAGTCGGCGCCGGCGGCGGCCAGGATGCGCATGACGCCCGGCGTGTCGAACTCGAACAGCATGGCACCGACAGCGGCACCCCGGGCGGCGATGGCCTGCGCGATCGCGTTGTCGCTCATCGTGCGGGAAGCTCCCACATCTGGACGGCGCCGAGGTCGCGGTAGCCGAGCCGCTCGTACACCGGCGCTCCGGCCCGGGTGGCCACGAGCGAGGTCGTCGTGCAGGCGCGCTCGCAGCCACGGCGC
>Ga0075426_10003685_pt1 | contig 10960 bp, 10 predicted proteins | sample SoiMethybrSBSTD5_FD_75304 | JGI IMG/M metagenome (GOLD analysis project Ga0075426, IMG submission 75304) | Bulk soil microbial communities from a Populus tree surrounding site in Tennessee, USA - Soil MetaG P. TD hybrid SBSTD5 | ecosystem: Environmental > Terrestrial > Soil > Tree plantation...
ACCGACGCCCAGGGCCGCAAGGTCGACTTCCGGAACACGATCGTGATCATGACCTCGAACATCGGCGCCGGCACGATCTCGAAGAACCAGACGCTCGGCTTCTCGATCGGCGACGAGACCGGTCTTTCCTACGAGGACATGAAGGACCGGATCATGGGTGAGCTCAAGAAGGTCTTCCGGCCGGAGCTGCTCAACCGCATCGACGAGGTGATCGTCTTCCACAAGCTGACGAAGGACGAGATCATGACCATCGTCGACCTGGTTCTCCGCCGCCTGCGCGAGCAGATGAGCGAGCACGAGGTCGCGATCGAGCTGACCGCGGAGGCGAAGGAGCTGCTCGTCGAGAAGGGCTATGACCCAGCGATGGGCGCAAGGCCGCTGCGCCGCGCGATCCAGCGCTACATCGAGGACCCGCTTGCCGATTTCGTGCTCGGCCGGTCGCTCGAGCCCGGCTCGACGATCCTGGTCGAGCGGAAGGACGAGGACGAGGTCGACATCACCGTGATTCCCGGCGAGATCACGCCGGAGAAGGTCACCGTCCCACCGGAGGAGCCGGAAGGCTCGGCCTCCGAGGACGAAGAGTCCGCGGAGGACTAGGAAGTCCGCGGATTGACGAAACGGCGGCCTGAGCCGCCGTTTCGCTTCCCTGGGGAGGGGGCCCGGAAGGGTTCGGTTGTCTATCCGCGTACGTAGAGGAAGTTGCCGACGCCGAACGAGCCGTGGCGGTAGTCGCCGCTCCTCGAGTGCCAGCCGTCGTGGACGAGCCGCAGGTCGCTCGGATTCCCCGCCCGCGACACCTTTACGCAGCCGTTCGAGTGGTAGTCGTAGTCGCCCTCCCAGCAGTACGGATCGTCGTACGCGGTCGGGCAATATTGGCCCTGCGCGGCGGTCTCCTCAGAGTGGATGAAGAGCTCACTGCGCCACGTCCCGTTCCAGCAAGGCTTGTTGGAGAGGTAGAAGACCCGGCCCTTGATCGTTCCGTCGTAGTTGTTCCAGTGGCCCCAGAGGTCGTACCAGCCTGTCGGCAGCCACCCGTGCGCGACCCAGCAGGCGTCGGTCGAGGTGCCGGACCCGGCTCGCCAGGTCTGGGTGGTCACGAAGCCGCCGCCGTAGTCCGTCGCGATCGTCAGGGGCGACCAGAGGTTCGACTGCCGGGTGAATTCGAACCAGGTTCGGTAAGCGGACGCGTTCGCCGGGATGGCCAACGCCGCCGCAGCCAGGACGGCTGTGATTGCGCCTCGCATCTTCATCATTGACCTCCTCTCCGGGTCGCGGTGTCGTCGACCTGACGCAGCCAATCCTTGGCCGGCGCGGCCTCGGTGCGCTCGCAGGTCCTCGCAACCCGGTCGCATTCGAGAAGAAACGACACGCCGCCGCTGCCGTTCGCCGGCGGTACGTCCGCGCTCGCGGCGATTTCGTTGCCCGAGTCGTCGACGAAGCGGGGCTCCTGCACGCCGGCCGGAAACTGGGCCTGGTCGAGACCGAGCACTTGCTCGAGCTTCAGCGAGTCCGGGCCGACCTGGAAGACGGCGAGCCCGGTGTTCGCCGGTGCCACGATGTGGTCGCCCACCCACGAGCCCGAATACGCGACCCATCGCAGTGAGGGTGTCGCGGTCGTCACGTCGAGCCACGACTGCTCGCGGCCGGTCGCGATGTCGACGACACGCACGCTCGTGGCGTCCTCGCTGAGGACGGCGACGCGCGTTCCGTCCGGGCTGATCGCGATCGCGGTTCCCTCGGCGAGCGAGCGGATCTTGCCGGGCCCGTCGGCGACGAGCATCTCCGTCTTCTCGCCCAGACCGATCCGGTAGAAGAGCAGCCGGTCGCCGGCCCACGCGTAGACGACGTAGTGAGCCGGAACGTCCGCCCAGGAGACGTCGCGGCCGTGGACGCTCTCCCGCACGACAACCTGCCCGGCGTACGTCGGGCTTGCACGGAAGACAGGATCGACGCCTCGTACGAACGCGATCGCTCCGTCGCGGCGCCACGCGGCGGAGTAGGCGCCGCGCGCAAGCACGGAGTCCTTGCCCTGGTCGTCGAGGACGCGCAGCGACGGGACGCCGAGCGCGGCGCCCTCCTTGATTCCCTGTGCCGAGAACGACCGATCGGCATCGACCGACCTCAGCTCTTGCCACGTGTTGTAAGCGATGAGCTCGCCGTTGCTCGAGCGAACCGCCACCGGCGAGAGGGGTCCCATCATCGACCCCGAGACCGCGGCGCCGAGTTCGCGGCGGCCGCCTTTCTCGTCCACCAACGTTCTGCCTCGCACGACCGCTCCCGGCGGCTTCTTCAGGCCTACGTGGACGCTGAGCGGTCCCGTTCTCGGCACAGCACCGTGGGCTCCGAAGACGCCGAAGCCGACTACGGCCGCGACGCCGGCGGCGAGGATCGCCGCCCCTACGGCGGCGGTACGTGCTCCGAAGATTCGTTTCATGCGGCCTCCTTCGTCGACTGCTTCGACGGTACGCGCGGCGGCCGGCAGAGAGAGTTGTCTGTGACGAAAACGGCACAGAGTTGGCACGGATCTGTTGCAAACGGCGTCGGACCTGCCGCCTACACTCGGTCGTCATGGCCAAGGCGGCTCTCCAACACGCGTGCACCGAGTGCGGCTACAGCGCGGGCCGCTGGTTCGGCAAGTGCCCCGGCTGCGGGGCGTTCGGGACACTCGTGGAGGAAAAGGCCGCTTCCAGCGCCACCGCCTCGGCGAAGCCTCTGTTGCGGCTGGTGGACGTCGCGGCGGACGAGGCCGAGAGGATCCCGACGGGCGTTCCGGAGCTCGATCGCGTGCTCGGCGGCGGCCTCGTGCCCGCTTCGCTGGTGCTGGTGGGCGGCGAGCCGGGCGTCGGTAAGTCGACGTTGTTGCTTTCCGCGCTCGCCTCGATCTCGAAGGAACGCCGCGCCCTCCTCGTGACTGGCGAGGAGTCCACCGCGCAGGTGAAGCTTCGCGCCGCCCGGCTCGGAGGCGCGGAGAAGGTCGAGATCCTCGCTGAGACCGAGCTCGAGACCGTGTGCGCGACCCTGGAGAGCGAGCGGCCGAACGTCTGCGTGATCGATTCCGTACAGACCCTGTACTCGCCGGAGATCGGCTCGGCGCCCGGATCCGTGGCCCAGGTCCGCGAAGCCGCCGCGCGGCTGCTCCGAGTGGCCAAGGAGGCCGACATCGCCGTCTTCCTGGTCGGCCACGTCACGAAGGACGGGACGGTCGCCGGCCCACGTGTTCTCGAGCACCTCGTCGACTGTGTGCTTCAGTTCGAGGGCGACCGCTACCACGCGCACCGCGTCCTTCGGGCGACGAAGAACAGGTTCGGATCGACCAACGAGCTCGGCCTCTTCGAGATGACAGGCGCCGGTCTCGTCGGCGTGCCCGAGCCGTCCGAGCTCTTCGGTCGCGGTGCGGAAGGCGAGGTCGGCGCCGCCGTCGCCTGCGCGCTCGAGGGGACGCGTCCGATCCTGCTCGAGATCCAGGCTCTCGTCGCACCCACCGACCTGGCGATGCCGCGCCGGGTCGCGACCGGCGTCGATCCAAAGCGCCTCGCGATGATCGTCGCCGTCCTCTCCCGCCACGCTCGTGTCGCGCTCGGCGCAGCCGACGTCTTCGTGAACGTCGCCGGGGGAGTGCGAATCGACGAGCCGGGCGCCGACCTCGCCGTCGCGCTCGCGATCGCGTCGGCAGCCCGCGGCGCTCCGGTCAAGCCGGGGACCGCCGCTTTCGGCGAGATCGGCCTGACGGGCCGGCTCCGCCCCGCGACCCAGGCCGAGCGGCGTCTCGAGGAGTGCGCCAAGCTGGGCCTGCGGCAGGTTGTCGCTCCCGCCGATACTCCTAGTGTCAAACTAGGCGTTCTCCAAGCAGAAACGGTACGGAGCGCGATACGGGCGGGGCTCGATGGCGACGGATCCGAGGGCGGATAGACAGGGACGGAGGCCGGCCGCGCCGCTCGGCTTTCCGCGCAGCGCCGCGGAGCTCGATCCCCGCATAGACCCGACCTTGCTCACCGCGATCTCGAGGATCGCGCCGGGGACCCCGCTCCGGCAGGGCATCGACGACATCATCCGGGCTCGCGAAGGCGCCCTGATCGTGATCGGGGAGCCCTCGGAGCTCGCCTTCCTCTTCTCCGGAGGCATCCGGCTCGACCAGTCGTTCACGGCGCAGCTTCTCTACGAGCTGGCCAAGATGGACGGCGCGATCATCGTCAACTCGCCGATCGCGAAGATCACGCACGCCAACGTCCAATTGATGCCGGACCCGACGATCCCATCGAACGAGACGGGGACCAGGCACCGGACGGCCGAGCGCGTGGCCCGGCAGACGAACGCGCTTGTGATCTCGATCTCGCAACAGCGCGAGACCGTCACCGTCTTCATCGGGAGACACCGCTACCAGCTCGACCCGATCGCCGACGTGCTCGCGAAGACGAACCAGGCGCTCGCGACGCTCGAGACGTACCGCCAGCGGCTCGACCAGGTGCTTACCCGCCTAACGGCCCTCGAGTTCCAGAACGCTGTGATGCTGGACGACGTCCTCGTCGTCCTGCAGCGTGCCGAGCTGACGACTCGGATGGCCGACTACATCGAGCGCGCGTGCACGGAACTCGGCTCGGAGGGACGCCTGATCCGCATGCAGCTCGAGGAGCACGTCAGCGAGGTGCCGGCCGAGAAGGCGGCGATCGTCCACGACTACCACGCGGACGGCGGAGCCGAGCGGGTCGCCGAAGGGCTGCAAGCGCTCGCCGAGCTCCCGTATCAGGACCTGCTCGAGTTCGAGCTCCTGGCGGTGCTGGGCTACCCGGCGACGACGAACCCGCTCGACTACTCCGTCGTGCCACGCGGCTACCGCGTGCTCAGTCACATCCCGCGGCTGCCGGAAAACGTCATCCAGCGCCTCGTCGGTGAGCTCGGCGGGCTGGAGGGAATCGTCCGCGCGTCCCAACGGGACCTCGAGGCCGTCGACGGCGTCGGCACGGTCCGCGCTCGCGAGATCCGCGAGGGGCTCCGCCGACTGCAGGAGCACAACCTCCTCGACCGATACCTACAGCTGTGACCGTCACTCCCGAGCGGGTGAGACGAGCCGGACTTGGACGGCCACACCGGGGAAGCCGGCGCGGCCTCCAGCCGGTTCGCAAGCGACGCCTCGGCTCCGGCTTTAGCCTGCGCCCACTGGCAACAGGAGTCCGCTCTGAGCAGGGCTTTTAGGGTCGAGAGTCGAAAATCCCTGGAAATACTGCGCTTTTGCAGCGGGTTTTTGGTATCCTGAGAGTTGTCGCCGACGGGGTGCAGTCCCGTCGGCGTTCTGGTGATGTAAGCGACGAAAAGGGGAGGCTCGGCTTGTACAAGGTCGGCGACAAGGTGGTGTATCCGCACCACGGTGCAGGTACCGTCGTGAAGAAAGAGTCCCGCACAGTGCTCGGTCAGAAGCGGGAATACCTGACGATCAAGATCCTGCACAACGACATGACGGTGAACGTCCCGACCGAGAATGCCGACGCCGTCGGGCTCCGCAAGGTGATCGACGAGCAAATGGTCGCGAAGGTGATGAAGGCGCTCACGGGCAATGGCACCCAGATGCCCAAGAACTGGAACCGCCGCTTCAAGCACAACCGCGACAAGATGAAGACGGGCGACATCTTCGAGCTCGCCGAGGTCGTGAGGAACCTGTCCCTGCGCGACCACGAAAAGGGTCTCTCGACCGGCGAGAAGCAGATGTTCGTGAAGGCGAAGAAGATCCTCGCCAGCGAGCTCATGTACGCCAAGGACATGGACGAGGACGAAGCGGCCGACTGGCTCGACGGCGTTCTCTCCAACGGCGGCTCGAAGAAGAAGACGGCGAAGGTCGCGGCGACCGCATAGTCGCGGGGTAGTTGTCCGCCTGGGCGGTTCTCGCGGCAGCGGGCCGCGGTGAGCGGCTTGGTGACAAAGGCGTCGCTCACGATGCCGCTCATAGGACGGGGCGGCTTTGCCGCCGCGTCCGTCTCAGCCCGGTGCTTGGATACGCGACGTGACTTCTTCGGGCGTTTTCCGCTGAATGGCGGTCTGGGCGGTTCTCGCGGCGGCGGGCCGCGGGGAGCGGCTCGGGGGCGACCGTCCGAAGGCGTTCGCGAAGCTCCGCGGCCGGCCGCTGCTGGCCGAGAGCCTCGAGCGGCTCGAGGCGTCAGGCTGGGTCGACGCGATCGTGATCGTGGCACCGCCCGGCTGGGAGGAGCCGGCGATCCTTCTGGCCGAGGAGCTCGCCTGCTCGAAGGTCGTCGCCTGCGTGGACGGAGGTGAGACGCGGGCGGAGTCGGTTCGTGCGGGCGCGGCCGAGGTCAACGAGGACGCCGCGGTGATCGTCGTCCACGACGCTGCTCGCCCAGCCCTCGCCGAAGAGGTTCTCGAGCGCGTTCTGACGGCGCTCAACGAAGGGTGGGACGGAGCCGTGCCCGCGCTGCCGCTTACGGACACGATCAAGCGTGTGCGCGACGGGCAGGTCGTCGAGACCCTGCCCCGCGGGGAGCTGGCGGCTGCGCAGACGCCCCAGGCGTTCCTCGCGCCGATCCTGCGCGAGGCCCTCGCGGGTGACCTGGCGGGTGCGACCGACTGCGCCGCCCTCGTCGAGGCGCGAGGCGGGCGGGTGACGACCGTCCCGGGCGATCCAAGGCTCCTCAAAGTGACCGACGCCGCGGATCTCGAGCTCGTGGCCGGTTGGCTGTGATCGTCGACTACCACATGCACCTGAGGGATTCCGACGGGCGCCTCGACTTCACGGTCGAGGGAGTCGAGCGCTTCGTCGAGACGGCGGTCGCCCGGGGAATCGACGAGATCGGCTTCACGGAGCACGTCTACTACTTCGAGCAGACGCGGGCCCTGTGGGACGAGCCGTGGATGCTCGAACGGTGCGGTTACGACATCGAGCCGTACGTCGACGCTGTGGTCGACGCGAAGAGTCGAGGGTTGCCGGTGAAGCTCGGGCTCGAGGTCGACTACGCCGTGGGCAACGAGCTCGAGACCACGGAGGTGCTGGCGCCGTACCCCTGGGATTACCTGCTCGGCTCGGTTCACTTCGTCGACGGCTTTCCCGTCGACCAGGAGCCCGGGCTCGTCGAGAAGCTCGGCCCGCACGAGGCCTGGCGGCGCTACTTCGTCTGGCTGCGGAATGCGGCCCGAAGCGGGCTCTTCGACTCTCTCTCGCACCCGGACCTTGCCAAGCACCACGGCCCGCGGCCCGACGCCGAGAGCGTCCAGTGGCTGCACGAGGAGACCGCCGACGCGATCGAGGCGGCCGGAGTGTGCGTCGAGGTCTCGGCGGCCGGGCTGCACAAGCCGGTCGGGGAGCTCTACCCCGACGCGTCCCTGCTCGACGCTTGCCGCGCGCGCGGGGTGCCGATCACGCTCGCGTCCGACGCGCACGAGCCGGGCGACGTGGGCCGCGACCTCGATCGCGCCGTCGAGCATGCGCGCACGGCGGGGTACGACACCGTCTCGGTTTTCGACCGGCGCGAGCGGAGGCAGGAGCCGCTCGGGTGAGCGACGTCCGCGTCGGGCTCGGCGTCGACGCGCACGCGTTTGCCGAAGGCGTGCCTCTCGTCCTCGGTGGCGTTCGGATCGACTCGCCGCGAGGGCTCGCCGGCCACTCCGACGGGGACGTGCTGGCCCACGCGTTGATCGACGCGCTGCTGGGCGGGGCCGGGCTCGGCGACATCGGCTCGCTCTTCCCGCCTGGCGAGGCTGCCTGGGAGGGCGCCTCGTCGCTCGAGCTGCTGCGGCTGGCGGCGGCGGAGATGCGCGAGGCCGGCTGGGAGCTCGAGAACGCTGACTGCGTCCTGATCGGCGAGGAGCCGCGGATCGCGCCGCTGCGCGAGGAGATGCGCGGACGGCTCGCCGAGGCGGTCGGTGTCGAGCGAGAGCGCGTCAACGTCAGGGCGACGACAACCGACCGGCTCGGCTTCGCCGGCCGTGGCGAGGGCCTCGCCGCCCAGGCCGTTGCGCTAGTGCGGCAGCGCGGCTGAGCCCTCCGCGACGGTGACGAGGCCGTCGCGCTCCAGCGATTCGACTGCCTCGCGGTCGAGCTCGACCAGCGGCTTCGGCGCTTCCGCGACGAGTCGGAGCGTCGCGGCACGCCGCTGGCGGAACGAGCCCTCGAACCGGCCCTGCTTCCGCGATGGCTCGAAGCGGCGGCCCCGGGAAGGGCAGTCCTGGGCGAGCGGGCAGACCCCGCAGCGCGGAACGCGGGCGAGGCAGACGGTCGCGCCGAGGTCCATCAGCGCCTGTGCGCACTCGGCGTCGAATTCCTGCCCGGTGCGCTCGCGCACCCGCGCGACGTTCGTGTCGACCGGCAGAACGTCTCGCTCGAACGCGAAGCGCGCGACCGCGTCGGCCGTGTAGCGGCCGACGCCGGGCAGCGCGGTGAGGTCCTCGGGCCAGCCGGCTGCAGCGATGCGCGCCGCCGCGCGGTGGAGGTTCAGCGCGCGGCGGTTGTAGCCGAGGCCTTGCCACTCGCGGATCGCGTCGGCCGCAGGTGCGGCGGCGAGCGCCTCGACCGTCGGCCACCGCTCCAGCCACGCCTGATAGCGAGGCACGACGCGCTCGACCTGCGTCTGCTGCAGCATCACCTCGGAGACGAGGATTGCGTAGGGATCGCGCGACCGCCGCCAGGGCAGGTCACGGCGGTGCGTCCCGTACCAAACGAGAAGCTGCTCGCGCACGCCGGGGACAGTAACTTTCGGCTCGGAATGCGAAGAGTGCGCTATGCGCCGAGCCCCACCGGCTCGCTTCACGTAGGCAATGCCCTCGGGGCGGTGGCGAACCGCGCCTTCGGCGATTGGATGCTGTTGCGAATCGACGACACCGACCCCGCCCGCAATCTCCCGGGCGGTGAGGAGGCGATCGTCGACGACCTCCGCTGGCTCGGGGTCGAGTGGGACGATGGCCCCGTCCGGCAGAGCGACCGCGGCGCGCGCTACCGCGAGGCCGCCGAGGGCCTCGGCCATCGCTTCGATGGGATCACGCTCGTACGCGAGGACGGCACGGCGACGTATCACCTCGCGAGCGTCGTCGACGACATCGACTTCGGGATCACGCACGTCATCCGTGGCAATGACCACCGGCCGAACGAGGATCTGCACCGCCGGCTGGCGGCGGCGCTCGGCGCGATCCCGCCCGAGTACCTTCATTACGGCCTGATTCTCGGCGAGGACGGTCGCAAGCTCTCGAAGCGGATGCCCGGCGCGACGGTCGCGTCGCTCCGCGACGAGGGCATTCCCCCCGCCGCCGTGCGGCGCTACCTCGAGGAACTCGGACTGCCGAAGCACGACGTCCACTACGACCTGCCGCGGATCAGGCGGCTGGCGATCGAGGCGATCGCCGCGATGCCGGACGACGAGCTGGCCGCGGCCGCGGATGCGCCGGTCGAGCTGGCTCCCGTCCTGCGGGGCGCCCGCGACCTGAACGAGGCGCGCGAGCTCGCGAGGCAGGTGCTCGAGCCCGCGCCCGCGCAGCTTTCGGAGCAGGCGCGGCCGACGCTCGAGCGCTTCAAGGAGCTCCGCGAGCGTGCCGCGAACGGCCTCGACCACGATGCCGCCCGCGAGCTCGTCCGAGAGCTCAAGGCCGTCGGCGGCGACCTGAAGACGCTTCGCCTCGCGCTGACCGGCCGGGACCGGGGGCCCGAGCTCGCAGCGCTGCTCGAGGCGCTGCCCAAGGAGGAGACGCTGCGGAGGATCGATGCGGCTCTTTGACACCTGGACGCGCTCGCTCGTCGAGCTTCCGCCCCCGCCCGGCCCGATCCGGATGTACGTCTGCGGCCCAACCGTCTACCAGCGGATCCACATCGGCAACGCGCGGCCGTTCGTGATCTCGCTGTGGCTCAAGCGCTGGCTGGAGGAGACCGGCTACCGGGTCCTCCTGGCCGAGAACATCACGGACATCAACGACAAGATCTACGCGGCGGCCCCCGGCCACAGCGCCGAGCTCGCCTCGGCCGCCTCGCAGTGGTACGTCGACGACACCAACCGGCTCGGGCTCGGGCGTCCCGACTTCGAGCCGAAGGCGAGCGAGACGGTCCCCGAGATCCTCGAGCTGATCTCGACGCTTGTCGACCGCGACCTCGCCTACCCGTCCGGCGGCGACGTCTACTTCCGGGTCGCTGCCTTCCCCGACTACGGCCGCCTCTCCGGGCGCGACGAAGAGGACGCGCTCCACAACCCGTCCGAGGAGCCCGAGCGCGACGAGCTCAAGGAGGACCCGCGCGACTTTGCGCTCTGGAAGGCGCATAAGGAGGGCGAGGACACGGTCTGGGAGTCGCCGTGGGGACCCGGCCGGCCCGGCTGGCACATCGAGTGCTCGGCTATGGCGGAGAAGTTCCTCGGCCCCGTGTTCGAGATCCATGGCGGCGGCAACGACCTGATCTTTCCGCACCACGAGAACGAGCGCGCCCAATCGCAAGGGGCGGGCGACGAGTTCGCGCGGATGTGGATGCACAACGGGTTGCTCCAGATGACCGGCGAGAAGATGTCGAAGTCGCTCGGCAACATCGTCTCCCTCCGCGATGCGCTCGACCGGTGGGGGACGGAGACGATCCTCCTCTACTTCATGACGGCCGCCTGGCGCAAGCCGATCGACTTCGACGACGAGGTGCCCGCGCAGGCACGCGCGCAGGTGGAGACGTTCCGCAACTTCTTCGTGGGACGGGACCCGGACGACGGTGAGATTCGACGCGAGGAGCTCGCGGGCGTCCTCGACGACGACTTCAACACCGTTGAGGCCCTCGCTCTCTTCCACGATTGGCGGACCCGCGGCGAAGCGGCCTCCTTGCGCTGGGGCCTCGGTCTCTTCGGCCTCGGCGGGCTGGCCGAGCCGGTCGAGGTTCCGCCGGAGCTGGTTGCTCTGGCGGAACGGCGCGAAGCGGCCAGGGCGAGCCGTGATTTCGAAGAGGCCGACCGGCTCCGCGAGGAGATCGAGCAGCAGGGCTGGGAGGTCAGAGACGTCCCGGACG
>Ga0075426_10003687_pt1 | contig 10957 bp, 10 predicted proteins | sample SoiMethybrSBSTD5_FD_75304 | JGI IMG/M metagenome (GOLD analysis project Ga0075426, IMG submission 75304) | Bulk soil microbial communities from a Populus tree surrounding site in Tennessee, USA - Soil MetaG P. TD hybrid SBSTD5 | ecosystem: Environmental > Terrestrial > Soil > Tree plantation...
GCGCGCGGCACGAGCATCGGATCGTCGAGCATCAGCAGCTGGGCGTCGAAAATCGACGCGAGCTCGCTGTGGCGTCTGGCGACGCGCGCGCGGATGTCGAGCAGCTGCTCGCGCGATCGCACGCGGCTGCCATCGAGCCGCCGGGTCTCGGGTTCGACGCGCGCCGGGGCGATTTGATAACGGAGCACCTGTGCGCGCTGGATGAGGATGACCGCGCGTCCGGAGACGACGCCGGGCGAGACGCCGATCCCGGTCAGGCGCTCCATGGCTCCTCTCCGAAACCGGACGCGACCAGCGATACGAGCGCGCTCACGGCATCCCGCTCGTCGACCCCGTCGGCGGAAATCGTGATCGTCGATCCGCGCGCGGCGGCGAGCAGCAGGATGCCCATGATGCTCTTGCCGTCCATCTCGCGCTGATCGCGCGCGACGCGGACGCGCGACTCGAACCGTCCGGCGAGGTGCACGAACTTGGCGGCGGCGCGCGCGTGCATCCCGAGCTGGTTCACGACGGTGACCGACTGCGAGATCACGCGCTCTTCTCGCCGCGCAGGAACTCGGACGCGACCCAGATCGCCGCGCGTCCGTGCTCGCGCATCTCCTTCGCGACCGCGAGCAGATCGGAAGACCTTCGCAGGCTGGCCAGCTTGAGCAACATCGGGAGGTTGACGCCGGTGATCACCTCGAGCCGATCCTTCTCGAGGAAGGTCATCCCGAGATTCGAGGGCGTGCCGCCGAACATATCGGTCAGCAGCAGCACGCCTTCTTCGGCGCGGACACGCTCGATCGCCTGCGCGATGTCTTCGCGGGCGTCGTTCACATCGTCGTGCCAGCCAATCGACACAGCGGTGAACTGCGGCAGGTCGCCGACGATCATCTCTGCGGCGTTGACGAGCTCGGTGGCCAGCTGCCCGTGGGTGACGACGACGACGCCGATCACAAGTACCTATCCTACGGCAGGACGGGCGGGAGGGGCAGGGCCCTTCCTGTCCTTCCTGCCCCTACGCGTGTCCAATGTCCCTGTGCCGGACGCGCACACGGGCCCCGCCGATCTCGTTGAGCGCCTTGCGCAGCCGCTCGGCGATCATCACGGACCTGTGCCGGCCGCCGGTGCAGCCGATCGCAATGGTCAGATAGCTTTTGCCTTCCGCGATGTAATGAGGCACGACGTACTGAAGGTACTCCTCGAGACGGTCCATGAACTCGACGGTCGACGCGTCGCGCTCCATGAATTGGGCGACGGCGCGATCGCGTCCCGTGCGCCGGCGCAGCGTCGGCACGAAATGCGGATTCGGCAGGCACCGGACGTCGAACACCAGATCGGCGTCGACCGGGACGCCATGTTTGTAGCCGAAGCTGAGAAGCGTGATGACCAGGCGCGCGCGCGATCGGTCCCGCGACAGCCCCATGAAGAACTGCCGCAGCTCGTGCACGGTCATGTCGGACGTGTCGACGATCTCGTCGGCCATGTCGCGGATGGCGTTGAGGCGCGCGCGTTCTTCGCGAATGCCCTCGCTGGCGGATCGGCCCGGCGCGAGCGGATGCGGGCGCCGCGTCTCGCTGAAGCGGCGCACGAGAGCGGCGTTGCTCGCCTCGAGGAAGATGAGAATCGGGTTCAGCTTCGGCAGCTTGCGCAGCCGGCGGAAGACTCTCGGGAACGACGACAGGAATCCCCCTTCGCGGACGTCGACGACGATCGCCACCTTCTCGATGTCGCCGCCGGCATGCAGCGACAGTTTGGCCAGCGTGGGAATGAGCGTGGTCGGAAGGTTGTCGACGCAGAAGTAGCCGAGGTCCTCGAGCGCGCGAATCGCCTGCGATTTGCCCGAGCCCGACAGGCCGGTGAGGATGATGAACGGCGGCCCGGCCTTCTTGCGATGCTCGCGAGGTCCGCGAAATCCTGTCCTGGTCTTCGCAGGCTCGGCGCTTCGCGGCGCCTCCCGCTGGCGGGCCACGCCGACGCGGCCGCCGCGCTGCAGATCCGGCGGCCTCGATCGGGGCGCAGGCGCTCCCCTCACGGCAGCTCCTCGTCTTCATCGTCGGGCGCCGGAATCGTCTCGCCGCGCAGCGTCCGTTCGAGCCGCTCGGCGAGCCTGCGCGCGGCATGATGCCCGCGCGATCGGAGCAGTTGATTGCGCGCGGCCACCTCGACGAGGATGGCGATGTTGCGGCCCGGCGCGACCGGCATGCGCAGCAGCGGCACGCGCAGACCGAGGATCTCGTAGAACTCGTCGTCGAGGCCCAGCCGCTCGTACTCGCGCGCCGGATCCCAGCGTTCGAGCTGCACGACGAGCTCGATGCGCTTCGAGGTGCGCGTCGAGGCGATGCCGAACAGCTCTTTTACGTTGATCACGCCGAGGCCACGCAGCTCCATGTGGTGCCGCGTCAGCTCCGGACAGGTGCCGATGAGAATCGTCTCCTGCTGGCGGCGGATCTCCACGGTGTCGTCGGCGACGAGACGGTGGCCGCGTACGATGAGGTCGAGCGCGCATTCGCTCTTGCCGATGCCGCTCTCGCCGACGAGCAGCATGCCGAGGCCGAGGATGTCCATCAGGACCGCGTGAATGATCGTCCGCTCGGCGAGCGAGTCCTCGAGCAGCGACGACAGCTTGGCGATTGCGGTCGGCGTTGCGGCGGTGGTCTTGAGCAGCGGCAGGTTGGCGAGCTCGGCTTCGACCAGGAGCTCCATCGGCGCCGTGAAGCCGCCGGTGATGAGCACGCAGGGGAAATCGAGCGTGAGCGCGAGGCGCAGCGCCGTCACACGCGCCGCGCTCTCGAGGCTCTCGAGGTACCGAATCTCGCTCTCGCCGAAGATCAGCACGCGGCCCGGCTTGAGGTACTCGTGGAAGCCGGCGAGCGCGAGCCCCGTTTTCTGGATGTGCGGGCTGGTGATGAGGCGCGCGAGCCCGTCGACGCCCGCGAGCAGTTCGAGCGGCAGGCCGAACGTCTCGGGGCGGCTGTTGATCAGCGCGCCGACGCTCACGGCGTGTTGGGGCACCTGTAGATTATCGGGTCAGGCTTCGGTCTCGACCAGCGTCAGCTCGCCGTTCGCCCGCCGGTACAGCACGTTGACCGCCGACGTCTCCACGTCGCGGAACACGACGACGCCGTCGCCGCCCGCGTCCACTTCGCGCGCCGCGTCGGCGATCGTCATCGGCTTGATCGACTGGCGCTGCGCCCGGAAAACGTGCGGCATCCGCGCGCGCTCGCGCGGGCGCGCCGGCCCGATCGCCTTCACGCGTATCGCTTCGCGCACCTCGCCGACGATCGGCGCGCCCTTGACCGAGCCGCGGCGCTTCCGCTCCTGCCACTTTCCTTTCACTCGCTGCGCCTGCTGGGTGATCTTGTCGATGGCCTCGGTGACCGACGTCTCCCAGCTGCCGCTGTTGCCGACCCCGTGGAGGAACTTCTCCCCGCGCGTGTGCAGCGTGATGTCGGCCCGATGGCGATGCTTCTCCCGCGTCAGGACGGCCTGCGCCGACACCGCGCTGTCGTTCAGCAGGCGTTCGAGCTTAGCCAGCTTGGCGTCGACGAGGCGGCGAAGGACAGGGGTGATTTCGGTGTGGCGGCCGGTGAGTTCGAGTCGCATAGGTTTCGCTCGGCTGAACGCCTCGCGCTATCGACTTAGCGCAGGCTGCGCGGGTCGCGCAGGCCTTTGGGCCCGCTAGTAAAGAACCTTTCGTTGGTTGGACGTCGGGATCTTCAACTCTTCGCGGTACTTCGCGATGGTGCGCCTTGCGAGCACCAGCCCCTCGCGCTGCAGGATGCTGACGATCTTCGAGTCGCTCAGCGGCTTGCGCGGATCCTCGTTCTCGATGATCTTCCGGATCCGCTGCTTGATCGTCACCGACGAGACGCTCTCGCCGTACGAACTGCTGATCCCGCTGTGGAAGAAGTACTTCATCTCGAACACGCCCTGCGGCGTGTGCATGTACTTGTTGGTCACCACGCGGCTGACCGTCGACTCGTGCATCCCGATGTCGTTCGCCACGTCGCGCAGCACGAGCGGCCGCAGGTGCTCGATGCCGTGATCGAGGAAGTCCTTCTGGAAATTGATGATGCTCTTGGCGACCTTGAAAATCGTCTTCTGCCGTTGCTCCACCGATTTGATCAGCCAGAGCGCCGAGCGGAATTTGTCCTTCACGTAGGCGCGCGTCTCGTCGGTGTTGTCGGCGGCGCTCTTGTCGAGCAGCCGCCGGTAGACGGGGCTGATCCGCATCTGCGGCAGCCCGTCTTCGTTCAGCACGACGACGTATTCGTCCTCGACCTTCATGACGTAGACGTCGGGGATGACGTACTGCGATTGCGTCGGGTTGTAGCGGCTGCCCGGCTTCGGATCGAGGTGGCGGATGATCTCGATGTGTTCCTTGAGATCGTCGATCGTCATGCCGAGCTTGCGCGCGATCTCCGGAACCTGATGGTTCTGCAGCAACCGAAGATGGTCGGTGACGATCTTCTCGGTCGGCGTGCCCTCGAGGCCGAGGTGACGAAGCTGGAGCAGCAGGCATTCCTGCAGGTCGCGCGCGGCAACGCCCGTCGGGTCGAAGCTCTGCACCAGCTTCAGCGCGCGCTCGACTTCGGTGACGGGCCACGGACCCATCGCCGCGAGCTCCTCGAACGACGCGACCAGATAGCCATCGTCGTCGAGGTTGCCGATGATCGCCGAACCGATCTCGCGCATCAGCGGATCGTCGGTCTGCATCGACAGCTGCCACAGAAGGTGATCGGACAGCGAGCTCGTCGTCGAGAGCGTGTTTTCGATGGGCGGCAGCTCTTTGACTTCCTGCGGCGCGCGCGGACGATAGCCGTCGTCGAGATAATCGCCGAAGAAATATTCGTAGTCCTGGTCGTCCCAGGTGTCGGTCTTGTTCGCCTGCTGTGCCGGTTCTGCTTTTTCCTGGGTTTGCTGTGTTTCGGCGGGCTGCAGTTCTTCGGTTGGGACTTCCTCAAGCATCGGATTCTCGACCATCTCCTGATTCAGCAAGTCGGAGAGTTCGAGCGTCGACATCGGCAGCAGCTTGATCGCCTGCTGCAGCGACGGCGTAAGTATTAGTTTCTGAACGAGTTTGGTGTGAAGCTTTTGCTGAATGCCCATGAAGAACGACGGCTCAGTTATGCAATTCCCACGCCTATTTTAGTCTAATCGAAACTCAGTCCCCAGATAAATCCGCCGGACTTCGTCGTCCGCTGTCAAACTATCGGGCGTTCCGCTCTTGAAGATGATCCCATCGTGAACGATGTACGCGCGATCAGTAATGCGCAGCGTTTCCCGAACATTGTGATCGGTGATCAGCACGCCAATCCCGCGATCACGAAGATGAAAGATGATCTTCTGGATGTCGCTGACCGCAATAGGGTCGATGCCCGCAAACGGCTCGTCCAGCAGAATGAACTTCGGTGAGATGACGAGTGCGCGCGTGATCTCCGCGCGGCGCCGCTCGCCGCCCGAAAGCGTATACGCAGGTGCCTGGGCGAGGGGCGTGAGATTCAGCTCGCCGAGCAGCTCCTTGAGCCGCGCCCGCCGCGCCGCGCCGTTGAGATCCATCGTCTCGAGGATCGCGAGGATGTTCTGCTCCACCGTCAGACCGCGAAAGATCGACGGCTCCTGGGGAAGATACCCAATGCCTTTCCGCGCGCGGATATACATGGGATCGTCGGTGACGTCCTGGCCGTCGAGCTCAACGCGTCCCGAGTCGGGCGCCGTCAATCCGACCGTCATGTAAAACGTCGTCGTCTTGCCGGCGCCGTTCGGCCCGAGCAATCCGACGATCTCCCCTGAAGCGACGTCGAGATTGACGCCGCGCACGACGGTGCGGCCGTTGTACGACTTCGTGAGATCGTGCGTGCGGAGTGTGGCCATCGACGGCTAAACGCGCCACCGTGAAACGCTCCGCCACGGCTCGTGGACTCTCACTTGCACGCCCCACCGCCCTTTGTCTGCGTCCGGATTTGCTGATTGCCGTCGACGACGATGCTATCGGTCGCCTTCAGGAACGTCAACGTTCGGCCGATGGTCTCGCGGCTGCATTCGTCGATGATCTTCACCGGGACGCCGGTGATGACGTATCGCTCGTCGTCTGCGGTGTAGGTCATGCGGGAGCCGGTCGTCTTGCGCTGCTGTTCGCGCAGCGTGATCTCGTCGTACGCCTCGGCGTGATCGAGCTCGTCGCCGGACGGTTTCAGATACAACTCGATCTTCGCCGCCGTCATGTCGCCGTCGGGGTTCACGAGATGCGCGTCGCCGGTGTAGGTCAGGCGCCGCTCGCGATCTTCGTACTTCATCTCCTTCGCCGACGCGATCGATCGCACGCGTTCTTTCTTCCGTGTCTTGTCTTTGCCCTGCTGCTCGAGCATCGTCGTCGACGTGACGCTGCCCGACGCGGACAGGTCGCCGCTTTTGACGTCGATGACGATCGTTTCAGCCTTCACCGACGTGTCGGCCTGGAAGAGCCGCGCGTCGCCGGTGTACGTCCCGCGCGACGCCGTTCCGTCGTAGTCGAGGTTCGCCGCGAGCACGTTGACCGGCTGATCCTGCTTCAACATCGATGGCATCTTGCCGGTCCTGGTAGGCTGGAGCACGCTCTTCACGGTGCCGGCCGCTTTGACTTTCGGTCCGTCGAGCGTCACGTCGATCTTCTGCGCGTCGACGACAATCTGTTCGGTGATCACGTGCGGCGCCGGCGATCCCGGCTCCGATCCGCTCAGCTCGAGCGTGCCGTTGTCGACGTCGTAGCGCGCGGCGGCGGCGACCGCCGCGAGCTTTCCTTCCTCGAACTTCACGGCATGCGCGAACCGCGCGTCCTCGAGCGCGCTCAATCCGGGCTTGAGACCGACGTCGAGCGTGCCGGACGATGCGGCGCGGCCGGTGTTCGCGCCGCGCTCGCGGTACTGCGCGTTGCCCGAGAACTGCGCGCGCGTCAGGCCGCGGCCCGGCTGTCCCTTCGCGTCCACGGCGGCCGCCTCGATGGTGCGCGCCGGCGCGTCGCCTTCGGCCGGCATCGTCAGCCGGACGTTCTCGCGGCCGATCACCGCGGTCGGCGTCGAGCCGTCGGGGCCGAGGGCGATGTCGAGCAGCTTCGCGGAAATCTGACGGCCCGCTTGTCCCTTCTCGCCCGCCAGTTGAACGACCGCGTTGTCGTCGATGACGGCGTGCTCGAGCGACGCGCCGTTCGGCGCGTACGTCAGGTTCATAATCCGGCCGGTCAACGACTGCAGTGCGCCGGGCGACGCGTCCGACGAGGCGATTCGGGCGTTCTCGTGCAGCTCGATCCGTTCGATCCGTTTCTCGTCCTGGCTCAAGTACGCGACCGCGACGTCGGCCTCCAGAACGTGCGCCCCGCGCCGCATCCGGACGGCGTTTTCGAACCGCCGATACCGTTCGCGGCGCGCGAAAATCGCCGTGCCGCACGTGATTTCCGTGACGCCGCCGCCGTTCTCGTCCGCCATGTGGATGACGGCCCGATCGTGGATCGTCAGCGCGTCGGCATTGCGATCGAACGTCATGCCGACGCCGCTGGCGCTCGTTTTCCCCTCGGCGACGTCGGTCGGCCCGGGCGCCCGGAGCGTGTTGTCCGATTTCGTGTAGGAGGCGTGGTCGGTGCGCGCGTGAATCGCGGCGGACGCGACGCGCACGTCGCCGGTCAGCACGACGGTCGATTCATCCTTGCCGATCGACGCTTCCCTGGCGGTGGCGCTGAACGGGCCGTCGCCGTTTCTCTCGTCGGTCGCGATGCTGACGCCCACCAGCTTCGACGATCCGTCGGCGTAGGTGAGCTGTTTCTCGTAAGCAATGCTGGCGTTCTCGCGTGACAGCTGGAACCGCTCGATGCGCCCGCCGGTACTCTCGACGACGGCCGTCGGGTCGGTACGCGCGATCGGCCGGGCCGGCGCCGCAGGTTCGCGCCCCTTGAACTCGAACGCGACGAACAGCGCGAACACGACGGCGGCGCCGCCGACGATGAAGCGCGCTCTCCGCTGCCAGAGGGTCATAAGCGATGGCTGGTTTCAGCGATGGCTGATGTCAGATTGCTGACTGCAGATTGATTTCAGAATGCTGCCGGCAGACTGCCGAGCGCCGATTTCAAACCAACGCGGCAATCAACCGGCAATCGACATTCTGAAGTCAGCAATGCTGAGATCGACGTACGTCTCTCCATTGTACTGATTCTGTTCCAGGGAGAAGGCGACGTCGATGGCGGCCTTGTGCTCGGTGAGGAAGTCGGCGCGCTCGGCCGCGCGCCACGCGACGGCGCGGAAGATGCGGCCGTCCTGTTTCAGCGCCATCTTGAGGTGGCGGTCTTTCAGCACGCGCGGACCGTCGATGATCTCCACGCGCCGCGCGGCGAACACGGGACGCGGATTCCCCGCGCCGAAGGGCGCGAGCGCGGCGACGCCTGCGGCCACGCCTCCGGTGATGCCGCGAAACGTGACGTCGGCGTCGATGCGCAGCCGCGGCATCAGATCTTCAGGCCCGAGAACCTCGTCGGCGACGGTGTTGACCGCCAGCCGCAGCTCCTTGATCCGATCCGCCTCGAGCGCGAGACCGGCGGCTTGTTTGTGTCCGCCGAAGCGGATGAACAGATGCGCGCATCGCTCGAGCGCGCCGAGCATGTCGAACTTCGTGATGCTGCGGCACGAGCCGTGTGCGATGCCGTCCTGGACCGACAGCACGATCGCCGGCCGGTAGAACGCATCCACGAGCTTGCTCGCCACGATGCCGATGACGCCGCGATGCCATCCCTCGCCGGCCACGACGAGTACCGATCGCGCGCCGATGTCCGGATCCGTCTGAACGATCTTTTTCGCCGCCGAGAGGATCTCGGCTTCTTCCTCCTGGCGCCGCAGGTTCTCCCCGTCGAGCTCCATCGCGAGGCGCCGCGCTTCGTCGGCCATCGCCTCGTCGGCCGCGAGCAGCAGGCGCGTGGCGATGTCGGGCGTGCTCATGCGTCCCGCGGCGTTGACGCGCGGCGCGAGCAGGAACGAGATGTGGTAGCTGTCGATCGTCTTGCCGGTCAGCCCTGAGATGTCGAGCAGCGACCGCAATCCGATCTTGTGCGGGCCGCGCGACAGCATGTCGAGCCCGATCTTCGCGATGACCCGGTTCTCGCCGACGAGCGGAACGACGTCGGCCAGCGTGCCGATGGCGGCGACCTTGATGAAGCCCGGGAGCCAGCTCTCGCGCTCGGCCGCGCGACAGAGCGACTGCACCAGCTTCAGCGCGACGCCGACGCCGGCGAGGTCCTTGTCCGGGTAGCTGCAGTCGCGGCGTTTGGGATTGATGACGGCGAGCGCCGACGGCAGCTCCGTATCGGGCTCGTGATGATCGGTGATGATCAGATCGATCCCCAGCTCGCGCGCGCGCCGCGCCGCCTCGGCGCCGCGGATGCCGCAGTCGACCGACACGACCAGCGCGACGCCTTCGGCGTGCAGCCGCTCGATCGCCGCCGGCTGCAGACCGTAGCCGTCCTTCAACCGTTCCGGGATGAAATGCACGACGTCGGCGCCGAGGAGCTCGAGCGCACGCCGCAGGATGACCGTCGACGTGATGCCGTCGACGTCGTAGTCGCCGTGAATCGCGATCCGCTCCCGGCGCGCGATCGCCGCGAGGATGCGATCGACGGCGGCGCGCATGTCGGCGAGCAGCAACGGATCGTGGAGATGATCGAGCGAAGGGTTCAGAAACCGCTCGGCGAGTCCCGGATCCGAAATCCCGCGCTGACAGAGCAGCCGTGCGACGGCTGGTTCAATCCCGATCGCCGCGGCCAAGGCATTGGCGGCCGCTTCATCACACGTGTTCGAATCCCAGCGAAGTGAAATCACGCGGTACTCAATCTACGGCAGAGGATCCGTATCGCATCGAACAAAGGAGACGGACGGTCTCAACTCCCGCCATCAACGAAGTCGACCCCCACCCTCCCCATTGCCCGGAACTTCTGGTATCGCTTGTTCAGCCGCGCCTCGCCGTCGATGGCGGACGCGTCGGCGAGCGCCCGGGCGAGCGCTTCATCGAGGAGCCGAGCGGCCGTATCGGCGTTGGTGTGCGCGCCGCCGATCGGCTCGCGCACGATCTCGTCGATGATGCCCGCCTGCAGCAGATCGGGCGCGGTCAGCTTCAACGCTTCGGCCGCTTCGATTTTCTTCGACGCGTCGCGCCACAGAATCGCGGCGCATCCCTCGGGCGGGATGACGCTGTAGATGGCGAACTCCTGCATCAGCACGCGGTCGCCGACGGCGATCCCGAGCGCGCCGCCGCTGCCGCCCTCACCCGAGACGATGACGACGATCGGTGCGTCGATGAGCGTCATCTCGCGCAGGTTCACGGCGATGGCCTCGGCGACGCCGCGCTCCTCCGATTCGATGCCCGGATACGCGGCCGGCGTGTCGACGAAGACGACGATCGGCCGCCGGAACTTCTCCCCGATCCGCATCGCCCGAAGCGCCTTGCGGTACCCCTCGGGCCGCGCGTAACCGAAATTGCGGAAGATCTTTTCCTTCGTGTCGCGGCCTTTCACGTGTCCCACGACGACGACGGGCTGGCCTCGGTACTCGGCGAAGCCCGCCATGATCGCGTGATCGTCGGCGAAGCGCCGGTCGCCGTGGACTTCCGTAAAGCCGGGGAAGAGCCGATCGAGGTAATCGTGCAGCCCGGGACGGTTCGGGTGCCGCGACACGAGGACGCGCTGCCACGGTGTGAGCGAGCGATACAGCTCCTCGCGAACCGATTCGATGCGCCGCCGCAGCGATTCGATCTCGCGGTCGCGCGCGTCGGTGCGCGGCAGGAGCGTCAGCGAATCGATCTCCTTCAACAGAACGGCGATCGGCTCCTCGAACTCGAGCGTCTCAGGAGGCATGGGCGCCCCGGCCACGCCAACCGTGAAAACACGAAGCACCCGAAGGCGCGCGAAGAAGAAAACAGTTCGCGGTGAAGACGTCAGCGACGCTCGACGTCATCGCAGTTC
>Ga0075426_10003688_pt1 | contig 10954 bp, 11 predicted proteins | sample SoiMethybrSBSTD5_FD_75304 | JGI IMG/M metagenome (GOLD analysis project Ga0075426, IMG submission 75304) | Bulk soil microbial communities from a Populus tree surrounding site in Tennessee, USA - Soil MetaG P. TD hybrid SBSTD5 | ecosystem: Environmental > Terrestrial > Soil > Tree plantation...
TGGTGGATCAGGGCATCCTTAAAAGGCTTTTGGCGACACGCGTGCCCACCGAGCACTCCAAGCTCAGCACGGGAAGCCGCCGGCAACTCGGGCCTTCACCCTCCAACCTGATCCTGAGTGTCCGCGGCGGACTTTCCGAGGCGCAGCTCAAAACCGAACTATTGGCCCAAGCCAAGCAGCGCGGCCTGGACTCGGCCCTCATCATCCGGCGTGTTGGTCCTGCCGGATTAAGTTGGATTACTAAGCTCATGCAGTCGCGCATGAGCGGCAGCGCGCCACTCGCCGCCGAGGTTTACCGCGTTTTCCCCGATGGCCATGAAGAGCGGGTTCGTCCTCCCGAGGTGCAGCCCATGACTGCCGCTGATTTCAAGGACGTTGATGCCGCTGGCGATACTCCTTTCGTTTACAACGGCGCGTACATTCCTTTGGCCACCTCCATTTTCGGCGTGCTCGGAGGTGGCGGACTGGGCGATTCCAACCCTTCGCTGGTCTCTTATGTCACTCCCTCTTTGCTCTTCGATGACGTTTCCCTTAAGGCGGACGCCGGCCCCGCTCCCGACGCGCCCGTAGCTCCCTCGCCTCTGGCGCAATCCAGCGCACAGGGAAATCCTTAGATTGTGTTTGAAAACCCGTCGGACGGGATGGTGCTGACGCAAGAGCGATGGCGGAATTGAGCTCCCCAATTTTGTTCGCTTAGCAGACCTCAGCGGGGCGTACCTACTCTCTCTGCTGGGCAAACCAGCATCTCGGCAGGAAGCATCTTACTGGTTCAGGGGCTTGGGGAGCAGGTCTCCAGAATCCCATGAATTGCTGCCGAACCCACGGATGCCTCCCCGCAGGCCTTCTCCTGATTTTGATCTCCGGTTTAGCAGCGTGTGGTGGCGGTAGCCCATCCCCAAGCCCATCTCCGCCGCCTTCCGTGTCCCCCGTAACCCCGACTACGATTACGCCCACCACTACCCTGGCCGCCGAGACGGGCAACAACACAAGTGCGGCGGATTCGTTCGTGCAGCAAACGAACGGGAATGCCGGTGCAGCCAATGTTAGCAAGCTGCCCATCCGCACCCTCCTTTATCCCGGCTCGACCACCAAGATTTTTGCCCATCTAGTCGGGTGGTTCGGCGGATCTGGACACATGAATGTGGGCTACAACTCCGCCGATCCTGCACAGGTGCATCGCCAAGTGGAAGACATGATCAGCCGCGGCATCCAAGGTGCGATCCTGGACTGGTATGGCGCTGCCAACGTGAGCATCAACCAAGCGGCCATAGCCCTGCAGAAGGAGTCAGAAGCGCACCCGGAGTTTCAGTTTGCCATTATGGAAGATGGCGGCGCGCTGTTTAACTCTGCCGTTGCAAACCATTGCGACGTCACCGACCAACTTCTGAGCGATCTAAGCTATGTTGCCAACCAGTTTGAAGGCTCGCCCGCTTACCTCCGGATCAACCAAAGGCCAGTCGTATTCATGTTCGGAGTGGAGAGTTTTTTCATAGATTGGAACCGCATCCTGTCCTCCGCCGCCAATCACCCTCTCCTGCTGTTCCGGGGAACCGAAGGATTCAGCGGCAATGTAGCCAATGGCGGCTTTCAATGGGTGGACCTCAGCTCAAACGACCCTTTCGACCCCGAACTGGCAGCGCAGGACCAGTTCTATGCAGACGCCGTTGCGAATCCCAATCGCGTGTCCTTCGGCTCAGCCTATAAGGGATTTAATGACACATTGGCGTTGTGGAGCACGAACCGTTTCATCCATCAGGGCTGCGGGCAAACTTGGATGGCGACGTTCAGCGAGATCGCAAAATATTATTCGGCCGGCCATCAGTTGTCAGCTCTCCAACTTGTCACCTGGAACGATTACGAGGAGGGGACAGCCATCGAAACCGGAGTGGACAACTGCGTATATTTGACGCCCTCCATTTCCAAGAGCACATTGAATTGGACAGTAGCAGGCGGCAGCGAGAGCACGATTGACCACTTCACCGTCTTCATTTCCGCCGATGGGCAGAACCTCGAGAAGCTGGGCGACGTGGCAAGAGGTATACATTCCTTCGACCTTACCCATCTGGGATTGGCGACTGGCACTTATATCTTTTACGTGAAAGCGGTCGGTCTCCCCAGCTTCCAAAACAAAATGTCGCCCGCGATTGCTTTCCATCCCGCAGACCAACCGCCGGCGCCCTCCTTAACTGTCACTCAGACCGGCGACTTGACTGTCAGCGCCTCTACCCAGGGTTCTACCGACCCCGGTGGCACTGTGACAAAGTCAACAATTGATTTCGGGGATGGCGCGGTCGCAGCCGGTCCCAACGCTTCGCACACCTACGCGGTTACGGGAACCTACAACATCACCGCTACTGTGTTCGATAAAGCCAGTTCATCTGCCGTTGTCATCCAGAGAACCTCCGTGAAACCGGCTACGCCAGGAGTAACGCTGTTCACTCCCGGTAGCGGTTCAACGGTGAACTGGCCGACTGCATTAATCGCTTCGGCAACCTCAACAGCTCCCATCACGATGATGAGAGTCCTGGTAGATGGCCGGCAGGTCTATGCCATCGACCGCGACATCATCAACACCGCGCTAAAGATCTTCCGCGGCCCCCATCACGTGGTGGTTCAGGCATCCGACAGTACGGGAGCAACTACCACCGCGGCCGTAGACGTCACCGCGGAACCCAGCGACCCGGACCCCATCGCGGCCCTGCAGGTGCTACCCATGCCCACGATTGCCCCGAACACGGTATTGGCATGTACCGCCGGCTCCGTCGCTCCCAACGGCTTTTTCATTATGCGGCAAATACGGTTCTCTGATGGTGCGGTTGCCTTCGCCACGGGCGCGTTGCATACGTTCGCCGCGCCGGGAAATTTCTCTGCCACCGCCATCGTCACCGATCAATTCGGAGCCACGGCATCAGCATCAACAGGCTTTACTGCGAGTGGAACATCCCTGACAATAAATCCCGCCGAAACCAGGGGCTGGCCGGTCGCGCGCTACCCCATCTCTCCCTTGCGCAGGCCCTGAGAGCACCTTCTCCAGGAAATTAGGGGCCGTCGCTTGACATATTCCCATATAGGAATGTATATTGCATGTCGTGCCACGAGCAGCTACAACCGCCGATCCCTTTAATGCGGTGGCCGAGCCGCGCCGGCGCGACATTCTCACCTACTTGGCAGGCGAGGAGCGCTCGGTTGGCGAGATCGTCTTGCGGCTGCGCCTGGCGCAGCCCTCGGTCTCCAAGCACCTGCGGGTCCTGCGCGCCGTCGGCTTGGTGCGGGCGCGCCGGCACGGGCGCTCCATCCTGTATCGCACCGATCCGGCGGCGATCCGGCCGCTGCACGAGTGGACCAAGACGTTCGAGCATTTCTGGCAGCATCAGTTGCTGCGCGTCAAAGTACGCGCCGAAATGAAATCACGAGCACCCGATATGAATCGGGAGAAGGAGAAGTCATGAGCACCGCCGTTGCAGCACCCTCCGCAGTCGAGAACCTCGTCCTGAACATCAGCCAGGAGATCCACGTCCGCGCCTCGCTGGAAGACACGTTTGAATCTCTGCTTGAGCAACTCGGCCCCGGCGCGGATACGCCCGAAGGCAAAACCATGCCGATGAAGCTCGAGCCGTGGCCGGGCGGCCGCTGGTATCGCGACCTGGGCGAGAACAACGGCCATCTGTGGGGGCACGTGCAGGCCATCAAGCGGCCGACATTGCTGGAGATCACAGGGCCGCTGTTTATGTCGTACGCGGTCGTGAACAATGTGCAGTACCGGCTCAGCGCAGTGGAGGGCGGCACCCTGATCACCTTCCACCACTTCGCTCTGGGCGCCATTCCTGACGACTACCGCAAGAACGTCGGCACTGGTTGGAAGCACATCGTGGAGCGCATCCGCGCGCGTGCCGAAAAAAAGTGAAGCGGCAATAAGATTAAAGGAGAAGGAGAACGAACATGACTACCATGCCAGTGCCCCTGACCGGGTCCTCGGCCGTTGCGCCGTCAGTCCAACCAATTCTCAATGAGCTGCACGAGGAAGCTGCGGCGACGCGCCGACTGCTCGAACGCGTCCCCAATGACAAACTGGGCTGGAAGCCGCACGCGAAATCGCGCACGCTCGGCGAGCTGGCGAACCACCTGGCCAGCATTCCCATGATGGCCGAGCGGGTGGCGTCCACGGACGAGTTCAACGCGCCAGCACCGCCGCAGAATGTGCCGGCAACGGCCCAGGAGATCCGGGACAATTTTGAGAAGAACCTGCAGCGCGCTGAACAGGCGCTCAGCGACCTCGGCGAGCAGAAGGCGCACAGCGACTGGCGCCTGATCTTCCGGGGCAAAGAAGTTTTCAAGCTTCCGCGCGTCGCGATCCTGCGCAAGACGGTGCTCAACCACACCTACCATCATCGCGGCCAGCTCGGCGTGTACCTGCGCCTGCTCGATGTTCCGGTGCCGGTCGTCTACGGTCCGACGGCCGACGAGAATCCGTTCGGCTAGAGGAGCTTTTGGACACGAAGACGCGATCGGCTTCAATCCGGCACAGCATGTGCTCGCAATCATTCCCGCCCATTCCCACCTTTGCCATCTTCGAGTATTTCGCGGACCATGCCGCGAATCCCGCGGCGGCAAAAGCCAAACACGAACTCCTCGATTACCACCTGCGACAATTTAAGAAGCAGATCGCTGCGGGGATTCCGTTCGCGGTCGGCTCCGACGCCAAAAACCGAGTTCTCGACACGGATCCGCTCCGCGCCCGTTCGGATTGTGGCGATATGGCGATTTTTGGTACTTACCTGAAAGGCGGTTCGAGTCGAAGCCGGTCGATAACTTGTGACCTCGCAGGCGTATCCGCGCTGTTGAGCCGGCCGCCCATATTTGAGCAATTCGTCGCCTGGATTTGTGGCGCAAACCGATTTATTTCATAGCGCCGGAGCTACCGTTGATCGGCAGTGTAAACGAGAACACAGAGCCCCTTCCCAACTGGCTGATGACGGTGATTGATCCGCCATGCGCCTCGACAATGGCTCTAGCGATCGGGAGACCCATGCCCGTCCCTTGGATGGATCGATGGCCCCGCCCTCGATAGAACTTCTCGAATATCAGCGACTGCTCGAAGTCGTCAATCCCGGGCCCGTGATCTGCAACCGTTACCCTGATATATCTGCCTGCACGTTCCGCTGTCACGTGCACCGGAGTACCAGGCGGGGAATACTTGACGGCGTTTTCCAGCAGGTGGCGAATGACTTCGGCGATGCGCTGCCTGTCGACTCGCACGCGAGGAAGATCCGAGGCGACTTTCACCTCCACTTCGCGATTGTCTAGCACCGCCCCAAGGTCCTTCAATGCGCTATCGATGGCGCTGCGGATATCCTGGGCCTCAAGTTCGAGGTGCACCTGATGTGCATCCAGTTGGGCCATTTCAGCGGCCTCGCCCACCAGCCGATTAAGACGGTCTGCTTCTTCTTCGACAACGGCGACCAGGTCGCGGCGAGCTGCATCGTCCAGTTGCACGCTCGACGCCAGGGTAGAGGCTGCGGCCTTGATACTGGTAAGCGGAGTGCGAAACTCATGGGTAACCGCGTCGAGCAATGCCGACCGCAGACGTTCGTTCTCTCGTGCCGCTTCTGCGTGCGAGAGCTTCTCCACTGCACCCGCTCGTTCGGTGGCAATGCCCACCATGCTTGCGATGGCTTCCAACGTCTCATAGGAAATGTTCCCGATCACGCCCAAGCTGCCGACCGCTCTCACACCAATGCGTAAGGGGATGAACGCAACACCCCGTTCGCTTTGAGCGCTGGGCTCGCCGCGTGCGCCGACCGCCTTCAACTCGTCGGAAGAAAGCAGGCTGTGTGCACTTACGTCCGAGTAATAAACCTTTTGACGAGAAGCCAAGAAGATCGCCGCCGCGGAGACAGAAAACTCATCGACGATCTTCCTTGGCAGCTCGTTTAGAAGTTCAAAAATGTTGTCCTTGGTCAGGAGTTGCTGGCTGAAAGCGTACAGGCGCTCGACCTCCCGGCGACGGCTTTCGGCGGCGGCAGCCTGTCGCCTCGCCTTATCAGATAGCTGGCTGGCGATCATCGCGGTAATCAGAAACACGCCAAGAGCGACCCAGTTCTGCGAATCGGAGATTGTCCAGGTGTGCACGGGGGGAAGGAAGAAAAAGTTAAAGCAGGCCGTCGCAACCAATGACGTGTAGACCGAATATTTCAGACCCCAGGCAGCGGCAATCGTCAGGACGGCGACCAATAATGTCAACGCCACCGTCGTTGGATTGACGTGCAAGATGCGGATGTAGCCAGCCGTAATCGCGGCCACCACCGCGGAGCAAGCAGCAAACCGGAGCAGTACGCGCTTTATGGGACGGAACACGAACAAATTCTATTCGATAAATACATCTGCATTCCCCTTCGCAGCCATGAAAAAGCATAAAAACTGCATAAAGGCTGCTGCATTCGGACGCCACTCGGTTGACAATAGCGCCATGGCTACTAAGACCCCAGAGCAGTGGCTGGAAGAGATGTCTCCAAAGAAGGAGGCGGTGCTCAAGCTTTTTCTCGGCTACGCTCCCGGCGTCGGCAAGACCTACAGCATGCTGAGCGAGGCGATTCGGAGGCACAGCCGCGGGGAAGATGTCATTGTCGGCGTTGTTGAAACACATGGAAGAAAGCCGATCGGCGAACTTGTGGCGAAATTGCCGAGCCTGCCCCGGCGTAGGCTCGAATACAAAGGGGCTCTGTTTGAGGAGATGGATATTGATGCCATCGTCGCGCGCAAACCTGCGGTGGCGGTTATTGACGAACTCGCCCATACCAACGTGGACGGCAGCAAGCACCGCAAGAGATACGAGGACGTGATCGACCTCCTCGATGCGGGAATCGACGTGCTCTCGACGATGAATGTCCAACACATCGAGAGCATGACGCCGATGGTGCGCAGCATCACGGGTGTGACTGTACGCGAGACCGTACCCGATTGGGTGATGCAGCGGGTCAACGAAATCGTTCTTGCCGACTTGACGCCCGAAGCTCTTCGCCATCGTATGGAACGTGGCGATATCTATCCGGTTGAGCGTGCAGAACGCGCGCTCGGACACTTCTTCCGGCCGGGCAACCTGATCGCCCTGCGCGAGTTGGCATTGCGTCAGGTCACACAAGTGGTTGATCGGAGCCTGGAATCGTACCTTGAAAAAGAACATGTCGAGCAGCCGGGTGTCCGTGAGCGCATCGCCGTCTGCATCAGTTCGAATCCAGCCGCACAATACCTGCTTGCGCGCGGCTGGCGGATGGCACAGGCCATCAGCGCGGATTTTGTTGTCTTGTACGTCGATATCGGCGTCGATGATAATCCCCAGGATCAGCGCACCCTACGGCACAATATCGAGTTTGCTGAGAACCTCGGGGCCGAGGTGGTGAAGCTTAAAGGACACAAAGTGTCGGAGACCGTTGCCAAGTATGTGCGCGAAAAGCATGTAACTCAGGTCGTTTTTGGGCATTCGGCAACCACCGGTTGGAGGCGATATCTATACATGTCAGCAATCCACAAATTTCTGCGCGACGCACCATCCGTGGACGTTCACATCGTGACGCAAACCAAATGACAGAACGCCATCACATCCTGGCTGTCGATGACGAACCGCAGATTACGCGCGTGTTGCGGACGGCGCTGACGGCACACGGCTATGACGTACGGGTGGCACATGACGGAGAGAGCGCTCTGGAGATGATGAAGGACTGGCGCGCCGATTTGGTCGTGACGGATCTTGCGATGCCCAACGTGGATGGCGTCGAGCTGTGCCGGCGAATCCGGCAGAAATCAGAAATCCCGATCATCGTGTTATCTGTGCGAGACCAGGAAAAGACGAAAGTTGAAGCGCTGGATGCCGGCGCCGACGATTACGTGACGAAACCGTTTTCGGTCGATGAATTAATGGCGCGAGTCAGAGCAAACTTGCGGCGGTTGAAGGACGTCTCCGCGGGGCAGGCCTTGATCGAGGACGGCGACTTTCGGATCGATCTCGACGCTCACAGCGTAACCGTATCGGGGCGCGAGGTTCGACTCACGCCGAAGGAGTTCGATCTCCTCGTGTATCTCGCACAACATCCGCGGAAGGTCATCACTACGCGCAAGTTGCTTGGAGCGGTGTGGGGCGCCCACAGCATAGAGCAGCCAGAATACGTGCGGGTTTTTGTGAATCATTTGCGCAAGAAACTGGAGCGCGATCCCGACAATCCTCGTTATATTCTCAACGATCCTTGGGTCGGCTACCGCTTTAACCCTGGCGAATAGCCCCGTTTACGCTCTTTTAACGCACTTTCTATCCGCATTTTAGTCGCTCCGTATTCCAATCAGTTCAATGGACACGTCTACGCCATTCCTGGCGGCTGCCGCGACTCGCATGCTTGAAGGGGTCTTCGTCTTCGGAATTCTCGGCTCCGCACTGGTCATCATTTTTGCTGGAATTGAGGACCTGCGTGAGCTCTTAAAGAGGGACATGCCTGGCCAAGAGGAGACGGAGTGACTATGCAGGACCTGATCTTTGTCGCCCTCACCGTCGCGTTTTTCGTGGTAGCCATCGGATACGTTCGCTTCTGCGATCGCGTGAGGTAAGTATGACCCTCGAATCCATCCTTATTCTTGCCGCCAGCGCCTGTCTGACGCTGTATCTGCTTTACGCATTGTTGCGACCGGAGAAGCTCTAATGACGGCAAATGGCTGGTTTCAAATCGTGCTGTTCCTGGCACTAATTCTTGCCGTAACGAAGCCGCTCGGTGTCTTCATGGCCCACGTCTTCAGCCGGGAGAAGACCTTCCTTGATCCCGTCTTGCGACCGGTTGAGCGTCTCATTTATCGCCTGACGGGTGTGGACGAACAGCACGAGATGCAGTGGACCGAGTACGCGGTAGCAATGCTGCTCTTCAGCACTGTATCCATGTTGGTGCTGTACGCCATGCAACGGCTACAGGGCGTGCTTCCTTTCAATCCCCAGAAACTCCCCGGTGTTTCGCCTGCCCACCTTGCGTTCAATACCGCCGCTTCATTTACGACGAACACCAACTGGCAGGCGTATTCGGGCGAAACGACGATGAGCTACTTCACCCAGATGGCAGGGCTCGCTTATCACAACTTTGCGTCAGCGGCGGTTGGCGTTGCGCTGGCGATCGCATTCATCCGGGGTGTCGCCCGTCGTCAGATGCAGACCATCGGAAATTTCTGGGTCGACATGGTGCGGGCGACATTGTGGGTCCTGCTGCCGTTCTGCGTAATTGGTACGTTGTTTCTTGTGTCGCAAGGCGTGGTGCAGAACCTGAGGCCGTACGACAAGGTTGAGTTGGTCGAACCGCAGCGGGCGCAACAGACCGGCGTTGATGGCAAGACAACGATCGAAACCGTCCGCGAACAAACCATTGCGCAAGGCCCGGTCGCCTCGCAGGAAATCATTAAAGAGTGGGGCACCAACGGTGGTGGCTTCTTCAATGCGAACAGCGCTCACCCATTCGAAAATCCGACGCCGCTGTCGAACTTCATCGAGCTATTCTCGATCTTTGCAGTGTCCTCCGGCCTGACGTACACGTTGGGCCGCATGACAGGCTCACAAAAACATGGCTGGGCGGTTTGGGCGGCGATGGCCCTGCTGTTCGCGGCGGGTGTGAGCACCGTCTACTGGGCCGAAGCAAAGGGCAATCCGCTGCTCGCCGGCGTTGACCAGCGTCCCACGTCCATGCAGTCGGGCGGCAACATGGAAGGCAAGGAGGTCCGGTTCGGGATCGCCAACACTGCGTTATGGGCGACCGCCACCACCGACGCCAGTTGTGGCGCAATCAATGGTTGGCACGACTCGTTTACGCCTCTTGGTGGTATGGTCCCACTCGTCAACATCATGCTGAGTGAGGTCATCTTCGGCGGCGTTGGCGCAGGCATGTATGGAATGCTGATTTACATCGTCTTGACCGTATTCATCGCCGGCCTGATGGTCGGCCGCACACCCGAGTACCTGGGCAAGAAGATTGAAGCGTACGACGTCAAAATGGCAATGCTCGTTGCGCTGATCTTTCCGCTTGTAATCCTCGCGTTCAGCGCGATTTCGTTGGTCAACGGATTCGGCACTTCTAGCATCGCGAATCCCGGACCGCACGGGCTGAGCGAGATCCTGTACGCGTACACGTCGGGTGCGGGAAACAACGGGTCGGCGTTCGGCGGACTCACTGTGAATACGCTGTGGTACGACACCACGCTAGGACTGACGATGCTCGCCGGGCGTTTTCTGATGATCATCCCGATGCTGGCTATCGCCGGAAATCTCGCGCAGAAGAAGTATGTTCCACCATCACTGGGCACCTTTCCAGTCACCACGCCTCTGTTCACCGTGCTGCTGATTGGGGTGATCGTCATCGTCGGGGCGCTTACTTTTTTCCCGGCGCTCAGCCTGGGGCCGATCTTGGAGCACTTGTTAATGCAAGCAGGAAAGACGTTCTGAGGAACCATGGCCAGTAAATCATCTCGCAAATCGTTGTGGGACCCCAAAATCGTTCGGCGTGCGGGGGTCGAGGCAGTCCTGAAGCTGAACCCGCGCAAGATGGTGGGCAATCCCGTGATGTTCGTCGTGGAAGTGGGAAGCGTCATCACGACGGTATTGCTGATCCGTCATCCGCACACAGCGTTCGGGTTCAATCTGCAGATCACGCTGTGGCTGTGGTTCACCGTTTTATTTGCCAATTTCGCCGAGGCGATGGCGGAAGGCCGCGGCAAGGCTCAGGCGGATACGTTGCGCAAGGCTCGCTCCGAGACCATTGCCAATCGGCAGGTCGCCGACGGCTCGATGGAGCAAGTTCCGAGTTCACGACTACGGACTGGAGACATCGTCGTAGTATCTGCCGGCGAATTCATTCCCGGCGATGGCGAAATCATCGACGGAGTGGCATCGGTAGATGAGTCGGCAATTACCGGCGAGTCTGCTCCCGTAATTCGCGAG
>Ga0075426_10003696_pt1 | contig 10936 bp, 14 predicted proteins | sample SoiMethybrSBSTD5_FD_75304 | JGI IMG/M metagenome (GOLD analysis project Ga0075426, IMG submission 75304) | Bulk soil microbial communities from a Populus tree surrounding site in Tennessee, USA - Soil MetaG P. TD hybrid SBSTD5 | ecosystem: Environmental > Terrestrial > Soil > Tree plantation...
GGTCGGGATGGCGACGCGCCGCGCGAGGTCGGCGTGGAAGCTGCCTGAGTCGAAGTACTTCTCGGCGGCGGCGATGGCGGCTTTGCGGGTCATGTGGGTGATTTCCTGACGTCGCTCAAAGTGTACGTTCAGGCATCGATCTTGCGGGAAATACGGTATGGCCGCGCACCGCGGTCATCCGGCGTAGCCCTACGTCCAAGGGCGAATGAGGGCACGCCAATCACGGAAGGAGACCATATGAGACTGCATGCACTTGCATTCGTGACGCTCGTCGCCTTCGGCGGTTCGGCGATCGCGCAAACGGCCGCCGCGCCGGCGAACCAGGTCGACGCCGACAAGGCGCAGATCAAGCAGGACCAGCAGAAGCTCAAGGCCGACCGCAAGGCGGGCGACAAGCAGGCCGTCGCGGCGGACAAGCAGCAGATCAAGTCCGACAAGGCCAAGCTAAAGGCCGACCGCAAGGCGGCCAAGCAGGCGAAGAAGCAGACGGGGTAAGTCAGACCCGGCAGCAGTTATCGGGGTCAGCGCTCCAGAGTGGGGCGCTGGCCCCGATTTATTTTCGGCTCCGGGCACCGCGCGCAGGAATCGCCGCGCTGCGGCTCATTCGATTACCGTGTCGGCGCGCAGCGGGAGGTCGGTCTGTCGTTGCATGGCGTCACCCATTCCGGGAAAACCGGACATGTCTGCCCTGTCATCCGACTGACGGGTCCATGCGTTTATAGCAAGGCAACTTCAACCCCTATAGGAGATTACCCATGAAGCTGCTGCAAAGCATGGCCCTCGCCGCGTTCGTGGCGTTCGCCGGCACCGCGCTCGCGCAGGCGCCGTCGACGCCCCAGGACACGGTCAAGTCCGACAAGGACCAAATCAAGAAGGACAAGGCCCAGACGAAGGCAGACCGCAAGGCCGGCAACAAGGACGCCGTCACGGCCGACAAGGAAAAGACGAAGTCGGACAAGGCGAAGCTGAAGGCCGACCGCAAGGCGGCCAAGGCCGCCAAGAAATCGGCCAAGCAGGAAACGAAGTAAGCGTTCCGCAGTCCCCTCGAGGCCCGCCGATCGGCTGAACAGCCGAACAAAACTGGCGGGCCTTTTTCTTTTTTCGGCGCCGTCCTTCCGGCGAGCGTATTGTGGGCGTGGGAAGCAGGCAATGCTTGCGACCCATCCATTCATTTCCTGGGGAGGAAATCATGAACCGCAGATTCGCGCTCGGCATCATCGCCGTATCGCTCAGCACCACCGCATTCGTCGCTCCGGCCGCCGCACAAACGATGAAGGGCGTTGCCGGTACCTACAGCCCCGTATCAGTGCCCGCGTACGGCGAGAAGCCCCGGGGCCAGATGATCCTCACGCCAGATGGCCGCTATTCGATCGTGCTCACGCGCGCCGAGATGCCGAAGATCGCCGCCGGCGTGCGCACCAACGCCACCGCGGAAGAAAACAAGGCGGTGGTCGATGGCAGCATTGCGCATTCGGGCCGCTATACGATCGGCGACGACGGCAAGTCGATCACCTTCCATATCGAGACGAGCACCTTCCCGAACTGGAACGGCACGACGCAGAAGCGCCCGCTCTCGCTGAAGGGCGATGTGCTGACCTACACCGTCGCGACGCCCTCGAACGGCATGGCGCCGAACGAGGTCACCTGGAAGCGCGTGAGGTAGATGTGACGGCCGCGCGGCCGCGCTCAGTTCGTGCGCTTGTAGCCGGTCGGGACGCCGAACATGCTGTCGTGCACCGGCTCGACGCCGATCGCCTTCACTTCCACGGTGAACGAGAGGATCGGCTTCGGGCCGCTCTGCTCCTCTTTCTTGCCGAGCATGCTTCCTAGACCGGAGAGCACGGCGCCCATGCCGGGCTGCGGAGCCGCTGGCGTTTCGCTGTCCTTCGCGCCGCAGGCATTTCCGTCTACGCGCCACTCGATGTGCGTGAGGATCGGATGGCCCTGGATCTTGGCGAGCTGCTTGCCGGCATTCGTGATCGCAGCGCGGTCTGCGGGAGTCAGCGCGGCCAGATAGCCGAGCATTGCGCGCGTCACTTCCGCCGGCATCACCTGGGCGCGATCCGCCGGAGAGACTAACGTGCGGGCGCGCGCGGCGCCGCCGACGTAGGCGCGGCTAAAAGCCTGCTCGACGCCGAACGCTTCGCGCATGGGCGCGGTGAGCGGCGAGGTCCACACATCGAGCGCGAGCGTGCTCGTCGTCGTGCGCTTCTGCGGGTCCTGGAGCTTGAGCACCCACGCGGCTGCGTAGCGGCTCGTATCGAAGCCGTTGATCGTGCGCTTCTCGCCGGTGGGCTTGACGTCGAAGTGCGAGGCTGCGATGCGCGCGGTGCAGCCCTCCTCCGCCTGCTGCTTCGGCTCGCGCTGACGCTCTTCCGGCTGCTTGCCCTCGGCCGCAGGCGGCAGCGGGCAGCCGTGCGCGGGGCATTCCAGGTATTCCTTTTTGCGATGGTTCAGCGCCCACAGCCGGTTGCTGTCTAGCCGCGTGATATTGCTGTCCGCACCGCCCGCCATCGAGGTCACGAGGTAGCCGCTGAAAGTGCCGGTGCCCTTCAGGCTGTGGTCGTCGCGCCGCATGTTGGCTCGCACGTAATGCTTCTCCGTCATCTCGAACGGGAACATGCCCATGACGCCGCCGTTCACGACCCGCGTCTCGAGGACCGCGGTGGCATTGCTCGGGCTATCGTCTACCGGCGCCGTCGCCGGCTGGCTTGCGCAGGCGGCTAGCGCGCAAGCAGCGGCCATGCTGATGCGTTGTTTCATCGTCTCCTCCCCTCTTATTCAACCACGATGTGATGATCGCGAACCAGGCGGCCGCTGATTTCCGATTCGTGGCGCAGGAAGGCGCTGAACTCTTCGGGCGTGCTGCCGACCACGGTGAAGCCGCGGCTCACAAGCTTTTCCTTCACCTGAGGATCGCCGAGCGCGCGCGCTGTTTCGCGATTCAGGCGCGCGATGATGTCCTTCGGCGTGCCGGCGGGCACGAGCAGGCCGAAGAAGGTTTTCGCTTCCAGCCCCGGCACCGTGTCGGTGATGGAGGGCAGATCGGGAAATGCCGGCGAGCGCTCGGCCGCGAGCACGGCGATGCCTTTGATCTTGCCGCCGCGCACGTATTCGCCGACGAAGGGCAGCGAGCCGAAGTTGACGTGCACATGGCCGCCGATCAGGTCGTTGATCAGCGGCCCGCCGCCCTTGTACGACACGACGTTGAACTGCACGCCGGTTGCATCCATGAAACGCAGCGCGGCGAGGTGCCCGGAGCTCCCATAGCCCGCGATGCAAAGCGCGATCTCGCCGGGCTTCGCGCGCGCGAGATCGATCACTTCCCGCACTGTGTTCGCGGGGAAGGCAGCGGTGGCGACGAACATCACCGGCGCCTGCACCAGAAGCGTGACCGGCTCCAGTGATTTTGCGAAGTCGTACTGCACCTTGTAGAGGTGATGGTTCACGACGTGCGTGTCCCAGACGATGAGCACCGTGTAACCATCGGCCGGTGCCTTGGCCGCTTCGGCGGTGCCGACCGCCCCGGCGGCGCCGGCCTTGTAATCGACGATGACCTGCTGGCCGAGCAGCTCGCCGATCTTCGGCGTGATGATCCTTGAGACAAGATCGCTCGAGCCGCCGGGCGGAAATGGCACGAGCCAGCGGATCGGCTTGGCCGGATAGGTTTGTGCGGATGCCGAGGCGACGGCGAACGACAGCGCGAGCCACGCGCGTCTTGCGAGCATGATCCCCCTCCTCCGCCCAAAGTCTACGCGCTTGTGTAGCATGGCCGCATGACGATGCGCCGCGAATTGCTGGCGATGCTCGGCGCTGCCGCCATCGCGGCGCCGTTCGCCACGCTCGCGCAAAAAATGCCGGTGGTCGGCTACATGAGCCCCGTCGTGCCGCAGAACGGTAGCGATCCACGCTTCGAAGCGTTCCGCCAGGGCATGCGCGAGCTCGGCTATATGGAAGGCAAGAACTACCGGCTGGAAGTGCGCTGGGGCGAAGGCCACCTCGAGCGCATGCCGGAGATCGCGGCGGAGCTCGTGCGCATGAAGGTCGACGTCATCGTCGCGTTCTCGTCGCCCTCGTACCTGGCCGCGAAACAGGCGACGAAGACCATCCCGATCGTCATGCCGGTCGTCTCCGACCCGGTGGGCGACGGCATCGTCGCGAGCCTCGCGCATCCCGGCGGCAACATCACCGGCATGTCGCTGATGGCGCCCGAGCTCAGCGCGAAGCGGCTGCAACTCCTGAAGGAAGTGCTGCGGCAGAACTCTCGCACCGTCGCGGTGCTCTGGAACCCCGCATACAAAGGAATGGGCGCGCGCTTTCGCGAGACAAAGAACGTGGCCCCGGCCGTCGGCATGGACATCCGCTCGATGGAAGTAAGCAACCTGCGGGACATGGAAGCAGCTTTCGACGCGGTCAATCGCGAACGGCCAGACGGCATCCTCCTCCTCGTCGATCCGCTGACCCTGAGCCTGCGCGACCGCATCGTCGAGTTCGCGCGCGAGAAGCGCCTGCCGGCGATCTATGAGACGCGGGAGTTCGTTGACGTAGGCGGCCTCATGTCTTATGGACCGAACGTGCTGGCGCAGAACCGCCGCGCGGCCGTCTACGTCGACAAGATCCTGAAGGGCGCGAAGCCCGGCGACCTGCCGATCGAGCAGCCGACGCAGATCGAGCTCGTCGTCAACCTGCGCACGGCGCGCGCGCTCGGCATCAGCATCCCGCAGTCCATCCTCGCCACGGCGGACCAGATCATCCAGTAATCGGTGTCAGGCACCGATTAGATCCAGCCGACGATGCCAGCGAGCGCGCCGGCCGCCATCAGCCAAAGCGGATTGAGCCGCGTGCCGACCGCGACGACGAGCGCGACGAGCGCGAGCGCGTAGCCGCGCCAGTCCTGCTCGATCGAGCGCAGCAGCAGCCAGCCGCTCGCCAGCATGAAGCCCAGTGCCACCGGCGCGAGTCCGCGGCGCACGGCGAGCGCGAGCGGCGTGTCCGCATGGCTCGCGTGCAGCCTGCTCGCGATGAGCGAGAAGGTGGTCGCCGGAATGAGGATGCCGAGCGTCGTCGCGACCGCACCCGTCCAGCCCTGTGCCAGGAGGCCGAGGAGCGTCACCCAGAGCGCGTTCGGTCCCGGCGCCGCCTGCGCAAGCGCGTAGGCGTCAGAGAATTCGCGCGCAGTGATCATCGCGTTCTCATCGACCACGTAGCGATACATGTCGGGCATCACCGTGCTCACGCCGCCGACCGCGACGGAGCCGAGCAGGAGGAAGTGCCAGAAGAGCGCGAGCCAGTCGCTCATCGCCTGCGCCACACGGCAGCCATTGCGAACGGCGCAAGGACGCCCATGACGTAAAGCAGCGGCCAGCGCATCACGCCGACGCCGGCGAAGGCGAGCACGAGGAAGATCCACGGTCGTGCGCGCCGCGGCAGTGCGACCGCGAGGCTCAAAGCATTGGCGAGGAGCAGTCCAGCGGCCACGGCGATCATGCCCTTCAGCGCGCTGTGCAGGAGAGGCAACGCGCTATAGCGCTGATAGAGGACACCGAAGATCAGCAGCACCGCGAGCGGCGCGCCGACCAGTCCCGCTACCGCGGCGAACGCACCACGCACGCCGCCGAAGCGGTAGCCGAGCATCACGGTGAGGTTGTAGACGTTCGGGCCCGGGATGATCTGCCCGATGGCGAGGCCTTCCAGGTACTCCCGATCGGTGACCCAGCGCTTTTCCTGGACGAGGATGCGTCGCAACCAGAAATTCACCCCGCCGAAGCCCGAAGCGCCGACACGAGCGAAGGTGAGGAAAATCTCGCGCGCGTTGCGCGGCTCAGCCACCAATGCGGTGCTCGAGGGCATGCAACACGACGTTCGCAGCCACGACCAGCACGGCAACGGCCACCGCCCAGGCAAAGAGTCCGAATCCGGCAAACACGCCGACTGCGCACGAGCACCACACCGTGGCGGCCGTGTTGATGCCTCGCACGGTGCCTTGCGCGTGCCAGATGAGCCCGGCGCACACGAACCCGACGCCGACGATCACCTGTCCCGCGATGCGCGCCGGCCCGGTGGGATCACCGACGATTGTTCCGGCGATCACGTAGGCCGCCGCGCCGAGCGCGACGAGCGCGTTGGTGTGAATGCCGGCAGGGTGATTGCGAAGCTGGCGCTCGAGGCCGATGAGCGCTCCGAGCACCACGGCGATGACGAGGCCGACGAAGTATTTGGCGTCGAATTCCTCTAACAGATCCATGGCGGCATTCCCCGGGTCAGACGATCTTGCACGGAATCTCGGCGTCCTCGTCGAAGGCATAGACGGCGCACAAGCGGGGATAGCCGTCGGCGATGATGACGCGCAGCTGCGCCTTGTCGCGCACGAGGAGGAGCGGCGAGAGCTCTCTTCCGTCGCGGATCTTCCTCTGGTCCTTCATCACGTGCTTGTTGCTCACGCCAAGGAGCGAGAGCCCTGAAGCGCGGAAGATGTCTTTCGCCTTGAAGGAGGCGAGCGGCGCGCGGCGCAGCTTCTCGATCCGCTCCTTCGCCGTGCGCTCGTCGTGTGTGCCAGCGCACCGCCTGGCTCATTCGACCTTCACATGCGAGAGGCGGATCAGCTTCTCCCAGCGCTCGTAGTCGCTCTTCAGGAACTCGGCGAACTCGTCCGGCGTGTTCGCTACCACCTCGAACCACTGCTTGTCGATGTAGCGCTCCTTGAACGCCGGCTCGTTGAGCACCTTCTTCACCTCGTTGTAGATCGCGTAGGTCACATCGCGCGGCATGCCGGCGGGACCGGCGAGCGCGAACCACGTGCCCGCCTCGTAGTTCGGCACGCCGGACTCGGCCACGGTAGGCAGATCGGGCAGGCGCGAGATCCGCTTGGGCGTCGCCGCGGCGATCAGCCGCAGCTTGCCCGCGCGCGCGTGCGGCTCGACCAGCAGCGGCGTCACCATCATCATCTGGATCTGACCCGAAAGAAGATCGGTCACCGCCGGGCCGGCGCCTTTGTAAGGCACGTGCACGATGTCGATGCCGAGCCGGTTCTTCAGGTACTCGACGCTGATGTGCCCGGAGGAGCCGGTGCCGAACGAGCCGTACGAGATCGCGCCGGGATGCGCGAGCGCATAGGCGACGAGCTCATGGAAGTCGCCCACCGGCAGCGACGCGTTGACGGCGATCACCCACGGAAAGCGCACGAGGAGCGTGATCGGCGTGAAGGCGCGCAGGCCGTCATAAGGCAGGTTCTTGTGCAGGATCGGATTCATGATGAACGTCGCCGCATCCGACACGATCAGCGTGTAGCCGTCCGGGGGTGCTTTCGCGACGTAATCGCCACCGATGATCTGCGTCGCGCCTGGCTTGTTCTCCACCACCACCGGCTGTCCCCAGACCTCGGACAATCGCGCGCCGATCGAGCGCGAAAGCGCATCGGTCGCGCCGCCCGGCGTCGTCGGCACCACGATCTTCACCGGCCGCGACGGGAAGGGCTGTGCCCAGGCGGCAAAAGCGAGCGTCGCCAGCAGAGCGAGCGCGAAGCGCTTCATTGCACGAGCTCGTCCGCGCGCAGGACGAGCTGGCTGGGGATGCCGATGCCAAGCGCGGTGGCGCTTCGCACGTTGATGATGAGTTTCAGCTTGGTCGGCTTCTCGATCGGCAGGTCGCCAGGTCTTGCGCCCTTGAGAATCTTGTCGACATACGACGCGGCCCGATAGTAGAGGTGCGGATAGTCGACCCCATAGGCGAGGAGCCCGCCGGCGTCGACATACTCGCGCGAGGAATAGATCGCGGGCAGCCCGTGCTTCGCCGCGAACTCGATGATGGCGTGCTTGTTCGCCAGCATCACCGCTTCGGCGTTGATCAGGAGCGCGTCGGCGCGCTGCTCGAGCACCGCGTTGAAGGCGCGGCTCAGGTCTGCGCGCTCCCGCACATCGAGGATGATCACTTGCAGCCCGAGCGACTTGCCGGCGGTCTCGATCTGCCGCCGCTCGACGGCCGCCGTCGGATTCGCCAGGTTCAGCGGCGCGGCAACGCGCTTCGCCTGCGGGGCAAGCTCCTTCAAGAGCTGCAGGCGCTTGCCCGCGACCTCGCCGATCGCCGTGCTCAGTCCCGTGACGTTGCCGCCCGGGTGCGAAAGGCTGCGCACGACGCCGTAGGCGACCGGGTCGGACGAGCTCGTCATGACGACCGGAATGGAGCGGCTTTTCATGGCGGCGAGCGCGGCCGCCGTGCTGCGCGTAAGGATCACGTCCGGCTTCGCGCGCGCGAGCTCGGCCGCGAGTGGCGCAAGGCGGTTCCTTTGGCCGTCCGCCGAGCGGTAGTCGAGAACAAAGTCCTGGCCCTCAACGTAGCCGGCCTCGCGCATTCCCTGCCGAAACGCCTTCAGGTTCGCCAGATTGTCGGCCTCCGGCGTGACGTCGAGCATGCCGATGCGATAGACCTTGCCCGATTGAGCGCACGCGCAGAAGGAAAGGAGTAGCGCGAAGGCAGCCGCAGCAAGGCGCGCCATCATTCGATCACCCCATCGGCGCGCAGCAATATCGATTGCGGCACCGTAAGCCCAAGCGTCTTTGCCGTCGTCGCATTGACGTAGAGCTGCATCTTGCTTACGCGCTGCACCGCAAGATCGGTCGGCCTTTCGCCTCGAAGGATGCGGCCGGCGTAAATCCCGGCGAGCCGGTGTGATTCCTCGATGCTGCCCGCGAAGCTCATGAGCCCGCCCGCCGCCACGAACTCCGGCGGCTGATGGATGGCGGGCAGCCGGTTGCGCAGCGTGAGCGCGCCGAGCTCCTTGCCGCGGCTCACGAAGAACGTATCGTTGGCGATGATCAAGCCGCCGACGCGCTGGCGCCCGAGGTTTTCCAGCACGAGAGCAATATCCTGCTCGGTCGCCGCGCGCACGATCTGAAACTGCAGCCGCTGCGCGTGCGCCGCGACCTGCAGATCGTCGATCAGCGCCTCTGCGTTGCGCGGATTCGTCGGGTTCACGAGCAGCGCGAAGCTCGTCGCCGCCGGCGCCATCTCGCGCAGAAGCTGGAGCCGCCTCGGTCCCAGCTCCGCGTTGAGCGACGTCACGCCGGTCGCGTTTCCGCCCGGCCGGTTCATGCTGTGCACGAGGCCGCTCGCCACGGGATCGACGCCGACCTCGAAGACGATCGGAATGGTGGACGTCGCCTTCTTCGCCGCGAGCGCCGCGTTCGCGCTCCCGGGCGCGACGAGCAGGCTCACCTTCATGCGGACCAGATCGGCCGCGAGATCGGGCAGCCGGGAATTGTCGCCATTCGCCCAGCGGTATTCGATCGCGACATTTCGCCCCTCGGCGTAGTTCATCTCTGCAAGCCCGCGCCGGAACGCGGCCAGACGCGTCGCGAAGCGATCGGGGGATTCGGCGCCAAGGTAGCCGATCACCGGGCCGCCTTGTTGCGCAGATGCGGATACTGCAAAGGCGAACAGCAGGAGCGAGGCAACGAGCTTGCGCATCATTGAATCACTTCGACTTAAATGGTGACTGTCACCATTTATTGGGAAACGGGGTCTGTCCCTGTTTTTCACTTCTCCGCTTCCACCGTCAGCGTCATCTCGCCGATGCCCTCGATGCGCCCTTTCAGCTTGTCGCCCGGCGCGAGCTTGGCGACGCCGGCGGGTGTGCCGGTGGTGATGAGGTCGCCGGGCCGCAGGGTGAGGACGCTGCTCAGGAAGCGGATGTGCTCGCGTACGCCGCAGATCATGTCCTTGGTGTGCGCCGTCATGACGTGTCTTCCGTTCAGCTCGACGTCGATGCGCGTGTCCTGCGGCTCGCGAAGCTCGTCCTTCGTGACGATCCAGGGCCCGAGGGCCGTGAAGGTGTCGAAGCCCTTGCGGATGTTGCGCGTGTTCTGCCGATTGCGCCCCCACGGCTCGCGCTGGCTGATGTCCCAGCAGATCGTGTAGCCGAAGACATAGTCGAGCGCCTCGGCCTCGCCGACGTGGCGTGCCTTGCGGCCGATCACGGCGCAGAGCTCGCATTCGTAGTCGACGTGCTTCGCGATCCGCGGCAGGACCACCGCGCCGCCCGGCCCGACGATCGAGGAGCTCGGCTTGAGGAAGAACTCGGCCATGAGATCGTCTTTCGTGAGCTCCGCGCGGTCGGGACCGCCGGAAGCGACGCGCATCTCCGCCTGGTGCGCCTTGTAGTTCGCGGCGGCCGCCCAGATCGAGGGCGGGTTCTCGATCGGCGCGAGCAGCTTCGCCTGCGCGAGCGGTAGCGAGCGCCCTTTCAGCGCCTGGCGCGCGCACTGCATGGCGGCCGAGTCGTTCGCCAGCGACGCGATCACCTCGCGCATGCTGTACCCCTGGCGCAGATGCCCGGCCGCGAGGAGCGCGGCGCCGATCGGGTAAACGCGCTCGCCTTCTACGGCGCCTGCCTCATGCTCGTTGTAATGGCAGATCTTCATGGCGCGGCATTGTAAGCTCGCGCCATGCTGAACCCGATCGGGCTCACGCACGGACACTACGAGTGCCGCTCGCTCGGCGAAACGCTGCCGGTCTTCACCGAGCTGCTGGCGATGCGAGTCATAGAGCGCGCGAACCGCCACGCCATCGTGCAGCATCCGAATACCGCGTGGCGGCTCGTGGTGCACGAAGCGGGCGCCGGCGCGCCGGACAAGCCGCACAACAATCATTACGGCGTGCGCGTCGCGCGCGCCGAGGAAGTCGATGCCGCGCATCGCTATCTCGTCGCGAACCAGGAGCGCTTCGGCCTGCGGCGCATCTCGCCGCCACGCTCGCAGCATTTCGCGCGCTCGGTATATTTCGTGGAGCCCGGCGGCAACACGCTCGAGATCGAGCATTACGATGCGCAAGCCATTGCCGAGGGCCGCACGATCGCGCGGCCGCACTGGCAACGTGAGTTAAAGGAAAGCGAGTTTCCCGGCCGCGGCTACGTGCCGCAGGCGCTCACGCACGGCACGCTCGA
>Ga0075426_10003697_pt1 | contig 10931 bp, 11 predicted proteins | sample SoiMethybrSBSTD5_FD_75304 | JGI IMG/M metagenome (GOLD analysis project Ga0075426, IMG submission 75304) | Bulk soil microbial communities from a Populus tree surrounding site in Tennessee, USA - Soil MetaG P. TD hybrid SBSTD5 | ecosystem: Environmental > Terrestrial > Soil > Tree plantation...
CTGTGCCGACAGTGATGTAGCAGAACGTGTCGAGACCCTGTGCGGCGCCCCAGCAGTGCTCGCCGAGAGCCGCGGCATTGACGTCGGTGTCGAAGGTGACGGGCACAGAGAGTCGGCGCCGGATTTCTGGACCGACGACGGTGTGAGCCCAACCGGGCTTGGGCGTCGTCGTGATCTGCCCCCACGTGGCCGACGTCAGATCGCGGTCGAGCGGACCGAACGAGCCGATGCCGACAGCATCGACCTTGCCGGCACGCTCGAAGAACTCGACTGTGCGGTCGATCGTCTCGGCGGGCGTCGTCGTCGGGATCGTCTCCGCTGCTCGAACATCGCCCGGTCCCGTGCCGACCGCGCATCTCCACTTCGTGCCGCCCGTTTCGATGCCGCCGAAGACGCTCATACCGGCGCGGCCGTGCGGGCGCCGCAGGACCTGCGGACGATGAACTCCGGCGAAAGGACGACAACCCGCGGCCTCTGAGTATCTTGGCCTTCGATGCGCTCGAGGAGCAGTTGCGTTGCGAGAGTTCCGAGGGTCCCGGCAGGCTGCTCCATGGCAGTCAGGAACGGGTACAGGCGCGAGGCGTGCTCGATGTCGTCGAAGCAGACGAGCGCAATATCGTCGGGTACCTCCATCCCGGCGGCGCGGATCGCCTCGATAGCTCCCACAGCGACGAGGTTGTTGACTGCGAAGACGCCCGTGGGCGGGTCGTCGACCTCGAGCAGGCGGCGCATGCCGTCGGCCCCTCCACGCGGGTCGGCCGATGCCTCGACGACGAGTACGGGGTCGAGCGGGATCCCGGCCGCTTGCAACGTGAGCTCGTAGCCCCGCCGCCGGTAGCGGGCGGTCGAGACGTCGTCGTGCTCGACGATGAGGCCGATGCGGCGATGACCGAGCGAAATCAGATGCTCGACGAGCCGACGCGCACCACCCTCGTTGTCGCCGACCACGGCGTCGGCCTCGACGCCGCGAACAGTGCGGTCGACTAGCACGTACGGCACTCTGAAGCGGGTCAGACGCTCGAGGTGGATCTTCGACTTGTCGCTGACCGGGGCAATCACGATCCCCTCGACGCGATGGGCGATCAACTCTTCGATCGCGTCACGCTCCACCGCGAGGTCTGCCCGGGTGTCGCAGAGGATCGCCCGATACTCGGTGCGCCGAGCAACCTCCTCCGCGGCTCGGACGACGGCCGTGAAGAAGGGATTGGCCACGTCCGGGACGCTCACGGCAAGCGTTCCCGTTCGCCGGCGGCTGAGACCGCGTGCGAGGCGACTGGGGACGTAACCGAGCTCCGCGATTGCAAGCTCCACCCGGCGGCGTGTCTCGGGCTTGACTTGTTCGCTGCCGTTGATCACACGCGAGACCGTCATCGGGGAGACGCCGGATTGGCGGGCGACATCCTTGATCGTCACGTCGGCTGAGGTTTCGGCCATTGCTCTTTCTGGTAGCGGTACCACAGGTTACCCAGAAGTCGGACGTAATTTGAAGCGCGATGGCTTGACTGTGCCGCTCGAAACGTGTTATCGGTACCACAACCCATGGAAAGGGAGGTAGGAAATGCGTGAGCCGAAGAGGCAATTGAGGCGGCGCCTGACCCAGAGGAAGGTGGTTCTCGGCGTAGCTTTACTCGCCGTCGTCGCTGCCACGTCGGCCATCGTTGCCGGCGCGTCCGCCACGACAGGCTCGACGAGCGCCAAGATCAAGGTCGGGCTGATCACCAAGGATGCGACGAACCCGTTCTTCGTCAAGATGCACGCTGGAGCGACGAAGGCGGCAAAGCGGCTGGGCGCGACCTTGCTCTACGCCGCCGGAAAGAGCAGCTCCGACAACGCGGGCGAGATCGCGGCGATCGAGAACATGACGACCGCCGGCGTCAAGGGGATCCTGATCACGGTCGCTGACGGAAAGGCCGAGAACGCGGCGATCGCGAAGGCGCGGAAGAAAGGCGTCATCGTGATTGCTCTTGACTCGCCAACCGTTCCGCCGAGTGCGACGAACGCCCTCTTCGCGACGAACAACTTCAACGCGGGAGTACTGATCGGCAAGTACGCGCGCGCGGCGACGAAGGGCAAGACGGTGACGATCGGGATGCTCGACGAGCATGCCGGGTCGTCGGTGGGAGCCCTCCGGCACAACGGCTTCCTGAAGGGGTTCGGGATCAAGAGCAGCAACAGGCAGATCGCTTGCGTCGGCAACGGCGAAGGTCAAACAGCACCGTCGCAGACGGCGATGGAGAACTGTCTGCAGAAGAACCCGAATATCAACGTCGTCTACACGATCAACGAGCCCAGCGCGGCCGGCGCCTGGACGGCATTGAAAAACGCCGGGAAGTCAACTGCCGCCACGACGATCGTCTCGGTCGACGGCGGTTGCGCCGGCGTCCGAAACGTCAGGGCGGGGGTCATCGACGCGACCTCGCAGCAGTATCCGCTGCTGATGGCCTCTCGCGGCGTTGGTGCGGTTGTCAAGTATGCAAAGACCGGTATCAAGCCGCACGGCTACACCGACACCGGGGTCAACTTGATCGCGAAGAAGGCGCTTGTCGGCGTCAGATCGAAGACGGTCAAGTACGGCCTCGCAAACTGCTGGGGCTAGAAAAGTAGGTCCCTCAAACCCCCCGCGACCGGAGCGCAGCTACTCGCTCTCCGGTCGCGGCTGGACCACCGCGGCCTAGGATCGGCTCTTCCAGGACGAAACCAAATGGAAGCGGAAACCTCAGCCCAGCCACCGAGCGCCCGTTCTCCGCTCGATTGGCTTCGTCGCTTCCTTGCTGCGCCCGCCGTCGGGCCCTTCCTCGCGCTACTGCTGACGATGGCGTTCTTCTCGCTGAAGAGCGACCGCTTCCTGCAGGGCCCGAACCTCTCGCTCGTGCTACAGCAGGTGATGGTCGTCGGTGTGCTCGCGATCGGCCAGACTCTCGTGATCCTGACGGCGGGGATCGACCTATCCGTCGGAACGGTGATGGCGTTCGGGCAGATCGTGATGACCAAGTTCGCGATCGACCAGGGCTACCGCCCGCTGACGGCGATCGCGCTTGGAATCCTCGCCTGCGTTGCCTTCGGCGTTCTCAACGGAGCGCTGGTGACGGGGGTGCGGTTGCCGGCGTTCATCGTCACGCTCGGCACCCTCAACATCGCCTTCGCCTTGACCCACATCGTCTCGAATGACCTGACGTACCCTCCGGGCACTTCGGGGGCGTCGTCGCTACCCAGCCAGCTGCTCTTCTTCGGCCGGACTTTCACGGTCGGGCACACCGAGATCACCTACGGGGTCGTGTTGATGTTCGTCCTCTTCGGCTTAGCCTGGTTCGCCCTCACCCAGACAGCGTGGGGCCGGCACGTCTATGCGACCGGGGACGACCCCGAGGCCGCCCGGCTGACCGGCATCAAGACCTGGCGCGTCCTCCTGAGCGTCTACACGGTCGCCGGTCTCTTGTACGGGATCGCGGCGTGGCTGCTGGTCTCGCGGACCGAGCTCGGCGATCCGAACGCCGGGCAGACGACCGAGAACCTCGACTCGATCACGGCGGTCGTTCTCGGTGGGACGAGCCTGTTCGGTGGGCGCGGAACGGTGATCGGGACACTGATCGGAGCGATCATCGTCGGCGTCTTCCGCAACGGCCTGACGCTGATCGGGGTCGAGGTGATCTACCAGTACCTGGTCACGGGCATCCTCGTGATCCTCGCCGTCTCGGTCGATCAGCTTACGCACCGGAGGCGGTTATGAGCGAGCAACAGCAGCCGATCCTCGAGGCTCGCGGGCTCGCCAAGCGGTACGGGCAGGTCGTCGCACTCGCGGGAGTCGATTTCGAGCTCTATCCGAACGAGATCGTCGCCGTGATCGGCGACAACGGCGCCGGCAAGTCGACGTTGATCAAGGCGCTCTCTGGTGCCCTGCAGCCGGACGAGGGAGAGATCCGCCTCGACGGTAAGCGTGTTCGCTTCCGCACTCCCGGGGATGCCAGGAGCGCGGGCATCGAGACCGTCTACCAGGATCTCGCGGTCGCTCCCTCACTCGACATAGCCTCGAACATCTTTCTGGGCCGGGAGGCCCGGAGGCGGGGACCGCTCGGGCTCGCCCTTCGGATGCTGGCGAAACGGTCGATGCGTCGCGAGGCTGCCCGCCACCTGCATGAGCTCGAGATTGGCGTCCAATCGATGGGTCAACCCGTCGAGAATCTGTCCGGCGGCCAGCGACAGGGCGTCGCGGTCGCCCGCGCGGCGAAATGGGCCCAGCGGGTGGCGATCATGGACGAACCGACCGCGGCCCTGGGTGTCAAGGAGACCCGCCAGGTGCTCGACCTGATTGTCCGCGTACGCGACCGTGGCCTGCCAGTGATCCTGATCAGCCACGACATGCCCCACGTGTTCGAGCTCGCGGACCGAATCCAGATCATGCGGCTCGGCAAGCGGGTCGCGGTCGTGACGCCGCAAAGCCACACGATGCCCGAGGCGGTGGCGATCATGACCGGCGCCACCCGCGGCGAGCTCGAGCAGGCCCTGACGAAGGGAACGCCATGAACGTGAAATGGGGTCTTCTCTCGACGGCTGCGATCAACGACGCGATTCTCCGAGGGGCCGCGGAGAGCGCCGCCGTCGAGGCGATCGCGGTCGCCAGCCGCGACGAAGAACGAGCCCGCAACTACGCGCGCGAGCACGGCATCGAGCGCTCGTACGGTAGCTACGAGGCGCTCCTTGCGGACTCGGACGTCGAGGCCGTTTACATCTCGCTTCCCAACCGGCTGCACGTGGAGTGGACGCTGAAGGCGCTCGACGCCGGCAAGCACGTCCTGGTCGAGAAACCCTTCTCCCGGCACGCCGATCAGGTCGAGGAGGCCTTCGACCAGGCCGATGCCGCCGGCCTCGTCCTCTCGGAGGGGTTCATGTGGCGGCATCACCCGCAGACGAGCAGGCTGATCGAGCTGATCTCCTCCGGCGCGATCGGGCGGGTGCGCGCAGTTCGGACCGCCTTTGCCTTCGACCTCGCCGTCGAGCGCGGCACCGGCGACACGCGCTTCGACCCCGCCCTCGACGGCGGGGCGCTGATGGACGTCGGCTGCTACTGCATCAGCGGCCTCAGGCTCGTCGGCGGCGAGCCGCAGCGAGCCCGCGGGGAGCACACGGTCGGGCCGAGCGGCGTCGACGTCGTCTTCGCTGCCGCGCTCGCCTTCCCCGACGGAGTACTCGGTCACTTCGACTGCGCGTTCGTAGGGCCGCGACGCGCGGCGCTGGAGGTCGTCGGCGACGACGCGGTGATTTTCGTGCCCAGCCCGTTCACCCCGACGACGCCTGCGATCGAATTGCGCCGGCCGGATGCCGAGCCGGAAGCAATCCCGGTCGAGGATGCCAACGCCTACCGGCTCGAGCTCGAAAACGTCGGCGCCGCGATCCGGGGCGAAGCCCCCTTGCTGCTTGGACGCGATGACGCGATCGCGCAGGCGCGCACGATCGAAGCCCTGTACCAATCGGCCGAGACGGCCGCACCTACGAGCGACAGGAGCACCGCATGAGCTACGTTCCCGCCACCGACCGCTACGAACGCATGCAGTATCGGCGCTCAGGCCGGAGCGGCCTGCAGCTTCCGGTCCTCTCGCTCGGCCTCTGGAACAACTTCGGGTTCGACCATCCGCTCGAAAACAGCCGCGCGATCGTTCGCCGGGCCTTCGACCTGGGGATCGTGCATTTCGACCTCGCCAACAACTATGGCCCTCCGTACGGCTCCGCGGAGGAGAACTTCGGCCTGCTCATGCGCCAGGACCTGGCGCCCTACCGGCACGAGCTCGTCGTCTCGACCAAGGCCGGCTGGGACATGTGGCCCGGCCCGTACGGCGACCTGGGCTCACGCAAGTACCTACTGACGAGCCTCGACGAGAGCCTGCGCCGGATGGGTCTCGACTACGTCGACATCTTCTACTCGCACCGGTTCGACCCGGAGACTCCGCTCGAGGAGACGATGGGCGCGCTCGACGCGGCCGTCCGGCAGGGAAAGGCGCTCTACGTCGGCATCTCGTCCTACTCGGCGGCGAAGACCCGCGAAGCCGCCGCGATCCTGCAGGGGCTGGGCACGCCGCTCCTGATCCATCAGCCTTCGTACTCGATGCTGAACCGCTGGATCGAGCCGGAGCTTCTCGACACGCTCGAGGAGGAAGGCATCGGCTGCATCGGCTTCTCGCCGCTGGCGCAGGGGATGCTGACCGACCGCTATCTCGACGGGATCCCGGAAGGGTCGCGCGCCAGCCGCCCCGCCACGCTGTCGCCGGACCTGATCACGGACGAGACGATGGCGAAGATCCGAGCCCTCAACGATCTTGCCGCCGGCCGGGGCCAGACGCTCGCGCAGATGGCGCTGGCGTGGACGCTCCGCGACCCGCGCATGACTTCAACGGTCATGGGCGCAAGCAGCATCGAGCAGTTGGAGGACAACGTTGGCGCGCTCGAGAAGCTTGACTTCAGCGAGGACGAGCTTGCCGAGATCGACAAATACGCGACCGAGAGCGACATCAACCTCTGGGCCCGCTCGACCGCCGAATAGCGTAGACCGAGCGCCCGAGAGGGCCAACAGCCGGATTTTCGCTCGGCTAAACTGCGCCGACCAGGGCGGTTAGCTCAGTTGGGAGAGCACCAGCTCGACAAGCTGGGGGTCGCTGGTTCGAGCCCAGCACCGCCCACCTAAGAAGCCCGCTGCAAATGGCGGGTTTCTTTTGTACAGAGAGGGAGTCAATGGCTGCGGAGTCCGCTTCCCCAGCGGCGCCTCGATCTCGTCGACGGCGGCGAATGGGCACAAACTCCCAATTGCTTCCCATTCGCGGCCGACCCGAGGCTGCGTGACGGAGCGCGAGCACGTCTTGTCGGCTAGTCGGTCGTAGCGCCCCCCGTGGATTCAGGGGTCGGTCTTCGGTGCGACTGCGTCCGGCCGGGCGGCGGCACCCTGCTCGTCCATGGTGGCTGGTGCCGCGTCACTCTAAACTCGGGCTGGTCGGTCGGCTAACTAGAATTCCGTTAGGCGTGAGCGAGATCGAGACCCGCCTCTTCCCTTTTCGCGGTGGCCCCCTCCATGGCCGCAGCCTCCCGGTTCCAGTTACGAATAACCCAGAATGGTCGATCCCAACCGTGGACGGAGTCTGGTTGGGCGACCGCAGCGAGCCGCTTCCAGAGGATCTGACCAACGTCGACTATCGGAACGAGAGCTATTACCGTGTCGGCGACGGAGACGACGCGGAGTACGTCCACCCGACCCTGCTCGAAGAGCGTCCCGAGGGGTGGCCAGATTGGCGGCCTCTGTGACGCCCGGCCCCGCCTAACGGCGATGCACAGGAAGTTCGTCGGGTGACTGGCCGGATCATCCGGCCTTTGCCCGCGTCATCCCGAGGCGCCTCCGTTTTCTGCCTCTTCGGCTGGATGCTCGGCCGCGACATACTCTTCTTCGACACGCCGGACGTGGATCTCGAAGTCCACGTCCCGTTCGCTCAACGCCTTTGGCGTCGGTGATCACCCAATTCTCTGGCCTTCGAAGGTGAAGCATCGCCTCCCCTCACTGCCCGCGAGTTCAGCGAGGCGCCGGCGGCAATGAGTGCCGCGAGACTAGGGCTCGCGCTCGGTCGCGTTGATCACTGAGCCTTCAGCGCGCACCGTGCCTCTTGCAAGATCCGATCAATTCGAGGAGAAGTGCAGGTGACGCTTTCCGACGGCGAGTCCTTCTTCCTGATGCGAGCAGAGCCGGGCCCCGGTGACGAGTGGATAAGCCTGTACCCTTACCCGGCCGGGCGCCTGGACGAGATGATCGACGATGCGGATGCGGAGGGCGAGCTGACGATGCCTCGGGTCGTCATCATCCACCCGGAGATGGTCGCGAAGATCGAATTGCTCGTCGAGGCAGAGGAGGCTAGGCGGGGGCACCTGCTCGGCTTTCGTTTGCAAGACGACGGCGAGTAGATCCTCGGCCAGCGTGGACGAGCAGGGAATCCCGCAGGTAACGAACGTTGAGCTGATCGCCTACCTCGAGGCAATCCTGCTCGAACTGCGGAAGCGACTCGACAACTATCTCGACCTGGGCGCCGACGACCTCATCGCCACGGATGAGGGCTTCAACTTCGCCGGACAACTCCAGGCAACACTGGCTGAGGCCCTTGAACACACCGCCGGCATCCGGGAGCGCCTGGTCGAGATCCAGCGCGAAGACTCCTGAGTAACTGGCGATAGCGATCACCTCCGGCAAGCTCATGGCGCACAAGATGCCCGAGTTCGTCGGCGTCTAACAGCTTCGCGAACCGAAACGAGAGAAGGCCCGCTTGCGGGCCTTCTTTTTGTCAGACGCCTTTTTCGCAGAGCCCACCAAGGGGCTCGAGGCGTTCGTGGGTTGTGTCCACGAAAAGTGGCGCTTGATTCCTGCGTAAGGCGTCTGGGGCCCCCCGTCGCAGAGGCGACTAACGCTTCACCGGGCGGCTGATGACGATCCCTATCCGGGGGTGAGCGACTTCGATGCCATCCTCGCGGAGAGCGTGTGGGTTGCCAGAAACCTCGGTTCCCCATAAACGTTTCAGGAAGGGCCGTCGGCGTTCGGGTCCGCGGGCTCGCGGACCGACACGAGGCGCTTGGGGATGGACGGTTGTTAGCGGCGGGCCAGCCGGCGACCGCGTTCCGTGTCGGGCGGTGTGTAGTTGAGCTGGTAGTGGTGGTAGAGGGTTGACTCGTCCTCTTTGGTGAGCTCGTCGCCGTGCAGCTCGATGTTGGGCGCGCTTTTGACCTGTTCTCTGGACACCCCCACCTGCAGATTGTCCGGACCGATCGTGATCCCGGCCAGCGGGACGAAGGTCAGGTGGCGGCCGATCAGCCCCTCCTTGACGGTGCCGAACATCGGCTCATCGGTTTCGACGTCGACGTAGACGTCCTCGAGTCTGCCGATCTTCTCCCCGTCACGGTCGACCAGATCTTTGCCCTGCCATTCGCCGATGTTCTGATGATGGGCCATTGCGTCGCCTCCTCGTCCCCGACGTCGCCCTCTCGGTACCAGCGAGCTTAACTCCGACTGCGGTTACGCCGCCGGCTGGTGATCGTCGCGCCGATCAGGCTGCGGTTCAAGCGGACAGGAGCAACCTTCCGGTGCGCCACGCAAGGGCGAAGAGCAGCACCGCTGCTCCGGAAAAGACCCCCAGGGCGCCGACGGAGACAGAGGCGGCGAGCGCCTGCGATGCTCCGACACCGGAGGCGGCGAGGGCGGCGGTTCCGGCGCCTGCCTGGGTGGCTGCGCCCGCTGGCCCTATCGGCAGCGCGGCGGCGGCAGCACCTGCGCAGAGAAACAGAAGTGCGAGTGGGAACGAGTAACCGAGTCCGAGCGTGCCGAGCAGGATGAAGAACGACACTCCTCGAACGAGCCAGCAGCCGAAGACGAACGCCCACGCCTGCGTTGCGCTGTACAGCGAAGTCGTGCGCGGGCTCAACCAGCGGCCGAGCCGAAAGCGCAAGGCGCGTTTGCTTCCGGCGAGGCGTGGGAGGGCCACGATCACCCCGGCGGCAGCGATCCCGGCCCCGACTACGAGCGCGAGCGCGGCACGCGCAGCGATCCCCGCCCCTGGGAAGGCGACGGCAACGGCGGCGAGCGGCGCCAGCGCGGCGCTGTCGATCAGACCGAGCATGACAAGCGAAAGGCTGATTGCCCGCAGACCGGCAGGACAACCTGGGTAGCGACGCACGACCGCGATCCGCATCGCATCGTCGAAGCGTCCGGGAAGGACGACACCGATCAGCGCCGCGCCGCCGTTACCGGCGACAAGCGCAAGCGGAGAGGGCCGCTCGCGGCTCGTGAACAACCGTGCCCACCCGAGTGCCTTGAGCGCCTGGGCAAGGAGAAGCAGTAGCCCGGCCGCGACGAGCAAGCCTGGTTGGCCGCGCGAGAGCGGCCAGGAAGTGGTCGCGAAATGACGGACAGCCAGGATGACAAGGAGGAGCATGAGGGCAGCCGACCCGAGACCCACTCCCCAGCGCGTCCTCCGCGAGTGGCGAAGCTGCCAGAGCGAACGCATCAGCAGCCGATAACGGCCCTCGAGCACGACCGGTGCAGCCGAGACTGCGATCGTCGCCAGCGGATCCCGCTCCGGCTGGATATCCAGCGTTGGGGTTTGCGTCATGCGCTGCCTTCGAGGAGCCACCGCCAGCATGCCACCTCACGCGGCGCCAGCGACGCTCTGGCCCGATCAGTATCGAGGAGCTCCGCAAGGAAGAAGAGGTGGTCACTCCTTCCCGGAAAACCCTGGGTGGCAGACCCGTGTTCGAGTTCTCGGCGTCGAGAGCGTTCGAAGAACTCCTCGCGAGCTTGTTCGCATATTCGCGCTCTTCAGACGCGAGGGTTAGCGCCGGCTGCGTAAGTTCGAAAGCCCAAATCCGCCGCGGTGTCGATGGGCGGTCTGATGGAACGGGCGATCCTATTCAGATTCTGGAGCGCGTGGACGCGCATAGTGGTGGTTCCGGACGGGGGTGACGAGTCGGTGTTGGTGGACGGCCGCGCTAGGTTAGGGCGGACGTGGGGCAGAGCCGGCAATCGCCTTTGAACTTGAATGCGTTGCTCGCGGCGGTCGAGGCGGCGCCGCCGGTCGCGGCGGTCGATGTGCTCGCCGACGCGCTGGCGGAGGCGATCGGTGCGCGCGAGGTCAGCTTTTTGATCGCCGACTTCAGCGGGCGGTCGCTGATCCGACTGGGCCACTCGGGTGGGGAGGGGGCGCTGCGGCTGCAGGGAAAGGAGACCGCGGAGCGGGTGCCGTTGGCTGGGACGCCGCAGGGGCGGGCGCTTGCCGCCCAGGCCGTCGAGGTGATCGCGGAGGATGGCGGCGCTCGCTTGTTCGCGCCGGTCACCAGCCGCGGCGAGGCGGTCGGTGTTCTGGAGCTGGGCCTGGAGAACTTCCCGCTCGAGCAGACGGTGGCCGATGTCGCACTGGCGG
>Ga0075426_10003698_pt1 | contig 10931 bp, 7 predicted proteins | sample SoiMethybrSBSTD5_FD_75304 | JGI IMG/M metagenome (GOLD analysis project Ga0075426, IMG submission 75304) | Bulk soil microbial communities from a Populus tree surrounding site in Tennessee, USA - Soil MetaG P. TD hybrid SBSTD5 | ecosystem: Environmental > Terrestrial > Soil > Tree plantation...
TGACGGGCGTTAGACGCGGACGGCGGAGGTGGTCAGAGGCGCTTCCGGGAAAGACCTTATCACAAAATGCCGTGATCCTCGGCTCACTCGTAGATCGAGACCGCGATCTGGAGCAGGTCGTCTGTGGACATCTCGCCGCTTGCGATCAGGTAGAACATGTCCGCATCGTGCCAGGTCACGACTGCGGGGCTGCGCCCATCGATGTCGCCGGGCGGCGGGTCCGGTCCACGCTCGTAGGCGCGCCCGTCGCGACCTGCGATTCGCACGTCGCGCGCCGCGCGGCCATACGAGACGGTGAGCGCGAGACGTCGGGCTTCCGCTGCGCCCTTCCGCGACTGACTCAGCACGAAGCCGCCGTAATGCGCTTCCAGCGTGCGATCCTCGATCGCCAGCTCACGCATCTTGTGATCGCGCACGTGGATCTGGATCGATTGGAGGCGGAGTCCGGCGGTGTGCGCCGGCTCGAGGGGTGGAAACGTCACCAGAGATCGAGCGGCCTCCCAAGAGCGCGCGGTCTCGAAGTGAGGGTTGCTCGTCATGTCCACCGCCTGCGCGTCCGATTATGCTTCCCCGACGTGACCCGTCCGATCGCGGACATCTCAGTCCCGCAGCCGAACACCACGCGTGGATGTCGGCGTTCCTGCAGACGTTCTGAGTGATCGTGCGGCGCGGCGGGCTGGCATGGTCCTGGCACCGCCCACCGCCGTGGCCGCGTTGGCCGATCTCCGCTATTCAATCAGAAGTTTCACACGAACGCCCGGCCTGGCGCTGACGCTCCTGCTCACGATTGCGTTGGGAATTGGGAGCAATGCATCCGTGCATGGATTCGTCCGCGGGTTGATCACGCGCGGCCTTCCGCTCGCAGGCATCGACCCGATCGTTTCGCTGTTTGCGCGCGACGCACAGGACGCGGCCGGCCCCCTCTCATACGAGGGCTATCTGTCGCTGCAACGTCACCTCGACACATTCGAATGGCTCGGCGCCGCGCGCGAGGCGCAGACCAGCATCACGCTGGGCGAACGCCCGTCGGTCATGACCGTTGCCGCGGTGACGCCCGAGCTCGCCGATCTCCTGCATCTCTCGCTGGACGAAGGGGTCGTCATCAGTCATCGCGTGTGGCAGATCGAATTTGGCGCCGACGCCGACGTTGGCGGCACGACGCTGCGCATCGACGGTGTTGAGGCGCGTGTGGCCGGCGTCGCGCCGGCTTGGCTCGAAAGTCTGTACCTTGGCCGTTCTGTCGACATCTGGATGTTGTTGCGGGACGCGTCGCTTCAAGGGATCGATCGCAGCAGCCGGACGTTGTGGGCGTTCGGGCGACTGCGCCCGGGCGTGTCAACCGATCGGGCGCAGGCCACGGTGAATGCAGCGCGCGGCGATGCCGACGCGATCGCGGTGCTGCCCTACACCGGCATGACGCCCGAAGCGGCGGGCGGCCTGTCGCGCATCGGCACGCTGTTGGGCGCGGCAGCGGGCGCCGTGTTCTTCATCGCGTGCGCCAATGTCGCGTCGTTCCTGGTGGCACGAGCGTCCGCCCGCGCGCACGAAACCTCTGTTCGCGTCGCGCTCGGTGCCGGGCGCGGCCAACTCGCCACACAACTGCTCTCGGACAGCGTCCTCATCTCGGTGACCGGCGGTGCGCTCGGCATCCTGTTGGCCGTGTGGACGGTACGCATCATTCCGGCGTTCGTCTTCGAACAGGACGCCGAGCATCTGGCGTTCGCGCCGGATCTCGTTGGCATCGTGACGGCGTCCGCGGCGTGCGCCGGCATCACGATCGCCTGTGGTCTCGTGCCGCTCTTCGAGATTCGACACGACGATCCCGGCAGCGTGTTGCAGCGCGAAAGCGCGGGCCCGTCGAGTGCCATGCGCCGCGTGCGCGCCGGGTTGGTCGTGGCGCAGATGGCGTGCTGCTGCCTGCTCGTGATCTCCACGGGCCTCCTCCTCAAAGGCTTTCGCACCGCGCTGCAGACGAGCGTCGGGCATCGTCTCGGCCAGCCGATGCTCGCCACGCTTCAGGCGCCCTTCGGCTTCCAACGTTCCGACCTCGGTCTCAAATACTTTCAGGATGCAGAGCGCGCCGTGCAGTCGCTCGCGGGCGTTTCAGTCACGGCCTGGGTCGGAACGCCGCCAGGCAGTCGGCCCGTGTGGCAGTCGGTTCGCGTCGAACCGCCGCAGCTGCCGCTCCGCGATGTCATGCTGGAGGTGGCCGCGTTCACGCCACGGTCGCTCGCGTTCGTCACGGTGCCGCCGATCGCGGGGCGAATGTTCGGCGGCGGAGACACGGCCGAGACGTGTCGCGTGGTCATCGTCAATCGCGAGGCTGCCGACGAACTGTTCGACGGGGACGCCGTCGGTCGATCGATCCTTGACCCTGCGGACCAGCGCGTCGAAATCATCGGCGTGGTCACCACGCGCCAGGCTGGACATCCGACGCGGAATCGCCCGACGATCTACTACTACGCCGAGCAGACGCGCACGCCGCTGGACCGGGTGGGCCCGGCCCGCTTTCGTGTCCCCACCCAGCCGAAACCGGCGAGCGGCGTTCTCGACACGAACATCGTGTCGCCGCGCTACTTCGACGCGATGGGCGTGTTGCCGATTGCGGGCGCCGTCTTTCCGAAGGAACCCGCGCCGCGCGGCTGCCGTGCGGGCGTGATCAATCAGGAGGCGGCCGAACTCTACTTCGGCGGAAACGCCGTCGGTGGCGCCGTGATCGACGGCGCCGGCCGCCGCACCGAGATCGTCGGCGTGGTTCGCTCGGCGCTGCTTCGACGCTCGCAGCGGCGTCCGGAGCCCACGATCTATGTGCCGCTGGGGCAGGACTTTCAGCCGCGCATGACGCTCATTCTCGGCGCACAGGAAGCGAATGACGCGCTGCTGGCGTCCGTGCGCCGCCGGTTGGACGCCGTGCCGGGTGGCACGCCGGGCACCGTCGTCGTGACGACGCTCGACGCGCACCTCAGCCGGACCGCGCTGGCGCCCGAACATATTGCGACGGTGCTGGTCGGCGCATCCGCCGCGATCGCGCTCGCACTGGGCGTTCTCGGCTTGTACGGCGCGATGAGTGAAGCCGCACGCCAGCGCCGCCGCGACATCGCGGTCAGGATCGCGCTCGGCGCACAGGGCTGGCGCGTGATCCGTCAGGTGCTGGCGGAGGGCGCGCGACTGGCCGGCGCCGGCGCCGTCGCAGGCATGCTCGGATCGCTCCAGGTGACACGATGGCTCGCGCGAGTCACACCGAGCGTGGGTTCGCCGACCGTGTGGATGTGGCTGGCCGCACCGCTCGCGCTGTTTGCGGCGGTGGCGATTGCGAGCGTGCTTCCCGCGCGCCGCGCCTTAACGGTAGACCCGCTCACGATCATGCGCGACAACTGACGGCTGCATCGAGCCCGCGGCTGTCGCTGGTTGTCTTGCTCACCAAGGTATGATACCTTGCCCAGCAAGATACGAGATGACGCGTGTGGAGTACGATCGCGAGTTCCTGACCGGCACGGTCGGGGTCCTGATCTTGAGCCTCCTGGCCGAACGCGCGATGTATGGCTACGAGATCGTGCAGGAAGCCGAGCTCCGCAGCGCGCGGATGTTCCAGTTGAAGGAAGGGACCGTCTATCCCGCCCTGCATCAAATGGAGCGCGCGGGTCTGCTCAAAGCGACGTGGCGCGAGAGCGCGGCCGGCCGGGCTCGCAAGTACTACGCCCTGACGGCAAAGGGTCGCCGCCGGGCGGCGTCGAAACGGCGGCAGTGGGTGAGCATTTCGGCAGCGATGCGCGCCATTCTCGGTCACGCCCATGGATGAACGCGAGACGGCCGCCGCGTTCATCGACCGCATCGTGCGCGGCGCCCGCATTCCGAGCCGCGCCGAGCGCGACGATCTCCGTCGCGAATTATGGACCCACTTCGACGAAACCGGCACGTCGCCCGAAGCCATTCGAGCTGCGCAGAGCCGGTTCGGCCCCGAGGCGATGGTCACCGAGTCGTTGCGTCGCGTGTATCGCAGCGATTACATCTTCCTGTACCTTGCGAAAATCGTCGCGTCGGTCATCGCGTCGATCGCCGCCGCGCTGCTGATCCAGGTCGTCGTGAACCTGCGGATGGAAGGGGACGCTGACGTCTGGCGGCTGGCGCCGGGGTTCTCGCACGCCGCAGGTCTGTCGGTCGCTGTGGTCCTCGCGCTCGTGACCGCATGGGAGGTGGGCCGGCGGCCCTTCAATCGATCGCGTGCGGTCGCGGCGATCGGCGCGTACGCCGCCCTGTGTCTCCTCCTCCAACTAGTGGTCGTGCACAAGGCGGGCCCATTCGTCACGGCGACGCTCCTTGCCGTCCTCGGCTATCTCTGCTCGAAGCTCGGGTCGCGGCCGGCCAAAATCCTCCTCACGTTCGGCGCGTTCGCCGTCACGCAGTACGGCACGCATCTCGTGCTCCGCGTGGCCTTCGGCCCCAGCCGAGCCGCGCTGGCCGCCGCGGTGCTCGTCGCCGTCTGGTCCTCGACGGTCGTGATTCTGACGCGTTTCGATCACGCCTTCGTCAACATCTTCGACACGGCGAACGGAGGGTAACCCGGAATGCTTCACGATCTCCGCTTCGGCTTCCGACTGCTGTGGCGCAGTCCGGGATTCTCGCTCCTGGCGATTGGGTGCCTCACCCTGGGAATCGGCGCCAACGCCGCGGTCTTCAGTTGGATCGAAGGCATTCTCCTTCGTCCGTATCCGCTTGTCGTCGACCAGGACCGGCTGCTCGCCGTCAGCGGAATCGATCGCGGTGCGCCCGGCACGAGCGATGTCTCGTGGCCCGACTTCGTCGATTTTCAGCGAAGCTGCACGCTCATCGACGCGTTCATCGCGGAAAAGATCACCGGCACCACGCTCAGCATCGGCGATCGGGCCGAGCGCGCACCCGGGAGCATCGTCTCAGCGAACTATTTTGACGCGATCGGCGTGCATCCGATGCTGGGGCGCGGATTCGAGCGCGGCGAAGACTCGGGGCGTAACGCGCATCCTGTGACCGTGATCAGTTACCAGATGTGGCAAGAACGCTTCCACGGCGATCCGGCGATCGTCGGGAAGACACAGGTGCTCGCCGGTCTGCCGCACACGATCGTGGGTGTCGCGCCCCAAGGGTTTTACGGAACCTTCGTCGGCTATGCGTTCCAGTTCTGGGTGCCCGCCTCGATGCAGACACAATTCGACGCCGGCGTCTACAAACTCGAGGATCGCGGCGCGCGCTGGATTGAAGGCTTCGTGCGCCTCAAGCCCGGCGTGACGCGTGAGCAGGCGCAGGCGGAGATTTCAGGGGTTGCGACACGACTGGAAACCGACTATCCGGAGACGAACCGCGGCCGCGGTATCAGGCTGTTCCCGTTGTGGCAGACCCCCTTCAACAACGCGGGGGCGCTGCTCCCCACGCTCGGGATCGCGCTCGTCGTGGTCAGTGCCGTGCTCCTCATTGCGTGCGCGAACGTCGGCAACCTGCTGCTCGTCAGATCGTTCGCGCGACACCATGAAATGACGATTCGGCTCGCGGTCGGCGCCGGGCGCGGCCGACTCGTGAAGCAGTTGCTCACGGAAGGCCTGATTCTGTCAGCGCTCGCGGCCGCGGGTGGACTCGTCGTGGCGAACTGGGGCCGGAACGCACTCGCGCTGTTGGTTCCTCCGCGCGGCGGCGTGCTGCTGCGTCTGCCGGGCGAGCTCGATTGGCGCGTGCTCGCGCTGAGCGCCGGCGTCTGCCTGGTCTCGACGCTCCTGTTCGGACTGGTGCCCGCGATCCTGACGAGCCACATCGACCTCGCCGGTGCGCTCCGATCTGAGTCTGGCGGTGTTGTCCGAGCGCGCGGGCGATCCTGGATCCGGTCGACTCTGGTGCTGGTCCAGATGTCACTGAGTTTTGTGTTGCTGGTGGGCGCGGGACTGCTCATCCAGAGCCTGCAGCAGATTCGAAGCGCGAGCCCAGGTTTCTCGACACACGGTGTGTTGACGACCTCGATCGACCTGTTCACGGCGGGATACGACGCCCCGCGCGCGAAGAATTTTCAGGACGAGCTCATCGACCGCCTCCAGACGCTCGCCGGTGTGGAATCGGCCGCGTTCTCGCGGATGACGCCGTTCAGCTATCGAACCTATTCGTCGGCCCCAATCGCCGTCGACGGCTACGAAGCCCCGCCCGATCAGCAGCCGACGGCGGAGTACAACGAAGTGGGCCCGGGATTTCTCGCGACCATGGGCATCCCGCTGCTGTCCGGCCGCGAGTTCACGCGCGCCGATGACGAACGGGCTCCCCTGGTCGCCGTCGTGGATGAAACGCTGGCCGCGCAATACTGGCGCGGTGACAATCCGGTCGGCCGACGCATACGGGTCAAAGGCCGATGGATGCAGGTGATCGGCGTCGCGAGAATGGCGAAGTCCCGAAACCTGGTGGAAACGCCAAAGCCGTTTTTCTATGTCCCGCTGCGCCAGAATTTCTCGGCGCAAGCCGGCTTGCAGATCCGAACACCGCAAGGTGCCGCCGCAATGCGGGCGGCGCTCGTGCGCGAGATGCACGCGCTCGACGGCAACGTGGTGCCGTCAGAGCTCATCACGATGCGGGAGCAGGTGGACCGCACGACGGCCTCGCAGCGGATCGCGGTCACGATCCTTGGTGTGTTCGGAGCGCTCGCGCTGGTGCTGGCGGCGATCGGACTCTATGGCGTGATGGCCGCGACGGTGTCGCAGGGGACGCGCGAGCTGGCGCTCCGGATGGCGCTCGGCGCGGACGCGTCCGATCTCTTGCGGCTCGTGATGTCGAAGGGCCTCGCGTTGACCGCTGGCGGCGTCGTCCTGGGCGCCGCGGCGGCGCTGGCATTGACGCGACTGCTGGGGTACCTCCTCTACAAGGTGAGCCCGCGCGACCCGTTCGCGTTCGGGTCGGCAGTCGTCGTGATTGCGCTCGCTTCGTTGGCCGCGTGTTTCGTGCCCGCGTGGCGTGCGACGCGGACCGATCCCCTCCGGGCGTTGCGGGGTTAATTCAACAGCCACGCCAGTCCGCTACTCCTGCCTCAGGACGCGCATCGGATCGACGAGCGTCGCCTGTCGCGCGGGCAGGAAGCACGCGGCGATCGCGACGAGAGCGATGAACGCCGCGACCGACGCGAGCGTCGCGGGATCGGTCGGCCGCACGTTGAACAGCAGCGTCCGCATCAGGCGCGTGAGCGCGAGCGCGCCCGCGAGCCCGATCACGAGTCCCGCCAGCGTCAGCCTCAGCCCCTGCCCCATCACCAGGCCGAGCACGCTTCCGCGGCTCGCGCCGAGCGCCATGCGGATGCCGATCTCCTGGCGCCGCTCGGTCACCGAGTAGGACAGAATCCCGTACGTCCCCACGGCGGCAAGCAACAGCGCGAGCGCGGCGAAGATCGCCAGCAACTGCATCAGGAAACGCGGCCGTGCGATCGACGCCGCGAACACATCCTCCATCGTCCGCATGTTGACGAGCGGCAGCGTCGGATCCATCGAGCGCACGATCGCGCGCAGGTTCGGCGCGAGCGAGTCGTACGGCAGCGCCGAACGCACGACGATGTTCATGTTGCCCGCGCCGATGTTCGCCACGGCGGGCAATTGCTCCGCGAGCAAGTACAGCTCCGTGCCGGTCTTGCTGTCGATCCCGCCTTGCTTGACATCCTTGACGATGCCGATGATCGTGAACCACGGACTGTTGGGGCCGAAGCCTGGCTGCATGCGCCGGCCGATCGGGTTCTGGCCGGGATAGAAGATCTTCGCAAGCGCTTCGTTGACGATGATCACCGGCGCGCCCGTCGCGTCCGCCGACGTGAAGCCGCGTCCGTTGACGACCGGAATCCCCATCGTCTGCAGATACGACGCCGTGACGGTCTGGTAATAGTCGACGTTGTGGATCGGGCCGGACGGCGGCTGCGGCACTCCCTCGAACTCCGTGTCGTTGGCGTTCACCTGACGCAGCGGCGGGAGGCCGGTCATCGCGGCGGCGCTCTGCACGCCAGGCACGGCCGACACCTTCTCCAGCAGCCGTTCGAAGAAACCGACGCGCGCCCGGGCATCGCGATAGATCGCGTTGGGCAGCACGAGGCGGAACGTCGTGAGCCGGCTGCGATCGAACCCGGCGTCGACGTTCATGAGGTTCCAGAAGCTGCGCAGCAACAGTCCGGCGCCGATGACGAGAATCACCGCAAGCGCGACTTCCGCGATCACGAGCGCGCCACGCGTGCGAGCCTTCGCCGCGCCGCCCGTCGCCCGCGCACCAGCGTCCTTCAACGAGACATTCATGCTGCGCTGCGTGAGGTGGAACATCGGGGCGAGGCCGAAGAGCATGCCCGTGATGACCGCGATCGCCAGCGTGAACGCGAGCACGAGCGGATCGACGACGATGTCGGCGGAACGCGGGATGCTGTTCGGGTTGGCCGCGAGCAGCACGCGCAAGCCGGCGCTCGCGAGGAACGCGCCGATCGCTGCGCCGATGACCGAGAGCACAACGCCTTCGGTGAGGAACTGCCGCATCAGGCGTTGGCGGCCGGCGCCGAGCGCCGTGCGGACGGCGAACTCCTTCTGCCGCGAATCGGCGCGCGCGAGCAGGAGGTTCGCGAGGTTCGCGCACGCGATGACCAGCACGAACCCGACGACGCCCTGCAAGATCCACAGCGCCGTTTTCACACTGCCGATGACGTCGTCCCGCAGCGGATCGATCCGAAGCCGATGTCCGGTCGTGTTCGGCACGTGAGAATTCGGCGCGACGTCCTTCCAGTTCACGAGTTGCGTCTCGAGGTCGGACCGCGCCAGCGCGAGCGTCACGCCCGGCTTGAGGCGACCGATCAGATAGAGAAAGTGGCCGCCGCGGTTGCCCGGATTGACCGGGTCCAACGTGAGCGGCAGCCACAACTCGACCTTCTGATCATGCACGTCGTAGCCGCGCGGCATGACGCCGACAATGCGCGTCTTCACGCCGTCGATGTCGAGGATCGTCCCGAGCGCGTTCTCGTGCGAGCCGAACGATCGCTGCCACAGCTCGTACGAGAGAATCGCGACGTTTTCAGCGTTCGGCAGCGTGTCTTCGCGCGTGAACATCCGTCCGCGGATCGGCGGGACGCCGAGCGCCGGCATCAGCTCGTGCGTGACGAGCGCGGTGACGGGACGGCTCGGCACGTCGGTGCCGAGATTCGCCGCCCGAACCGTGTAGGCGCCGACCGTGTCGAACGACCGGTTGCGCTGGCCGAACTCCAGGAATTCTGGCGCGGACACCCAGAACTGATCGAACCCGAGCCCTGGAAACTGGCTGGTGATGAACATCAGACGCTTTGGCTCCGGGTAGCCGAGCGGCCGGAGCACCACGCCGTTGACGACGCTGAAAATCGCGGTGTTGGCGCCGATGCCGAGCGCCAGCGTCAGTACGGTGAGCAGCGCAAAGCCGGGATTCTTGCGGAGGCCGCGCAGCGCGTAGCGGAAGTCCTGGAAAAGGGTGTCCATATAGATAAGGATTAGACGGCCACGGGGACTGAAATGTTGAAAGCGACACCAGGGCTCCGCCGCTCCGCCGCCCTCGTCGCGCGCGCGAATCGACGGCTCGTTCAATTACTGCCGCGGCTTCTACTCGAGCAGTCGGCCGGAAGCCGGCGGGATGGGCTGGTGGACCGACTATCCCGGCGCCGACAACAACTTCTCAGTCCGCCTCGCCGAGTTGACGCTCGTGCGCGTCCGGCTCGACGCCGCCCATCAACCCGACAACGTCGTCGTCCGGCTGACCGATCCGCTGCTCTCCCGCTGCCACATGCTCTTCATGGAAGATGTGGGCACGGCGCGCCTGACGGACCAGGAGGTGGAGCACCTCCGCGCGTATCTGGAAAAGGGCGGGTTCCTGTGGGTCGACGATTTCTGGGGCACGCCCGCCTGGGAGCAGTGGACGGAGGAGATCGGACGCGTGCTGCCGCCGCATGAGTATCCGATCTTCGACATCCTGCCCGATCATCGGATCATGCACACGTTGTATCACGTGAAAGAGATCCCGCAGGTGTCTTCAATCAATTTCTGGCGGCGGACCACGGAATCAAGCGCTTAGTGAATGGATTTCCCGACTAAATCCTCTTTGCGCGCTCAGCGTGCTCCGCGGTTGCTTTTCGAAGCGGCAGAGCCCGCGCGTCAGTTTTTGGGCGAGAGCGTGATGAGAATGCTCTTTCGGAACTTGACCGGCACGCCATTCACCGTCGCGGGCCGGTAGCGCCACGTCTTGGTCGCCGCGAGCGCCAGCCGGTCGTACAGCGAATTCACCGAGGAGCGAATCGCCGCCGACTCGACCGTGCCGCCCTCGTCGATGATCACTTCCAGAACGCCCTGGCCCGTCGGCACCGGACGCGTTGGATACAGCGGCAGCGTCTGATTGATGGTCACGGGCGGCGTCACGCGCGAATCCTCGGCGGCGTAGACTTGCGGCACCACCGGCCTGGGTGGCGGCGGCGCCTCGACCGGTGTCGGCGCTGGCAGCGGCGGTGTGGAGGGCAGCGGCGCGGATGCTTTCACGGCGAGCTCGTTGAAGCCGATGGCCAGCGTCCGCAGGTCCGAGAGCGGCGGCTGATTCGCGGAGGCCACGACGTCCGGATCGGTCATCGCCTTGAGCACCTGGCTGAAGCCGTCCGCGGCGGCGGCAAAGTCTCGCCGATCGTACGCGGCCTTCGCCACCGCGTACTTCTGCTGGATGATGTTGGGCAGCATGCGCCGGCGAACGTCGCTGAAGGCCGACCGCACGCGCGGCGAGACATCGGCATCCGACGGGTGATACATCGGCTCGGCGGCCACCACCGCTTCGATCGCGCGTTCCGCTTCGGCGTTGCGCCCGAGCGCGAGCAGGCAGAACGCACGGTACTGATCGATCGCGCGCCCCTCATCCGGGCGTCCATCCGGCGCGCGCAGACGGTTCAGCACGGCGAGCGCGTCCTCATA
>Ga0075426_10003703_pt1 | contig 10927 bp, 12 predicted proteins | sample SoiMethybrSBSTD5_FD_75304 | JGI IMG/M metagenome (GOLD analysis project Ga0075426, IMG submission 75304) | Bulk soil microbial communities from a Populus tree surrounding site in Tennessee, USA - Soil MetaG P. TD hybrid SBSTD5 | ecosystem: Environmental > Terrestrial > Soil > Tree plantation...
ATTCGCTCTTCAGACGAACTTTTCAGCATTCTCGCACGAGAGTTGCGCGCCGTGGTGAACTTCTATGTCATGGGTGTCGGCATCTACGACGAGAAGACGCACGAAATGAATACCATGTCGTACGGGGAGCCGGGTGTTCCCCTCCAAGCTCCAAAATTTGCGCCGGAAGAAACCTTCAGCTGGTGGGTGTTCCAGCATCAAGAGCCCCTGATGATTCCCTGCCTGGACAGGGAGACGCGATTCCCGGCGGTCACCGCGATGCTCGGGAACCGCGGGGTTCGTTCGGTATGCGCTCTTCCTTTGACGACGGTACATCGGCGCCTCGGCGGCCTCGCTTTTGGGAGCCTGGAGGCCGACGCCTACAGCAGGGAGGAAGTCGGCTTCCTCTCGCTCGTCGCCAACCAGGTGGCGCTGGCGGTGGACGACGCTTTGAACTTCGACACGTCGCAACATGCCACGGAGGCCCTGCGCGCAAGCGAAGAAGGATTTCGCCTGATCGTCGACAGCATTCCCGCATTTGCATGGTATGCGGGGACGGATGGAAAGATCGAATATCTGAATCAGCGCATTCTGGATTTCACCGGGGTACGACTGGAAGACCTGGTGGGATTTGGATGGGCTAACGTACTCCACCCCCAGGATGTTGAGAAAACGAAAAACGCGTGGTTGCATTCTATCGAAACCGGCGAGCCGTGCGATGTAGACCAACGTGTGCGCCGGTCCGACAACATCTATCGCTGGTTTCGAACGAATGCTCAGCCCTTAAGGGATCGCAACGGTCGCGTGATTCGCTGGTATGGCGTTGCCACCGATATTGAAGATCTGAAGCGCGCTGAGAAGGGACTTCGCGAGCGCGAACGGAATTTGCGCCTGGTCGTCGATAGCATTCCGGGGCTTGTATGCACAATGAATGCGGCGGGCGAGGTGCAACGTCTTAACCGCCAGCTGCTGGAATATTTTGGCAAGACGACGGAGGAGTTGAAGAACTGGGCCACCAGCGACGTTGTCCATCCCGACGACCGCGCACGCGTGATCGCCGCGTTTGCAAGTTCGATCGAAACCGGCCTTCCTTACGACATTGAGCACCGTTGCCGGCGTGCCGATGGCGTATACCTCTGGTTCCAAGTTCGCGCTCTACCGGTGCGGGACACGCAAGGTCATATCAGCAGCTGGTACATCCTGCTTACCGATATTGACAACCGCAAACAAGCAGAAGACCGTTTGCAGTTGCTCCTGGATGTCACCAATCAGGTTGTCTCAAATTTGCAGCTTCGCGATCTCCTGCGGGCCATCTCGGCGAGCGTCCGCCGCGTCATGCAATGCGATCTGGTGGGCGTCTTCCTGCCGGACTTGGACGGGAACAGGATGCAAACCTTCACGCTCGATTTTCCTGAGAGCAAAGGATTCATTCGAGAGGACTACTGTTCGATGGAGGGGTCGCTTGGTGGTTATGTCTTCGGCACTGGCAAGCCTTGGATAGGCAATGCCTCGGACGTACTTCAGTTGGGTCTGAAGGATGAACCGGCTATCCCCGAGGGCCTTAAGACCGGTTGTTTCGTGCCACTTGTCAGCCGGAATCGCCTTCTTGGCCTTTTGGGACTTGGTAGAAGGGAGGAGAATGCCTTCAGCCAGGCTGACATCGGGTTCCTTACACAGGTAGCGACGCAGATAGCCATCGGCGTAGAGAATGCTTTGGACTATGAGCAGATAACGGAGGCCAGGGATCGGCTGGCGGAGCAAACTTTCTACCTGGAAAACGAGATCCGGCTTGAGCACAATTTCGAAGAAATCATTGGAAATAGTCAGCCGCTGAAGGCTGTGCTCGAGAGCGTTCGAATCGTTGCGCCGGCGGATTCGACGGTCCTCATACAGGGCGAGACGGGTACTGGCAAAGAAGTGATCGCCCGCGCAATTCACAACCTGAGCTCTCGCAAGGGTCAGGCGTTTGTAAAGGTGAATTGCGCAGCCATTCCTCTCGGCCTTCTCGAAAGCGAGTTGTTTGGCCATGAGAAAGGCTCGTTCACAGGCGCCATCGCCCAAAGGATTGGAAGATTCGAACTGGCGCACAAGGGAACGCTGTTTCTGGATGAGGTCGGCGACATACCGCTCGAACTGCAACCCAAGCTCCTAAGAGTCCTGCAGGAGCAGGAATTTGAGCGATTGGGTAGCACTCGCACTCAACGCGTCGATGTTCGCTTGTTAGCAGCTACGAATGCCAGCCTCTCCCAATTGGTCGCCGAAAAGAAGTTCCGGAGGGATCTTTACTATCGTTTGAACGTATTTCCGATTCATGTCCCGCCACTACGAGATCGCCGGGACGACATTCCGCTTCTCGTACACTACTTTGCCAACAAGTACGCTCGGCGGATGGGAAAGCAAATCGAGAGTATTCCCAAAGAAGCGATGGATGCGCTCTCCCGCTACAGCTGGCCAGGTAATATCCGGGAACTGCAAAACCTTATGGAGCGAGCCGCCTTGCTGTCTCCCGGTCCATCACTGCGAGTGCCGTTGGCTGAAATTCTGAATGACCCAGGCTTCAGCGCTGGCAATGCATTGGAGCAAGCCGAGCGAGAACAGATTCTGCGAGCCCTCCGCGAAAGCAACTGGGTTGTCGGAGGTGCTCGTGGAGCGGCAGATCGCCTCGGCCTCAAGAGGACGTCGCTGGCCTACAAGATGCAAAAGCTGGGGATCTCTCGCCCGCCAGAGTGAAACCGTTTATCCTCTGTTCAATAAAAGCTATCCGCGCGAGATCGCGGATGTGATTGGGCTGGCGATCATGATGACCGCACCTCACGCGTGCGCCTCCGCAAATTCCGCACGAGCGCAAAGCCACCTGCTTCGCTTCCACTAGCTCAAACCCCTACCTCAAGGGCATTTCTGGTGTTCTCGGGAGGCAGTCGGCTGCCTAACCTATTGAAATGTCGTTGCGAACGGTCCGCTGCCGTCCCCTTTCAGTGCCATGCAAGGTCCAGATAAGGCCCAAAGGGGGACGCCGCCCACCTCGGCGACCGAGCACGCTGCTACAGTTTCTAGCTGGGCCGCGGATTGAACTGGGAGCAGAGCGCGAAAGTATTCTCCAGGTGCTCGATGAAGATGCGTACTTTGGCGGACAGCCGGCGGCTAGCAGGTCGAACCGCAAGGATTGGCACGGCTCGTTCATAGGGAGTCAGAAGACGTATGACAGTACCTTCTCTGAGTTCTGCTGCGAAGAGCCATGCTGGCGCTTGGGCAATCCCCAGATGTTCAAGGACACCCATCCGCATCTGTTCAATATCGCTGGTTCGAAAGACTCCCGTCGGGATAACACGCTTTGCGTCTTTGCCCAAGCCAAAGGTCCACGGCTGTACCGAACCCCGCTCGACAAAAACGACACCTCGAAAGCGGTTGAGATCGTCCGGCGATTCCGGTGCGCCGTGTCGTGTGAGGTACTGAGGAGTGGCGACGAGAATGACCATCGTCTGCGCAAATCTTCGCGCAACGAGAGTGGAGTTTGGAAGATCACCTGAGTGAATCGCTAAATCGAAGCCGTCCTCGATGATCGTCGTCGGGCTCTCCGATGCCGCCATCTCAACTGCCATGTCGGGGTAGGAATCAAAAAAGGCAGGCAGTTTTGACACCATGTGGAGGCGGGCAAACGTCGGAGCAACGGTCACACGAATGAGGCCTCTCGGTGTAGTTTGACCGCGGCCAATTCGTGAAGTCGCGTTTTCGAAGTCGTCGAGAATGCGCAAAGCAGACTCGTAAAAGTCGCGACCTGGATCAGTCAGCGCAATCGCCCGAGAGGTGCGGTGAATCAGTTCTGTGCCGAGCTCGTCTTCAAGGGCGGAGATCTGCTTGCTGACCGCAGGTTGACCAATTCCACGTTCCTTTGCGACAGCGGAAAAGCTCCCTTTTTCAACCACCCGGACGAAAATCTGCATTGCATCGAATTTATCCACGCCGACCTCCGTATTCCTCTATGGAATGGATGCTATGAGAGGAATAGCGATTCACCCGCCTCACTATCAAATGTAACCAAAACTAGCGAAAGTTACTCTTCTGCGTCGGCCAGCCTGTTGCTGTCGGGTGCTGGGCGCAAGCGTGAGATCGCGGTGCGAACTGCAATGGGCGCCACACGTTCCGAACTGATTCGTCAACCGCTTTTGCATTCCTATTGGGAATAGCCGGTATTCCTCAGACTGCCAAATCTGCTTGCAGTGCCGGCACATCAAGATAGCAGGCGATTGAATCAGCGAAGTGCTGAATCGCTCATCAGAAACTATAGGAGATCACATGTCTAACTTAACCGAAAAAGTTGCACTCGTTACCGGCGGTTCGCGTGGCATCGGCGCAGCGATCGCGAAACGGCTGGCTAAAGATGGCGCCAGTGTGGCCATCACGTACGCGAAGGACGCCAGCGCGGCATCCGCTGTGGTCAAAGCGATTGAACGCAGCGGGGGAAAGGCTGTCGCGATCCAAGCCGACGCCGCCGACGTCGAAGCCGTCAAGAGCGCGGTCGACGAGACGGTCGCGACCTTCGGCCGTCTGGATGTGCTTGTAAACAATGCCGGCACGGCTATTCCGAAAACGTTCGAGGAGACCACGCTGGAGGAGATGAATCGTGTGATCGACATCAACGTCCGCGGCATACTGGCCACGACGCAGGCAGCGTTGAAGCACATGAAGAGAGGCGGCCGCATCATCTCGATCGGATCGGCCGTGGGCGAGCGTGTTCTGGTTCCGGGGCTCGTGGCCTACTCGGCCACGAAGGGAGCTGTAAAGATCTTTACTCAGGCGTTGTCCAGAGAGCTCGGGAGCCGAGGTATTACGGTCAACAACGTTCAGCCGGGACCGATCGACACGGATCTGAATCCTGCGGCGGGTGAGTGGGCGGTGCCTCAGAAGGCCGCCACAGCGCTCAACCGCTATGGGCACGTTGAAGAGATCGCCGCGATGGTGGCTTTCGTCGCCGGTCCTGAGTCCTCCTACATTACCGGGTCGAATCTTACCGTTGATGGCGGAATGAATGCTTAACCGCAAGTTTGGCCGACGATGAAACGGGAACGGCCATCTCGGCCAGTTGATTCTGCAGGATAGGCAATGTCGCCTCGATTGCGCGAACTGCGCGGATGATCAACACGCAAACACAGATCAAGTGGAGGAAGATGTCCAACGGCTAACTTGGTGAAGAAATACGGCATCTCTTCTGAGCTGGCACAGAAAATGATGGATGAAGCCATGGCGAAAGCCAGAGAAATTGGCGTTACCGAAAACGTAGCGATTCTCGATGACGGAGGCAACTTTATCCAAGGCGACCCGTCGCTTTTGGCCGGCATCCCCACACTTGCGCGTCTAGCGGCGTACGGAGAGGGGTTTCCCATTGAGGTGAACAGCGAACTTGTCGGTGCGATCGGGGTGAGCGGGGCGCCATCAGTGCAGAACGATGTCGATTGCGCCAGAGCAGCCCTAGCGCTCGTATCCGATGCTGTGCCTGGTGGACTGAATTCGTAAGGCAATCGCTTTCGCGCCGACTGAGCGCCAAGGCGGCTACCAGAGTTGGGGAGGGGAGTCGTTTCAAGGAGAAATCTGATGAATACCCAAGTTGTTTTGATCACAGGCGCACTGACAGGCATCGGTCGCGCTGCCGCAGTCAACTTTGCGCAGGAAGGAGCACACCTTGTTGTGTCAGGTCGTCGAGATAAAGAAGGACAAGAGTTAGTTGCCGAGCTGCAAGGGCTCGGAGCGGAGGCCATTTTTGTTCATACTGACGTCCGCAAAGAAAATGAAGTGCGGGATTTGGTGGATAAGGCCGTCGCACGCTTTGGTCATCTCGATGCTGCTGTCAATTGCGCTGGAACGGAGGGCAAACCTGGCCCGGTGACGGAACAGACTGCAGAAACTTACGCTGCGACGTTCGACACAAACGTCCTGGGTACGCTGCTCAGTATGAAGCATGAGATGCGAGTGATGCTTGCCCAGCGTAGCGGCAGCATCGTCAACGTGTCGTCTACTTACGGCCATACTGGCGCTGCTGGAGCCTCCATATACTCGGCGAGCAAGCATGCAGTTGAAGGACTGACCAAGTCGGCCGCGCTCGAAGCCGCCGCGTCGGGCGTGCGCGTAAACATGGTTGCCCCAGGTCCAATCGATACAGGGATGCTGAATCGCTTCACCGGTACTGCCGAAAAAAGAGCGGGAATGGCCGCGACGGTGCCGCTCAATCGAGTAGGTAGACCTGAAGAGATCGCCCAGACCATCATGTTTCTTGCGTCCGACAAGGCGTCGTTCGTCACGGGTGCGTCGTACCTGGTCGACGGCGGCAAGACGGCCCGGTGATTTTCCTTAAGCGGTACTTAGTTCCCCGGGAGACCTTCGGGCTTTAACTCCTGCCGAATAACAAACGAAAGGACTATTGTGAATACCCGTCAAACCGCGCCGCCTTGCGATTCCACTTCGGATAAACTCAGTCGATCGGGTTCTTCAGCACGGCCGAGCATCGCAGGCGTCAGAGGCTGGTCAAAGAAGGGCATCGGGAAATCGCGAAGATCGAGCAATCTGGCTTCGATACCGGCGCGCTCCTGGAGGTGCTGGAGAATCCACTGCGCCGGCTTCTCAGAAAACCGGACCTGACGAGTACTGCCGACGAGTACAGAAATAGTTGTCATATGGCGTTCCTTTTGCTCGTGGTGTTTAAGGCTTTCGTAACCAGGCGATGATCCCGCTGAGGACAAGCAGCAAAGCCGCGGGGGCGGGGGAACCGCCAACTACGGCTACATGCGTGGTGATTGCGCCAATCATGACGATGACAAGCATGACGGCCGCATAGAAGGCGTACCCCGGAATCAGTAATCCGATGCCGCCGGCCACCTCCAGGAGACCGGTGAGATATCGAAACCACTGGCCCACACCGACCTTGTCAAAGAGTTCGACCATTGCGGCGGTGCCTGCCAACTTTCCGCCGCCGACGAATACAAACGCCAGGGCGACGAACCCCGAAAGAGACCACAGAGTGATGAGCCGACCCTTGCCTGAGGTGGCTGGCAGCGTGTTTGTCGTTATCATAAGGTTCCTTTCTAATGCATCCAAGAGCCTCTATATTGATATCAATATAATTTACTTCAATGGTAAGAGGCAGAAGGATGCGAAAAGGACGCAGCGAAAATGCAAGACACATCCGGGGTTCATGTCTGGCTGGTGCTCGGAAAGGCGTTTCGCGCCCTGGCGACTCGTGCGGAGGTGAGCCTGAACCTGAGCGGTACAAGCCTCGGTGACTCGGAGTTCCGGGTGCTCGAAGTGCTGCTCCGTCAGGATGCCCAAGACCCCCAATTCCCTGCACGGCGACCAGATCACCACCGCGCAAGCCAGCGTTGCGAAGAGCGTTGTAGGTCGTGATCGCCGCGCAGAGAAGAGGAGCGCTCTTAGCCTGCCCGAGGCTCAGTTTTCAGCTTGGGTTTGGTTTTTGCACTACGAGAACTTGGAATGGGGAGCGACCTCTCAACAAGCGCCTCAAAGGCCTCCGCCGCGGGCCGGTCCGTATGTGGCGAACGCAGGAACCGTTGGGAGGTGTGATGGGCGAGATAGATCCCGCCCAGCTCCCAAACGAACTGTTCCACGTCGAGGCCAGCGCATAGGTGGCCCAGTTCCACCGCGCGCCGAACGAGACCGCAAAGGAAAACGCGCCAGGCGGCTTCGAGCTCCACGATCTTGTCGCGGACCGGGCTTTCAACGTCGTCGAACTCAAACATCCCTGCAGCAACGGGACAACCGCCTGGAAGACCGCTGCGCGGAGCCCAACCGAACCAGTTGCGAACCAGCGCCCGAAGCCGCGGCAGCCCTTCGCGCTGCTTCATGGCTGGCTCAATAATATGGGGACGGCCGTGTTGAGACGTGTATTCCAGCAGTTCGATCTGCACTTCGTCTTTTGACTTGAAGTGTGCGAACAGCCCGCTTTTCGATAGCCCAGCCCGATCTGCAAGTACACCCAACGTGACGCCGTCCAAACCGGACTGGCTCATCAGCGCCAAACCGCGTTCCAAAATGCGTTCACGCGAGGTTACTGCGTTTCCCATGGTTCCAAGAGTCGCACGACCGGTCGGTCGTGTTAAGAGCCAATTTGCGTTTCTGGGGAAGTTAATGGGGGGAGCTCCCGCAGAGTCGTGTTCACGCCGCGCAGCAGCCTTTCAGCATCAAACCGTTGGGGTTGTGCCTCCGTCAATGACAAACTCGGTTCCCGTGATCGCAGAGGCGCGGGCGGACGCAACGAAAGCGACGAGTTCCGCAACTTCCTCGGGACGGTTGGGCCTGCCCAACGGAATATCGCCAAGCATGTCCATTAGAGCTTGCCGCGCTGTTGCGTAGTCACTCCTGTCTTTTTCCGCCATTCTCTCAATCATCCTTGTAGCAGCATCTGTTTCGATGAAGCCTGGAGAAACAGTGACCACTCGGATTCCCTTCGGGCTGACCTCGTTCGATAGTGCTTTGCTGTAGTTCGTCAGCGCGGCCTTGGCGGCGGCATACGCTAGCGTCGAATCGTAAAGTGGCAGCCTTCGTTGGATGGACGATACGTGAATGAGTACGCCCGAGCCGCGCTCAATCATGGAGGGCAGCAGGCCACGATCCAGTCGCACGGCCGGAAAGAGGTTTTCATTCATCGCTTGCTGCCAAAGCTCGTCCGTGACAGTGATGAAGCCGCCACTGGGAGCGGAGGATCCCCCAACGTTGTGGACGATAATGTCCACGCCGTTGAAGCGATCCAAAATCTCACGGATGACCTTGGACGTACCTTCAGGGGCCGACACATTGGCTTGGATGAAATGGCTTCCCGTTTTCTGCTCAGGCGAGGACCGTGCGGTTATGATAACGGTGCCGCCTCCTCGTAGAAAGCGATCAGCAAAGGCCTTGCCGGCGCCCTTCGTCCCTCCAGTGACGAGGATGCACTTGCCGTTGAATTCATCTGTCTCCGCACCGGGTTTGGATTGTGGACTCATTGTTCTTTCTCCTCGCTCTTGCGGTGATTTCCAGCCGCGTTCGGGTCCGTGCCGGGCATGGCGTTGGTGTACTACATCGCCAGTACAACGCCCTCGCGATGGCCCTGCATGAATTCTCCGAGGAACAATTCGCTGCTGGCATTCGTGTACACGTTCGCCGTGTCGATGAAATTACCTCCGGCCTCGCGGAACGCGTCGTACACCTTCTTCGCCTCTTCCTTTGCGGCGCCCCAGCCCCAATCGTCGCCGAAGGACATCGTGCCGAGCGCCGCTTCCGAAACCCGCAATCCTGAATTCCCGAGAAGTCTGTATTTCATAAATATTCCTTTCGCTTTAGCGCTCCCAGGCGGCAGGCAAAGGAGTCATCGGGCGGGGTTTCGCCACCAGCCTTGGAGAGGGTCGCTTACCTCGAACCACCTTAGCTTTTGCCTTCCTTGTCCTGCCACTGTTTCCCTTCATGAGCCTACTGTGCCAGATCTTCAGAGATGCGTCCAAGACGTCTTCAAGATCAGATCAATAGCAACGGAGTATCAATTTATGGAACTCAGGCGGGCAATACCTCGACGACGCCGACCAGCTCCTGGAGACCGAGAAAACCGCCGTCGACTTCTTCAATGCCAAGCTCAAGAGGTATCCGAACCACTTGGGGCGGACCGTGTTGTGGGTCGGGGCGAGTATCATCTACGGCGTGCGCGAGCACCCCGGAGAGGACGTCAGCGCAATCACGGTGAACGCGTGGCTCTGAGCTTCAAATACCAGAAGCAGAAAGGAAACTATGCCTAACCTCAATTGGAAACTGTTGACGAAAAAACGCGGAAGCTCTACCCAGGGCTTGCCGCCCGGAAAGGAACATCCCGCCTGGGTGACCAATACGGTCACACTTATCTATGGTGCGTGATAATGAGGCTCGCGCCGTCAGGGGAAGGGCTCGGCAAAATCGCGCGAGGATGCGCGCCGTGTTCTTCAGGAGCTAAGCGAAGCGGCTGTGCGTGCCGGCAGAGTGGCGAGCGGCCGTTCAGGCACGCTGCGCGTCGGTTTTACCGAGAATGCCTCGTGGCGGGGCGTCGTTTCCGGATTCCTTCCGACGATTCCGGGAGCGGCAACCCGACGCCGAACTGCAACTTCACCCAGATGCGAGTTTGGCACAGTTGGAGGCAATAAGATCGGGACGATTGGATGCAGGGTTCGTCAATTTCATGCCACAATCCGATCCGGAATTGGACCAACTTCTCGTGGCCACACAACATGTCGAGCTGGCCGCTCCTAAGAGGCATCCGCTCACAAGACTCAAGAAAGTCCGCCTGCGGGACCTAACGGATGCGCCGTTTATCTGGTTTCCAAGGCTGGCAAACCCTGCGTTCTACGACCAGATGATGCGCGAATGTTATCGCGGCGGTTTGAAATCTCCCCGCATCGTCCAGGAAGCAGTGAACGAGCCGACGGTCCTAAGTCTCGTATCGACTGGCATGGGCGTGGGATGGGTCCTTGCAACGGCACACTGGCGGTGCCCTGAATCCGTTGAAATCTTACCCGTGGTTGACTTGAACATGCCTTTGACTTTGGCGCTGGTGTGGAGGAAGGACACTACCTCTCCTTTGTTCGCGAACTTCATAGCGGAGGTGCGGCGTTTGCCAGAGGTACGAATTCTACACGAAGAGTCTCGCTAGTCTCGATGGTCGCCGTTGCGACGCCCATGCCATCGAAAGAAACACGGATGATATGCACAATATCCGACCTTTGGTTTTCGCACTGATTCATTGGCGCGGTCGGACTTGAACCTCCACACCCCCTTCGGGTACTCAGGCATGAACCGTTCCGGCACCGGGTAGTTCGTTTCCGAGCATGCTTCGTGTTTCTTGAAGGCGAAGTTGCTTTTGACACTGGAGCGGACTCCGCCCATTTTGCCGCGCGATCTGCGCGACCCGATCTTGGTGTAAACGCCTCAGTCGAAATCAGCCGTT
>Ga0075426_10003705_pt1 | contig 10922 bp, 13 predicted proteins | sample SoiMethybrSBSTD5_FD_75304 | JGI IMG/M metagenome (GOLD analysis project Ga0075426, IMG submission 75304) | Bulk soil microbial communities from a Populus tree surrounding site in Tennessee, USA - Soil MetaG P. TD hybrid SBSTD5 | ecosystem: Environmental > Terrestrial > Soil > Tree plantation...
CTCCTTCTTGCAGATCTCGGCGTGCTGCTCCTTGACCGTGATCATCCGCACGAAGTTGCCGCGGGTCGTGAAGTCGGTCGCGTTCTTGTCGAGCGCGGTGATCTTCTCGACCATCTTCGCGACGGTATCGGCGGCGATCTTCGCTGCCGTCGGGTCGTAGATGCCGCAGGGGATGTCGCAGTGCGCGTACGCGACGGTGCTGGGGCGCAGGAATCGACCAAGCATGGGTCTCTCCTTTTTGAACGAACAGAGGGCTGCCCGAAACCGGGCGCGACCTCACTTTATCGCTGCTGTCGCGAGCCTGTGTTCAGGGTGTGATGTCGGGCAGCGTGATCTGGAGATCCATCGACGAGCGGACCGTGATCGTCTGCGACACGCCGATGACGTTGGGCACGAACGACGGGAACACCTCGAGGGTGAACGTGCCCGGGCGGACGACCGCCTCGAAGTGGCCCGCCGAGTCCGTGTCGGTCGCGGCCGCGGCATAGATCTGGCCGTCGTTCAGATTCACCGTCGCGCCCGCGAGCGGGATGCCGCGCACGTCCTTCACCGTGCCGGTAACGATCACGCCCTTCTGGACGACGAGGTCCAGGGTGCGGTCGCTCCTCAGGACGAAGTCGTCGGCGTCGACCCAGGTGCGCCTACCGCTCCAGTACTCGGCGATGAGACCGCTATGTGCCGGCGGGTACACGCTGATGATGTATGTCTCCGGCCGCGTCGTGATGGCGTAGTGGCCGTTGCCGTCCGACTCGCGGCAGATGCGTCCGGTCGTGAACGCGGTGTCGATGCAGACCAGCGCGCCCTGCACCACCTGGCCGCTCGAATCGCGCAGCGTCCCGCTCACCGTCGGCCCGCCGGTGAGTGCGACGTTCACCGTGCGGTCACGCGTGAGGTCGAGGACGCTCGAGTCGACCCCGGTGAGTCCGCGGTCGTACCACTGCGGGATCGCCGCGATGTTCCCCGGCGGGACGGTCCAGACGTAGTACTGCCCGGGCTCGCGCAGCCCGGCGTAATTCCCCTTCTTGTCGGTGCGTTCGCACTGCCACGGCAGCGGCGCCGCGAGCGTGCGGATGCACACCTGCGCATCCTCGACGGGCTGCCCGCCGAATGTGACGGTGCCCTTCACCACGTTCCCGTGGATGAGGTTCACATCCACATCCGGCACGTCTGACTTCCGCGCATCGAGGACGTCGGCCTCTTCGAGGAACAACCGGCCGCGCGCCCATTGCGAGACCAGGCGCTGACCGGACGCGCCGGTCACCTCGACGCGATAGATGCCGGATGCCACATCGATCGCGTACGTGCCGTCGGCCGCGCTCTTCGCGCACACCGGCGGATCGTCGACCTTGGTCGGATGCGCACACGCTTCCGCCCCCGCGACGTTCGCGCCCGCGTCGTCGCGCACGCGACCCGAGATGCGATGCAGCTGCGTCAATTCGATCCACAGCGCCGCATCGCCGGTCGCCATGTCGGCGACGCGGTCCGCCTCCTGCCAGCGCTGCTCGCTCGGCCCGTTCACGCGCACGAAGTACGTGCCGGGCGCCCCATCGACGGAGGCCGCGCCGTCCTTGCCGGTGTCCGCGCATCTCTCCGGACCGGTCGCCCTCGCCGCGCATACGTGCGCACCCTGGACGGGCGTGCCCACGACCGACTGCGTCACGAGCACGCGCAGGACGACGTTCGGCGCCGAGGTCGGCGCGGGCGAGAACGCCGGCGGCGTCGCGCTCGAAGTACATGCGGCCACGCACACCGCGACGAGGAGTAGGACGCGCCTCATCGGATTCGTCTAACGACGGGCGGCAGCCGCCGATGCGATGAGCCGAGAGATCTCCGCGAGCGGTCCGGCGACCTCTTCGCCGCGCTCGCGCCGCATGAGGTCGCGCATCGCCTGGCGGATCGGCTTGGCGTCCGAGAGGACCTCATGCGTCTGTTCGGTGATCGGCATCGACACGCCCTTGTCCTGTGCGGCGCGGTACGTCGCCTCCGCGGTCGTCAGCCCCTCCGCGACCTGCCCGCCCAGACGCTCCTTGATCTCGGCGGTGGTGAGCCCCTTCGCGAGCAGCTCGCCCACGGTGCGGTTCCGGGAGTGCTTGCTCATGCACGTCGCGATGAGGTCCCCGACACCGGCGAGACCCGCAACGGTGAGCGGGTTCGCGCCGCACGCGAAGCCGTAGCGGGCGATCTCGGCGAGACCTCGCGTCATGAAGCCTGCCTTGGCGTTGTCGCCGTAGCCCATGCCGTCGATCGCGCCGGCGCCGAGCGCGACGATGTTCTTCAGCGCACCGCACAGCTCGACGCCCACGACATCGGCATCGGTGTACGCGCGGAACATCGGTGTGCCGATGAGCGCCTGGAACCGCTTCGCGGTCTGGGGATCGTTCGATGCCACGACCGTCGCGGCGGGATGACCGGCGGCGATCTCGCGGCTGATGTTCGGACCCGACACGACAGCGACGCGCCGCGGACCGACCGCTTCGGCCCACAGCTCGCTCATGCGGCGTCCGTCATCCGCCAGGCCTTTCGTCGCGGAGAGGACGTAGTGACGTTCGGCGATGAGTGGCGTCACCGCGTCGCGCAGGGCGCGCACTCCGACGCTCGGTGCCGCGACGATCAGATCATCGGCACCCGCGAGAGCCTCCTCGAGGTCGGCGGTGATCGCGACGCGATCGGGGATGCGGATCCCCGGGAGGTAGCGGCGGTTCTCACGCTCGGCCGCGAGCATGCCGGCGCGGGTCGCGTCGCGGGTCCACAGGATCACGTCCCGTCCGGCGTCGCGCGCGAGGATCGTCGCGAGCGTCGTCCCCCAGGACCCCGCCTGAAGGACGGCGACCGCGCTCATGCGCCGACTCGCGGTTCGACACCGCGCACGATGCGCTGGATGTTCGGCAGGTGCCGCACGTACACGATCGTGCCCGCGACGAGGATGAAGGCGAGCGTGGCCCAATTGAACGACAGCCACCCCGTAGCGCTGAACAGGAGATAGCCGACGAGCGCGCCAACGACCGAGGCGAGCGAGCCCACGGAGACCATCCGCGTCAGCGCGAGCGCGATGGCGAACGCCGCGACCGCGCTCGCCCACGCCGGTGTCGCGACGAACAGGAGCGCGCCGAAGCCCGTGGCCACGCCACGTCCGCCGCGGCCGCGCAGGGTGATCGGCCAGCAATGTCCCACGACGACGAACACCGCGGCGAGCGCTTCGGCCAGCGGCCGGCCGTCGGTGCCGGGTGCGAACACCAGCTGCGCGAACACGACCGCGAGCGATCCCTTCAGGATGTCGAGGCAGGCGACGAGCAGGCCCGCGCCGCGGCCGAGCGTGCGGAACGTGTTCGTCGCACCGGTCGAGCCCGACCCCACCGTCCGCAGGTCGACGTTGCGGTAGATCTTGCCGACGAGATAGCCGCTGGAGATAGAACCGATCAGGTAGCCGACGGCGCCGACGATCGCGAATGCAGCGAGGCCGGTAACGGTCACGGCTTCGCCGCTCTGAACTCGAGCTTGATCGGCGTGCCCTTGAAGGCGAAGCGAGCGCGGATCTGGTTCTCGAGATAGCGCTGATAGGTGAAGTGCACGCCCTCAGGCGGGTCGACGAAGAACACGAACGTCGGCGCCTTGCCGCGCGCCTGGGTCACGTGCGTGAATTTCACCTCGCGGCCGCGATGCGGTGAGGGCGGATGGCTCGCAATGGCGTCGACGAGCAGGCGATGCAGATCCGACGTGGCGACGCGCTTGCGCCGCTCATCGACGATGCCGACCGCGTCGTCCAGCGTCTGTCGCACGTTGCGACCGGTCTTCGCAGACACGAGGTGGTGGGACATCCACGGCGCGAAATGGAACTCGCGCGCGATCTCCTGCTCGACGGCCGCGGTCATCTCTGTTCCACGGTCTACCACGTCCCACTTGTTCACCGCCAGCACCAGACCCACTGCGGCTTCGAGCGCATAGCCCGCGATGTGCACATCCTGCGCGGTGATCCCCTCCGTCGCATCGGTGAGCAGGACCGCGACGTCGGCGCGCTCGAGCGCCTGCGCCGTGCGGAGCAACGCGTACTTCTCGATGCCCTCGTCGATGCGCCCGCGCCTGCGGATGCCGGCCGTGTCGACGAGCACGATGCGCCGCCCGTCGAGCTCCACGAGCGTGTCGACCGCGTCGCGCGTCGTGCCAGGGATCTCGGAGACGACAGCGCGCTCGCTGCCGACGAGCGCATTCAGGAACGACGACTTGCCCACGTTCGGCCGGCCCACGATCGCGATCCGCGCGTCGGTCGTCTCCTCCTCGGCCGTCTCGGGTGGAAGGCGTTCGAGGATCGCGTCGAGGAGATCGCCGGTGCCGAGTCCCTGGATCGCGGACACCGCAACGACCTCGCCCAGCCCGAGCTCGTAGAACTCCGCGGCTTGCGCCTCACCGCGCCACGAGTCGGCCTTGTTCGCCACGAGCAGGACCGGCTTGCCGCTGCGACGCAGCAGATCCGCGACGTCGTGCTCGACCGGAAGGATGCCGGATTGCGCGTCGACGACGAAGAGCACGAGGTCCGCATCGGCGATCGCGGTCTCGGCCTGCCCGCGCACCGCGGCCTCGAGCTTCCCAGCGCTCGGATCGTGCAGGCCGCCGGTGTCGATGAGCGAGAACTCGCGACCGCGCCACTCCGCGGTCGCGTAGATGCGGTCCCGCGTCGTGCCCGGCTGATCCTCGACGATCGCGACGCGTTCGCCCACGAGGCGGTTGAACAGCGTGGACTTGCCGACGTTGGGACGGCCCACGATCGCGACGACGGCCTTCGCCATCGCGGCCTAAGCCGGGACCGGTTCCGCGAGGGCCTCGATCCGCTCCTTCACTTCGAGAAGCGTGTCCATGGGGGTCGAGCAGCCGCCGATGAGCCCGACGCGCTCCTGGCCGTGCAGCCACTCGGGGCGCACCTCGTCGGCGCTTTCGATGTGATACGCGTCCCGTCCCTGCATCTTCGCGAGGTTCACGAGCTCGCGCGTGTTCGCCGAGTTCCGTCCGCCCACGACCACGATCGTGCGCACCTGCTCGGCGAGCTCGCTCGCCGCGTGCTGCCGCTTCACCGTGACCGGACAAACGGTGTTGTAGACCTTCATCTCCTGCGCGATGGTCGCGACGTGCGCGACGAGCGCGGTGAACAGCCATGGCGGCTGCGTGGACTGCGACACGACCCCGGCACGCTTCATCTTCGGCAGCTTCTTCCACTGCTCCTCGGTCTCGACGATGTGGTAGTTGTCGCCGGCGTACGCGCGCAGGCCGATGACCTCGGGATGGTCGGGCGTGCCGAGGAGCACCACGGTGTAGCCCTCGTCGGCGAGCTGCTTGGTGAAGCGCTGCGCGCGCAGCACTAGCGAGCAGGTGGCGTCGATGCACTCGAGCCCGCGCTCCTCGATGGCCGCGCGTACCTCCGGCGGCACGCCATGCGCACGGATCACCACGATGCCGCTCTCCGCGTCGCTCGGATCCTTGATCACCTTCACGCCCCGTGCCTGAAGACGCTCGCTGATCTTCGGGTTGTGCACGACCTGTCCGAGGTTGTGCACCGGCCGTCCGCTCTCGGCGGCAGCCTCGGTCAGCTCGACGGCCTTCTTGACTCCGAAGCAGAACCCGTTCTCACGCGCGAGGAGCACTTCCACATGTTCAGTCTAGGTGCCGTAGACCCCGCGCATCTCACTTGGGAGCTGCGCCGCGACGCGCTTCATGATCTGGTCGGCCGCGGCCTGCTCGTCGGTCGCCGTGATGTCGCCGGCGCTGAACGGCTCGCCGAAGCGGAACGTCACGTCCCGCCGCCAGAACGCCCCGAGACGGGCGCCCCGCGTCCCGATGACGCCCACCGGCACGATCGGCACGCTCGCTCGCTTCGCGATGAGAGCGACCCCCGGATGCGCGCGGATCATCGCGCCCGTGTCGCTGCGGTGTCCCTCGGGAAAGAAACCGAGCGGCAAACCCGCTGCGACAACGCGCAGGGCGGTCACGAGCGCACGGCGGTCGGCCTCACCACGTCGCACGCCGAAGTTGCCGGACAGTCGCAGCGCTCCGCCGAGGATGGGGAAACGGAAGAGCTCCTCCTTCGCCATGAAGCGGACCGCGCGACCCAGCGCGAACGTGAGCCAGGGCGGGTCTTTCCAGTTGATGTGATTCGCGACCAAGATCACGCCGCCCGGCGGGATGCGCTCGACGCCTTCGAGACGAACGGGGACGAGGAAGAGCGCGAGCGCGCGGACGATCGGGTACACGATCCGCCAGATGTAGAGGCGCTGCTGCGGCGTGTCCGGCGACGGGAACATCAGGCGGCGGTGACGATCGCGAGGACCTTCTCGAGGGCCTGACCAACGGACAGCGCATCGGTCTGCACGACCACCGCGTCGTCCGCGGCACGCAGCGGCGCGACTTCGCGTTCGCTGTCGAGCCGATCGCGACGAAGGATCTCGTTCAGCAGCTCCTGCCGCGGCCGGACCTCGCCTCGCGCGCGCAGCTCCTCGTCGCGCCGCTTGGCTCGTTCGGCCGCGGACGCGGTGAGGAAGATCTTCAGATCGGCCTGCGGCAGCACCACCGTGCCGATGTCGCGACCGACCATCACGAGCCGCCCCTGCTTCGCCAGTGCTCGCTGCTGCTCGACCATCGCATCGCGCACCGCTGCCACGCGCGCCACCTGCGAGACCACGCGGTCGATGTCGGCGCCGCGGATCGTCCAGGTCACGTCGTCGCCGTCGAGGAGCACGGTGTACGCGCGTCCGTCGCGCACCGTGGGCGGGCCGATCGCGATCCTCACCTCGCGCGCGAGCTTCGCGAGATGCTCGCCGTCGTCGGGATCGATAGCGCGACGCAGCGCCGCGAGCGCGACCGCGCGGTACATCGCGCCGGTGTCGAGGAAGAGATATCCGAGCCGCTCGGCCACGAGCGCACCGATCGTGCTCTTCCCCGCGCCCGCTGGCCCGTCGATCGCGATGGTCCTCGGTGTCATCTCTTCGCGCTCGCCTCGGCCTGCCTTCGGCGGCCTGCGGCTTGCCGCCTCGGCTCCGCTCGTTGAACTCGCTCCTCGCGAGTGAATCGCTCGTCGCTCGCACTATTGGTTGCCAGCGCGGCGATCTCGGCGCGCGTGAGGTCGCGCCACTCGCCTGGCCGCAGGCGGCCGAGGCGCAGCGCGCCGACCCGCACGCGCACCAGGCGCTCCACGCGAAGGCCCACCGCCGCGCACATCCGCCGGATCTGCCGCTTCCATCCGGTGCGCAGCACCATGCGCAGGCGGCTCGCGCCATGCGAGCGCGTGATGATCGACACGCGCTCGGCGCGGGCCAGTCCTTCCTCGAGGCGCACGCCGCGACGCAGCTGCGCGAGAGCATTCGCGCTGAGGTCTCCGCTCACGCTGACCTCGTACTCGCGTTCGTGTCCGTAACGCGGATGCAGCACCCGCTCCGCCCACTCGCCATCGTTGGTGAGCAGGACGAGCCCCTCCGAGTCCGCGTCCAGGCGTCCCACCGGATAGAGGCGCTCGGATGCGCCGACGAGATCCACCACGGTCTCGCGTCCACGCTCGTCGCGCGCCGTCGAGACGATGCCCTTCGGTTTGTTCAGCGCGACATAGCGGGCGACGGCGGTCCGGGTCGCGGCGCCGTCGACGTCGATGCGCGCCGCCGGATCGACCTTCGTGCCGAGCGTCCGCACCACTTCCCCATCGACGCGCACGCGGCCGGAGGCGATGAGCTCCTCGGCCCGACGACGCGACGCGACGCCGCGATCGGCGAGCACCTTCTGCAGCCGGATCACTCCGTCTTGGCGCTCGCCTCGGCCGGTCCGAGCACGCCGCCCTCAGGCGTGAGCGCGCGCGGAAGCTCGTCGAGGCTGGACAGCCCGAAGCACTCCAGGAACTCCCAGGTCGTCCCGTACAGGATCGGACGGCCGGGCGCCTCGCGACGGCCGCGCTCCTCGATGAGGCGGCGCTGCATCAGGGTGTAGATGGTCTGGTCGCAGTTCACGCCGCGGATCGCCTCGACCTCGGCACGCGTCACCGGCTGCCGGTACGCGATGACCGCGAGCGTCTCGAGCGACGCGGGTGAGACGCGCAGCCGGTCGGCACCGAGATAGGCCGAGACCGCGCCGGCCTGTTCGGGAGACGTCACGAGCTGCCAGTCATCGCCATCGTGCGCAAGACGCAGTCCCGTGCCGGTATATCCCTGGGCGAGCTCGAGCAGCGCGGCGTCGACCTGGCGCGGCGTCGCGCCAACGACCTTCGCGATCTCGCCGCGCGACACCGGCTTCTCCGCGACGAAGAGCACCGCCTCGACCGAGTTCGCGAGGGGCGTGCGGCTCATGCGGGTGTCTGCGGCACCGGCGGCCTCTCCTTCCTCTTGATGAGGATGTCGGTGAAGAGCGCGTTCTGCTCGAGGTCGATGACGATGCGGCGGTACAGGTCGAGCAGTGCGATGAACGTTACGACAGCCCATCCGAGCGTGGGCGCAGCTCCGAGCAGCTCGCTGAACGCGACCTCGCCGCGCTCGCTCACGATCTGCTCGATCTCCGCGGTCCGGTCCTCGACCGAATAGCGCTCGCCCGGCGCGACCATGTCCTCCTCGCGCTGCCGTGCCGCGAGCGCGAGCACGCGGCCCCACGCCGCGGTGAGCGCGCTCATGTCGCCGCCACGCGGCGGCAGGTTCACCGGCGACCCGCCCTCACGATGGAACGCGCGCTCGCCGCTGCGCAGACGATCGCCGAGCGCACCGGCCCGCTCACGGACGATCGCGTACTCCATCAGCCGCGCACGCAGCTCCTCCTCGCTCTCGCCCTCGTCCTCGTCGGCGATCGGTGTGAGCGACGGCAGGAGGCTGCGCGCCTTCAAGAGGACGAGACGCGACGCGAGCGCGAGGAACGAGGCCACCTCGTCAGCGGGCAGGGTCGCGAGCGCGCGTACCCGCGCGAGGTACGCGTCGGCGAGATCTCCGAGGCGGACCGTCAGGATGTCGAGCTTCTTCTCCTCGACCAGCTCGAGCAGTAGCTCGAGCGGGCCGTCGAACCCATCGATGCTGACGTTGGGCCCCTGGCTGTTGAGCACTAGTGGCGCGCTCCGGAAGTCGTGCCTAGATGTGCGGCTCGGGACGTCGAGGCCGAGGAGCCGAGGAGGACGCGAGGATGCGTATCTGGAGATACGTGATCGAGCGCCCGGACGAAGGCGACGAAGGCATCGACGGTGCCGAGCCGACACAGATGGGCGCGAATTCCGGAGCGTGTCACTAAGGCATGGCCTCACGATCCGCGCGCGCCAGCAGCCGCTCGTCGTCCTCGAGCGGCCGGTCGTGATGACGCGCGATGAGCCGCACCACGCGCGGCGAACGTCCCTCGGCGCGCGCCATCTCCGCGCCGCGATGCGCGTGGTCGAGATATCGCGCGAACGTTCCGTCACCACGCGCGAGGCGGCGTCGCAGCGGCGGCGCGATCCATTCGAGCAGCACCGCGGCGATGCGATGCCAGAGGCGGGTGTCCTTCGGCTTCGCGCGATCGTGGAGGAGTCCCGCTAGCACGAGGTCCTCATCGGCGCCGCGGGAGCGCAGGAGCTCCGCGGTCCGCGTCGCGTGCCTCTCGTCGCCCTGCCGCGAGACCGCGAAGTAGCGCCAGGTCTGGAGCGCCCGGTCGAGCACGCTCAATGAAGGCCGGTGAGTGCCGTCGTGAGCTGACCCGCGGGAATGAATACGAGCGACTGCAGTACACGCGGAGCAAGAAGCAAGATGAACAGCAGTAGGAATGGACCGTACTGCTGAAAGGTGCGCCAGGAGTACTGCTGACGAGGCGGGAGCAAGCCGTAAACAATGTTCGCCCCATCTAGCGGCGGAATCGGGATGAGATTGAAGATCGCCAGAACGCAATTCATCTGAACGATGACGAAGAGAATGCGTGCGTAGTCTGGCCCGAATACCTCGGCGCTGCCAAAACGAAGTGGGACAGCGAACAAAGCCGCTAGCCCGAGGTTCGCCAGCGGACCTGCGAGTGCAACGAAGGTCACGGCGAGACTCGACCGTAATCGCGACTCGTTGAATGGCACAGGCTTCCCGTAGCCGAACCCTGCGAGCACGAGCAGCAGCATCCCGAACGGATCCAGATGCGCCATGGGATTGAGGCTCAGACGACCGAGTAGACGGGCGGTGTCGTCTCCAAGGCTGTGGGCCGTATACGCGTGCATGAACTCGTGAACCGTGATTCCCAACACGATTGCAATGACGAATCCAACAAAAGCAATGGGGTCCTCGGCGGCGAACTGGACAGGCCCAAACAGCGAGTGGTTGATGAACCCATAGAGGAGAAGAAAGAGGCCCAGGAGAAGCATGGGGTTCATGCCGCCCGGACCGCCTAGACCGCGCCGAGCACCGATCACTTGCGCTCAGTCTAGGAAGAAACGCTCAGCGACTCGCGATGCGGCCCAGGAAGAGTGGACGGCGTCGCACGCGCGAGCCGACCCAGCGGAACGCGGCTCGCACCTCTTCGATGGCCGCGTCGTCGCCCGGCCGCCCGGCCGCGTGCACCTCGGCGTACGGCGCACCGCGCGCGACGCGGTCACCCACCTTGGCGTGGAGCACGATGCCGGTGCGCAGGTCGATGGGATCGCCCTTCTTCTCGCGTCCGGCGCCGAGGTGCACCGAGGCGATCCCGATGCGGTCCGCGGCCACTGCCGCGACGACACCCGAGCGGGGTGCGCGCAGCGTCTCGACCCGCGGGGCGCGCGGAAAGCGCGCCGGGTCGTCGACCATGCGCACGTCCCCGCCCTGCGCCTCCGCCAGCTCGCGGAATTTGGCGAAGCCGCTCCCGTCCGCGAGCGCGGCCTCGACCCGCCGGCGTGCCGCCTTCACGTCGCGCGCCTTGCGTCCGAGCACGAGCATCTCCGCGCCCGCGCGGAGCGCGAGCTCGGTGAGGTCGGCCGGACCCTGGCCGCGCAG
>Ga0075426_10003708_pt1 | contig 10917 bp, 8 predicted proteins | sample SoiMethybrSBSTD5_FD_75304 | JGI IMG/M metagenome (GOLD analysis project Ga0075426, IMG submission 75304) | Bulk soil microbial communities from a Populus tree surrounding site in Tennessee, USA - Soil MetaG P. TD hybrid SBSTD5 | ecosystem: Environmental > Terrestrial > Soil > Tree plantation...
GGCCGCGCCGCGTGCAGTCGCCCCGAACGCGTCCGCCCCGCGTGCGGTCGCCGCGAACTCGTCCGCACCGCGTCGCGCCGCGCGCGCATCGTAGACGTCCACACCCTCCAGCCTGGGGAAGCGATACGCCCGACCGCCTTGCGGCCGGGCGTTTTCGTTTATCATCGCGCCGCGTGCTGATCGCCGCCGTCCGTTCCATAGCGACCTACATCGCGGTTTCGCTTTACGTCCTCATCGTCGCGCCGCCGGCCATGCTCATCGCGATCGCGTTCGGCGCAAAAAATCATCTCTACGTGCTTGGCCACTTCGGCGTGCGGCTTGGACTCGGGCTGAGCGGCATCCGCTACCGCGTCGTCGGCGCCGAGCATGTGCCCTGCGGCCGATCGGTCGTGTTCTGCGCGAATCACGAGAGCAATATCGATCCGCCGGTGCTCTTCGACGCACTGCATCCGCGCGTGCACATCCTCTACAAGGCGGAGCTGAACGCGATTCCGGTGCTCGCGCGAGCATTCCGATACGGCGGATTCATTCCGGTCGACAGACGCAACAAAGAGGCGGCGATGCGATCGATCGAGGCCGGCGCGGCATCGATGCGCGCGGGCAATTCGTTTCTCATCTTTCCTGAAGGGACACGCAGCAAGACCGCCGAGCTGCTGCCGTTCAAGAAGGGCGGCTTCATCATGGCGATCAAGGCGCAGGCGCCGATCCTTCCTGTTGCGGTCCAGGGCGGACGGGCGGCGATGCAGAAGGGGAGCGCCTTCATCCGCCCCGTGACCGTGACCGTCAGAATCGGCGAGCCGATCGAGACAGCCGGGCTGGACCTCGACGATCGGGACGCGCTCATCGCGACCGTGCGCGCGCGAATCGAAGCGCTGCTCGCGGAGGGACCGTTATAGACTGAGGCCTGCCAGCGTTCGGGAGGTCCAATGCACGGATCCGCGCGGCAGGCCCGGATCGTTTTGCTCGCCGTCGTCGCCGCGGTGTTGTGTGCCGCGTCGCGACCGGCCGGAGTGACCGCCGGGCGACAGCAGCCGCAATCGCAGGCGCAGCAGCAGCAACAACAACCGCCGGCGCAGCCGACGTTCCGTACGGAAGCCAACTACGTGCGCGTCGACGTGTATCCAACGAAAGACGGCGCGCCGGTCACCGATCTGACGCAGCAGGATTTCGAGGTCCTCGAGAACGGCACTCCGCAGAAAATCGAGCAGTTCGAGCGCGTGCAGATTCGCGCGGCGGGTCCGCAGGAAACGCGCATCGAGCCGAGCACCGTGGCCGAGTCGCGCTCGATGGCGGAGAATCCGCGCTCGAGGCTGTTCGTCGTGTTCCTGGACACGTATCACGTCGATATCGGCGCATCGCACAACATCCGCAAGCCGCTCATCGACGCGCTCGATCACGTCATTGCATCTGACGATCTCGTCGCCGTCATGACGCCGCACATGGCCGCAACCGATCTCACCTTCGCTCGCAAGACGACGACGATCGAAGGATTCCTGACGAAGTACTGGTACTGGGGCGAGCGCGATCGCGGCCTGCCGGCGGATCCGGTCGACGAGCAGTACGGCTACTGCTATCCGAACGTGCGCAGGGATCCACAGAAGGACTGCACGGATCAAAACGGGATTGCGGCGGAGATGATCGATCGACGTCACGAGAAGCTGGCGCTCGACGCGCTCGAGGATCTCGTCCGCTATCTTCGCGGCGTGCGCGAAGAACGGAAAGCGATTCTCGCGATCACCAACGGCTGGCTGCTCTTTCGTCCTGACGATCGCCTCGGTCGACCGCTCAACTGTCACGGGCTGCCGAGCGGCACCAACATGGGCGTCGATCCGCGCTCCGGCAAGCTGACGACAAAGGATCCACCCGGTTCTCCGACGTACAGCCGGTGCGACATCGATCGCCTGAACCTCTCGCGCATCGACGACGACCGCGAGTTCCGCGACATCCTCGACGAGGCCAACGCGGCGAATGCCTCGTTCTATCCGATCGATCCGCGAGGGCTGGCGGTGTTCGACACGCCGATCATGCGCACGGACGTGCCTGGCCAGCCGCCACCGATGACGCCGATCGCCGTCGACAACGCGATGCTGACGGCCAGAATCACGGCGCTGCGAACGCTTGCCGAGGCGACCGACGGCCTTGCCATCGTGAATACGAACGATCTCTCGGGCGGTATGAGGCGGGTCGTCGCCGACTTGAGCTCGTATTACTTGCTCGGCTACTACTCGAACGGCAAGCTCGATGGCAAGTTCCACTCGATCTCGGTCCGCGTGAAGCGCCCGGGAATCCGGATCCGCGCGCGCCGTGGATATCTCGCGGCGACGCCGGCGGCGGTCACGGCCGCCGCACGCCGCGCAACCGCGCCGACGGACGCAAAAGCGGACGCTGAGGGCGCGGCGATCTCGACGGCGCTCGCTGCGCTGTCGGGCGTCGCGCGCGACGTGCCGGTCCGCGTCGACGCGATCGCCGGCTGGCGCGGGGGAAACGGTCAACGGACCGCCGGCTTCTGGGTGGTCGGCGAATCGGCTGGCGCCTCTCCCTCGAGCGGCGCAGTCGACGTGACCGTCGTTGACGCGTCGGGCACGACGGTCGCTCGAGCGTCAGTTCCGAGCGCAGGGCGCAGCATCTTGATCCCGCTGACGCCGACTCGTGCAATCGAGCCGGGCGAGTACACGGTCCGCGTGCGCGCCGAAGGCGCAAGCGCGATGATGATGACGGCGAAGCTTCCGCCCGCGCCCGACGCCGGCGGCGCCGTGTTCATCCGCCGAGGGCCGACGACCGGCAACAGGGACGCGCCGACGGCCGATCATCGATTCCGCCGCGGTGAAACGATCCGCGTGGAAATCCCGGGCGCGACATCCGCGCCGCCGTCCGCGCGTCTTCTCGATCGCACCGGCAAGCCGCTGTCGATTCCAGTCGCGGCTGCGTCACGAGACGATGCCGATGGGACGCACTGGCAGACGGCGCAGGTGGCGCTTGCGCCGCTCGCGGCGGGTGATTATGTGGTCGAAATCGGACCGCAGGAATCGCGGACGCTCGTCGCGTTCCGCATCGTGCCTTGACGTAAAAGCGCGTGCTCAGGGTCCGCCGAGTGCGAACGTAAGCGTCCACGGTTTCAGCGGCTGTTGATCGGTGCCGAGGATCCCTTCGGCCAGATCGAGTTTCACCGTGCGGAAGCGGTCGAGCGGCTTGTTGAACCGGATTTCGAGCACGCGGTTCGCGGCGTTGTACTGCGTGGTGAACTCGACTGGCGGCGTGTCGGGCTCGCCGCGTTCGAGTGACTGCGCCTGCACGTAGCCGATCTTCACGTGTCCTTTCAGCGTCGAGGGATCGAGGTCGCGTGAGAACTGGATGCGGACGTTGGTCGTCGTCATCACGTCCGTTTCGTCCTGCGTCGGCGCGCTGAACACCACCTCGGGCGCCGGCCCCATGGGAACGCGAATGGGCTCCTCGACCGGCGTTTCGGCCGCGGGTTTCGCAAGCGCGAGCGATCCCGCTTCGGCGTCGACCCACATGAGCCCGCGCCCCTGGCGCACCGTGCCGCGCACGCTCAGCCAGCGATTCGAATCGATTCGCGAGTCGGGCGACAGCTCGAGGTCCTTGCCGTTGGCGTCCTTCATGCGCGGCCGCATGTTGATCACCCAGATCGCGGCGTCGGCCGATCGCAGCACGAAATCGTAGCGGCTCCTGCCCGGCGCGTCGGGAAGCTCGCCGAGCAGATTGCGTCCGGAGAACTGGCCGGTGATTGCCACCTTCTGATCGATGTAGCGCGTCGGATTCAGAACGATGCTGCGGATCGATGCCGTCGGGGGCGGTGACGTCGCCGAGACGGCGGTGGCGATGATTGCGGTGACCTCGCCCGGCTTCGGCCACGCGCCTTCGGGATCGACCTTGAACGTCGTCCGGAGATCGTAGGTGGTCAGCCGCACATCGTCAGGCTTCATCCGGCCGAGATCCCAGAACTCGCCGCGAATTTCGTCGAGGCCGTCTGGCGCGGTTCCTTTGAAAAGCAGATGGATCGAGCCGTTGTCGTCCGACGCGCGCAGCTGTCCGTCCGGCTGGAGCGCGACGGTGGCGACGAGGACGATCGGCCGGCCGTGATAGAAGCTCGGATAGGCGAGCAGCGCCGCGAGGTTCGTCGCGCGACGGGTGACCGGCTGGGCGGACACCGACGCGGCGATGACGATGATGATGAAGATGGCACGCTTGATCATCGCTGCGTGATCTATCGGACGTGCGGTCGCTCGCCTGAAAGGCTCGCCCTACATGATTTTCTTCTGCGCGGCGCGGGCGAGGACCGCGGCCAGCGCGAAGAACAGGAGCGCTCCGAAGATCATACCGGACGTTCCCTCGTGGAGGAACGCGATGTGGCCGGTGACGCTTTCGGCCTCTTCGATGATGTTGCGTCCGAAGAGCACGGCGTAGAGGATGCCGGCGAGCGATCCGCCGGCAATCAGCCCGGAGCTGAACAGCGTTCCGGCGCCGACTTCCGACGCCTCCGCGCGTCCGGTCCGCTTCTCGACATACGCGCGCACCAGCCCGCCGATGAAAATCGGCGCCGTCGTCGCAATCGGCAGGTACGAGCCGACCGCAAACGACAGCGAGTGGATGCCGCACAGCTCGAGCGTGACGGAGATGAACACGCCGACGAGGACGAGCCCCCAGGGGAGGTTCTGGCTGAGAAGCCCGCGGATGATCGTCGACATCAGCGTCGCCTGCGGCGCCGGCAGGGACGACGAGCCGATGCCCATCACGCTGTGCAGGTAGAGCGTCGTCATGCCGATGACGAACGAGGAGGTGATGACGCCAATCATCAGGCCGATCTGCTGATATTGCGGCGTGGCGCCGACGAGATATCCGGTCTTCAGATCCTGTGAGGTGGCGCCGGCGTTCGCCGCGGCAATGCACACGATCGCGCCGACGCAGATCGCGACCGGCGCGTAGAAATCGCCGGTCCATCCGAGCGCGACGAAGATCGTGCACGTCAGGATCAGCGTTGCGATCGTCATGCCGGAGATCGGATTGGAGGACGATCCGATGAGGCCGGTGATGCGCGACGACACCGTGACGAAGAAAAAGCCGAAAACCAGCAGCAGGATTGCGGCGAGGAAGTTGCCTTGCGTCGGCATCTTCGGCGCGATGGCAAGGAACACCGCGAGCAGCAGCGATCCGCCGAGCACGACCGAAACCGGCAGATCGCGTTCGGTGCGGATTTTCGCGACCTGACGCGTTCCCGTCCCGAAGTCCTTCACGCTGTCGCGAAACGACGATACGATCGTCGGAATGGTGCGGGCGAGCGTGATGATGCCGGCGGCGAGCACCGCGCCGGCTCCTGTGTAGCGGATGTACGCGCTCCACAACTGCTGCGCGCTCATCTGCGAAATGCGAAGGCCGCTCGCGGGCACCGGTGGAAACGGTCCCGGCATGTAGTTGCCGAGGATCGACAGCAGCGGCAGCAGCACCATCCACGAGAGCACACCGCCGGCGAACATCACGCCGGCGATCCGCGGGCCAATCACGTAGCCGACGCCCATGTACTCGGGCGATATGTCGACGTTCAGCGTCGCGTTCGGGAAGAAGCTCGTGCGCGCCAAGCTTTGACCGACCGTCGTGCGGAACAGCTGAAAGATCCACGACAGCGATTTCCACAGCGCGCCGACGCCAAGGCCCTTGAACACCGTCGACGCGAGCTCGCCGCCGCGTTCGCCGGCTATGAGCACGTCGGCGCATGCGGCGCCCTCGGGATAGGGCAGCACGCCGTGCTCCTTCACGATCAGCGCGCGGCGCAGCGGCACCATCATCAACACGCCCAGGATGCCGCCCGCGAACGCCAGCATGGTGATCTGGAAATAACTGAAGTACTGCGGGCCGTACGGCGTGAGAAAGATGAGCGCCGGAATCGTGAACACGACGCCGCCGGCCACCGACTCGCCGGCCGATCCGATCGTCTGGACGATGTTGTTCTCGAGGATCGTGGAGCCGCCGAGTCGTTTCAGGATCGAGATGGCGAGCACGGCGATCGGAATCGACGCGCTCACGGTCAACCCGGCGCGAAGCCCGAGGTACACCGTCGATGCGCCGAAGATCAGTCCGAAGAAGACGCCGATCACGATCGCCTTCGGGGTGAATTCGGCGGGCGACTGCGTCGCCGGCACGTAGGGCTGAAACGTCGCTACTGGCTGCGCGGCGCGGGTCGGCATCGGTGTGGCCATGGAGCGGGATATTAGCACGCCGTTTTTGCTATGATTCGGCTCTGGTTTGTGAAAACGTGGAACAAAGGACCGGTGCGCTCGAAGATCGAAAAACAGACCGCTGATCAGGTTTCGGAGCTTACGACCAACCGCTTATCGGTGTACCTGCGCTGCCTGACCGCGCTCGAGGACGCCGGCGTTCGCACCATCTCCTCGCAGGCGCTTGCCGAGCAATTTCACCTCAACGCCGCGCAGATTCGGAAGGACCTCGCGTACTTCGGCGAGTTCGGCGTCCGCGGCGTCGGCTACTACGTCCGCGACCTCAAACGCCACATCCGCCAGATTCTCGGGCTCGATCGCAAGCTGCGCGTCGCGATCATGGGCGCCGGCAATCTCGGACTCGCACTGGCCGACTATCCCGGATTCCGTCAGGAAGGGTTCGAGATCGCGGCGCTGTTCGACAGTCAGCGCGAGAAAGTCGGTCAGCAGTCGCGCGGCGGCGTCACCATCTACGACATCCACGATCTGAAGAAGATCGCGCGGCGCGACGGCATCCGCATCGCGGTCATCGCCGTGCCCGCCGCCTCCGCGCAGCCCGTGTTGAATCTCGTCGTCGCGTCCGGCATCAAGGCGGTGCTGAACTTTTCGCCCGGCACGCTGCAGGTGCCGCCTGACGTGAAGCTGAAGAGCGTCGACCTCACCGTGTCGCTCGAAAGCCTGTCGTTCTTCCTCGCTCAGGGTGAAGCCGATGCCGAGTAGGAAATCGACGCGATCGCTCTCGCACGTCGACGCGCGCGGACGCGTGAAAATGGTCGACGTGGGCGAGAAGCCGGTCACCTCGCGCGAGGCGATTGCCCGCGGCTCGATCGAGATGTCGCGCGACGCGCTGCGGCTGATCCGCCGCGGCGAGGTGAAGAAGGGTGATCCGCTGCAGGCTGCGCGGCTCGCCGGCATCCTCGCGGCCAAGCAGACCTCCGCGCTCATCCCGCTCTGTCATCCGCTGCCGTTGTCGAGCATCGACGTCGATCTCATCGAGACCGCGCGCGGCTACGACATCGAAGCGCGGGTGCGGACGGCGGCACAGACCGGCGTGGAGATGGAAGCGCTCACCGCCGTCGCCGTCGCGGCGCTCACGATCTACGACATGGTGAAGGCCGCCGACAAGACAATGGTCATCGGCGACATTCGCCTGATGTTCAAATCGGGCGGCCGGTCGGGTACCTATCGACGGCGATGAACGTCGTCGTCGGCGTGATCAGCCCAGCCGCGATCTGGGTGATGCCGCGTGCGTACGTCGATCGCCTGCGGCGTGACTTCCCGCACCATACGTTTATCGATGCCTGGGATCGCGACACCCTCCGGCGCGTGCTGCCGCAGGCCGACGTCGCATTCACCCCGTTCGTCGATGCCGACATCTTTCCTTCGCTGACGCGGCTCCGCTGGGTGCAAAGCCCCGCGGTCGGCGTTGGCGGCCTGATGTATCCAGAGATCAGAGCGAGCGACGTGACCATTACTACTGCGCGTGGCATTCGCGCGCGATCGATGGCGGAGCATGTGCTCGGTGTGACGATCGCGCTCGCGCGGCGGTTTCCGGCGGCGATGCGCGCGCAGGTGGCGCACCATTGGGCGCAGGACGAACTCGAGGGCGCGGTGCGCACGCTTCAAGGTCTGCGATTGGGGATCGTCGGTCTCGGCGCGATCGGCACCGAGGTCGCGAGGATGGCGGCGCCGTTCGGCTTGAAGGTATCGGCGATCCGCCGCCACGTCGATCGACCGAAGCCGGAGGGCGTCGACGATGTGTTTCCGCCGGAGCGACTGCTCGATCTGCTCGCGACGAGCGACATAGTGTTGATCGCCGCGCCGCACACGTCCGAAACGAAGCATCTCGTCGGCGCGCGCGAGGTTGCCGCGATGAAGCGCGGCGCGTTCCTCGTCAACGTCGCGCGCGGCCGTCTCGTCGACGATGCCGCCGTGATCGACGCGCTCAGGAGCGGACGCCTCGGAGGCGCGGCGCTCGACGTGTTCACGCACGAGCCGCTCGACGCCGACAGTCCGTACTGGGATCTGCCGAACGTCATCGTGACGCCGCACGTGTCGGGCGCGATGCACGATTACTGGACGCCGCTCGTGGAGCTCTTCTCCGAGAACCTCCGGCGGTTCGAACGCGGCGAGCCGCTGCTGAACGTCGTCGACAAAGCCGCCGGCTATTAACGGAGATCGATGTCGACGGCTCGACGGCGCCGATGACGCAGACGAGTTCGGTGCGCTCGAGCAGGCCGGACCACCGCGTGTTCGTCGGCGATGACGAAGCGGACGGGCGGCTCAGACATGCGTGTGTTTCCTTCGCGGAACCGTGACTTCCAGCTTCACGCCGCGCGCCGGCGTCGACTCGATGGCGAGATCGCCGCCCATCTCGCGAACGCGCTCCTTGATGACGCGTGGACCGCGGAGTTCGGCCTCCAGATCCTTCAGCGTCCAGCGTCCGGTGAAATCGAACGGCCGGCCGTCATTGGCGATCACGAGCTTCCAGTGCCGGTTGTCGGTTGTGAACGCGACGTCGACGTGGCGCGCGCCGCTGTGTCTGCGCACGTTGCGAAGCGCTTCCTGCAGCGTGCGCCCGAGCTCGCGCGCCGTGGCCGGCGGCAGCTCGACGCCTTCGACGTCGGCGCTGAATTTCGCCTCGATGCCGCTCTCGCGGCGGAATCGCGCCACGAGATCGGCGAACACGCGCACCGCCTGGCCGCGTGCGATATCCATCGGCCGCATCAGGTGCATCAGGTCGCGAACGCTTCGCGCTTCCTCGCCGAGCACCCGCTGCAGACCCGCGAGATCCTCGTCGAGTCCCGCGGCGTGAATGGCGCCTCCGCGCGTTCGCCGCAGAGCGGCGACGTGCATTTCGAGACCGGCGAGCGATTGAATGACGCCGTCATGGAGCTCACGCGCAACCCGCAGGCGCTCGGTCGCAGCAACGCGCGTTCGCAGGCGCCGCAGCAGGTAATGGCTGTACATGACCGGCGTCGCGTGGCAGATGAGCCGATGCATCAGACGCACGTCGGCGAGTCCCGGCGATCGACCGAACATCAGCAGAACTTTGCCGGTCCAGTGACCAGCAAAGCTCACGTTGACCGCGGTTATCGCCTGCGTGTCCGGCGAGCTCCACAATGTCGAGGGAACCTCGCACGGCTTCGCTCCCAGCAGTCCGCCGTCGCGGTCGAACGCAAGAACCTGGCAGCCCTTTCGAGTGCGCACGATGCGCGCGGCGTCGCCGGGAACCAGAAATCGCAGAGCCTGCCGCCGTGCGTCGTCGAGTTCGCCCGGCTCGAGACTCACCGCAACGTCACCGTCGCCCCGAGTGGCTTCCCACCACACAGCACGGCCGGAGTCTGACTCGACAGCGGTGACGATTATCCGTTTCGCGTCGAACACCTGCAGAATCTCGCGCGCGACGTGTCGCAGCGCCGCGCGGAATCCGGTTTCCGCCTGAATGTGCGCGAGGACGCCGCCGACGATCGTCGTTTCGGCGTGGTGGAGTTGATCTTCCTCGGCGACGTATCCGAGGACGACCGCGCCAATCAGTAGATACGTGCCGCGCATGAGGGCCGTTTGTCCGTCGACGCGCGTTGGGAAACCGAACATCGCCTGCAGTGGCGGGATGGCTTCGATCGCGAACAACGCCAGCGCCGCAAGACCGGTCCAGATCGTTTCGCGCAGCCCCCATCGGTACGCGGCGGCGAGCGGGCAGAACAAGAAGAGGACGAAGAGGGGACTGTTCGGTCCGCCCGTCGCCGCGGTAAGGAGGACGGCCCATCCAAGGTCGAGAACGTGAAATATCAGCGGACACGCCGCCGGAGCGACCCGATAATGAGCGATGAGTGCGGCCGCCACGCTGGAGGCTGCGTACACCGACAGCAGCATCCGCGTTGTCGACGCGTTGACGCCCGCGACGCCCGGAACGATGGCGAACGCGGAAACCGCAGCGGACGCAAGGATGAGCCGGGCGACGGCGAGAACGCTTTCGACGCGCCGCCGCTCGGACTCGCTGCGTGGACGTGAAATCCGCCCGGCGTGTCGTCGCGGCCTCTCAAAGAGTGGAGTGGCATCGAGCAGCGGTGTCAACGATGCACCTTCGATGCAATCGTTGATCCCTGGTGTCATATCACGACGATCGGGAATGATAAACGTATGCGACTGCTGGCACTGGCTCTCGGCGGGTTGTTGATGATCGGCGGACAGGTTCCCGCGGGTCCAAATCTTCCCATTTACGGCTATCAGGTGGTTCGGGCGTATCCGCACGATCCCCACGCCTTCACACAGGGGCTGCAGTACCTGGATGGATTTCTCTATGAAGGCACCGGTCTGAACGGACGCTCATCCGTTCGCAAAGTGAAGCTCGAAACGGGCGAGGTACTGCAGAGGTACGATCTCGCCTCCCAGTACTTCGGCGAGGGCATCACTGTGTGGAACTCACAGATCATCGAGCTGACGTGGCGTTCCGAGATTGGGTTCGTCTACGACAAGACGTCGTTCTCGCAGCTTCGAACCTTCACGTACGCAGGCGAAGGGTGGGGGCTGACGCACGACGCCGCGAACTTGATCATGAGCGACGGCACCGACCATCTGCGTTATCTCGATCCCGCGACGTTCGCCGAGCGGCGGCGCATTCAGGTGACCGCAGAAGGGATGCCGGTTCGAAACCTCAACGAGCTCGAATTCGTGCGGGGCGAGA
>Ga0075426_10003714_pt1 | contig 10910 bp, 9 predicted proteins | sample SoiMethybrSBSTD5_FD_75304 | JGI IMG/M metagenome (GOLD analysis project Ga0075426, IMG submission 75304) | Bulk soil microbial communities from a Populus tree surrounding site in Tennessee, USA - Soil MetaG P. TD hybrid SBSTD5 | ecosystem: Environmental > Terrestrial > Soil > Tree plantation...
ACCGCCATGTAACGGGTTGAAGGAGTCCTTTGGCCATTGATCCTGCTCAGATGTCCGATCCTACGACCGCCGTGCCGGCCGTTTCGTCTGCGGGCCGTAGTGCCCGTAATACCCGTAATACCCGTACCCCACGACGTCGTCGCTTTCCTTGACCGCATTCAGCACGACGCCGATGATCCGATTCCGGCCGACGGCATCGAGCGCCCGCTGAATCAGCCGGAATGGGCTCTTCCCGGCGCGCACGACGAAGAGCGTGACGTCGACCATCGCGGCGAGCAGGTTTGCATCCGACAGAAACCCGACCGGCGGTGTGTCGATGAGAACCCAGTCGAAGCGAGCGGCCGCCTCTGCGACAAGCCGCCGCATGCGATCCGACGTGAGACCGCTCATCGGATCGGAATCGGGCCGACCGGCCGGGAGCACGGTGAGGTGCTCGGAAACCTGGATCAACGACAGCTTCTGCTCCGCCTCGCTCTTCAAGCCGTCGCTCAGGCCTAGCACGTTCGGCACGTCGAATACTGAATGGACGCTCGGCCGCCGCAGATCGGCGTCGATCAGCAACACGTTGCGACGGTAGGACTGGCTCAGGGTGAGGGCGAGGTTCGTCGACGTCAAGGTCTTGCCTTCACCGGGCGCCGCGCTGGTGATCATCACGACTTTGATCGCTTTTTCGAGCTGGGCGTGATGCAGCGACGCGGCAAGCTTGCGGTACTGCTCGACGGCGGCGTGAGGCACCGTCAGCGAGATGACCAGCTTGTCGACGGCGCTGGCGCTGAACCCGTGGAACACCCCCAGCCCCGGGTTGTTCTGGATCGCGATCGCTCCGAGCGAATCCCCATCGTCGCGCGCCGGCCGCAAGGTGTCCGGCACAGGCGTGAGCGACGCGGCACGCGCGTCTGGCGGGGCGATCTCGCCAGGGAGATCTTCCGCGCGTCGAAGGGCTTCGGCGAGTCGAGTCATGCTCCGACGCTCCTAGATCAAAAGAAGGAGAAGGATCGCCTCGCCTCAGGTTGCCGCGCCGGTGCGGGGCTCGCATCAGGCGCCCGATCGAGGTCGAAATCGCGGCAGACTTCGTCGACGATGTCCGGTCCAATCGGACATCGTTGCACGGCAAAGCCGCTGATGAGCGCGTTCTCACAGATGACGCTGATGGTCCGCGGAATCCCGTGCGACCCGCGGTGGATCGCCTCGACGGCGGTGCGCGTGAAGATGCTGGTCCATTCGCCGCCTGCCACCCTGATGCGCGTATCGATATAGGCCGAGGTCTCGTCGACATTGAGCGGGGAGAGCGTGCAGCGAAGCGCGACGCGCTGCTTGAGTTGGCGCATCGAGGGGGCGCTCAACCGGTCGGCGAGCTCGGGCTGCCCGATGAGGATGATCGACAGGAGCTTCTCGGTCGGCGACTCGATGTTGCCGAGCAGCCGGACTTCCTCCAGCAACGCATCGGCGAGGCCCTGGGCCTCGTCGATGATCAGCGCCGAGACGCCGCCTGCGGCCTGGCGGTCGGCGAGCGATTGTGTCAGGTCGAGCAGAAACCGACTCTTCGATGCCCGTGCTTCCGCACTCAAACCGAAGCCGCAGGCCAGAAACTCGAAGAACTCATCGCGGGTCAACGCCGGATTGGTGACGCACACGCTGAACGCGTTGCCACCGCGCTGCGCTTCGAGCGCCGCTTGGACGAGGGTGGTCTTTCCGGTGCCGGCGTCGCCAATCAACAAGGTGAGGCCGTTCCTCCGGCAGCTGCCGTACTGCAGCATCGTCAGCGCCTCGGAGTGCCCGGGCGACAAAAACAGGTATCGCGGGTTCGGCGTCAGCTCGAACGGCCGTTCCCGAAGTCCGTAGAAGTGCTCGTACATCAGCGAACCCACCTCGCCGCGTCAAGCTTCCAGGCCGTGGCCGCCGCGGCGGAGATCAGCACGAGGGCTCCCACGACGCACGAAATCACGAGCCGCCGACGCTGTTGCCGGCGCGCGTCCACTTCGTTCGTCATCATCGGAATCAGCGCGAGGACGGGGAGCATCAGCGCTTCGACCACGTCTTCTTCGGTCTTGAGGCTCGTATCGAGATACTCGAGGAGCGCCGCGATACCGAGGCCCAACGCCAGACCGAAGGCGGCGCCCATGATGTCGAGTTGCATCCGCTTCGGACTGATCGGCCGTTCGGGCTCCACGGCCGGATCGAGAATCTTGAACTGCTCGCCGATCTGGCGCCGCTCGAGATTGGCCGCGATCTTCGAGTCCTCCTTTTTGCTCAGCAGGCTCTCGTAGGATTTCTGCAACGTCTCGTAATCGCGCATCAACTCCGTGAGCTCGGATTCGTGGGTGGGAACCGCGGCGATGCGGTGTTGATAGGTCGCGATGACGTTCTCGAGCCGCCGCTGCTCGGCCTGCTTTCTGACGATCTGTTCGTCCAGGTTCTGGATTTCGAGCCGGACTTCGCGCACCCGATTCCGCCCCGCGATTTGGGCCGGTGTGAGAGCGCGCGCCGCGCCGTCCTTCGCGTCCGGCCTGCCCGCTTCGGCCGTCACCTTGAGCTCCAGATCGCGGACCACCCGTCTCGCTCGGGCGATATCGGGATGGGCGGGCTTCAACCGCAGCTCGAGGTCGCGCAGCGTGTTTCGGGCGCTTTCGAGCCGCTCGACCGTGCTCGTGCCGGGCGCGGACGCGCTGGCCGGCGAGGTCGTCGGAGTCTCCGGGAGATCGGCGGTTTGCCCCGCGTCGGCCAACAGCCGCTCTTGAAGGATTTTCCGATCCCGGTCCCGGTTGATCGATTCGATGATCGTCGCCAACTGCGTTTCCGCGCTGTGCTCGATCTGGAGGTTCGATTGCAGCTGCGTGGGGAGCTCGCCCGCGTAGCGCTCCCGATAGACTTCGAGCTTCTTTTCGTGGGCGACGAGGCGCTGGCGGGCATCCTCGAGCTGAGACTCCAGGAACTGGTTCGTGCCCTCGGCCAGCACCACGCGGTCGCGCAGGCTCTCTTCGATGAACATTGCCGCCAACCGCTCGGTCACGCGCATCGCCACGCGGGCATCGCCGGCGGTGTAGCTCACGGTGAACGAGTCGCCTTTCACCGTATCGACGACGATCTCGCGCCGCATCTTGTCGACGACGTCCTCCATGCTCGACCGTCGCCGCTCGTCCGGGTAGAGATCGAAATCCTCCATGACGCGCTCCAGGCGGCTCCGACTCAGGATCTGCTCTTTCATCGATCGAAGCCGGTCCTCAATCGGTGCGCTGACGGTGGAGTGGACGTAGCTGTCGGGCACGCGTTGCGGGACAACGAGGATCAGCGTCTTCGACTGATACCGGTTCGGAAGGCGTTTCACAACGACATAGGTCGCCACCGAGGCCACCAGAAACGGAAAGAGGATCACCCATTTGCGCCGCCATGCGATCCGGAGGAAGTCTTCAGCGGTGTAGGTTTTGCCAGGGATCATGGCGTTACTCGAGCGGAAACCACAGCTTCAATCCGATGCGCACCGTCTGCCGATCGAGGCGGGCGGGAAACGCGGCCAGCGACTGTTGATCGAAGCGATAGTGGTAGTACAGGTACTCCGAGCTCAACGCGAGATGCCGATTCAGAGAGAGGCCGATGCTGGCGGAGCCGGTATACGCGCCGAGCCCTCCCGCGTCGCCCGCGACGCCGATCGCACCGGCCGAATAGGCCGCCGCGAGCGCGAGGTCGACTTTTCTCGAAGGGTGGCCTGTGACGCTGGCCGCGACTGCGTCGGAGAAGAACGGCCGTGGCAACGCCTCGATGAACTGCAGCCGGCGGTCGTATCGAAGAATCGCCGTCCACGACCGTCCGATCTCGTGGGCGAGCGACACATTGCCCGTCACTCGATAGTAGGTCTTGCCGTCCTGAGGCACGAGCGAGGAGCCCGAGGCAAACCTGAGCGTCGTGCGGCGCGAAAACGACAACGGGCGATCGTAGTCGAGCCCGATGTCGACGTCGCGGACCCAGACTCGAGTGGGACCGGTCGATCGCGCGTATTGCCCGAGACGCGATCCTATGCCAGCGTGGACCCCGGCGTAACGACTAACGTGGTGCGTGAATTTGATCCCTCCGCCCTGTGTCATCAAGTCGCCTGCATGACCGGACAACATCACAGACCGCCGATCGTAGGCGAACTGCAGGGCCGAACGCGGAGTGAGGATTTGTACGAACTGGATCCCGCTGGTCGACATGTAGGCGGGCTGCTTCGACATCGCGTAGTCGCCTGGAGTGGGATTCGGCGTGTGCGCAGCGTCGAGCGACAGCGTTGGAAAGACATCGAGCTGATAGGACGGGGTGTATCCGAAGTCCTGGCTCACCGCCAGCCGCCCGCTTCGCCAGAGCGGCGACGCGAACGAGATTCCGCCCTGGTAATTCGGCAACAGCAGCTTGTACGGAACGGGGTAGTAACGCACCGCGGTGCCAGCCGTCGCGGTGAGCCGACGCTCCCGGCGGACGCGTGTATAGCGAAGTCCTGCTTCGAGGTTCGAGTACAGGCCGGCTTGGCGGTACGGAATACTGAGCGAATCCACCGCCAACCGATCGGTTCCGCTGTTGTCGTAGCCTTCATTCAGTGACATGGTGAAGTCGATGGTCTGCGGCCGCCTGGGCTGATCGTTCTGCGGTCCGAACAGACCACGCGTCGACCGAGGCGGCCGCGCCGTCTGAGCCTCGGCTGCCGCGGCAACGACCAGCGCGAGGTTGAGGCACAACGCGACACGAAGCGCGCTCATGGAACGACGACCGTATCGCCAGGCTTCAGGTCGATGTTCTGACCGAGGTTCTTGCGCTTGAGCAGTTCCCTGTAGTCGAACGGATAGGCGACCTGGCGGCCGTTCTCGCTGCGCATGACGAGGATGTTCTTGCCGTCGGCGAATTCCTTCAGCCCCCCGGCCATCGCAATGAGCTGAAGAACGGTCGTCGGACCGGTCAACGGGTACGAGCCGGGCTTTTCGACCTGGCCTGTGATGAAGACGTTCCGACTTTTGATTTCCTTCACCGCGACCGTCGGGCTCGGGTCCTCGATATAGTGCTGCGCCTCGGCAAGGATGCGATCGCGCAACTGGCCGGGCGTCAACCCCGCCGCCTGAACGTCATTCAAGAGCGGGAGCGTGATATTCCCGTCTGGGCGGACGACGACGTCCGCAGACATGTCTTTGTCGCGCCAGAACGTCACCGACAGCACGTCGTTGGGACCGATGAGGTACCCAGATGCTCCCGAGACCGCAGGGACCGGTGGTAAAACTCGATCCCGCCGCGGTGTTGGCGCCGCATTTGCCGACGCGCTACCGTTCGACGATGTCGCCGGCACGCTGTCGTTCGAGCCGACGCCACTCGCCAATGGAACGACTTCAGGGGTCGCGACGGGTCGGGGCACGGCAGTCTGCACCGGTACCGTCGGTGTGCTCGTCTCCTTACTGGGTTCCTTCCGGTCGGCTGGCGGCATCACCTCAACGGGCGCGGCCGTCTCTTTCCGCTCGGCTGGCGGGGACAGAGACACGGGCGTGCCCGCGTCCTTGCGGTCACCCGGCCGCGTCACGGCCACGTGCGTGACCGTCTCCTTATCGCCGGCCTGTGGCGTCTGCGCCGCGAGCCTACGAACCTCCTTCGAGAAGCCGCTCATCTGGCCGGCTTTGTCGTACGCGCGGACGGCGAAGTAGTACACCCGATTGTCGGCGAGTCCGTCGATGACGATTGAATGCCGATCTTTCGCGTCAACCGAGCGCGTGTATACACGGGACGAGGTGCCATAGAAGACCATGTACCGAAGACCGGGCAGGCCGTCCCATGCCAGCGTGACGGATGCCGCAAGCGCCTCGGCGGAGCCGCACGCGAGCAGCAGCACGATCAACGGCCAGATTGCACGTTTCATCTGGATTACCGGTACTCCTTGAACGGCAACTGGCAATCGTGCTTTCGCAGGAAATTCAAGAACCGTTTGTAGTCTTCGGGCCCCATGTTGAAGAGCCGCGCGACGATCTTGTAGTTGCCCCGCGCGTCCTGCAGTCCCCGGCCGACGATCTCTCGAACATTTCCCCGAGTGATCTCGCGCTGCATGTACAGTGGATAGACGGCGGTCCAGAACGACTCGCCCTGCTGAATCAACCGCTTGTACAAGTCATCGGACACCGTCGCCCGCCGCTCGCGGCCCGGGCCCGGCGCGATTCGTTGAGGCTCACGGATGTCAGGCGGCAGATCTTCGAGCCGCACCACTTCCCGCCGGCCGGTCACGACGATCCGCTCGATCACGTTCTGGAGCTCGCGGACGTTCCCGGGCCAGGAGCAATTGGCGAGCGCCGCGATGGCCTCCGGCGCGATGGCGCGCACGATGTACCCGTTTCCTGCGAACTGTTCCAGAAACTGTTCGACGATCAGCGGGATGTCTTCTTTGCGGTCGCGCAGCGGGGGCACGATGATGTGGATGACGTTGAGGCGGTAAAACAGATCCTCGCGGAACAGGCCTCGTTCGATCATCTCGTCGAGCCGCCGGTTCGTGGCGGCGATCACCCGCACGTTCACGTTCCGGCCCGCGCGCTCCGCCCCGACCTTCTGCAGCTCGCCGGTCTCGAGGAATCGCAGCAGCAGACTCTGCATGCGCATCGTCATCTCGCCGACCTCGTCGAGCAACACGGTTCCGCGATCGGCGACTTCCAGCTTGCCCGGCTTGTCGCGATACGCGCCGGTAAAACTGCCTTTGGCGTGGCCGAACAGCTCCGACTCGAGGAGTGTTTCCGGAAGGCCGGCGCAGTTCACGGCGACGAATGGATATGCCGCGCGATTGCTTTGGCTGTGGATCGCGCGCGCGACCAGTTCCTTGCCGACGCCGCTCTCGCCGGTGATCAAGACCTTTGCGTCCGATCGCGCGACGCGGGCGATTTCCTCGCGAGCCTCCGAGATCGCCGGGCTCTCACCGATCAATTCCGCTGAATGGCTTCTTTGCATAGCTATGCCTGCCTCGGGTCGTTGGTACGTGTTGTGTTGAGTTGCCGACCGTCGCCTGCACATATTGCAAGGAAGTCGCCATGATGACGGTGAATTTAGTCGCCGTGATGTCGGACGATCAGCCTCGGGATTTCTGTCGTTTGTGGCATCGAGGCGGGATGCTGGCGGCGGGGGAGGCCAACCGCCTCACAAAAGGCATCGAGCCTGTGGACAAAAATCTCCCTCGTGCGGAACTTGAGGACGCGGCCGCAGTCGCGGACGGCCACAAGAGTCCTGGCGGAGCGCTGTCGAAGGCCTTCGGCGCTGGCGCCGGCCCGGGCCTGAGCCTCGCAAACTCTTGACGGCGTGGCAGTTGCGGTGAGCCGCTTCGGACAGGCGTCACCCCAGTGTTTTCGGGCGCCCCCCCGTTTCCACGGCGCGGCGCCTTTCGAACCGGGAGGCCATGGACGCGTTCTTGCCAGCAGTGTTCATCTGATGATGGCGGCGCGGGGTGACGCTGCCGGAAACGGAGTGATGTCTCTGATGGCGTGCACACGATGGGTCCCTTACGCCGCACTGGCTGCGTGGCTGGTTCTGATGCCTTCGAGCGTTCAAGCCCGCCCGATCACGTTGGAGTGGGATCCGAACCCTGGCCCCGATGTGGCGGGATACACCATCTTCTACGGCACGCAGTCTCACGTTTATACGAATGTCGTCGACGTCGGCAATCTGCTCGCCTACCAGTTCAATCTTTCGGGCCCCCAGCATTTTTTTGCGGTTCGTGCGTACACAACGGCGGGAGCGATCAGTCCGCTGTCTGAGGAACTGGCCGAATCGTCTGGCATCATGGTCACGAATCCCGGAGATCAAAGCGCCGCCGCCGGCGCGAGCGTCACCCTGCAGCTTGTCGTCAAAGGTCCGCCCGTTTCCTACGCCGCGAGCAACCTGCCCGTGGGTCTCGGTATCGATAGCTCCACAGGCCAGATCAGCGGAACGATCAGCGCCGCAGCCGCTGTGTTCAGTCCGTATTCCGTTAGCGTCACGGCCTCCGCCAAAAATGGCCGCATGTCCAGTGTCCAATTCACGTGGACCGTCGCCGACGTCAATTCGGGATTGATCGCACAGACGGATCAGACGACCGCCGGCACGCACAGCGGTGACGCGTTCGATCGTTGCAACGAATCTGAATGAGGTTGTGACCTTGTGGTGCCGCGGAGTGAAGATGGCAAACCGCGCGGGATTGAAAGCAAGGCGACGCCGGAAGCGAAACAGCCCAAGACTGCGTGAGGTCGCGGCTACTTGGACCCGAGCACCTGGACCTTGTTGACGTCGCATCCAGCCGGCAGTCTGCCGGGACGCGGCGGCACATTTCCGACGTAGCAGTTCGGAATCAGATACATCGGCCCGGGAGACGCCGAGGGTCCGGATGCGGCCGGCGGCTCGGGGCGCGCCCGCTCCAACGCGGCGCGATACGTGACCACCTCATCCGGCGTGATCCGTACGTCGACGCTGAGCGGTTGATAGTACGGTGCGCGGATCTCGATCCGATGGGGACCTACCGGGAGCGTCAGCGCACGCTGGGCTTCGAGGTCCGCGACCGTACCCACATAGTAGGAGTCGATGAACACTTGCCCCGAGGCGGGCGTGCCCGACAGCCGCAACAGGCCCGTCGGCGTGGCGACCGGCGGTGACGGCGCCGCCATCGCAGCATCCGCAACCGTCGAATACCCGTTGACGAATGGGCCGTAGAACGGCGATCCGAATTGACCGGAGCGCAGCGCGTGCGTTCGATTCGGCGTCCGCGGAGAGAATCGCGGATCCATCTGACCCGACGGCGGCGTCAAACCTCCGGCTGGCGGCGACATGAGCGGCGGGAACGGAAACAGCATCGGGGGACCGACCGGCCCGACCGACGGAGGCGGAAGCGGAGGCGATGGTGGCGGCGGGGCGGTTGTCACGTGCGCCGGCACCTGGTGAGCTGGTGGTGTGGGTGCGGCTCCCGCCATCGGGTGGTGCTGCGGGCCCGAGCCGGCGGCGAAGACCGTCTGCACGGCCACTGTCGCGAGAAACCCGGCGACGAGCGCGATGAGTCGGTGACGCACCCCGTACTCCTTTGTACGTCTTCACTGTAACCGGTTCGCCCGTCCCAGCCAAGCCCAAAAGATTCTCGGCAGGATGTGATCGCGGCAGCGAGCGGCAAGACACGTGTGCCCGCCCGTTGACGCCCGCCATCGGATTGCACGACACTCGGTTCCATGACGAAGAGGGCAGGTGGAGGCGCGTGAACGCGTTTGATTCTGCCGTTCCGCGCGTGGCGGAGTATCTCGAGCGCGTGGCGCAGCTCAATGCGCGGTATCGCGCCGGCGAGATGCGGGTATCGGTGCCCGCGGCGCTTCACGACGGCGATCGCGCGCTCGAGGAGTTGGTCGCCGAGCACCTGCCGGCGTCGCAGACGGCGCTCGCCGCCGCCGCGCGCAGCCTGTTCTTCTCGCTCCCGGTCGCGTTCGATCCCGCCGAGTCGGTCGGTCCGTACCTCGCCGTCATCGACCACGACGCCGCCGGCCAGCCGTACCGCTTTCTCGACATGGGCGCCCTCATCGCCACGCAAGCCTTCGGCGAGAACGATCCGTCGGTGGTGCGCGCCATCCTCGAGTCGCTGCCGTTTGTCACGTCGCGCTACGCGCATTCCGAGTATCAGACCGTCCTGTCGTTGCGGCTCAAAGCCGAGCTGAACCGGATCGCGCCCGCCGGCACGCCGCGTCACTTCATCGTCAACACCGGCGCTGAAGCGGTCGAGAACGCGATCAAGTCGGTGCTCCTGAATCGTGTGATGACGTCGGACGATCGCGACGGCGGCTTCATCGTGTCGTTCGAAGGGGCCTTCCACGGCCGCACGCTCGGTGCGCTCGCCGTCACGCACCGGAAGAAGGCGCGGCTCGGTTTTCCGACGTTCGACTGGCCCCACATCGCCTTTCCGGTCGAGGAGACCGGGTCGCCGAAGGAAACGGCACGCCGCGAAGACCGCAGCCTCAAACAGTTGTGGGATCTGCTGGTGTCGGGCCGGTTGCCGCACGCCGAGAAGAGCAAGGACACGTTCCGGCGCGAGGTGGACGTCCTCGACGAGTTTCTCGGACAGCCCGGTCAGGATGTGAACGCGTTCGTGCAGGCGCAACGGGCGAACCTGAGTGCCGACGTCGTGCGGCGGTCGCGGCGCGTCGCCGCGGTGCTGGTCGAGCCGATTCAGGGCGAAGGCGGCGTGCGTGTGGCGAGTGCACGCTTCATGCGCAAATTGCGGCTCCTGACCCGCATTTACGACGTGCCGCTCATCTTCGACGAGGTGCAGACCGGTTGGGGCATGACCGGCCGCCTGTGGGCGCACGAGCTGTTCGATCTGCCGTCGCCGCCCGATCTCGTCACCTGGGCGAAGAAAGCCCAGAACGGGGTGTTGTTTGTGAGCGAGGCGCTGGCGACGTTCTTCCAGGAAGAGAAAAAGTTCAATACGACCTGGGAGGGAGATTCAGTCGGCATGGTGCGGCTGCTCGCGCTGCTGGACAAACTCGATCTCGAACAAGTGCAACGAACCGGCGGGCGCGCGCGAAGCGGGCTCGAGGCGCTGGCGCGCGAGTACCGCGAGATCATGAAGAACGTGCGCGGCGCCGGCGTGATGCTGGCGTTCGACGTCCAGCGCGCCGACCTGCGCGACATGTTGCTCGACCGCGTGTTTCGCCGCGGGTTGATACTCCTGCCGGCTGGCGAGCGCAGTTTGCGTTTCTATCCCCGGTACGATACCGAAGCGTCCGCGATCGACGAAGCGCTGTCGATCCTGCGCGCCGCGATCGAGGATCTCGTCGGCGGGCGCGTCGCCGCCGAGGCCGCGCCGGCGCCGAAGATTCGCGTCGGCACGCTGGCGATTCCGCTCGACACGGTCGAACTGGTCGATCTCACACCCGCGAATTTCGAGACGCACAAGCTTCAGGTCCTTGCGGTGGAGCAGG
>Ga0075426_10003716_pt1 | contig 10909 bp, 10 predicted proteins | sample SoiMethybrSBSTD5_FD_75304 | JGI IMG/M metagenome (GOLD analysis project Ga0075426, IMG submission 75304) | Bulk soil microbial communities from a Populus tree surrounding site in Tennessee, USA - Soil MetaG P. TD hybrid SBSTD5 | ecosystem: Environmental > Terrestrial > Soil > Tree plantation...
GATCTGTTCCTCGGGCGCGAACACCAGCCGCACATCGTCGTAACGTTTGTAACGGTAAAGGTGAAACTGCCCGCCTTGATAAAGCGTCACGACGTCCGAGCGGAGCCCTGTTTTCTCTCGCGACTCTTTCTCGATCTGCGCGACCGCGCTCGCGCGCGCCTTACTTGCGTCGTCGGCCGACATGCTCGGCTGCACCGCGCTCTTCACACGATCGGTAACGTCTTCGATCGACATCAGCACGTTGAGCTCGAGGTCGGTCGCTTTTACTTCGTCCTTTTGCGATTTCGCGTAAAACCCGTCGTGGACGTAATTGTTCTTCTCGCTTGAAATTTTCTGAAGGGTGTCGAGCGCGACGTGGTGATTGGTGATGCATAATCCGTTCGCCGAAACGAACGAGCCGCTGCCGCCGGAATTGAAGCGCACACTCGCTTTTTGCAGATGCTCGAGCCATTCCTGGGTCGGCTCGAATTGATATTTCTCCTTCCATTGCGTCAGTGGCGGATTGTTGTAAAGCCACATCCCCTCATCGCCAAAGGCGTGGTCGCTCAGCGCGACAAATAAGATTGTCAACGAAACAAGAAATTTGCGCATCCCGCAGCATAACTGCCGCCTGAAGCGCGACAAGCTAGTGTCTACGAGCGCGAACCAGTGCTGGAATGGTTGTCAAGCCGAGCAGAAGTAACGCAACCAGAACAATCGCGAACTCCGCGACTGTCAGCGCGGCCGCCCCCAATCTCGCCAACCCGTGTACCATTAGCTTTTCAGACCGGCGTTGGCTTCAAATGGTTACATAATTATTCAGAAGGACATCGGGCTTGCCAGTCACCTTCGGCAAAGCGCGATTTTTCTACCGGCAACAGGTGAATCGATAATCTCGACCTCACGAAAAAGGGGCTGATGATCCTGGAGAATCCGGATCAGGGCAGGAGGAGTGAAGACGAAGGTTTGCCCGCCATCCATCTTCTTCGACGTTTCCTTTTTCGAGCTAACACCTATCAGGGGCAGTCGATTGTAACGTTTTGGGAATCGAATTCGTGTGTTCTTGCGAAATTTTGCGTCCTCGATCGTGGGAAATTCGATGACAAGCATTTCCCTGGCGAGCGGTGCGAGCAGATGAATCGCGCGGATCGGATCATCCAAATGATGAAGGATGTTCAAAAGACAGACATAATCAAACTTTTCGTCGAGAGCATGCTGAAGAATGTCGCGCTGAAGAAATTCGACGCGGCTGCTGATTATCTGCTTGAGTAAACAGGCTTGCCGAAATCGTTCTTCATCCCGCTCAATTCCTAAGACTCTGGTTGCTCCCCTTGCTTCGGCCTCGAAACAAAAATAGCCAAGAGCAGAACCCACATCCAAAACGCTCTTGCCGGTGAGCGATTCTCGGAAAATCAGGTCCCGCGTGCGGCTGCGGTCGCGTCCGCGCGTATGTAATCCAAACGGAAGATTGATGCGATGATAAGCAAAACGTTCCTCCTGCAGAATCTTCTCGATCTCTTGCTTGGAATAAGCCGTATTCATCACCTTTCGATCAACGATCTCGAACGCAGCCGCCGCGTCGAGAGCTGGATACGTTGAACCAGTAGCATCCACAAACGTGAACGGAATTTGCTGGCGCTCCAACTCTGAACACCAGGCGCGGTAAATATCCGGAAAATTCAGCTTCTCATAGAGCGATCTCCAGTAATCGATATCGTAACCGCGACGGCCGCCCGCTCGTTCCCAAATTGCAGGCGCACTGGCGACAAGGACGACAGCCCGTTTAGGTTTATCTCTGGCCCGGCGGGAAAACTCATTCCACCACGGGTCGCCCAAGAACTGGATTGATCGCGCTTGATATTCGCGCTGCGAGGTCGCCTCGGTGGCTTCGCTTCTCGCGAAGAGTGAAACCGGCCGCAGCATATTGTAATGGACAATGCAATCGGCGTCCGCCAACAACCGCGGATCAGTTGCCGGGACATCCATGGGTTTAATCACCAACTTTTTTTTCGGACGTAATCCGGTCAGCGCGAAAAACTGTTCACTTCGGATAAAAGTGCTTTTGCCTACCGAAGTGGGACCGCTAATAATCCAGAGCATTTGCGACTCTTAAAGGGTACGGGAAACCGGAAGCGGGAACAACTCAGAGGTTGATAGGATCGTCGGCTTTTTTCTGCCGCTGCTGAATCTTATTGAAAGACCTACGAAACCTTGGACGCGTGTTCGGATTTTTGCCGAGCAGCGCTTTCGAGCGAAAAATTCGTGCGCCTTGCGATTGAAAAAATCTCCGCAGCTCCGGCGTGAAGAATGACGAACCATCCGGACGCGGATTAAAATCGAGAAGCAAGCGTCCGTTCTCGGTCAGAAGATTCGCACGCACATCGTCGAGAAAAAATTTCCAGTCGGCCGGCGACCATTCTAGGCCATCGCGAACTTTTCCGATGCGGTGAAAACAAATTCGGTGCGCGGTCACGAGATCAAACTTGTTGCCGAAATCGGGCAGGGGATTTTGTCGTTCGATTCGCCCGATGACGCGCGGCACGTCCAGCAGCTCGGTCGTCGCGCGAAAAAGCGGCTCGTTGTCGATGTCGAATCCAAGGACGTGGTGGCCAAAGTATTTGCAGACGTAAAGGAAGTAACCAGCGCCGCAGCCGAGATCGAGAATGCGCAGCGGCGGCGCGCGATCGAGCCAGAGGTCCTGCGCGCGCTCGACGTTGATGTCGATCCAATAAACGATGTCTTCGAATCGATTGATCTGGGGCGAGCCTGGACGATAGGGAAATTTGTGCCGCAGGTCTCTAAATTGGAGCCAGTCGATATCGTCCAACAAACGGCGCTTGTTGACCGGGTGCAGAGCTCGACTGAGATGTTCCAATGCGCTGGCCAAAGGCTCGGCTGAAAATGCTTTCCGAAGCTTGCGTGAGAATTTCATTGCTGCCGGCTCGTGTCGCGCGCCAAATGACGGACATTGCTGAGCGGTGGCGCCCGATGCAACCTACAACCGAATGAAAACAATTCCGCTCTCCCGCGTTTTCGTGAATGACGAGATCCGCGAAGCCGCACTGCGGGCGGTAAATTCGGGCTGGTACATTCTCTCGCAGGAGTGCGAGGCCTTCGAAGCGGAGATCGCGGCTTACGTCGGAACGAAAGAGGCGGTGCTGTGTTCGAACTGGACCAACGGCGCGTTGATGTTGCATCACGCGATGGGTGTTTGCCCGGGCGACGAGATTCTCGTTCCATCGCACACCGCTTTTCCTTCAATCGAGTCGATGATCCATCGCGGCGCGCGGCCGGTGTTCATCGACATCGACGAGACGTACTGCATCGATGTCGATCTTCTCGAGGAAGGGATGACGTCGCGCACGGTTGGAATTTTGCCGGTGCATCTTTACGGCCACCCGGCGAACATGGACGGAATCTCGCTTGCCGCGAAGAAACATGGGCTCTGGGTCGTCGAAGACTGCGCCCAGGCTTTCGGCGCGCAGTATCGCGGCCAAACCGTGGGTTCAATTTCGGGCACGGGTGTGTTTTCGTTTTATCCGTCCAAGAATCTTACCGTCATGGGCGACGGCGGCTGCATTACGACAAACGATTCGGCGCTGGCGGCGAAGTTGCGGATGCTGCGCGACCATGGTTGCAAATCGAAATACGTGCACGAGTTCGTCGGTTATAATTTCCGTTTTAATGAAATCCAGGCGGCGGTGGGCCGCGTGGAATTGCGTAACGTCGATCCGTTGAATGATCGCCGCCGGGAAGTCGCTGCGCGCTACAACGAGCGACTGGAAGGCGTCGTCCAACTTCCGCCCGAGCGGCCGTGGGCCCGGCACGTTTATCATATCTACGTGATCCGGACTGAACGCCGCGATGCGCTGGCCGAGTTTCTCAAAGGGAAGGGGATCGGAACGAGCATCCATTATCCGGTGCCAAACCACCAGCAACCCGCGGTTATGAAACTTTATCCCAACTTGCCGCGGTTGCCGAAGACGGAACTCGCGGTCAACGAGATCCTGTCGCTGCCGATCTATGGCGATCTGCCACTGGAGGACGTCGACTACGTGTGCGACGCGATTCTGGAGTTTTTCGGCAAAAAATAAATTTTCGTTAGCAAATGCCTCAAATGACACATTCTATGGACGCTCTCTTTATTGCCGCGACATGGTTCGGCCGGGAACATCGCTTCTTCGGACTGGACTGGAATTATCTCGTGATTCTCGGAATGATCGGGAACCTGACCTTCTCGATGCGTTTCCTAGTCCAATGGTGGGCATCGGAGCGGCGGGGCGAGAGCGTGATCCCGGTTTCATTTTGGTATTGGAGCATCGGCGGCAGTATCATCATGTTTCTCTATTTCCTGTTCCGGCGCGATCCGGTCGGGATTTTGGCGTATCTGCCGAACACGCTGATTTACGTTCGAAATCTCATGTTGATCAGGAAAGGCGGATCGGGGCCGACTGCGGCCGCGCCATCACAACGTCCGCGCGAAGAGCAGTAGGAAATCGTGAGAGATCCGCGAGTTCAATGCTTACATCAAAAAAGCGCAGCCGTTCGCGCGCCCGATTCTAACGCACTTGCGGAAGCTGGTTCACAAAGCTTGTCCGGGTATCGAAGAGACGATCAAGTGGCGCATGCCATTCTTCGAATACAAAGGTCCCGTTGCGATGATGGCGTCGTTCAAACAACACGCCATTTTCGGTTTTTGGAAAGGTCAATTGCTTTTCGGGGAGGAAAACGAAGGCGCCATGGGACATTTCGGCCGCCTTACCTCGATTAAAGATCTACCGCCGGACAGAAAGTTGATCGGCTATATCAAGAAAGCGGCAGAGTTAAATGAACGTGGCGTTGAGAAAAAACGCCCGCCACGCGGAACGCAGAAAGTCAATGTGCCTCCGGATTTGAAAACGGCATTGGCTAGGAACGCGAAAGCGCGAAAGACGTTCGAGAACTTCAGCTACAGTCACAAGAAAGAATACGTCGAATGGATTACCGACGCGAAGCGCGACGAAACGCGAAAGCGGCGGCTAGCCACAGCAATTGATTGGCTCAGCAAAGGAAAAGTTCAGAACTGGCGTTATCTCTGATTTGATTTGTCATCCCGAGCGGAAGCGGAGGGACCTCACAGTCGAAATCTGGATCACACAGGATGCATTTTGTGATCACCGAAGTTTATGGGCGTCCTTCTCCCGCGGCGGCGGGATCAGGATGACTGCGCTTTAACTTCCGCGAATTGGGAAAGATCGCTCGGGAGTTCAGCGATCCATTTCTCTTCGCCTTTGACTGCGAGCCTGGCGGAATGGAGCGCGTGACGCGGCAGAAGTAATTGCCGCTGTAGATCATCGGTCCAGCCTGTCTCGATGAATTCGAGATACAGTTTTTCGTCGGGTCCATAAATCTTGTCGCCGACAATCGGATGCTCGAGTGAGGCGAGATGAACTCGAATCTGATGTGTGCGTCCGGTTTTTGGAATTGCGCGAACCAACGCGAACTGATCACCCGCGGATGTCGACCCTTCGACTTCGCTCGGGACAGGTCTTACGAAGCGTTGCTCAACACAGAACTCTGTGACCGCTTCCGCGCCTTTGGGGTGAATCATTTGCTTCAACCAAATGGCTGATGGTTGATGTATTCCTTGGCGCAGGAGCGGCGCATCAACTGTTTTTGTTTCCCACTTTGGCCAGCCCCACACGATCGCGAGATATTCTTTGTCCAGACGCCGCTCCTGCATGAGCAATCCGAATCGCCGCGCGGCCGCAGAAGTTTTCGCGACTAGCACGAGCCCACTCGTTTCGCGGTCGAGACGGTTCACGATTGAAACTTGCCCGCCATTGGCGATTTCGAACGCGAGCAGCTCGCGCAATTGTTTCCAAAGCGTGGTGCGTTGGTTGGGCTTCGTCGGATGTGCGAGTAGAAACGCCGGTTTGTCGACGACGATGTAATCGGCAGTCTCGTCGATGATTTTGAAACGCGGCGCGCTAGGTTCCATCGAAATAGGAACGATGGCTTCAGTGCTACTTCTCATTCCAATTTTGCTTTGTGGCGGGATTGGCGCCGGTGTCGGTTACGTTTTTCGTTATCGGGTGCGGCTAAGACGAGTCGTGACGGTCGCGGCGCCAGTTATAATTTTCCTTGTTGTCGAAATTACGTCCGGAACTTTGTCGAGCAAGAACACGGCGGGCGAAAATATCACAGAACAGTTTTCGCTCTTACCGCCACTTTTGCTTCTTTATTTGCTTCCAACCATCTTTGGGGCGCTTTTTGTCGCCCGTCGGTTCCGTATTTGGTCTCAATAAGCGTCCCTCTTCGGACGAAGGCTACCCCTCGGAGTGGGCATTGACTTGACCTCCCAGGTAAAACCGCTTTACCTAACCCCCTCACTTTGAAGAAGCGGAGCTCTGTCGTGGACCTGAAGGACATCAAAGCCATCATCGATTTGATGAAGAAGAACGACCTCTCGGTCTTCGAGATGGAGAAGGACGGCTTTCGTTTGAAGCTGCAAAAGGGTTTGGGCGATCAGCCGATCGTCATGACAACTCCCGCTCCTGCGGCAACCGCGCCGGTAGCGAATGGCCCGGCAGCCGGTGGAGCTGCGGCGGCAGGCGCGGAAGCAAGTTCGCTCAAGGACATTGTCTCCCCGATGGTCGGCACTTTCTATCGCGCCGGTTCACCGGACGCTTCGCCGTTTGTCGACGTAGGGACAAACGTGAATGAGGACACGGTGGTTTGTATCATCGAGGCGATGAAAGTGATGAACGAAATCAAAGCAGAAACCAGCGGGGTCATTGCCGAAGTCGTGGCCGAGAACGGCAAGCCAGTCCAGTTCGGCCAAGCGCTCTTCCGCGTGCGATAGTTGGGTGCGCCCTAACGACTGGGGCAGGAACGGATGTTCGAGAAAGTTCTAATCGCGAATCGTGGTGAAATTGCCTTGCGCGTGATTCGCGCCTGCAAAGAGCTCGGCATTCGCACCCTCGCGGTTTATTCGGAGGCGGACGTCGATTCGCTCCATGTCCAGCTCGCGGACGAAGCGATCTGCATCGGCGGGCCGCCGAGTGCCGACAGCTACTTGAAAATCGAACGCATCATGAGCGCGGCGGAGATTGGCGATGTCGACGCGATTCATCCCGGCTACGGTTTTCTCGCCGAAAACGCCCACTTCGCGGAAGTGGTGGAAAGTTGCAAAATCAAATTCATCGGACCGCCCTCGCACGTGATTCAACAAATGGGCGACAAGGACATGGCGCGCGCATGTGCGCGGAAAGCGGGCGTGCCGGTGACGCCGGGAAGCGATGGCGTTGTCGCGGACGATAAAGAGGCGGCGAAGGTCGCAAAGAAGATCGGCTACCCGGTGATGATCAAGGCCGTCGCGGGCGGCGGAGGTCGCGGAATGCGCGCCGCTCACAATGAATCGAGTTTGGTCAAAGGTTATCACGCGGCGCGGATGGAGGCGGAGAAAGCGTTCGGGAATCCGGAGGTTTACATCGAGAAGCTGATCGTGAACCCTCACCATATCGAATTTCAAATCGTGGCCGATAGTCATGGCCACGTCATCCAACTCGGTGAGCGCGATTGTTCGATTCAAAGGCGAAACCAAAAGGTGATTGAAGAATGTCCCTCGCCGTTCGTCACCCCGTCGCTTCGCAAGAAAATGGGAAACGCTGCGGTTAAATTGTGCAAAGCGATCGGCTACCAAAATGCCGGCACGATCGAGTTCCTTGTCGATGAAGACCGACATTTTTATTTCATGGAGATGAACACGCGGATCCAGGTCGAGCACACGATCACCGAGGAAGTTTTTGAGTGCGACCTGGTGAAGGAACAAATCCGTATCGCCGCGGGCGAACCGCTCTCAAGACATATCGCGCATGCCGAGCCGCGAGGGCACGCCGTCCAATGCCGCATCAATGCCGAAGACCCCGCGAACAATTTTCAGCCATCACCGGGCCGAATTAAGTTTTACTACGCGCCCGGCGGCCGCGGCGTTCGGATCGATTCGCATGCCTATACCGGCTATACCGTGCCGCCGTATTACGATTCGATGATCGGAAAAATCATCACCGTCGGCGCGACGCGCGATTCGGCGATCGCTCGGATGCGGCGCGCGCTCGATGAATATTATGTTACTGGAATCAAAACCACGGTGCCGTTTCATGCCGCGATCATGCGGAGCGGCGATTTTCGCGAAGGAAAGTATGATACCGGTTTTGTCGAGCGCGTAATGCGCTCGGACACGTTCAAGCTGGTTCCGGCATCGGTTCGCCTGCACGAATAACGACGTTGCGAAAACTAAGCGACTGCCGCCTCTACGGAATTCTGGATCTTGGCCACATCGCGGCCGATGATGTTGAACGCGTCACGAGGGCGATGATTGAGGGAGATGTCGATCTAATCCAGTTGCGCGGGAAAAAACAATCTGTCGACGAGCTGACCGAGGTCGCGGCTGCGATCGACAAAATCTCTTCGGCTTTCGGAATTCCATTCATTATCAACGATCACGCTGAGATCGCGGCGAAAGTCCCGGTGACGGGCGTGCACGTTGGTCAGGATGACGATTCAATCGCACACGCGCGCAAGAAAGCCGGCCGTCAACTTCTCATTGGAAAATCGACGCATAGTTTGGAGCAGGCGATTGCCGCGCAACGCGAAGGCGCCGATTACATCGGTTTCGGTCCGATATTCGCCACGCCGACAAAACCGGATTATCAACCCATCGGGTTCACCGGCATCAAACGAGTCAATAACGAAGTCAGCGTCCCGATCTTCTGTATCGGCGGAATCAAGATCGACAATCTCGGACAGGTGATCGCCGCCGGCGCGAAGCGAGTCGCAATCGTTTCCGGTTTACTGAAAGCTCCCGACATCGCGAAATACGCGCGCGCGTGCAAAGCTCTACTCAGCCCTGAGACGTAAACGACTGAATCAATCCATTTGATGAACCAAGCGCTCACTTCGTCATTCGTCATTCGTCATTCAACATTCTAGTCATGTCTCTCTTAGTCCTTGGTTCAATCGGGCTCGACACCGTTAAAACACCAGTCGAAGAGCACAGCGATTTGCTTGGCGGCTCGGCGTCGTACGCAGCGACCGCGGCCAGCTATTTTTCGCCGGTGAAACTTGTCGGAATTGTCGGGAGCGATTTTCCCGCGACGGAATTCGATTTTTGGAAATCGCGTAAGATCGACACCGCGGGCGTCCAGCGCGTTGAAGGAAAAACATTTCGCTGGTCGGGCGAATACGCGTGGGACCTGAACACGCGCGAGACGCGCTCGACTGAGCTTAACGTTTTCGAAAACTTCGAGCCGACGTTGCCGGATTCTTATCGCAAAGTCGATTTCGCATTGCTCGCCAACATTGCGCCGTCACTCCAAATGCACGTGCTCAAGCAAATGGACAAGCCGCGCTTCGTCGTCGCCGACACGATGAATCTTTGGATCGAGACGACGCGCAAGGATTTGGATGCGCTTCTGCCGAATATCGATCTTTTGATTCTCAACGATAGCGAAGCGCGCGAGATGACGAAGCAAACCAGTCTGATCAAGGCCGGTCGCGCCATTCGTAAAATGGGGCCGTGTTATGTCGCGATCAAAAAAGGCGAGCACGGCGCGTTGTTGTTCGGCGAAAACGAATTCTTCAGCTGCGGCGCTTATCCGCTCGAAGACATTCACGACCCGACTGGAGCAGGGGACACGTTTGCCGGCGGCATGGCTGGCCATCTGGCAAGCACGGTTCGCAAAGTCACGTTTACCGATCTGCGCAAAGCGATGATCTACGGAAGCGTCCTCGCGAGTTTCTGCGTGGAAGCGTTCAGTCTCGATCGACTTCGCGATTTAACGATGGAGCAAATCAACGCGCGTTATGAAGCGTTCAAGTTGATGAGCCAGTTCGAAATGCCGGAGTAACCTGCGCGATCTGAGCGGCGCAAGTTCATTGTTCTTTCGTGCTTTACCGAATACTCCCGGTGCTGCTAAAAAGGTGCCAGAGGGGGCTTGCAAAAACAAAGTTGTGATTCGGCGGTGCATTCTTGTTTTGAGTGCATTGCTGCTCTTCGCGAACAGCGCGAAGTGCGGCCCCGCCTACCAACGCACCAAAGACGGGCAGACCTTTGTTTGGAACAACTTTCCTCGCTCCGGTGACTCCGCGACCTGGTCCGGCGCGCGAGACGCAAATGGATATGCGACTGGGTACGGTACGCTCACGTGGTATAAAAGTGAGCGGACGGTAGTCACGGGATCGAACATTCCTTCTCTCATTAAGGGCAACGTCGTTCGCGGCCGCTATTCGGGGAGAATGGTGAGCGGCAAGCTTCAGGGATTAGTGGTGAACGTCGACGCGAATGGACAAACCTTTCATGGGACATTCGTTAACGGGGCGAAAACCTCGGACTGGATCGCGGGACTTCCGCCGTCTCCAAATCAACAATCGGGTCAACGTGTTTCCAAAAGAGCGAGCAACGCGGAGCCGGCACCGCCGGCCGCAGGTCCGTCGCACCTAGCGGTGACGGCATTGACGACGCCACCTCCAGTCTCGACACCATCAATCCTGCAATCAAACCCGGGAGAAATCGAGCCTGCGGTAAAGAACCGCATGATCACTGACTTCAAAGAGCAAACGCAGTCCGTCTTATCCCAAGTAGGCGAAGCGACGGGAAATTTCCGCGACGTCGATCGCCTGGATTCGATTCAACGTTTGCCGTCGCGAGTATCTGAAAGCGTGATCTCGCTCGTCGATCGGGCACGCGACTTTCGGGCGAGACTGGGATATGAGACGGCTCTGAGCGAATGCCGGGTCGAAACCGAAACAGTGGACGCGCTGTCTACTCTCGATCAGGGAATTCGCAAGATCGCCGACAAGGACGCGTCCGCGGCAACATCCGGTCTAACCGGTTTCCTGAAAAATAACCCCGAGCCAAAGACGGAAGCCCAGAAACCATTATGGAGTT
>Ga0075426_10003721_pt1 | contig 10891 bp, 13 predicted proteins | sample SoiMethybrSBSTD5_FD_75304 | JGI IMG/M metagenome (GOLD analysis project Ga0075426, IMG submission 75304) | Bulk soil microbial communities from a Populus tree surrounding site in Tennessee, USA - Soil MetaG P. TD hybrid SBSTD5 | ecosystem: Environmental > Terrestrial > Soil > Tree plantation...
GGTGTTGAGAAGAGCAAAACCACCAAGGCGGATCTGGTGCAGGCTTTGAACGACGCGTTCGCCTATTGCGATAAGGCGTATGACGGGATGACGGACGCGCACGCGGCGGAAATCGTCAAGTTCTTCGGGCGTGACTACGCAAAATTGGCGGTGCTTTCGTTCAACAGCGCTCACAATAACGAGCACTACGGCAACCTCGTGACGTACATGCGGATCAAGGGCCTGGTGCCGCCATCGAGCGAGGCGCGCAGCACACCGGCTGCCGCAGGCGCGAAGAAATAGCCTTGGTCCTCCTGCTGGCGCTGAGCGCCGGGCTGGCCCTGGGCGCCGATGACTGGCCCGCGTACGGGCGCGATGCGGGCGGCACGCGTTTTTCGGCGCTCCAGCAGATCCACACCGGCAACGTTGCCGCGCTCAAAGTTGCGTGGATCTACCACACACGCGCGCTCGATCCGGAAAGCGATCTCAATCACAAAGCAGCGTTCGAAGCGACACCCATTCTGTTCGAAGGGAGCCTGTATTTCAGCACGCCGTTCGATCATGTGATAGCGCTGGACCCGGCCACTGGGGCCGAGCGGTGGAGATATGATCCGGACGTTGACCGCGGGGCCGGCTATTCCGAAGTGACGTCGCGCGGGGTGTCGGCATGGACCGACAGAAAAGCGAAGCCTCAGTCTGCCTGCCGGTCGCGCATCTTCATCGGCACGATTGACGCTCGGCTGATTGCTCTCGACGCGCTAACGGGCAAGCCGTGCCAGGATTTCGGCGCGCATGGAGCGGTGGATCTCACGCGTGGAATCGAACTGCGCGACCGCGGCGATTACCAGGTGACCTCGCCGCCCGCGATCGCAGCCGATCTGGTGATTACGGGCTCGTCGATCGGCGACAACCGGGCGGTGGATGTCGAGCGAGGCGTGGTGCGAGCCTTCGATGCGCGCACCGGCAAGCTGCGCTGGACCTGGGACCCGATTCCGTGGGCGGCGAAGCAGAATCCGCGCACCGGGGCCGGCAACGCCTGGAGCGTGTTCTCGGTGGATCAGGAGCGGGGCCTGGTCTTCATCCCTACCGGCAGCGCAAGCCCGGACTTCTACGGCGGGGGACGCCCGGGAGACAACGCCTGGGCCAATTCGGTGGTGGCGCTGCGAGTAGCGACGGGCGAACTGGTGTGGGGCTTCCAGGTAGTGCACCACGATTTGTGGGATTACGACGTGGCCGCGCAGCCGTCATTGATCGAATTCCACAACCGGCCCGCGGTGGCCCTGACCACCAAGATGGGGAACGTGTTTGTGCTGGACCGCGAAACCGGGAAGCCGCTGCATATGGTTGAGGAGCGGCCGGTTCCTCAAAGCAACGTGCCCGGCGAGAAGACCTGGCCCACGCAGCCGTTTTCGAGCTTTCCGCCGCTGGTTCCCCAAAGAGTCACGCCAGATGATGCCTGGGGGCTGACACCGGAGACGCGGGAACAGTGCCGCGCGATGATCGCGTCACTGCACTCGGAGGGCATTTTCACGCCGCCATCGGTCGAGGGAATCATCCAGACGCCGGGCAACGTGGGAGGCGTGAACTGGGGGAGCGCGGCCATCGATCCGCAGCGCGGCCTGCTCGTGGCTAACACCAACCGGCTCCCGTTCGCAGTGCGGCTGATTCCGCGGGAAAAGCTGAAAGAGGAGTACAACCAAGCCGAGAAAAATCGGCTCCAGGGTGAGTTTGGGGCGCAGCAGAAGGTGCCCTACGCGATGTACCGCGATCCGCTGCTGGGCGGGCCAAACCGCGTCCCGTGCACTGCGCCGCCCTGGGGAGCGCTGGTGGCGCTCGATCTGAACGCCGGGAAAATCCGGTGGGAAGCGCCGTTGGGGTACATGGCGCCAGGGTTGCCGGCGGGTTCGGTGAACCTGGGCGGTCCAATAGCCACAGCCGGCGGACTTATTTTCACCGGCGCCGCGCGGGACAACTACCTGCGGGCCTTCGATATAGAGACGGGCCGCGAGATTTGGAAAGCCGAGTTGCCCGCCAGCGCGCAAGCCACTCCCATGACTTATAGCGCAGGCGGCCGGCAGTACGTGGTGATCTGCGCGGGCGGGCACGGCAAGCTGGGCAGCAAGCAGGGCGATGCGGTGGTAGCGTTCGCGCTGGGGAAGTAGCACATCGCTTGTGGCGTGCGCTTCCGCGCGCCGCTGCCGTCTTGAGCTGGCAGTCAATCGCGGACCCGGCGAACTCAAGTTCGCCGCTGCGCGCTGAAGCGCACGCCACAAGGCAAGCCTCCGGAAATTCGCTATACTGAATAAATCGTTTCTGGCCACGAGTTTGCCTCTGCGTGTCCGGTTGTGACCCTGTAACTCGATCATGTTCGACAACTTATCGGAAAAGCTGCAGCGGGTATTCAAGAATCTCCGCGGCGAAGGCCGGCTGACGGCGGAAAACATGGAGAGCGCTCTGCGCGAAATCCGCGTGGCGCTGCTCGAAGCCGACGTCAATTTCCGGGTGGTCAAGCAGCTGATCGAAGCCATCAAACTGAAGGCCATGGGGGAGGAAGTGCTGACCGCGCTTTCCCCGGCGCAGCAGGTTGTGGCGATCGTGCGCGATGAGCTGATCAAGATTCTGGGCAGCCACGAATCCAAGCTGCGTTTCGCCAACGAGCCGCCGAGCGTTATTTTGATCGCGGGGCTGCAGGGATCGGGCAAAACAACCACCACCGGCAAGCTGGCGCGCTGGCTTTCGAAAAACGGGCACCGGCCGATGATGGTATCGGTGGACATTTACCGGCCGGCGGCGCGAGAGCAGTTGCGGGTGATCGCGCGGGACGTGAACCTGCCGATCTACGAGGGCGCGCCGGAAGAAACCACGCCGGCCGATCTGGCTCGGTCGGCGCGCAAAGAGGCCACCAACTCCGGGCGCGATGTGCTGCTGGTGGACACCGCCGGGCGGCTGCACATCGACGAGCAGCTGATGGCTGAGCTGCAGCAGCTTCGCGAAATACTGACGCCGGTCGAGATCCTGTTCGTGGCCGACGCCATGACCGGGCAGGACGCGGTGAAGAGCGCCGATGAATTCCACAAGCGGCTGGGCATCACGGGCATCGTGCTGACCAAGATGGATGGCGACGCGCGCGGCGGCGCAGCTCTCTCGATCCGCCAGGTCACAGGGCAGCCGCTGAAGTTCGTAGGCGTGGGCGAGAAATTCGACGCGCTCGAGGTATTTCATCCGGACCGCGTGGCCTCGCGCATTCTGGGGATGGGCGATGTGCTGTCGTTCATCGAGAAGGCCGAAGAGGCCATCGATAAAAAACAAGCCGTCGAGATGCAGCGCAAGCTCATCGAGAACGACTTTACTCTCGAGGATTTTCGCGACCAGATCCGCCAGATCCGCAAGCTGGGGCCGCTCGAATCGCTGCTGGGCATGATGCCCAACATGGGCATCCTGAAGGACCTGAAAAACGTCAAGATCGACGAGAAAGAAATCACGCACATCGTGGCCATTATCGATTCCATGACCTCGCACGAGCGCGCCAATCACATGATCATCAATGGCAGCCGGCGGCGGCGGATCGCCAAGGGCAGTGGCACGAGCGTACAGGAAGTGAACCAGTTGCTGAAGCAGTACACGCAAGCGCGTAAAATGATGAAGAGTTTCTCGGGCGGGTTTCTCGGCAAGAAGCTGGGCAAGATGAAATTGCCGGTATTTTGAAAGACAGGAGTTAGAAGTCAGAATGCTAATGATTCGACTGGCGCGATTCGGCGCCAAGAAGAAGCCGTTCTACCGGATTGTGGTGATCGAGAAGGAAAAAGCGCGGGACGGCCGCAATATCGAAGTGGTGGGGCACTATAACCCGCGAACCACCCCGGCCAAGGTGGACCTGAAGCACGACCGGGTTGCGCACTGGGTGAAAGTAGGGGCGCAGATGTCGTCGACAGTCGAGCGGCTCGTAAAGAATCACCCCGCGCCGGCTGCCGAGCCGGCCGCTTAAGACCGGGCAATTGTACGATTCCTGACCGCTGGCGCGAGGTTAAACAAACTCCTTTCGCTGCTGCGTTTTGCCGCGTCGATTAAAATGAGCTTAGGAGGCGGGGGGATGAAACAGTTGATCGAAGACATCGCGAAGGCTCTTGTGGACATCCCGGAAGAAGTTGCCGTGCGAGTGGTGGAAGGCGAACAAGTGACGGTTCTGGAGTTGCGCGTGGCCCCCAGCGACCTCGGTAAGGTGATCGGCAAGCAGGGCCGGACGGCCCGGTCCATCCGTACTATTCTCGGTGCGGCCGGCATGAAGTTGAACCGGCGGTTCACGCTCGAAATCCTGGAGTGAACCTTCAGGAGGAAAGCCGGTGGGTAACCATTGCCCGGCTGGGACGGGCGTGGGGTAATCGCGGAGGATTGGCCGCCATCTCGCTCACCAGCAAGCCCGAGAGATTTCAGCAATTACGCGAAGTTTTCCTGTTCCGGGACGGAGCGCCCGTGGGAGCGGGCGGGTTCGAGGTGGAGTCGGTCCGGCAGCACCTCAGCGAGTGGATTTTCAAGTTCCGCGGCGTGGATTCGATTTCCGACGCGGAGCCGCTGGAGCGGACCGAGGTGCGCATCCCGCTGGCGGAGCGCGTCGAGCTCGAGCCGGACGAACATTTTCTGTCGGACCTGATGGGATGCGAAGTGCGGGAGAGCGCGACTGGTGAGCTGGTGGGCATGGTGACCGGCTGGGAAGATGGCGGAGGCAGCGGGCTGTTGGAAGTTGGCGGAGGGCTGCTGATTCCGTTCGCGCGCTCGATTTGCGTGGAGATCGACACGCGCGCGAAACGAATTTTGGTGAATTTGCCGCAGGGATTGAAAGATTTGAACCGGCCGTGAAGTTTCATGTGCTCACTATTTTCCCTGAGTTTTTTCGGGGGCCGTTCGAGCATGGAGTGACGGCGCGGGGGCTGGAAGAGGGGAAGCTCGAGATCCGCATTCACAATCTGCGGGACTGGACGCACGACCGTCATAAAACGGTGGATGACCGGCCGTTCGGCGGCGGCGAGGGCATGCTGCTGAAGCCCGAGCCGATGTTCGAAGCGGCCGAGACGATTTTTCCGGAGCGCGCGCGGGGCGAACAGGATCCGCGGAAGCGGGTGATTTTGCTTTCGGCGCAGGGGCGGAAATTCGACCAGGCGGCGGCGCGCCGGTTAAGCGAGGCGGCGGAATTGCTGCTGCTCTGCGGCCGTTACGAAGGCGTGGACGAGCGCGTGGCGGAGCACCTGGCGGATGAAGAGCTGGCCGTGGGCGATTACGTGTTGAGCGGGGGAGAGCTGGCGGCGGCGGTAGTGATCGATGTCATCGCGCGGCTGATCCCAGGAGTGCTGGGCAATGCGGACTCGGCGGTGTTCGAATCGTTCGAGGGTGATGCGGGCGTGCTGGACTGTCCGCAGTACACCAGGCCGGCTGAATTTCGCGGCTGGCGCGTGCCTGAGGTTTTGTTGAGCGGGAACCACGAGCAGATCCGCCAGTGGCGAAAACGGGCGGCGCTCGAGAAGACCGCGCGGCTGCGGCCGGACCTGAACGAGGCGGCGCAGGCGGATTTCAAGTACGATAGAAAAAATTGAAGGGATTGCAAACATGAATCACCCGTTGTTGACCAAATTCATTCAGAAGAACCGGCGAGCGGAGATCCCGCCATTCCGGCCGGGCGACACCGTTCGCGTGCACGTCAAGATCAAGGAAGGCGACAAGGAGCGGCTGCAGGCATTCGAAGGCACGGTGATCGCCCGCAAGAACACCGGGATGGGCGAGAGCATCACGGTCCGCAAGGTCAGCTTCGGCCAGGGCGTGGAGCGTATTTTTCCATTGCATGCACGCGTGATCGATCATATCGACGTGCTGCGCACGGGCCGGGTGCGGCGGGCGAAGCTGTATTATCTTCGCGAGCTGAAGGGCAAGGCCGCGCGGCTGCGCGAACGCGAGTAGACTCTGGAGTGCGCGCAGTGGCATCGACAAGCGCCGGCGTAAAACTTCGTTGCCAGGGAACGCTGGAGCGCGAACTGCGGACGCGCGGTTTTTCGGCTGTGGCCGGCGTAGATGAAGTCGGCCGTGGTTCTCTGTTTGGCGGTGTGTTTGCAGGCGCGGTGATTCTGTCGCCGGACCGGCCCATCCGCGGGCTCAACGACAGCAAACAGCTCGAGCCGGAGCGTCGCGAAGTGCTGGCGGAACGCATCCGCGAACGCGCCGTAGCGTGGGCGGTGGGAGCCGTGGACGCCGCGGTGATCGACCGCATCAATATTTATCAGGCTTCGCGGTTGGCTATGAAACTGGCAGTCGAGCGGCTGTCTCCAGCCGCGGATTTTCTGCTGATCGACGCCGTTCCCCTGGAGCTGGATATTCCACAACACCCGCTGATTCACGGCGACGCGCGCTGCCAGGCGATTGCCGCCGCCTCGATCGTCGCCAAGGTCGCGCGCGATGCCTGCATGCGCGTATGGGACAAGATCTATCCGCAGTACGGCCTCGCCAATCACAAGGGATACAATACGCCGGAGCACCTGTGCGCGCTCGCGGAGCACGGGCTGACGCCGCTGCACCGGCTAAGTTTCGAGCCGGTGCGTGCGCGGTCGCTATTTCCGGTGGATGAAGACGGGCAGCTCGAGCTGTTCAGCATGGAAGCCGGCGCATGCCGATAGAGCCGCCGACTCCCGCCGCGACCGAGCCGGCCAGGCCCGAAACGCCACCGTACCACTGGTATCAGAAGCTCTCCGCCATCCTGCTGATCCTGTTTTGCCTGGAGCTGGGCTGTTTTCTTGTGGTGTTCCCCTGGCTGGGCGACATTTGGGAGAACAACTTCTTCTCTTCAGTGCTGCGTCACGGGTACTGGGACAACGGATATTTCCGCGGCGCGGTGAGCGGCCTGGGCGTGATCAACCTCTACATCTCGTTTGTCGAAATTCTGCGGCTGCGCAGATTCTGGTAATGAACATCGAGACGTTGCGGCGCTATTGCCTCTCGCTGCCGCATGCCACCGAAGGGATCCAGTGGGGGAACAATTTACTGTTCCGCATCGGCGCGAAGATGTTCGCGATCGCGGCGCTCGATCGGACGCCGATCACCCTTTCGTTCAAGTGCACGCCCGAGGAATTCGCGGAGCTGACGGAACGCGAAGGCATCATCCCGGCGCCCTACCTGGCGAGGAATAAATGGGTGATGCTCGAGAGCCTGGATGTGCTGCCGCGCGCTGAGCTGAAGCGGCTGATCAAGGATTCGTACGCCATGGTGGCGGCGAAGTTGCCGAAGAAGATGCGAATCGAGCTGGGCCTCGTATAGCTCGCGCCGATTACTGCACCACAGCGTGCCCGTTACGCATCCCGGCCCCATGCGCGCCCGGTACCGGCGGTTCATCGTCCACATCCATGTGGATAGTGCCCTTTTCGGCGCCCTTCAGGAGCTTATAGGCGACGCGGCTGGTCGGCAGGTGGGACTCGAGATAATCCACGCCCTCGGAAGTAATCACCAGGTCGCTGCTATCCCGCGAAGTCACATACTCCTTGTTGCGCAAATACCAGACGGCGAACATCAGGTGCTCCCGCGGAAATCCCATGAGTTGCTCGAGCTCCATAACAGAGAGCCCAGGCTTATCCTCATTGGCGCGGCGGCTGTTGTAAAGCAGGCAAAGCATCCCGATGCGGCGGTTGGTCTCTCCGTCCACGCCTACGGCAAATTCCCCCATTTCGAAAACGGGGATAGGCTCTTGCGCGCGCGCTTCACGATCCAGATCGTAGGCCGCGCGTCTCTCGGGCTCGGACAGGACCTCGTACGCCTCTTTCAAGACGCGGAAGCGCTCGGAATCGCCGGTGGTGGGATTATCGGGATGCACGCGGACGGCGAGCAGCTTGAAGACGCGCTTGATGGTCTCCGGTTCGGCGCCTGGGCTGATCTGCAGCACCTCGTAGTAGTCCACGTAATCTTTGTTGGGTGCCCCGTTGTTCGTTCCTGTCCGGCCGTTCATAAATGCTCTCCGCCATCCGTATTTACACGTTGGCTGCCAAAATCTTCGGGATCGCTAAGACGCTGATTTAACATCGGGCAGTTAATTACCGGTAACAATTACTGCCAACCTGATGGCTATGGGCCGATAACTAACTCTGTCACCCGGATGTGCCAAACTGTCACATTCTATTTCGGATGGCGGTTCGATTTGCCGCGCGTAATTTGTAGAATCCGCCTGCGTTGCGTCTCGGGAAATCTTTCGATTGCGTACCGGATTGCGGTCCGTGGAATTACCGCGCCGTATCGCAGAAGATATCGCTCCAGGCGCCTAGCGTCGGCCTTGCCGGCTTCGCGCAGCAGCCAGCCGGTGGCTTTGTGGATCAGATCGTGCGAGTCTGGCTGGAGCACGGTTACGACCCGGTAAGCGCGGTCAAGGTGGCGGCCTTTCCCGGCCGGCTTCACAAAAGATACGGCGCTGGCACGCCGTACCCAAAGGTTAGGCGAGCGGCTCCAGGATTCGACGGTGGCGGCAAGCGGGTGGAATTTATCGATCAGGCGGCTTACGATCTGCGTGGACAGCTGGTCGGTAACAGCCCAGTTATCGCAAAGGTCGCGCTCCAGCCAGCGATGCACGGGGCGCAATAAATCCTGTTCAAACCGGCGGTGGTAGCGCGCCAGCAGAGTGAGGCCGAGCGATTTCGATTCCATGTAGCGGTCGCGGATGAGTAGTTCGCAAAACTCGACCGCATCGGCGTATCTCCAGTCCTTGCGGACGAGCTGATAGAGGCTGCGCTCGATGGTGTGGAGACCCGGAGTCATGATGCCGTAGAAAAGCACCTTCTCCCACTTCTTGAAATAGGCGCGCTGCCCGGCGGCGATTCGCGGGTCGGCGGAGTTACGGAACTCTGCGCGCGCGCGTTGCGCAAGGTGGCGGGGCGTCACGGTACTCGCACTCTATACTAATTCCAATACCGTGGACAATCTTCTCGAGCGCAATCCAAACGGCCTGTATTGCGCGGCGGGCGATTTTTATATCGATCCGTGGAATCCAGTGGAGCGCGCTGTGATCACGCATGCGCATGCGGACCATCTGTGCCCGGGATCGCGAGCGTACCTGAGCGCGCGGGCGGGCGAAGCTCTGCTGCGGGCGAGGCTGGGAGCGGAGGCCGCGATCGAATCGCTCGATTATGGGCGAGCGGTAGAGCTGAACGGTGTCCGGGTTTCGCTTCACCCGGCGGGTCACATCCTAGGCTCGGCGCAGGTGCGGATCGACTACCGTGGAGAGACGTGGGTGGTCTCGGGCGATTACAAGCTTGCCCCCGATCCCACGTGCGCGGCCTTCGCGCCACTCCGGTGCCAGACATTCGTCACGGAATCGACCTTCGCGCTGCCGATTTTCCGCTGGCCGGAACCGCGCGAGGCGCTGGAGCAAATCAACGCGTGGTGGCGCTCGAATCAGCAGGCGGCGAAAGCGAGTGTCCTGTTCGTCTATCCGCTGGGCAAGGCGCAGCGCGTGCTGGCCGGCATCGACGTCTCGATCGGCCCCATCTACACGCATGGCGCCGTCGAACAGTGCAACGGCATCTATCGCGCTGCCGGCGTTACGCTGCCGGGGACAGCTTATGCGCGCTCGGCGCCGGCTAAGACTGATTGGACCCGCGCCCTCGTTCTTGCGCCACCGCTCGCCAAGACTTCGCCGTGGCTGCGCCGCTTCGGCGATTTCTCGACCGGCCTGGCTTCCGGGTGGATGCGCATTCGCGGCACGCGCCGTCGGCAATCGATCGACCGGGGCTTCGTGCTGTCGGATCATGCCGATTGGCCGGATCTGCTCACGGCGGTTCGCGCCACCGGCGCTGCGCGCGTCTGGGTGACGCACGGCTATCGCGCGGCAATGGCGCGCTGGCTGGAGGAGAACGGCATGGAAGCGCATGCCATTGAGACGCGTTACGAAGGAGAACGGGACGCCGCAACCGAAGAGGCCGAGCCGTGAAAGCCTTCGCCGATCTTTATACGGCGCTCGACGAGACGACGAAAACCAACGAGAAGATCGCGGCGATGTCCCGTTATTTCGGCTCGGCGCCGCCCGCGGATGTGGCCTGGGCGGTGCACTTTCTGATCGGCCGCCGCCCCAAGCGGCTCATTCCGACACGCGACCTGGTGGAATGGGCCACCCAGGAAGCCGGAATTCCGGACTGGCTCTTCGCCGAGTGTTACCAGGCAATGGGAGATCTCGCGGAGACCATCGCGCTGTTGCTGCCCGCCGCTCGGGGATCGAGCGACCGGCCGCTGCACTATTGGGTGGAGGAGCGCCTGCTGCCCATGCAGCGTTGGGAGGATGTGGCGCGCCGCGAATCTCTGGTTGCGGCGTGGCGCGAGATGGGCGAGGGCCAGCGGTTTGTGTGGAACAAGCTTATTACGGGCGAATTTCGCGTTGGTGTCTCGCAAAACCTGGTGGTACGCGCGCTGGCGGCGGCGAGCGGAGTCGATGGCAACGTACTGGCGCACCGGCTCATGGGCGATTGGCAGCCGACCGCCGATTTCGCTGCCCAGATCCTGGCGAAGGAGACTGCCGATGCCGACGTCAGCCGCCCGTATCCGTTCTGCCTCGCGTATCCGCTTGAAGGCGGCGTCGAGGAACTCGGCGACGTTCGCGACTGGCAGATCGAATGGAAGTTCGACGGCATCCGCTCGCAGTTGATCCGCCGCCAGTGGCGCACGTTTCTGTGGTCGCGCGGGGAAGAGCTGATTACGGACCGCTTTCCCGAACTGGCCGCCGCGGGCGCGCTCTTGCCTGAAGGCACAGTACTAGATGGCGAAGTGCTGGCGTGGAAAGACGGCGCGCCGCTACCCTTCGCCCAGATGCAGCGGCGCATCGGGCGCAAGGAACTGGGACCGAAGATCCTGGCGGAGGTGCCGGTGGTGCTGGTGGCGTTTGACCTGCTCGAGCACAGTGGCG
>Ga0075426_10003724_pt1 | contig 10889 bp, 7 predicted proteins | sample SoiMethybrSBSTD5_FD_75304 | JGI IMG/M metagenome (GOLD analysis project Ga0075426, IMG submission 75304) | Bulk soil microbial communities from a Populus tree surrounding site in Tennessee, USA - Soil MetaG P. TD hybrid SBSTD5 | ecosystem: Environmental > Terrestrial > Soil > Tree plantation...
CGAGAACCACTCGCTGGATGTGCCCTGGTGGTCGAGTTTGGTGCAGGAAGGAGCGAAGACGCCAATCGTCAACCACGGATTTATTGACGTACCGGACCGGCCAGGGCTCGGCGTAACCCTCAATGAAGACGTGGTTCGCCAGCATCTCGCCCCCGGCTCAGGCTATTTCGATCCCACCCCGCAGTGGGACCACGAACGCTCCTGGGACCGCCTCTGGAGCTAAAGTCCGATCGCTCAAGTCCTGCTGCCAAGTCGGACATGTTCTTTTCGCGATTCCGCTTTTTCGGCGTTTACCAGGCACAACCTCCATTTTTCGGCCGAGTCGCGGCTGCGACCGAGTGCTAAAATAAAGCAGTGCCTTGGTTACCCGGTGCCCTACTGGCTGCTAACCGCACTTGAGGATGAATGACAAATATGATGTCAAAGGGCGCGTTCGTACGTTGGAGCAGCGCAAAGTTTGGAATATCGGCCTAGAGGATTTACCAAATCGCGATAGCTTCGACGTCGAGTTTTCTCCTTTCGGTCAAATCCTCCGACTAACAACCTACAACATAGCCGGAGGGGTAATCGGGTCAAACCGTTTTGAATACAACGATTCTGGAAAGATGTCTCGCTCCCTCGAATTCGACAGCACGGGTCGCCAAATCTGCAGAAACGGCTTTGTTCATCAAACGCAAGGGAATCGAGTCATAACGGTCAGTGAAACCGATGACAAATTTGCGGGCCGCACCGTCGAAGTTTACGAAGGAAATCTCCTCTTATCCTTCGCCTCGTATGATGGTGACAATATTCTAAGAAGAGAAAAGACATTTCAGCACGCCGGGAGCGGGCTTCAAACATCCGATTCGAGGTACTACCTACCTGATGGCACGATCGTTGAGCAGTGGCTATCCAGCTATGACTCTGAGGGCAGAATTGCAGAAACATACGGTCTGAAGCGAGACGGTAAACCGCTGGGAGACGGGAAGTACAAGTATGAATACGATTCTGGAGGACGCACCAGCAGGGTCTGGACATTCAATGACCTCGTGCCCGATGAACCAGCGACTGGGATCAAGATATATGAATATGAGGCTGATGAATCTGGAAATTGGATCACTCGCCGCGAATTCTACCAATCACGTGGCGATTCAACATCGTCGATGAAAACCACCACGCGAAAGTTCACGTATTATCCGCTGGATTGATGTTGTGCCTGACACGCGTTACCGGACATCCGCCCCGCTCATCCCCGGAGTCCAGTTCGCGGTCGCGCTGGCGCCTGACTCGCCTACTCGTATCGTCCAGAATTGGCTTGACTTCCTTTATCAAATCGGTTATATTATGTTTGTAGCATCACGGAGAGTGAGAAGAATGCCTTATGCCCTCCAGGTCTCTCCACATCTCATCCCACTTTCCTCAGGCCATTCCCCTCTCCCCAAAGACTGCGCTCTTATTGCAAATCTTAACTGCCTTCTTTTTTTTCACTTGCACACTCTCCTCGCTCTTTCTTGCCGTATCCGCCCACCTAACGCGTTTGTTTTCAATGCTTCCCGCACTCTTTACAAAAACATACTACCCCTCGCTCCAATCTGGAAACACGCCCGACTCTCTGAGCCGCGCGGCTAACCCCTTTAAAATCAATACTTACAGAACCGCCCTTTGTAAGTCTTTTAGAATGAATACTTACGACAAAAACAGGGGGAAGGGGCAGGGGCCAGTCGAAATCTTCGCCCGTCGCGTCCGCGAACGTCGGCGCTTCCGGCTTATACCAACTGCGTCCAGAACGTCACGTCCCGCGACGCCAGCAGCGCATCTTTCCGCGCATTCCACCGCAGGAAGTGATCCGTCTTCATATGTGCGTTGTGGTGCTCGCGCGATTCCCACACTTCGTGCAACAGAAATGCGCCCGTGCCATCCGAGGCGCGATGCAAATCGTATTGCAGGCAGCCATCTTCTTTCCGCGTCGGCGCCACCAGCGCGCGAAGCTCTGCTTCAAGAAACGGCTCGTGACCGGTGCGCGCGCGCATCAACACAATCAACGTCACGCCATTCTTCGGCAGCTTCGTATGATTCGACGCGCCCGTTTTCCGCGAGCTTCTATTTCTTCTGGAAGCCTTCTTTGCTTTCCTCTTTGCCATGGCGGCGGGGATTGTACCCCAAAAGCCCCCATTGGCAAGCACTACCGTCCCAGTTTCTCTCTGTGTTCTCTGTGCCTCTGTGGCAAATCAGCTTTTTCGCCTCACTTCGCGGCGTCCTTGCGCCCCGCGTTCAAACTGTCAAAGTTCAACGCCGTATTCAGCACGAGCGAATACGTCCCGCGCGTTTCGCCTCGATATACCGGATTGATCGAGAACAGCACGACGTGCCCCTGCCCAACCGGCATATCGATCACCGCCGGATGCTGCGCGATCTCACCGCCGCCGTCCACCAATCCGGAAATCAGCAAATCTTTTGCATTCGCATACCGCAGCACTACGCGCGCACGATTCGCCGCCGGAATCACTCGTGCATTGTTATGCGTCTGTTCAGGAGTCAGCGGCGGATACTCCCAAACTTCCGACTCTTGCTCTTCCGGAACTTCCGCGCCGCCGCGTCCGACGGCAAAATCCGGATCGTCTTTCGTTCCGCGCCCCGTCGGCCGTTGCTTCATGTCCGGACCCAATCGCCTCCGCCTGCGGCCACCCGCCACGCTGCTCAAAGAAAAAATCACGCCGTCGTCGCAGTACGCGGAAATTTTCTCATCGTACCCATACGCAATTGGACTCGCTCCATCCACAAGTTGTGTTCCCACAACGGCGCCAACGATTTTCATTTTTTCGCTTCGTGCCGCGTTCACTCCCGCGCCCATTCCCACCGAAAGCGCGAACTGCGCCGTGTCGTCCACCGTCAAAAGCACGCCGCCGTTTTGCACGAAACTTTGCAATTTCGTCAGACCGTCGTACCCAAGCCCCGGCCGCATATCGTCTGTAGAATCGTTTTTCCCAACGAGGTTCGGCGTCAGCTCGGTCGTCTTCCACGGCAGCGGATTCCCCCAGGCCGTCGGCAATCCTTGGATAATTGCCGTCGCCGACGCGTTGATTCCGACCGGCGGAAACAAAATCACGTCGTACTTCGCGCGCAAATCCGGAATCTTCCCAATCGCCTGCGTGCTCATGTATTCGTATGGAATCTGCAGCGAATCCAGCGCCAGCCGCCACCAGCCTTCCGTCTGCGTGCTCAGCCACGTGTGTACATACGCGATCCGCGCAGCTCGCACTGGATGCGTCTTCACGTTCGGAGCCGCGCCAAGCGCAGAAACTTGCAAGCCCAGCTCTTTCGCTGCGGATTCCACCTCCGCGCGCTTCGCATCGCGAATCAAAAACGTTCCTCGCGCGAACTTTGCGCCGCCCGCATCGAACGCCTCTTCGGCAGCTTCGATCGTCGCGTCCTTCAACTTGTATCGCAGCGTCGCCAGCGCCGGCTCCGCATGGTTGTTGATCGCAAAAATCGTGCCGTCGCCTTTCACTCCGCCTGCCGCGCGCACTTCGCCAACTCTCTCCATCGGGGCGTCCAGAATTTTTGCATCCGTCACGCGGACCACTTGCACGCCAAAAAGCTCGCCAAACGTCCAGCCCGTATCGTCGTACGGCGTCTTTTGCGGATCTTCTGGGCTCCAATACTGGTGGTCCAGCAAAGCATCTGCAATTCGTGAATACGGCTGGTCCATGCGGATCACGAAGCTCCCGGCAGGAAAACTCCGCGTCGTGGGTTCTTTCTTTTCATCTTTCGCTTCGGCGGATTTCTCTCCTTCTTTCTTTTTTTCTTTCTTCACCGGCAACGCAATCGTGATCGCGGACTTGGCCCGCGAAATTTCCACTTTCTGTTTTTGCAGCACTTGCAGCAAATCCGCCTGCAAAGTCCCTCGTGGTTCATCTGCCGGCAAAACGTACGCAGCCGGTCCTTCAGTGCCGGGTTTTGTGACGGAGCGTTTTGCTTTCAGGTAAAAATTCTTGAGGAAGAGCCGCTTATTTTCGTTGAAGTAGTGGAGAGAAACGAGCAAGCCCGTCTCTTCATAATTGTTGTTGTCGCGCTGCGACCACAGTGTTTTCGGCAGCGGAGGATTTTGCTTGAACCACGTCCGCGCGTACTCTTCCGGCTCCAGAGTTCTCTCCCGCGTATCGGCATTTCCGTTGCCGAACGTTTCGTACAGCCTGCTGATTCCATTGTGCAGCGCCGCCAGAAACATCAGATATCCCGGCGACCAGGTGTCAAAGTCTCCGTGCGTAAACACTCCCGGCATCCCAAACTTGGTCATGTCCGCGACGTTCCTCGACGCGATCATGTTCCATTCGTCGGCGAGTATCGGATCGATCCACGCGTTGTATGGGCCATCTCCAACTGTGTTGTCGTAGAGGTAGGGGACGGATTCGTGCAGATCGTGCAGAACCTGCGCCTTCCAGTCCACGTAAGTATTCAAAACATTTTGGGTCAGTTTCAGCGTCATGCCCATGGCGTCGCGATTGTTGTCGTGGGCGACGTATTTGCCCCAATAAATCAGTGGTGGATAAAAATCTTTTGGGTGCGCAAGATGCCATTTGTAAATGTCGACGACGCGGTCGCGGCCGTCGACTTCGACAACCGGAGTAATCAGCGTGATGACTCCGTCGCGAATGTCTTTTATGTATGGGCTTTCGTCCACCGCAAGCCGGTACGCCAATTCCATCAGCGCCGTTGGCGCGCCTGTCTCCGGCGAGTGAATCGTTCCGGTGATGTAATAAACAGGCGTGCTTTGCGCGACAAGTTTGTCCGCTTCGGAGTCGTCGGAATTGATCGTGCGCGGATCGGCCAGTTTCGCGAGGCGGGCGCGATTCTCTTCCAGCTTCTTCAAGTTTTCTTCCGAGGTGACAGCCACGGCAATCATTTCGCGGCCTTCTTCAGTTGTTCCAATCGAAATCACTTTGACGCGCGGACTCGCTTTTTCCAACATGCGCATGTATTTATAAACATCTTCGGCGTACGGAAGAATTCCCGGCGCGCCGGCGACGTCGCCGAGCACGGCTTCCGGCGTGGGTACGTTGCTGGAAGCGGGCAGATAATCCACCAGCGGCGAGGTGAAATAAGGCGCCGTCGTGTATTTCTTCATCTTCGCAGTGTAGGCCTCATCCACCGGTTGTTTCGGATCGCGACCAGGCGAGGATTCTCCGTCGGCCCACGCAAAAGGCGCCACGGCGAGAAACAGCGCGATCGTCCAGAGTACTTTCCAGAAATGATTCCGGTTCATGAGGTTCTCCAAAGAGTGCGTACGCAAAGGCGGGATTGTAGCGCAGAACGCGGACGTCCGCGCTCCACAAAATCCACAAAATCGCTAAACGACTCCGGCAAAGATTTATTCAGCAGCGATGAATTTGAGGCAGACCGGCGAGGGCACCGCGACATTGTCGCCGGTCGGAGTCAGCTGCCCCGTGTTGATGTCGACATGGAACGTCACGATCGTGTCGCTGAATTGATTTTCGACCAAGAGAAAATTCCCGGAAGGATCAAACGTAAAGTGGCGCGGCTCTTTTCCGCCCGTGGGAATGCCGCCGGCCGGCGATAGAGTTCCTTTCTTCGGATCGATGTCAAAAATGGCGATGTTGTCCAATCCGCGATTGGAAACGTAAAGAAATCTTCCGCTGGGATGGATGGCGACCTCGGCGACGTCATTACGGCCGGTGAATTCCGCCGGCAAAGTCGAAACACTGTTGACTTGTTTCAGGTCGCCTTTTTTCGCGTCGAAGGAAAAACTGGTCGCGGTCGAATTGAGTTCGCTCACGACAAAAAGAAATTTTCCGTTCGGAGAAAATATGGCGTGGCGCGGGCCGGACCCGGCTTTCAAGGTGGCGCCGGGCGGGATGTGCGGGCCAAGCGTGCCTTTTGCCGCGTCAAACTGAAAAATCAAAATCTGGTCGAGACCCAAATCCGCGGCGAGGGCATAACGATTGTCGGCACTGGTTTCAATCCAATGAGCGTGAGGGCCTTCCTGCCGCTCTTTGTTTGGGCCCAATTTCCCGCTGTCCTGATTGAGCGCGGTTTTTTCGCCGATTTTTCCGTCGGACAAAATTGGAAAGACGGCGAGCGTTCCGGAAGTGTAGTTCGCCACGAGAATATATTTGCCGCTTTGATCGAATGCGATGTAGCACGGATCTTCACCGAGTGCCGGCACTTGGTTGAGCTGCGTCAACGTTCCGGTTTTGGCATCGAGCGAAAAGGAAGTGACGAAGCTGGATTTGCCGCTTTCGTTCACGGCGTAGAGAAATTTTCCGCTTGGGTGAATCGCCACGAAAGAAGGATCGGGAGTTTCGGCCGCGACACCGATCGCTGTCAGTTTGCCGGTCGTGGCGTCATAGCGGAATGAATAAATTCCCTTACTCTGCGTTTTCGCGGTGTATGTTCCGGCAAACGCGAAGAAATCTTTTGTCGCCGGAGCCGGTTTCTTGTCCTTTTTGTCCGCAAAAAGGACGGGGGTGCATAGCAAAAGTATGAGCAACAACCGGCGCGAAGTTTTCATGGCCCGAGAATTCTAGCACTCAGGGCGAGAAATCGCGCCGCGAAAAGAGTTTCTACTTCTTTTCTTCTTCGTTTTCTTCCTGGAGGACGGCAGCGGCGGCGATGGAATCGTCGCCATCGAGTTTGAGCAAGCGAACGCCCTGGGTGGACCGGCCCGCTTCGCGAATTTCGTTGGCGTGGACGCGGATCACTTTGCCGTGCTCGGTGATGATCATGACGTCGGATTCTTCGGTGACCTGCAACGTGGCGACGACAGAACCGTTGCGGTCGGTGGTCTTCATGTTGACGACACCTTTGCCGCCACGCGAAGTGATGCGATATTCGGCGAGGGCGGTGCGCTTTCCGTAGCCTTTTTCGGCAACAGTGAGCATCAGCGTCGTGAGCGAATCCTTGATGTCTTCGTTTTCGAGTTCTTCGAGATTCTGCGTCGTTTTCTTGCGTTCCTTGGCGATGATCTCGAAATCGGGCTGGACGGCGTCCATGCTGACGACGTAATCGTCCTTGTCGAGGTCCATTCCGTTGACGCCGCTGGCGTTGCGGCCCATGGCGCGGACTTCGGTTTCGCGGAACAGGATGGCCTGACCTTCGTGGCTCGCGAGGAAAATCATTTGCTTTCCATCGGTGAGCTTGGCGCCGATGAGTTCGTCCTTCGGTTCGAGATTAATCGCGATGATGCCGGTCGAACGAGGATTGGAAAATTCGGTAAGCGATGATTTTTTCACGGTGCCGTTTTTGGTGGCCATGAAGACGAAGCGGTCGGCCTCTTCCAGATTTGTGGCGGCGACGAGCGCAGTGAGTTTTTCATCTTCCTGGAATTTCACCAGGCTGGAGATGGCTTTTCCGCGCGTTGCGGCGGCGGCTTCCGGCAATTCGTAAACTTTTTGCCAGTAGACGCGGCCCTTTGACGTGAAGAGCAGGATATAGCTGTGCGCGGAGGCGATAAAGAGGTGTTCGACGAAGTCCTCGTCTTTGGTCTTGGCGCCGATGCGTCCTTTGCCGCCGCGCGTTTGGTGGCGGTAAGTATCGGCCGCAGTGCGCTTGATGTAGCCGGCATGGCTCACGGTGATGAGCATGTCCGTATCGGCGATCAGATCTTCGAGTTTGATTTCGTCGACTTTGTCGACGATTTGCGTGCGGCGGTCGTCACCGTAGGCTTTGTGAACTTCTTTCAGCTCGGCGGTGATAACGGCTTTCAATTTGCGCTCGCTGGCGAGAATTTCTCTCAGTTCGGCGATCAGGTCGCGGATGGATTTCAATTCGTTGACAATTTCGTCGATGGAAAGCTGCGTCAAGCGATGCAATTGCAACTCGAGGATGGCGTCGATTTGTTTGTAGCTAAGGGTGAGCGCGCCCGGACGGCCGGCCGCTTCGACTTCGGCGGCAGCAACGAAGCGGTACTTGCGGCCATCGAGCTTTACGCCTTCGAGCTTTTTTGACTTTCCGTTTTCTTGAATCGTGACGTCCTGCTCGCTGAAATACTTGAACAGGTTTTCTTTCGCTTCGGCGCGGCTGGAGGACCCGCGGATGATGCGAATCACGTTGTCCAGGTGGTCGAGCGCGATCTGGTAACCGACCAAAATGTGTTCGCGCTCTTCGGCTTTGCGCAATTCGAAAATCGTGCGCCGGCGCACCACTTCCATGCGGTGTTCGATGAAGAGCTTGATGAGCGGAATGAGGCCGAGTTCGCGCGGCTGGCCGCCAACGATGGAGAGCAAAATGACGTGGAACGATTCCTGCATTTGCGTCTGCTTGAAAAGATTGTTGAGGATGAGCTGCGATTCTTCGCCACGCTTGAGCTCGATGACGACGCGCATGCCTTCGCGCGAGGATTCGTCGCGAACGTCGGAGATGCCTTCGATCTTTTTGTTCTGGACGAGCTCAGCGATGCGCTCGATCAGCTTCGCTTTGTTTACCTGATACGGAATTTCGGTGATGACGATATTTTCACGATCCTTCGAGGCTTCCTCGATTGCCGCTTTCGCGCGCATCGTGAAACTGCCGCGTCCCGTTTTGTAGGCCGCTTCAATTCCTTCACGGCCGGCAATATAGGCGCCGGTGGGAAAATCGGGTCCCGGCACGAGCTTCATGACTTCTTTTAGCGAAGCGTCGGGCTTTTCGATGAGCAGAACTGCGGCGTCCACGATTTCGCGCAGATTGTGCGGCGGAATGTTGGTGGCCATGCCGACCGCGATACCGCTGGCGCCGTTAACGAGAAGATTCGGAATTCGCGACGGGAGAACGACGGGCTCTTCGCGCGTCTGGTCGAAGTTCGGAATGAAGTCGACGGTTTCTTTTTCCAGGTCGGCGAGAATATCTTCGGAAATTTTTGCGAGGCGCGCTTCCGTGTACCGCATCGCGGCGGGGGGATCGCCGTCCACCGAACCGAAATTCCCCTGCCCGTCCACCAGCATGTAACGGAGGTTGAAGTCCTGCGCGAGGCGCACCATCGCCGGGTAAATTACGGCTTCACCGTGCGGATGATAGTTACCGGACGTATCGCCGCAGATTTTGGCGCATTTGCGGTAACCGCGATTAGAGGCGAGGCCGAGGTCGTTCATGGCGACCAGGATGCGGCGCTGCACGGGTTTTAGGCCGTCGCGCACGTCGGGAAGCGCGCGCGCGATGATGACGCTCATGGAGTAGTCGAGGTACGACTTCCTCATCTCCGCTTCGATATCGATCGGGAGCACTATCGATTGTTTTATTTCGTCCGCCATTTTTCCTCGTCCTTACTTATTTTCGTGGTTCTTGGTTCTGAGCTCTTTCAGTAGCGCGAATGTCGGCCAAGATGACAGGAGATCGCAAAAATTGGCGTCTAACTTCAGTCGCATTGTCCCTCTCCTCGAAGAACGCAAAGCTGAGCTCCTGCATTGCCACGGGCCGCTCAAGCGGTGGCCGACTCTGTCAATAGGAGTACTCCTCATCCTTGGAGCGCGAGAGGTTCTCTTCGCTGCGGTCAAGGATGCGGAGTGTCTTCTCACTTCTGACTGTCACGCGAATTGCCTCCCGGTTTCTTGGTTCCATGTTCCTGAATCCATGCCTGTACCGTATCGAAGGCGTCGGCTGCGTTGATGAAGCGGCGCGGCGCAAATTCTGCTTCGAGCTGCTTCAAAAACTCGTCCCGCTCCGCCTCGCTTGCAAATTCTGCCGCCACTCCATTGACCGAATCCGGAGCGGCTGTCGCCACAGCTCGAAACTCCGAGCAACTCAAACCACGCAACCCCGGCAATGTCGTCCAGCCAAGTTGATAACGCATCGGCTCCGATTGCCGATCTAAAGATCGGCCACTACGAAACCACCCGCCGGCTGGAAGCCCTTCCAGGACAAGCCGGCGTTACAAATTAAATATCCAGGTTCACGACTTCGAGGGCGTTTTCCTCGATGAACTTGCGGCGCGCTTCGACGTTTTCGCCCATGAGCGTCGTGAAAATGTCTTCGGCGGCGACGGCATCTTCCAGTTTCACCTGGAGGAGCGTGCGCGTGTCCGCGTTCATCGTGGTGTCCCAAAGCTGTTCGGCATTCATTTCGCCCAAACCCTTGAATCGGGTGATGGTGAAATCTTTTTTGGCGTCTTCGACGACGTAATTCAGAACGTCGACAACTTTTTCCTTGGTGACTTTCGTGCCGTTGGTCGCGATGGTGAACGGCGGATGATTGAACTCTTCGATCTGCTTGGCCAGGGCGCGGAGGCGTTTGTATTCGGGATTCGACGCGAGGGCCCAATTGATTTTCTGATTGTGCGGCGGGCCGAAATGGATTTCGTAGAGGCTATGCTCTTCGTCAAACGTGAGTTTGCCTTCGAGCTTGAGCTTAGCCTTGTCGATCTCCTTGAGAATTTTTTCAAGTGCTTTCTTGTCTTCGAAGTCGGTTTTCTTTTCGAGGCTGCTTTCGGCGAGGATTTCGACGAGCACAGGTTGGCGCAAGCGGCGGCCGAGCTTCGCTGCGGCTGCCTCATATTCCTGGACGTTCAACAAGAAGGATGTCAGCTTCGCGCCATCGAGATTGACGCCTTCTTTGGCTTTGACAACGTGATCTTCGGTGGCGCGCTTCATGAGCTCGCGGGCGAAGTCGCGCTCGTCGCGAATGTATTTTTCGGTTTTGCCGCGTTTGACGCGATAGAGAGGCGGCTGCGCGATGTAAACATGGCCGCGCTCGATCAGTTCCTTCATGTGGCGAAAAAAGAAAGTGAGAAGGAGCGTACGGATGTGGCTGCCGTCGACGTCGGCGTCGGTCATCAGAATAATTTTGTGATAGCGAAGCTTGCCGGCGTCGAAATCGTCTTTGCCGATGCCGGTGCCGAGCGCGGTGATGATGGCGCGAATTTCTTCGTGGCCGAGCATCTTGTCGTAACGCGCTTTTTCAACGTTAAGAATTTTACCTTT
>Ga0075426_10003725_pt1 | contig 10888 bp, 8 predicted proteins | sample SoiMethybrSBSTD5_FD_75304 | JGI IMG/M metagenome (GOLD analysis project Ga0075426, IMG submission 75304) | Bulk soil microbial communities from a Populus tree surrounding site in Tennessee, USA - Soil MetaG P. TD hybrid SBSTD5 | ecosystem: Environmental > Terrestrial > Soil > Tree plantation...
TGGTTGTCCGCCAGAGCAGCAAGCCAGCCCCGAGGAGTAGCGCCGCCATCATGGCGGTGAGACCTACCACCCATCCCCACTGAATCGACAATGAGGGGACGCGGGCTATCACACCAAATCCGACGAACACCGCCGTGGCGCCAGCGACGAGCGTCCAGTCGAGCCAGCTTCGACGGGGAGGCGCCGGGCCCGCGCTCTCGCCAGCGAGCGCGGCACGGACGTACGCCGGGTCGATGCCGTAGCGCGAGCCTTCGCGCTCCGCGGCCTCTTGCCAGCGGCGATGCTCGCCCCCCGTGGCGGAGGCGAGCGCGATCGCCGCCGCGCCCAGCGCCATTAGGAGCGAGCCGCCGATCACCTGGCCGTGCGTCGCCGCGGAGCGCCCCTGCAGCTCTCCAAAGACGAGCAGCCCCCACGCCAGGCCCCAGAGCTGATTCGTGTTCGACAGCGGAATGCCGCGGCTGATGCCGATGTACTTGGCGGCGTACTGCTGGAACAGGTCTCCCACCACCCACACGAATCCGCCGAGCAACAACCAGAACAGCACGTCGCGTGCGCTGCTGAGGGCCGCCAGGAGCGGGCCGACACCGCCGCGGTCGGTGACGGCGAGCGCGGTCATCATGCCGACTTCACCCACCGTGAAGAAGGTGACGAAGGCGAGCGGGTTCATGCCCGTGAGATAGGCTTTGCGGTACGGGATGTACATCGTGCCCCACAGGGCGCCCGCCGCCAAAGCGGCCGCGACGCCCCGGGCCGCGTGTCCCGCCGCCGCGCCGGCCGAGGAGGCGATCGCGAGGAGGGTGGCGCCGACGCACATGAGCACGGCACCGCCTAACACGCCGAGCCGTCGCGACCAGTCCGCGCCGCGCAGCTCGTTGAAGAACACCGCGCCCCACAGGATGCCGAGCAGGCTGTTCGCGTTCCACAGGGGGAAGGCGATGCTGAGCCCGATGTCGCGGATCGCGAACACCGTGAGTGTGTTGGCGACGGCCCAGAGGCACCCCGCGAGAATCGCCCAGACCACGAGGTGCGGCGCCTGGCGAACGTCGGCCCCGATCGCCGCCGTACCCCTGAGCAGCGCCGGAACGCTCCACCGCGCGAGAAAGACGCCGAACACCATGGTCAGCGAGATCACGACGGGCGAAAGCCCGAGCGTGACCATCTTGGTCGGCGCCTCGGCCGCGCCAAGCCAGGCGCCGGCCGCGAACCCGCTCGCGATGCCCGCGAGCTGCAAGCGCCGCAACCGCCCGGCGTCGAGTGCGACTAGCGGATCCACCAGAGTACCACCAGGCCGAGGAGGAGAACGACCACGGGCACCCAGAATTGGGCGTCCCGCAGCATCGTCCCGACGCGCCCACGTGCGTCCGGCATCACAACGGCTCCTCGGCGAAATGACACGCGGCGAGCTGACCGGGCGCCACCTCGCGTAACGCAGGCGGCTCGGTGCGGCAGCGCTCGTTTTTTTTGGGATGCGGGCACCGGGGATGAAACGGACACCCCGCCGGTGGACGCACCGGCGACGGGACGTCCCCCGCGAGCACGATCCGGTTACGCTGCGCCTGCGGGTCGGGCACCGGCACGGCCGAGAGCAAAGAGGTCGTGTACGGGTGGCGTGGCGCGGCGTACAGCGCGCCGGCGGGGGCGCGCTCGACGATCTTTCCGAGATACATCACGGCGACCTGGTCGGCGATGTGCTTCACGACCGCGAGGTCGTGGGCGATGAACAGGTAGGTGAGCCCCCGTCGCTCCTGTAGCTCCACGAGCAGGTTCAGCACCTGCGCCTGCACGGACACGTCGAGCGCGCTCACGGGTTCATCGAGCACGAGGAACTCCGGCTCTACCGACAGCGCCCGCGCGATGCCCACCCGCTGGCGTTGCCCGCCCGAAAGCTCGTGCGGGTAGCTCCGGGCCATGCCGGTGTTGAGCCCGACCTCCTCGAGCAAGGCCGCGATGCGCCGCTCGGCGTCCGCTCCAGTCGCGATATGATGAATCACGAGGGGCTCGGCCAGCATCTGGCGAATCGTCATGCGCGGGTTCAGGGAGCCATACGGGTCCTGAAACACGATCTGCATGCGGCGCCGCAGTGCCCGCAGCTCGCGCGGGGCTAGCATGAGCACGTCGATGCCATCGAGCGTGACTCGCCCCCCATCGGGCTCGACCAACCGGAGGATCGCCCGGCCGGTGGTGGACTTCCCGCAGCCCGATTCGCCCACGAGGCCGAGCGTCTGGCCCGGCGGGATCGCGAAGGACACGCCGTCCACCGCCCGCACGACGTTGCGTGGTCGCCCGAGGCCGAGCCAGGCGCGCTCGCCCGGGAAGTGCTTCACGAGGTCGTGCACGGACAGGAGGGCCGGGAGGGTGGGGGACATGGTGGACGCAGGCCCGTGCATTACGGCTGGGGCGCAGGAGACGACCGCCGCTGGGGCTCGGCAAGCAGCCAGCAGCGCGCCGTGTGCGCGCCGGACTCGAGGAGTGGCGGCTCCTCCGCGCGGCAACGGTCCCAGGCGTACGGGCAGCGCGGATGGAACCGGCAGCCGTCCGGCCACGCGGTGGCAGCGGGGACCTGCCCCGGGATGCTGTGGAGCCGGCCACGCGCCCGCCCCTGCTGCGGAGCGTCGAGTCGCGGCACCGAGGCCAGCAGCCCTTCGGTGTATGGATGCAACGGGCGCGCGAACAGCTCTACGGTCGACGCCTGCTCCACCACCTGGCCAGCGTACATCACCACTACCCGATCCGTGGTTCCGGCCACCACCCCCAGATCGTGCGTGATGAGCATGACCGCCATGCCGAGCTCCGCCTGCAGCCGCTCGAGCAGCTCGAGGATCTGGGCCTGGATCGTGACGTCGAGCGCGGTCGTGGGCTCGTCGGCGATGAGCAGCTTCGGGTGACACACGAGGGCCATCGCGATCATGACGCGCTGGCGCATGCCGCCGCTCATCTGGTGCGGGTAATGATCGACGCGTTCTTCCGGATCGGGAATGCCGACGAGCTGGAGCATCTCGATGGCGCGGCGCCGCGCCGCCGCGTGGGACAGGTGCTGATGCACGATCGCCGCTTCGGCGATCTGATCGCCGACCGTGAACACGGGGTTGAGCGAGGTCATCGGCTCCTGGAAGATCATCGCGATCTGATTGCCCCGTACGGCGCGAAGCTCTTTCGGCTCGAGCGTGAGGATGTTGCGTCCCTCGAACTCGATGAAGCTGCCGGGGCGGATGTGCCCGGGGGGCTCCGGGATGAGCCGCAGGATGGAAAGGGAGGTGACGGTCTTGCCGCAGCCCGACTCCCCGACGATCCCGAGGGTCTCGCCTGGCCGCACGTCGAACGAGACGCCGTCGACCGCCCGTGCCGTACCGCTGCCGTGCTCGGTCACGAAGTAGGTCTTCAGGTCGCGCACACGTAGGAGGGGGGGGGACTCCGTCACACCGCCTCCCTGCGGGGGTCGAGTGCGTCGCGCAGCGCGTCGCCCACGGCGTTCAGGGCCATCACGACCAGGGAGATCGCCAGGCCAGGGAAGGTCGCGGACCAGGGCGCGACCGCCATCTTGGACCACCCGTCGGCGATCATGTTCCCCCAGCTCGGTGCCGGGGACGGCACGCCCATGCCCAGAAACGACAGCCCGGCCTCGAGCAGCATGACGTTGCCGATACCCAACGCCGCCGAAACGATGATCGGCGCGGCCGCGTTGGGCAACACGTGGCGCGCGATGACGCGACCCGGTCGCGCGCCGAGCGCCCGCGCGGCGACCACGAACTCGCGCTCCCGGAGGCTCAGGACTTCCGCCCGCACGAGCCGGCTCGTGGCGAACCATCCCGTCAGCCCGATCACGAGCACCAGCACGGGGACGGCGATGTGCCCCCACAGCGCGACCACCATGAGCAAAGCGAAGATGCGCGGCATGGCGAGGCCCACGTCCACGAGCCGCATCAAGGCCGTGTCCACCCAGCGGCGGAAGTACCCCGCGGTGGCGCCCACCGCCGCGCCGATGGTCACGGCCACCAGCATGGCGAGCGCCCCGATGCCCAGCGAGATCCGGGCGCCATAGGCGACGCGACTCCAGACGTCTCGGCTTAACGGGTCGGTGCCGAGGATATAGCGCGTCGACGGCGCGTGATTCTGCAGGTGATCGACGTCAATTTGCTCATACGGGTGGTAGGGGGCCACGAGTGGCGCGGCGAGCGCCACCAGGACGAAGAAGGCGAGCACGAACAACCCGGGCGCGGCCGTGGGGTGGCGGAAGAACCGCCGCCCCGACGCGCTCGCCCCTGCCCGCCGCCGGGCCGCCCCGACGACGATTAACGCGAGCACCGCCGCCCCGCCCAGGGCGACCCAGTTCCAGATATTCATGCGCCTGCCCCCCGCACCCGGATGCGTGGATCGGCGACCGCATAGAGCACGTCCGCGATCAGGTTGCCGAGGACCACCATGGTGCTCGTGACGAGCGCGGCGCCGGTGACCACGGGGTAGTCGCGTTCCAGGATCGCCCGCACCGCGAGCTGCCCCATGCCGGGCCAGGCAAAGACCGTTTCCACGAGGACGGCGCCCGTGAGCAGGAACGGGAAGGCGAGCCCGACGAGCGTGATGAAGGGCAGCAGGGCGTTCCGGAGCGCGTGGACAAGCCAGACGCGCCGCTCCCGGAGGCCCTTGGCCCGGGCGGTGCGCACGTATTCCTGGCGAATCACCTCGAGCATGGCCGCACGCTGGAACCGCGCCGTCCCGGCCGCGCCCACCAGCCCCAGCGTCAGCGCGGGGAGCGTCAGGTGCCAGACGAAATCGAGGACGCACGCCGCCGAATTGATCCGGGGACAAAACACGGGGTCGGCGATCCCACCGACCGGGAATGCGCTCAACCGCTGCGCGAACACGAGCAGCAGCACGAGCCCGAGCCAGAACGTGGGCATCGAATTCACGAACAGGGCGACGTTCCCGAGGACGATGTCGCCCGCCGTCCGCTCGCGCATGGCCTGATAGATCCCCAGCGCGAGGCCGACTGTGAAGTCGATGAGTAAGGCCGCGAGCGCCAGGAGGAACGTGTGCGGGATGGCTTCGGCCAGCGCGTCGGCGACCGGACGATGGAGAGCGAAGGACTCGCTGAATTCTCCTTGCGTGACATTCCGGATGTAGAACAGGTACTGCAGCGGCAGCGGTTGGTCGAGTCCGAACTTCTGGCGGATGCGTTGAATGGTTTGGGGATCGATGTTCTCGCTGTTCTCCGGCATGAACGGCGATCCGGGCGCGGCGTGAATGGCGAAGAATGTGAGGGTGACGACCGCCCAGACGATGGCGATCGACGCGGCGACGCGCCGCACCACCCACACGATCACCTAGCGCTCCACGCGGTCTCGATCCGTCAGGCGGTCAGAGGGAACGCGCCACGAGCGCACGAGCGCCAGCCACGAGTCGGGCCGGATCCTCACGTCCGTGAACCGTTTGTTCACGGCGGCGACGTTCTCGGTGGCGAACAGGAAAATGCCCGGCGCATCCTGGTTCAGCGTCTCGAACGCGGACCGCCACGCCCGGCGCGCCTGATCGCGGGTCGCCGCGGCGGAGACAGCGCGGTCCACGAGCTGGTCGACTTGCGGACTGAAATAGCGCCCGTAGTTCGAACGGCCGAACCCCGCCTTGGTCCACGTCTGCGGGAAGCCAGAGGAGGGCGTGGGATCGGTGTTCCACACGTTGAGCAGCGCGTCGAACCGGCCGGCCCGGGCGCGCTCGTTGAAAACGCTGAAATCGACCTCGTCGAGTTGCACGTCGACGCCGGCGGTGCGGAAGGACTCCTGCAGCAGACGCGCGTACTGACGGCGGATCGCGCTGGTGGTCGGCACGAGCAGCCGGAACGACAGCTCGTGGCCGTCCTTGTCGCGGATCCCGTCGCCGTCGGAGTCGATCCACCCGAGTCGCTTGAGCAGGCGCGCGGCTTGCGCGCTGTCGTAGGGGAGCTCTCGGATCTCAGGATCCCAGATCCACCAGAGCTGCGACATGGGGCCCGGGGGCACGCGCGCGAGCTCGCCGAACACATTGTGCAGCGGCCGCTCGCGGTCCGTGGCCAGCACGAGGGCGCGCCGCAGGTCGCGGTCTCCGAACAGCGGATGCGGCTTCGTCGTGTCGCCCGGGACGGCGAGATTGAAGCCCACGTAGCCGTACTGGGCTCCCTTGTACGGATAGCACGCAAGCTTGGGGTCCGCACACGCGCGTTGGACGTTGTCCGGCGTGATCAGCACCTCGATCGCGTCGGCGTCGCCGGCGAGCAGCTGGGTCACCGCGACCTGCTGGTCCGGCGTGAACCGCCAGATGAGACGCCGGATGTACGGGCGCCCCAGGAAAAACGTCGAGTCCGCCGCCAGCTCGATGCTTTGGCCCGCTTTCCACGCCACGAAACGATAGGGCCCGTCGCCCACGGGGGCCCGCCCGAACGCCGTGCTCCGCCACTGGTCGCGCGGCACCTCGCGCAGCAGGTGCGCGGGCATGATGCGCATGTGGTAGACGGCGTCGTAGAACATCTCGGGGTACCGCTGCCGGAACCGGAACACCACCGTGAGCGAGTCGCGCGTGGTGACGGCCGAGATCTGGCGCAGCGACGACCGGAACGGCGAGTTCACGAGGGTGTCGGTGTACACTTGGTAGGTGAACGCGACGTCCGCCGCGGTCACCGCCTGACCGTCCTGCCAGTGTGCCCGCGGATCCAGGTGAAATACCAGTGTGGTCGGGGCGTCCCATTCCCAGCGCTCGGCGAGCTGCGGCTGGAAATCCTCGTCGCCCACCGTGTTTCCCGAGGGACCCAGGTCCGCGAGCTTGAGAAAAATCGGCTCCGTCACGTCCCGCGTCGCCGCGAATTCACTCACCGGAGGCAGCAGGATGTCCGGCTCGCCCGCGGAGGCGATGACCAGGGTTCCGCAGTGGTCGCCCGTGCAGCCGCCGCGCCGCTCACAGCTGCCGAGCAGCGCGAGGCACGCGACGGCGGCGAAGACAGTCGGTCGAGGAGTTCGCATGGCGCCTAAGATTTCACCAGCGCCCTGATGGAGCAAGTGAGCTCCGCGCCCCAGGCGGCAACAATGGCATCGGCCACCTCATCGAAGCTCACACGTCGTCCGAGCACGGCGGCCAACGTCGTCTCACCGCCTACCGCTGACCGCTGACGGCTCACGATGCTGACGATGTCCTGTGAGCCGTCCAGCAGGATCGATCCATGCTGTAAGAAGGCGCTCCGCATCCGGACCTGCGCCGAGCCGATCAGCTTGCGGCCGGCGACGAGCACCTCGCCGCCGGTTGGCAAGGCGAAGCACCCCGCAGGATGGTGGAGGATGGTGGAGGATGGGGGAGGATGGGGGAGGGCCAGCGTGGCGTCTACGCCGATGGACCGAAGCGCGCGCGCGAGTCGGTCGTGGATCGCGTGGTACGCTTTCCGCAACCCGCCGAAGACGGCGATCGGGGCGGCGACGGCGTAGGTGACCTCGTCCTGGTGCCACACGGCTCTTCCGCCCGTGGGCCGCCGGACGACATCGAGGCCGAGGCGGGCGATCGCGGCCTGATCGTATTGGTCCGCGGCCTCGTTTCGTCCCAATGAGAGGCAGGGCGGGTCGAAGTGGTAGAGGCGGAGACAGGCTTGGCCCGTGACGTTGGACTCCGCGAGGAGGGCGGCGTCGGTGGCCATGTGCTCCGCACCGGTTCGGCCCGTCGTCTCCCTAATCAGCCGCCAGCGCATACGCCTCCATCGGCGGGCAGACACACACCAGATTCCGGTCTCCGTAGGCTCCGTCCACGCGGCTCACAGATGGCCAGACCTTGTGCGCGCGGGTCCACACCGCCGGGAAGGCGGCGCTTTCGCGCGCGTACGGCCGGTCCCACGTGTTCGCGATCACGTCCTCCAACGTGTGCGGCGCGTTGGTGAGCACGTTGTTGCCGCGCGGCTGCTTGCCCTGCTCGACCTCCTTGATTTCCTGACGGATCGAGATCAGCGCATCGCAGAACCGGTCGAGCTCTTCTTTCGACTCGCTCTCCGTCGGCTCGATCATGAGAGTCCCCGCGACCGGGAAGGACACGGTGGGCGGGTGGAAGCCGTAATCGATGATGCGCTTGGCGATGTCCTCCACCTCGATGTCCGCGGACGTCTTGAAGGGTCGACAATCGATGATGCACTCGTGCGCCACGAGGCCGTTTTGGCCGGCGTAGAGGAGCGGATAGTATGGCGCCAGGCGCCGCGCCACATAGTTCGCGGCGAGAATGGCCGTCTTGGTCGCCTCGACCAGTCCTTCGCGTCCCATGAGCGCGATGTACGCCCACGAGATCGGCAGGATCCAGGCGCTGCCCCACGGCGCGGCCGACACCGTCCCACACGGCTGTTCCTGGCGGAGGGGCACGACCGGATGGTCGGGGAGGAACGGTCCGAGATGCGCGGCCGCGCAGATCGGCCCCATGCCCGGGCCGCCGCCGCCATGCGGAATGCAGAATGTCTTGTGCAGGTTCAAATGGCAGATGTCGGCGCCGATGTCCGCGGGGCGCACCAGACCGACCTGGGCGTTCATGTTGGCGCCATCCATGTAGACCTGGCCGCCGTGCGCGTGCACGATCTCGCAGATCTCGCGGATGGACGCCTCGAACACGCCGTGGGTGGATGGATACGTGACCATCAAGCCGGCGAGCGTGTCCTTATGCTGGGCCGCTTTGCTGCGCAGGTCCGCGACGTCGATGTTGCCGCGGGCATCCGACTGCACGGGCACCACTTCGAGGCCGGCCATGATGGCGCTCGCGGGATTGGTGCCGTGCGCGGAGGTGGGGATGAGGCACGTGGTCCGGTGCCCCTCGCCGCGCGAGCGGTGGTACGCGCGGATCACGAGCAGGCCCGTGAACTCGCCCTGGGCACCCGAGTTGGGCTGGAGCGAGACCTTCGGGAACCCCGTGATCTCGGCCAACATGTCCTCGAGCTGGCGGAACAACGTGCGGTAGCCCGTCGCCTGCTCACGCGGGGCGAACGGGTGGAGCCGATTGAACTCCCGCCACGAGAGGGGGACCATCTCGGTCGTGGCGTTCAGCTTCATGGTGCACGAGCCGAGCGGGATCATCGCGGAGGTGAGCGACAGGTCGCGCGCCTCGAGCCGCTTGATGTAACGGAGCATCTCCGTCTCGGAGCGGTAGCGGTGGAACACGGGATGCGCGAGGTACGAGGACGTGCGGCGCAGCCCGTCGGGGATGGACGGATCGGCCTTCGCGCCCAGGTCTTCGACCATGAACGGCAGGACTTCATTAAGCGAAAACGCCGTGACCAGGTCCGCGAGGTCGCCGAGCGTCGTGGCCTCGTCGAGCGCGACACCCACGCGGGTCGGTGAGATCACCCGCAGATTGATGCGGCGGGCGCGGGCCGCATCGAGCAGCCGCGGCAGCGCCCACGACTCGACCTCGACGCACAATGTGTCGAAGAACGAGGAGTGCACCACGCGATAGCCGAGCCGGCCCAGCGCCTGGGCGAGCAGGACCGCCAGCGTGTGCACCCGCTCGGCGATCCGGCGCAGACCGTCGGGGCCATGGTACACGGCGTACATGCTGGCCATCACGGCGAGCAGCACCTGCGCCGTGCAGATGTTACTGGTGGCTTTCTCGCGTCGGATATGCTGCTCGCGGGTTTGCAGCGCCATGCGCAGCGCCGGCCGGCCCGCGGCGTCCTTCGAGACGCCGATGATGCGGCCGGGCACGTGGCGTTTATGCGCCTCGCGGGTGGCGAAGAAGGCGGCGTGCGGCCCGCCGTACCCCATCGGCACGCCGAATCGCTGCGAGTTGCCCACGGCGATGTCCGCCCCCCACTCTCCGGGCGGCGCGAGCAGGGTGAGAGCGAGGAGGTCCGTCGCGACAGTCACGAGGGCGCCGGCGGCGTGCGCGCGCTCGCAGAAGGACCGGTAGTCCTCGATTCTTCCGTCGGTGGTGGGATACTGCAGCAGCACCCCGATCACACCGGGACGGAATTCGAAGCCAGCGGGGTCCGCGACCACCGTCTGCACGCCGCGCGCCTCGGCCCGCGTCCGCACCACCGCGATCGTCTGGGGATGGCAGCCCTCCGCGATCATGAACATCGGCGTCGTGCCGGCGGGCACACGCGCCACGGCCTCCGTGAGATTCATGGCTTCGGCGGCGGCGGTGGCTTCATCGAGGAGGGAGGCGTTGGCGATCGGAAGCGCGGTAAGATCGGCGACCATCGTCTGGAAGTTGAGCAGGGCCTCGAGTCTGCCCTGCGCGACTTCCGGTTGGTAGGGCGTGTAGGCGGTGTACCAGCCCGGGTTCTCGACGATGTTGCGTTGGATCACCTGGGGTGTGAACGAATGGTGATACCCCATCCCGATGTAGGAGCGGTAGAGCTGGTTCTGTGCCGCGAGACCCCGCAGCGCCTGGAGCACTTCGCGCTCGGTGCGGCCCGGGGGGAGCTGCAACGGACGGCCCAGCCGGATATCCGAGGGAATTACTGCGTCGATGAAGGCGTCGAGCGATTCATAACCCACCGTCGCCAGCATGCCCCGTACTTCGTCAGGGCTCGGTCCGATGTGGCGGTTGGCGAAGCGGTCGGCGGGGGCGAGGGAAGCGCGTACGGTCGGCATGAGATGGATCGGTATGAGGGCGTCAGGAAAGAGTGTGCGACTGGCCCGGCGCGAGCACGACGACGCGTGCCCGGTCTCCTACCTGACGCTTGAATTGTTCCGGGTCGGCCTGAATCACATCCCAGGTATTGTAGTGCATGGGAATCACCGTTGCGGGCTTCACGAGCTCGACCGCCCGGACGGCATCTTCGATCCCCATCGTGTAATTGTCCCCGATCGGGACCAGCATCACGTCGACGCGGCCCTGGAGCAGCTGCATCTCGAGCGTCAGGCCCGTGTCCCCGCAATGGTAGGCGGACTTCCCGCCCAACGTG